>JAAIGF010265915.1_pt1 | contig 75813 bp, 58 predicted proteins | sample 6487441 | NCBI WGS metagenome assembly JAAIGF01 (sample SAMN13974129, study PRJNA590717) | phyllosphere metagenome | biome: pepper field; feature: multiple bacterial spot infested pepper fields; material: pepper leaves; isolation source: leaves from pepper fields | host: Capsicum annuum ...
TAGGTATAGGTCAGCGTCTCGCGGTCCGTCAGGTTCCTGGCATTGAGCGACAGCGTCCAGGCATCCCACTCGTAGCTGGCCATGGCGTCGATGACGGCGTAGGCGGGCGACGTCACCGCGCTGTTCCACAGCCCCTTGCTGCTGCCAACGTAACGCACGCCGGCACCCACGCGCAGTTGCGGCAGCCCCCATGCCGCGAAGCGATAGTCGCCCCACACGGACGCCTGGTGATACGGCGTCCCGCCCTGGCGTGCGCCCACCTCGGCAGCGTTGTTGCTGCGCGTGATGCGTACGTCGGTATAGGCATACGCGGCGATCAGGCGCGCATCACGGCCCACGGGGAGCGTCGCTTCCAGCTCGACGCCGCGCGATCGGACCTCGCCGGTCTGCACGTTGAACTGGGTTGGCGCGACCGGATCCGGTGTGAGGACGTTGGTCTGGGTGAGGTTGTAGAGGGCGGCGCTGACCAGCAGGGCCTGGCCCGCAGGCTGGTAGCGGATGCCTACTTCATACTGCTCACCCATCGTCGGCTTGAAGCTGGCGCCGTCGCGCGCACGCCCGCTGGTGGGTTCGAAGGACTGGCTGAAGCTGGCGAACGGTGCGAGTCCGACCGGGGTCAGGTAGACGACGCCGGCGCGACCGGTCAGGGCTTCACTGTCTTCATGGCTGCGCCCATCACCGAACATGTCCCGGGTCCAATCCTTTGCCCAGTCGTAGCGCGTGCCCAGCGACACCACCCAGCGGTCGCGCAGCTTGATCTGGTCCTGCAGATAGATCCCCAGCCGTCGCGAGCCGTCCCAGCTGCTGTGGCGCGAAGGCACGCGCTCTCCGAGCGGTGTGCCGTACGTGGGGTCGAACAGGTCGAGCGCCGCGACCTCCCGATCATGGCGCTCCGTCTGGTGCCGGCTTCTCGTGACATCCACGCCGGCCAACACCGTGTGCCGTGCCTCGCCCGTGCGCAATGTCCCCTCCATCTGCGTATCGATCACGGCGTTGCGGGATTTGTCGATGCGGTCCTGCGCACTTCGCACGGCGAGACGCAGGCCGTCGTCCGCCCAGCTATCCGCGCTGACCGAGGGCATGTCGTTGCGCGCCCTGAACACGCGCGCCTGCTGCCGCACCCGCCACTGGTCCGAGAAGGCATGCTCGAAGCGGTATCCCAGATCGAAGGCACGGATGTTGGCCTGGCCATACCCGGCTTCTCCCGGGTACAGCGAGCTGGAAATACGCCCGTTCGGATTGGGCAGGACCGTCCCTTCCGCGGGCAGACCGCCCATGTAATCCGTCAGCGAGCGCTGGTAGGAGCCCAGCAGCGTGAGCGAGGTGGCTGCATCCGGACGCCAGGTCACGGCAGGCGCCAGATAGACCCGGTCATCCGGCACGTGGTCCACCGAGGTGTCGCTCTTGCGCGCGAGCGCCGTCAGCCGGTAGGTCCATCGACCATCCTCGGTGAGCGGGCCTGCGTGATCCGTGGCCAGTTGCCGACGCCGCTGATTGCCCAGCTCGGCCCGGACTTCGTGGATCGGCGTGCTCGTCGGCAGCTTGCTGACCGCGTTGACCACGCCCCCGGGCGCAGCCTGGCCGTACAGCACGGATGCCGCGCCCCGCAGCAGCTCCACGCGCTCCAGGCCATAGGGTTCCTGACGTCCGTTGTACACGTTGGTCATGTACCGCATCCCGTCCCGGTAAGTGGAGCCGGTGCGCGACACGGCAAAGCCGCGCAGGATGAATTCGTCGCCGGTGTGATCGTTGGCCTCGGTTCGCATGACCCCCGCCGAATAGCTCAACGCCTCGCTCAGCCCCTGGGCATGCGTGTCCTCGATGAACTCGCGCCCCACGACGGTGATCGACTGCGCGATTTCCAGCAGCGGCGTGTCGGTCTTGGTCCCCGTCGCGCTGCGCGTGGCGACGTAGCCCACGACGGGGCTCGTGGCGCTGTCCTCGCGATCGGCGGATACCCGGACCTGCGGCAATGTCGCCACGGGCGCCTCGACCTCGCGCAGCGCATAGCCGCCATCCGGCCTCACGACCAGGGCGAGCCCGGTGCCGTTCAGCAGGCGCTCCAGTCCCTCGCGCGCGGAGAAGCTGCCACGCAGGCCCGCGGTTCGGCGGCCCTGGGTCAGCGCCGGGTCGAACGACAACAGCACGCCCGCACTGGCCGCATAGCCCGACAGGGCCGGGCCCAGGGGCCCCGGGGGAATGTCGTGCTGGCGTGGCGCGCTTGCCTGCGCGTGGGCGGTGACGGGCAGCGTGGCCGCGGCCGGGCCGGCGATCAACGCGATGGCCGTGGCGATCGGCAGCAGGCGCGGCCGGGCGGTGGATCGGAAACGGGAGGTGGGCACGATGGGCTCCAGGTGAAAGGGTCGTACCTGGGATGCCGCACGAGATCGCCAAAGTGACAGACCAGCCGACTCGTCAGATGGCGTTCACCCGGGTCCAGTAGCGGGTGACGGTGTGGACGCTGACGGGCAGGGTCTGCGCCAGGGAGGCCAGCACCCGATCGATGTCATCCACCGGAAACGCGCCGGAGATCCGCAACGCGGCCACCGAAGGCGCGCACTGCAGGACGCCCCGCCGATAGCGCGACAGCTCCGCGAGGAAGTCCTGCAACGGCATGTCGTTGGCCACCAGCATCCCCTGGGTCCAGCCCGGCACCCCGGGCGCGACGGGCACGCGCCGCGCCGTGCCGCTGGCCGTGCACCAGGCGGACTGGCCGGGCGCGATGCGATCCTCGGCAGCCGACGCCTTGCCCCGGAAGCGCACCGTGCCTTCCATGACGTCGACCTGAACGGCCTGCCCGTGATCGCGCGCCGTGAAGCGCGCGGCCTGGGTCTGCAGGTGCCCGACCCGGGTCAGGATGTCGAACGCACGGGCCGGCACGCGCGGATCGGGCAGCACCGCCAGCCACAGCTCGCCGCGGTGCAAGGTCAGCTGGCGCGTGCTGTCGTCCAGGTGGACGTCCAGGGCGGAGTCGGTGTTCAGCGTCACCTGCGACCCATCGGCCAGCACCAGGTGCTTGCGCTGACCCACACCGGTGCGGTGCGCCGCCAGCAGGCCTGGAGCAATATCATGGCCGCCCAGCAGCCAGCCGGCCGCGGTGGCGCCGCCCAGCAGGCCCAGGCCACCCAGCACGCGGCGCCGACCGGCCGAGACCCGCCGTCGCGCGAGCACCGGCATGCCCAGCGCGGGCGGCACGCCGGACAGGGTGCGGGTCAGGCTGGCTGTGCGCTGCCAGGCCGCCTCGTGCGCGGGGTCCTGGCGGCGCCAGTCGTCGCAGGCTTGCTGGTCCCGGGCGGTGGCGGTTCCGGAACTGAGCCTGACGACCCAGGCGATGGCGGCATCCAGCGGGTCTGCCTCGCGCGATCGGCGGCTCATGCGGCGATCTCGACACAGTGGCGCAACGCCTTGGTGATGTACTGCCGTATCGAACTGACGGACACCCCCAGGGCCGCCGCGATGTCCGCATGGCTGCGCCCCTCCAGCTGATTCGCCAGAAACGCATAGCGCACGCGCGGGGCCAGGGCGTCGAGCATGGCGTCGATACGCATCAGGGTGTCGAGCACGATGGCCCGGTCCTCCGGCGAGGGCACCGAGGCGAGCGGCAATGCCCGCAGGGCATCCAGATAGGCCCGCTCCAGATCCTTGCGGCGCAGATGGCTGACCAGCAGCCCATGGGCCACGGTGCTCAGGAAAGGCCGTGGCGCCTTGACGGCGTCGGCGTCCTGGCGATGCAAGAGGCGCAGGAAGGTGTCGTGGGCCAGGTCGGCGGCGTCGCTGGCGCAACCCAGCCTGCGGCGCAGCCACCCCTGCAGCCAGCCGTGGTGATCGGTGTAGAGAAGATGCAGTGCCTGGGACGGCTTGCTTTCCGGTGACATGCCGGACATTTTCACAAATGATGTCGGCATGAGCCCGCGAATGAGACACGTTTTCACCCCGCATTCGGGCTTTGCGGTCGGCGCACCTGCGCGACTTGCGCAGCGCGGCACGGCTCATTATCCTGTCCATTCGTGCATATAGAAACGACGTGCCCCGCCCTGCCGGCGGCGACCGCGTCCACCCCTCCCCTTCCGCATCCGATGACGTCTCGCTTTCGCACCAGCCTCAGGCCGGAGTGGTCCATCACCACCGCGGGCGACGCCCCCATGAGCCTGCAGGCCGTACTGGCGCTGCTGGGCGCGATCCAGACGACCGGCAACATCGCCGGGGCGTGCCGGGCGTGTGACGTGTCCTACCGCCACGCCTGGGGCCTGCTGCGCCGATTCGAAGGCGTCTTCGGCACGGCGCTTCTTATTACGCGCCGCCGGCAAGGCACGCAGCTGTCGGCGTTCGCCGAGCGCCTGCTCTGGGCCAATCGCCGGGTCGAGGCACGTCTGACGCCGATGTTCGACAGCCTGGCCTCCGAACTCCAGGAGGATCTGGAGCGCCTCCTGCCCGACAGCGAACCGCCGCTGCGCCTGCATGCGAGCCACGGCTTCGCGGTCGAGGCGCTGATGGTCAGGCTGCGGCAAGCCGACTCGCTCGTCGAACTGCGCTACCGCACCGGGCTGGAAGCATTGGCCGCGCTCGCCCATGGCGAGTGCGATGTCGCGGGCTTTCAGGTGCCCACGGGCGAGTTCGCCGAGTCCCTGCTGGCGCGCTATGCGCCCTGGCTCGACGCCGAGGACACGGCCCTCATCCACCTCGCCGTGCGGCGCACCGGCCTGTTCGTGGCGAGCGGCAATCCGAAGGCCATCCACGGCATCACCGACCTGGGCCGTGCCGACGTGCGCTTCGTCAACCGGCAGACGGGCTCCAGCACGCGCCTGCTCGTGGACGCCATGCTGGCGCAGGCCGGCGTGCCCCCCGCCCGGGTGCATGGCTACGACACCAGCGAGTTCACGCACATGGCCGTGGCCGCGCACATCGCCAGCGGCATGGCCGACACCGGTGTGGGTGTCCAGACGGCCGCCGCGCGCTTCGGTCTTGACTTCGTGCCGCTGGTCGATGAACGCTATGTCTTTGCCGTGCGGCGATCGCAGTTGCAGGCACAGCGCATGCAGGCGCTGCTGCTCACGATGCGCAGCGACGACTTCCGTCACGACATGCAGGCCCTGCCCGGCTACGACGCCACGGGGCTTGGCCGGATCCTGACGCCGCAGGAGGCGTTCGGATGAGCCGGCGCGACTTTCCCAAGGACGATACGATGCCGCAAGGCGAACTGCCTGAACGCGGTGCGACGGCGCCGGGGCCCGCGGCTGGCGCGCGCGCCGGCCGCGTCATTCCCCTGACCCTGGCCCAGGGGCCGCGCCTGGCCCAGGCGCCTCGGCCCGATGTGCTGCCCTGGGATGGGCCGGTGCCCGACATGCGCGGCCGCATCCTGCGCGACCTGCGCATCTCGGTCACGGACCGCTGCAACTTTCGCTGCAGCTATTGCATGCCGCGCGAAGCCTTCGGCCCGGACCATGCCTTCCTGCCCCATGCCGACCTGCTCAGCTTCGAGGAGATCGCGCGCCTGGCGGGCGTCTTCGTCGCCCGCGGCGTGCGCAAGCTGCGCCTGACGGGCGGCGAGCCGCTGCTGCGGCGCAATCTGGAGACGCTGATCGGCCTGCTGTCGACGCTGCGCACGCCCGAGGGCGATCCCGTGGACATTGCCCTGACGACCAACGGCAGCCTGCTCACGCGCAAGGCCCCGGCCCTGGCCGCCGCCGGCCTGCGCCGCGTCACGGTCAGCCTGGATGCGCTGGAACCCGCCCGGTTCACCCAGCTGAGCGACAGCAAGGTGCGGGTGGACGAGGTCCTGGCGGGCATCGATGCCGCCGCCGCGGCCGGCCTGGGACCGATCAAGATCAACGTGGTCGTGCGCGGTGGCATCAACGACGACCAGATCCTGCCGATCGCCCGCCACTTTCGCGGCTCCGGTCACATCGTGCGCTTCATCGAGTACATGGACGTGGGCAGCACCAACGGCTGGCGGCCCGACGAGGTGGTGAGCGGCGCGCAGATCCTGGCGGCGATCGGGGCCGAGTTCCCCCTGGAAAGCCTGCCGGGCAACAGCCAGGGCGAAGTCGCCAGGCGCTTTCGCTACGCCGATGGCGCGGGCGAGATCGGCGTCATCACCAGCATCAGCCAGACCTTCTGCGGGGACTGCAACCGCGCCCGCCTCTCGCCCGAGGGTGGGCTGTATCTGTGCCTCTTCGCCGAACAAGGCCACGATCTGCGCGCCCTGCTGCGCAGCGATGCCAGCGACGCGCAGATCGGCGCCGCGCTCGATGCCATCTGGGGCGCGCGCACCGATGCGTACTCCGAGCAGCGCGCAACGCTCGGTGCGCGCCGCGCCGAGCGCCGCATCGAGATGAGCTACATCGGTGGCTGACGGCCTGTGCCGCGAGGACGTCACCGGCCTGATCCTGGCCGGCGGCGAGGGGCGTCGCATGGGGGGCCTGGACAAGGGCTGGATCGACCTGGACGGACGGCCCCTGATCGCCCACGTGCGAGACCGCCTGGCACCGCAGGTCGGCCAGGTGATGATCAGCGCCAACCGCCACGCCGAGCGCTACGCGCAGTGGGGGGACAGGGTGGTTGCCGACGCACCGGATCTGGCCGGCAGCCTCGGCCCCCTGGCGGGCATCGCCACGGCGCTGGCCAGCGCCACGACGCCCTGGGTGGTGACCGTGGCCTGCGACATGCCTTGGCTGCCACGGGATCTGGTGCACCGGCTGGGCGCGGCGGTGGGCGCGCCCGCGCCGCTGGCCGTGGCAAGGACCGACGCCGGCCTGCAACCGGTGTGCATGCTGCTTGCCACCACGCTGGCGCCCACCCTGCACGACTACCTGATCGGCGGCGGGCGCGCCGTGCACCGATGGCTGGCCACCGTGGGCGCCGTGGAAGTGGTGTTCCCGCAGCATGATGCCTTCGCCAACCTGAACACGCCCGAGGACCTGGCTGCCGCCGGGACGCACGGGCGCTGAGGCTGTACTGGCGAGGCGCGGAAGGGCGGGGCGCAGCACGACACGGCACGACACTGCACGACACGACACAGCACGGCACGGCATCGGCCAGACACGCCACGCCACGCCAGGCTACGTCACAGCGGCGCACGACAAGTCGAGTGCCCGCCGCGCGCCACGCCTTCAGCGCAGCCCCCGACAAGCGCAGCGAACCCTCAGCGCAGCCAGTCCTCGAACGCGTAGTAATCCACGATATCCCCATCCCGGCGCTGCACGCCGTTGGGGATGCGGGCCAGGCCCGTGGCCCAGGGCAAGGCGCTCATGATGCCGGACGTCTGCCCCGGGTGCGGTGACACCGCGAGCCGGGCGTCGGCTTGCGACTCGGCCTGCACCCGCAGGAAGTTGTCGCGGCCCTCGCCAAAGGTCTTGTCGGTGCGCAGCACGGCGCGACGCACGGGCGGGAACACCGACGCCCTCCCCTGCATGCGCCGCACGAGCGGCGACACCAGGATGGCCATCACCGCATACGCCGACACCGGGTTGCCGGGCAGGCACACGACCGGCTTGCCGGCGACCTGACCCAGCGCCACCGGCTTGCCGGGCTTCATGCGCACCTTCCACAAAGCCAGCGCGCCGCCCAGGCCTTCCAGCACCGGCTTGACCAGGTCCTTTTCGCCCACCGACACGCCGCCCACGCTGATCACCAGGTCGCAGGTGGCGGCCAGGTCGGTGAAGGCCTGCGCCAGTTCCTCTGCGGTATCGCGCGCATGGCGCACCAGCGCCACGTCGGCGCCCAGGCGCTGCAGCAGTGCGCTCAGCATGGGCGCGTTGCTGTTGTAGATCTGCTGGGGCTCGCGCGGCGTGCCCCCGGGTACGATCTCGTCACCGGTGGTGAGCAGCCCCACGCGCAGGCGCGGCCAGACGGCGACCTCGGTCAGGCCCTGGGCGGCGAACACGGCGACATGGGCTTCGGTCAGGCAAGTGCCCGCCTGCGCAAGGCCACTGCCCAGGGCCACGTCCTCGCCCGCGCGCCGCACGTGCTGGCCCGGGCGCGGCATCTCGGTGATGCGTACGCCCGTGGCATCCTCGACGGCATCTTCCTGCATGACGATGGCATCGGCGCCCGGGGGGACCAGGCTGCCCGTGAAGAGGCGGATGGCCTGCCCGGGCGCCAGCGGTTCGGGCATCTCGCCCGCATAGCAGCGCTGTTGCACCGGCAGCACCCGGTCGGGCGCGACCTCGGCCACGCGCACGGCATAGCCATCCATGGCGCTGTTGTCGGCGGGCGGCATGGCCAGCGTGGCCGTCACGTCCTGCGCCAGCACCCGGCCCACGGCCAGGGTCAGCGGGCAGGACTCGCGGACGAGCGGCGCCGGACCGGCCTCGGCCAGTTGCCGCTGCGCGGCATCGACATCAAGCATGGCGCGCTCCGCGTTGCTTACGAGCCATCGGGAAACTGCGTGGCGAAATTGCAGGGCCGATGCTCGACATCGAACTGCTCCTTCAGGATGCCTTCCCACGCCGTCTCGCACGCGTTGGTGGACCCCGGCAGGCAGAAGATCAGCGTGCGGTTGGCCTGTCCTGCCAGCGCGCGCGACTGCAGCGTCGAGCTGCCCACCTCGGCATACGAGATTTGTCGGAACAATTCGCCAAAGCCGATGATTTCCTTGTCCAGCAGCGGCAGCACGGCCTCGGGCGTGGAGTCGCGGTGCGAAAAGCCCGTGCCGCCGGTCGTGACCACGATCTGCACCTCGGGGTCGGCGATCCAGTCGCTCAACACCTTGCGGATCTGGTAGATGTCGTCCTTCACGATGTCGCGCGCCACGCACCGGTGGCCCGCCCGGGCCAGGGTTTCGGCCAGATAGTTGCCGGACGTGTCCGTGCCCGCATCGCGCGTGTCGCTGATGGTCAATACCGCACAGCGGAGGGACTTGCTCATGACGATGCTCCTTCGTTGTCACCTGTCGGGGCCCACGCCTGCGTGCGTTCGCGGTCGTCGGCCTTCTGCTCTACCCAGAAATGCTCGCCGCTGGCGAGCTCTTCACGCTTCCAGAACGGTGCGCGCGTCTTGAGCGCATCGATCAGGAATTCACATGCCCTGAAGGCCTCGCCGCGATGGGGCGAGGCCACGCCCACGAAGACGATCTGTTCGCGTCGTTCGAGCCGCCCCACGCGATGCACGATGGTGCAGGCCGCCACACCCCAGCGCGCCCGCGCGGTGTCGATGAGCTCGCCCAGCACCTGCTCGCACATGCCGGGGTAGTGCTCGAGCACCAGGGCCTCGGTCGCATTGTCGGCCGCGTAGTCGCGTACGTAGCCCGTGAAGGTCACCATGGCGCCGGCCGCGGCGCCCGCCGTCTCGCGCAACTGCGCCGACAGCGCGGCGGCATCGAAATCGGCTTCCTGGACCCGGATCATGTCAGCCTCCCGTCACCGGTTCGAATACGGCAACCTCGTCGCCCGCGACGATGCGCGCGTGCGGCTGCGCATGCTGCTGGTTGATGGCCAGCTTGAGCCGGCCAACCGGCGCGATCTGCGGATAGCGCTCGCCCAGCTGCGCCAGCAACTGCGCGCCGGTGGCGGGCACGGGCCACGGCCAGGCCTGCTGACGCTGGCCGACCTGCTCGGCGATGCGCGCAAAAAAGACGAGACGAATGCTGGCGGTGCCGGCCGAGGCCGCGCCCACGTCCGAGGCCACCGCGCGGGCACTGACCTGGCCCAGGCCGGCGCCAGGCTGGCCCGCCGTGGCGTGTGCGGCAGCGGGCACCGCCCCGCGGCCGGCATCGATGGCTTCAGTGGCCGTTGCCCCGTCGCCGGAGGCCGACGATGCGGTGGCAATGCTCGCAGCCGCACCGCGCGCCTGACCGCTCGCGCCCGCCAGCCCCGCCGCCGCCGGCGGCTCGCTCAGGTCCGACGCAAGCCACGCACCGCTCTTGCCCCCGGCCTTGTAGAGCAGGCGGACGGACTCCACCACGATGCCCTTGTCGGCCGCCTTGCACATGTCGTAGATCGTGAGCGCGGCCACGCTGCAGCCCGTCATGGCTTCCATCTCCACGCCGGTCTTGTAGTCGCTGCGGCAGGTGGCCGTCACCCGCACGCTGTGCGACTCGGGTTCGAGCGCGAAGTCGATGCCGGCAAAGCTCAGCGGCAGCGTGTGGCACAGCGGAATCAGGTCCGCGCAACGCTTGGCCGCCATCACCCCGGCCACCCGGGCGGTGTTCAGCACGTCCCCCTTGGCGATGGCGTGGCTCGCGAGCAACCCGTAGGCATGCGGACTCAGCCGCACCCGGGCCTCGCACACGGCCACCCGGGCCGTGACGGCCTTGTCGCCCACATCCACCATGCGCGCCTGCCCCTTGTCGTCCAGGTGGCTGAGGGAGGAAGCATCGACAGGATTCATGGCGGCAACAACGAATGAGTCGGGGTGATCCCGGATGGATTCACCTCCTGGTTCGATGATAGCCGAGCCCCCGGGTTCCCGCCTCGCCGCACCCGCGCACAACCGGGTAAAATCCTTGCCCCATGGATATCCCCCAGGAAGTTGCTCGACGGCGCACGTTCGCCATCATCTCCCACCCCGACGCGGGCAAGACGACGCTGACCGAAAAGCTGTTGCTTTTCGCAGGTGCGATCCAGATCGCCGGCAGCGTGAAATCGCGCAAGGCGTCACGCCATGCGTCCTCGGACTGGATGGAGATCGAAAAGCAGCGCGGCATTTCGGTTGCGTCATCGGTGATGCAGATGGAATACCGCGACTGCGTCATCAACCTGCTCGACACCCCGGGCCACCAGGACTTCTCCGAAGACACCTATCGGGTGCTCACGGCCGTCGATGCCGCGCTGATGGTGATCGATGCCGCCAACGGCGTGGAGCCGCAGACGATCCGCCTGCTGCAGGTCTGTCGCGCGCGCAACACGCCCATCATCACCTTCGTGAACAAGATGGATCGCGAAGTTCGCGAGCCCCTGGACCTGCTCGCCGAAATCGAACAGCACATCGGCATGGATGCCGTGCCGTTTTCGTGGCCGGTCGGCATGGGCCGCAGCTTTCGCGGCGTGTTCGACATCCGCAACGACCGCATGCGCCTGTTCCGGTCGGGCCAGGACCGCGTGCGCGACGAGGACGAGTTCATCCAGGGCCTGGAGAACCCGGTCCTGCCCGAGCGCTTCGGCGACGACTTCCAGAAAGCGCACGGCGAGATCGAGCTGCTGACCGAGGCTGCCGTGCCGTTCGACCAGGAAGCCTTTCTGGCCGGCCGCCAGACGCCAGTGTTCTTTGGCTCGGCAATCAACAACTTCGGCGTGCAGGAAGTCCTGGACATGCTGGTCGAGCGCGCACCGCCCCCGGGGCCGCGCCGCGCACAGGAACGCGAAGTCCAGCCCGAGGAAGGCAAGTTCACGGGCGTGGTCTTCAAGGTGCAGGCCAACATGGACCCTTCGCACCGCGACCGCGTGGCCTTCGTGCGGGTCAGCAGCGGCCACTTCCAGCGCGGCATGCGCCTGAAGGTCAGCCGCACCGGCAAGGAAATCCGCCCGAACAACGTGGTGTCCTTCCTGTCGCAGCGCCGCGATCTGCTCGATGAGGCGTTCGCCGGCGACGTGATCGGCATCCCGAACCACGGAGTGTTGCATTTAGGCGACGTTCTGACCGAAGGCGAGAAGCTGCAGTTCACCGGTCTGCCCTTCTTTGCCCCGGAATTGTTTCAAGCCGTGGAAGTGGCCGACCCGCTGCGCTCCAAGCAACTGCGCATCGGCCTGACCCAGCTCGGCGAAGAAGGCGCGATCCAGGTCTTCCGTCCGGAGACCGGCAGCGCCCTGCTGCTGGGCGCCATCGGCCAGCTGCAGTTCGAGGTCGTCGCGCATCGCCTGAAGACGGAGTACGCGGTCGAGGCACGCCTGATGCCGACACGCTTCACGCTGGCACGCTGGATTTCGGCGGAAAACCCGGCGGACCTGAAGAAGTTCATGGACGCCAACGTGGCCAACATCGCCTACGACGTCGTGGACGCCGTGGCATTTCTGGCAACATCTTCCGCACAGCTTCGCGTTGCGCAGGAGCTTTACCCCAAAGTACAGTTCCACGCACTGCGTGAGCACGGCAGTCGCGTGTTCGCCTCATAAACCTCGGGTGTTGCCGCGTCGGCGCGCCCGCTCTTCGGAGACCTGACCGCATGTGGGCCCGCATTTCCATCTTTCTGGTCGCGGCGTTGCTCGTCGCTGCCGCCGCGGGCGCCTTCTTCGGCCATCTGCTCGTGGAGAACGCTCCGTTCAAGGTCGAAGCGCCGACCGAGCCGTCGCTGCCGATCGCACAGGTCGGCACCAACGGCCAGAGCGCCATTCCCGAACCGCCGCAGCCGCGCGTCGATGGCTCGTTGGGCGTGCCCCAGCGCCGCTTCGATGGCGAACAGGTGCCGCTGGTGTCGGTCCTGGAAGCCAACGAAAACCCGGGCATCTCGCTGTCCACCGGGCGCGCGGATGACCTGAATCGCCTGATCACCCAGCTGCAGCAGCCCGGCACCATCGGCCCGGGCAATTCCGGCATCCCGGTGCCCACCCTGGACGGTTCGCCGGCCAACGGGCAGGCGCAGGGCGGCGAGCTGCCGCCCGAGCTCGCCTTTGCCGTCGCCCAGCCGGCGGCGGCGCCGGAATCGCAGCAGGTGCCGGCCTGGCAGCAATCGCTTCGCGACAGCCTGGGCCGTTGCGGGCGCCAGCGCTTTTTCAGTGAAGCCGAATGCGAGCAGCGCCTGCGCCAGCAGTACTGCGAGCCCAACGGCGCATGGGGCAGCGTGGCGGAATGCCCGGCATCGGCGCGCAACGCCCGGTTCTGACCCGCGCCTGAACCGGCGCCGGATGTGACAAGGGGCTGACACCTGCCGGTGCCAGCCCCTTGTTGCGTCATGCCGCGAGCAGCGCATCGCCGCCCGCACGATCCGTCAGTCTTCGGCTTCCATCTGCGACTGCAGGTAGTTCTGCAGGCCGACCTGGGACAGCAGACCGATCTGGGTTTCCAGATAGTCGATGTGCTCTTCCGTGTCGTCCAGGATGTCCTGCAGCAGATCGCGCGACACGTAATCGCGCACGGACTCACAGTACGCGATGCCTTCCTTCACGGTCGCCTGGGCGCCGACTTCCAGACCCAGATCGGCCTCGAGCAGTTCCGGGACGTTTTCGCCGATCTTCAGCTTGTGCAGGTCCTGCAGGTTGGGCAGGCCGTCCAGCATGAAGATGCGCTGCATCAGGCGGTCGGCGTGCTTCATCTCGCCGATCGACTCTTCGTATTCCTTCTTGCCCAGCTTTTCCAGGCCCCAATGGCGCAGCATGCGGGCATGCAGGAAGTACTGGTTGATCGCCGTGAGCTCGTTGGTGAGCTGGGCGTTGAGATGCTGGATGACGGTGGGATCGCCTTTCATGTGCTGCTCCTGGCATGGCGGTTCGTGAACAGCCGACACCTTACCAGCAGCAGGCGCGTCGCGACATGAACCCGGCGTCGATGGTGATCGACTCTGAGACTGCCAACGAAGACGAGAATGGGAATCAGGCGGCCTTCGCCATGGCGTGCGGCGCGCGGGTCACCCAGCGCACGGGCGCGAACTGCGGCGAGGCGACGACGGGCGACACCGCCGGGCGGGTGACGACGCGCGGGGCAGCGAGGCGGGCAGGCAGCGTACGCGGCGACGCCAACGCGGCGTGGCATGCGGCATGGCCCGGGCAGTGCGTGGCCAGCAGGGCCTCGGCCGCATCGGCGCAAGTGCCGCAGCAGCCGGCGACCCCCGTGTCCAGCTGAAGGTCTTCGAGCGTGCGCGCGCCGTTGTCCATGCTGGCGCGCAGCTCGGTTTCCGTAATGGCGTTGCAGATGCAGACGTACATAGAGGCGCAGTCGAAGCCGGCGGCGTAGTGCAGACGGCGGGTTGGTGAACACAACCTAAACAGGAACCATTATTAATTATTCTCGCATTTGGGGCAAGCCGGATCGGCGTGGCGAGGCGGCCACGAAACACCCCGTTTGATACGGCCGCGCAGGGGCGCACGGTGCCGTCACAGGCTACACAGCGCGTTACCAATAGGCGCTCCCGAAAACTTTGTAACGGCTATACTTTCGCGCATGAACATGGTCCCCGTCATTCTTTCCGGCGGTCGCGGCGCGCGACTCTGGCCGGTTTCCCGCGAACTGCATCCGAAGCCCTTCATCCGGCTCGCGGACGGCGAAAGCCTGCTGCAGAAAGCGTTCGTGCGTGCAGCCTCGCTGCCTGGCGTGTCCCAGGTCGTCACGGTCACCAATCGCGACCTGTACTTCAAGACCGCCGACGAGTACGCCGAGGTCAACCGTGGCGGCACGGGCCTGGGCTTCCTGCTGGAGAGCGAGGGCCGCAACACGGCGCCCGCCATCGCGGCCGCCGCGCTGGCGGTGGGCCGCCGCAGTGGCGAGGACACCGTCCTGCTCGTGCTGACGGCCGACCACCTGATCGCCGACCTGCCCGCCTTCACGGCGGCCGTGGCCCAGGCGGGCGAACTCGCCCGGCAAGGCCGCGTGGTCACCTTTGGCATCCAGCCCGATCACCCGGAAACGGGATATGGGTACATCGAGGCCCAGGGCAACGATGTGCTGCGCTTCGTGGAAAAGCCGGACCTGGAAACGGCGCAGGGCTACATCGACAGCGGCCGGTTCCTGTGGAATTCCGGCATGTTCTGCCTGACCGTGGGCACGGCGCTCGCCGAACTCGAAACACACGCCCCGGAAGTCCTGACGGCTGCGCGGGCCACCCTGGATGCGTCGACGGAAACCACCGGCAAGCACCGCTTCCAGATCGAGCTCGATCCCGAGACCTTCCGCACCGCGCCCGACCTGTCGATCGACTACGCGCTGATGGAAAAGACCCAGCGCGCCGCCGTCGTGCCCTGCTCGATCGGCTGGAGCGACGTGGGGTCGTGGAATGCCATTGGCGATCTCATTGCACCAGACGCCGACGGCAACCGCGTGGACGGGGACGCGATGCTGCATGACAGCACCAACTGCTACGTGCGCAGCCACGACCGGCTGGTCAGTGCCGTGGGCGTGCATGACCTCGTGATCGTCGACACCCCCGACGCCCTGCTCGTGGCCGACAAGGACCGCGTCCAGGAGGTCAAGCGCATCGTCGATCGCCTGCGCGCGGATGATCACGACGCGCACAAGCTGCACCGCACGGTGCATCGCCCCTGGGGCACCTACACCACGCTCGAGGAAGGCGACCGCTTCAAGATCAAGCGCATCGTGGTCACGCCGGGGCAGAGCCTGTCGCTGCAGATGCACCACCACCGCAGCGAGCACTGGATCGTGGTCAGCGGCATGGCCAGCATCGTGAACGGCGACAACACGATCAGCCTGGGCCCCAACCAGTCGACCTACATCCCCGCAGGCTGCCAGCATCGGCTGTCCAACCCGGGCAGGCTGCCGCTGATCCTCATCGAGGTGCAGAGCGGCGAGTACCTGGGCGAAGACGACATCGTCCGCTTCGAAGACGTGTACGGACGCAGCTAGCCAGCCTGCCGCGCGGCCCCATGCCGGGCCCGCCTGCCATGCGATCGGGGCCGCCTTGCGCGGCCCCGCTGTCGTTCAGGCCCGGGGCAGATCGTTCGCCACGCCGTCGATGACATCGCGCAGGCGCTGCGCGATCAGCGGCCAGCGGCGGGCGTCGCACCACGCACGCCCGCGCTCTGCCACGCGCTGCAGCGCCGCCTCGTCGCTCAACAGTTCCCACATGCCCATCGCGATGTCCTCGGCATTGGTGCCGGGCAACGTGTGCACGGCGTCCTGCACGTCGGCAAAGATGGACAGCGGCGTCACCGCCACCGCCTGGCCTGCGGCCAGGCCGCCACGCACGGCCGCGCTCGATGACTCCTGCGTCTCCTGGTAGGGATAGACGATCAGGTCGGCCATCTGCAGCCAGGACTGGCTGTCCGCATCGGACAGGAAATCCGTGATGAAGGTGGTGCGGTCCTGCAGGCCGTGGCGCTCGATGAGCGCCATGCAGGCCGCCTTTTCGGCATCGGACACCGGGTTGGGATACAGCGCGGTGATGAGCGCCAGATGCAGGTCGGGTTCCATGCGGGCCAGGCGCGCAAAGGCCTGGACCAGCACCTGCGCGCCCTTGTGCGGCAGCAGGAAGCCGTACATGGCGATCACCCGCCGACCGCTCAGGCCGCGGGCGGCGCGCAGGGCCGGATCCGGTGGCGGCGGCGCGGCCGGCACGCCGTGCGGCAGCAACTGCACGTTGTCGACCAGGCCGAACCCCTTCAGCCGGTTCAGGTCGTCCACCCCGTGCACGATCAGCCGCTCGGCCAGGGCCAGGTCATCGATGGCCTCGCGCAGGGAAGCCCGCACGTCGCCGCGGTTCACATCCGCCGTGGAGTGCAGCACCACGTAGCTCGGGATGCCGGCGGCGCGCGCGCGCCGCACCAGGCCACCGAGCGCGGGCACGGAGAAGAAGCCGAAGTTGTACTGGATCACCAGCGCGTCGATGGCATGGGTCTGCAGCGCGGCCTCGACCTCGCCCAGCTGCGGACAGCTCATGTCCTCGCGCCAGTTGCGCACGACGAAATCCTCGTCCGGCGCGACCGGGTTGCCCGCCTGGGCGGCGAACACCATCAGACGGTCGTCGGCGATCGCGCCACGCTGAAAGCCGCTGTAGCTCGCGATGCCGCAGCGGGTGTTCCAGGTCGTGACCCAGCCCACGCGCGGCTGGCGGCGCCACGCGGGTGCCTGCAGCGTCGCCGCGACGGCGGCCTGTGTGCGGCGGGCGACGGCGGCCCAGCTGTAGTCGCGTTCGACACGCTCGCGCGCGGCGCGCAGCCGGGGGCGCAGCGCCTCGGGCGTGGCATGGCGGACTTCGCGAAGCAGCTCGGCCAGGTGGTCCGCACGCGGCTCGGCCCAGACCGACTGCGCGGCGCTCAGGTGCGACTGGGCGAAGACGAAATCGTAGTCACACAGCCAGGCCGTCTGCGACGTGCAGAAGTCCGTCTGCCCGCCCCAGGCAGTCACGATGACCGGCAGGCCCAGCAGCATGGCCTCGGCCATCGGCATGCCGAAGCCCTCGCCCCGACTGGGTGCGACGAACGCGTGGCATTGTTGGTACAGCCACAGCAGCTGATCCTGCGGTACATCCTCGTCGATCACGACCACCGCCGGGTAGCCCGGATCCGCCCCGCGCCACTGTGCCAGCTGCTCGGCAACGTCGTTGTGCGGGTTGGGGAAGGTCTTGATGATGAGGACGACATCGTCGTGCGCGCGAAACGCCCGTCCCCAGGCCTCGAGCAGGACATCGATGCCCTTGCGCGGAAAGCACGAGGACACGTGCAGGAACCGGAAGCTCGCGTTGGCGCCGGCGGGCAACGCGAGCGCACGCGGGGTGTGCGCCAGGACGTGATCGACCCCGGTGCCGACGACGGCCAGGGGCACGCGCACGCCACTGTCGCGCAGGATCTTGGACACCTGGCTGGACAGGGTGGTGACCAGATCCAGCCCGCGATTGAAGGCGTCGACATAGGGCTGCGGGAAGGCGGACTCCTCCCAGCCATAGGAATGCGTGACGCGCGCGCGCCCGCGCATGCCGTCGACCCAGGGCGGGTAGTGAAAGCGCAGCGTGACGGCCGGCGCGACGCCCGCCGCGGCGAAGTCGGCGGCACGCGCCTCCAGGCGCGCGGCAGCCGGCTCGTATGTCTGCAGCCAGCGCGCATCCGTCGAGCCGCCACCGGTGCCGGTGGCCCGGTTCAGTCCCACCCGCTGGCTCTGCGCGTCCAGCGCCAGGCCCAGGTGCCGGTTGACGATGGCCAGGCTGTAGTACGAGTCGATCGGGCCTTCCACCTGCCAGAGGTCGTCCGGGCGCGCCGTTGGCGCGACGGCCTGCGGCATGCGCGGCGCCTGGCCCAGGCCGGCCAGGTAGTCCGCCAGGCGCAGGCGCAGCCGATCGGGCTCGTAGCCGGCCAGGTTGCGACGCTGGCCATCGACGATGCGCCGACGCAGGCCCGGTTCGGTCAGCACGGTCTGCCACAGGGACGCGATGGCGCGCGCGTCGTGCGCATCGGCCTCCAGGACCAGGCCGCCCTCCCCCATCGTCGACGCGAGCGCGCCGGCGTCGCGGGCGATGACCGGGACGTCGTGCTGCATGGCCTCGAGAATGGGCATGCAGAACCCTTCGTGCTCGCTCAGACAGACGAAGAGCGATGCCGTGCGATAGTAGGCCTGGAGCTCGGCCTCGCCCACTTTGTCCGTCAGCACGATGCGTCCGGCCTGCACGTGGCTGCCGGCCTGGGCCAGCAAGCGATCGCGATAGCCGCCGCTGGTCACCCCACCCACCAGCACCAGGCGCGCGGGCTGGTCGACGAAATGCAGGAACTCCTCGAACACCTCGATCAGCTCGTGCTGGCGCTTGTTCTCGTTGATGCGGCCCACGAACAGCACGTTCAACATCGTGCGCATGCGCTCGGCAGTCGGCCGGTCCCAGTCATGCTGGCGGCCGATGTCCAGGTCGACCAGCAGCGGCAGGGTCGTGATGTTGCGGTATCCGGCCGCCACGAGCTCGGCCGTGTTGTAGTCCGACATCCCGATCGCACCGATGCACTGCGACGCCCACTGGCGCAGCTGGTCGCGGCCCAGGTGGCTCAGTGCCGGGAGGTCATCGCCAGGCAGCAGATGCGCCGGCGTGATGTTGTGATAGACCAGGACGCGCGGCGCGGCCAGCGCGTCGAGCCAGCCCGCCTCGCGATAGCCCAGGCTGTGGTGCTGCAGCAGCAGGTAGTCCGCATGCTGGGGCAGGTCGGTCAGGAACCGCACCTCGGCGCGCAGCTCGGCAGGCACCTCCTGACAGTAGATCTCGGACTCGAAGCCCAGCTCGCGCAGCAGACGGCGCGTGTAGAACAGGCTCTTGGTCACGCCGTCGCCGGCGGTGCAACTCGGATGGAACTGATGGATGGCCGGCATGGCGGATTACGGATGTCCGGGAGCGGTCGCGGCGCCGCAGGCGCCAGGCGACGGGATCAGGAGGAAACGCGCGTCGGCGCGCCGGGCGTGCGCGCAGGCGCGTTCGTGTCGGCCTGCATCGCGCGCAGGGCGATGCGCGTGGCCGCCAGCTCGCGCATCAGGTCCACCTGCGTGGCGCGCAGCACGGCCAGTTGCTCGGCATGAGAAGCGCGCAGGGCAGACAGTTCCTGGGCGAGCCGGGCATCCTGCTGGTGCAGGTGGCGGCGCCAGCGCGGCAAGGTCGCCACGGCCGCGAGCCAGGCCCCGGCGGCCCCGACGAAGGGCAGCGCACGCAGGCGCTCGCGCGGGCTCAGGCCCGGCGCGCGTGCCGCCCGCACACCGCGCAGGGTGTAGACGAGCAGGCGGCCGACGACCGGCCAGCGGCGCACGTGATCCCGCCAGGTGGGCGGCGCGGGCTCGGCGGTTGGCTGCACCACCGGCTCGGCCTGCGCGGGCATGGGCGGCACCGCGCGGACGCGCCGCCCGGTGGCGGCCCGATGGCGCACGTGCTGCGCGAGCGCGTCGAAGTCGATGTCGGAGTTGGTCGTTTTGAACATGGTGGCAGGCCTCGCGTGCCGTACACGGCGCGCCGGCCCGTGATTTTAACCGCTGCCGTCCAGGGCCCGGCACACCAGGATGCGCGCCGTCTCGCGCCAGGGCGTGACCCGGTAGTTCGCCGCGATGTCGCGCTCCTTGGCCTGGCGCAGGCCCGCATCCCGACTATAGGCCAGCAGCTGCTGCGCCCAGGCCGCCACATCGAACGGATCGATGAGATCGAGCAGGCCCGGCGCGATCTCGGGAATCGATCCGGCATCGGCCGCGAGGCACACCTTGCCATAGGCCAGGCTCTCGGCCACCGGCAGCCCCCAGCCTTCGTACTGCGACGGGAAGGCCGTGAAGAGGCAATGTCGGTACAAGGCGCCAATGTCGGCATCGGACGCATGGCTGAGCAGGCGGATGCGGCCCTGCACGCGCGGATCCAGGTCCAGCGAGGCCAGCAGGTCATCGACACGCCAGCCGCGCATGCCGGCGAACACCAGCAGCGGCAGATCGTCCACGCCCTGGCGCTGCAGGTGCAGCAGCGCGCGATACAGGACCTCGTGATTCTTGCGGATCTCGATCGTGCCCACCACCAGGATGAAGGGCGTACCGCTGTCCACCAGCGCCTGCACATCGGGGGAGCACGCGTGCTGCACGGTTGGCGGCAGTTCGTCGCCCAGCCGCACCTGCGACAGCGCGGGGGCGTCGACACCGATGCGCGCGTAGAAGTCTTCCAGGTCGGCGCGCGTGCGCGCGGAGATGCAGGCGATGTGCTCGGCGAACCACGCGAGGTCCGTGAAATAGTGCGCGCAGCCCTGGTCGGCGTGCTGCCAGTAGAAATGCGGGTACAGCAGCTGGATCAGGTCGTAGGCGATGGCATACACGCGCAGGCCATGATCGGCCTTGGCGGCGTAGAGCTGCGCCAGGCGCGCGGGCGTCTGGTCCGCGCTCAGGCACAGGTAGCGGTCACCTGGCGCGAAGGCGATCGGCGTGCCGCCGGGCTGCCAGTCCGACACCGTATCCGGCACGGCCGTGCCATCGGGGCCGTAGGCGCGCGCAAGCACGGCCTGCGCCTGCGCGTGCGGCATCTCGAACCAGGCGTGATGCTCCAGGTCGTACACGCAAAAGCGCACGGCATCGGGCACCTCGGCCAGCGCCCAGCGCACGCACTCCTGCTCGACGCGGGTGATGCCCGACGGCGCACGGTGCCAGTGGAAGGAGGCCGTGAACTCGATCCACAGCGGCGTGGCGGCGGGCAACGGCGTGGCGGGCGCGGGCGCGCTGGCGGTGCTGTCGCCGGGTGGGGGCGGTGCGGCGGTTCCTGACGGATCGTGCGGTGGCTGCGGGGCGGACATCTGCGCCCGATCCTGCGCCGTCGGCGGGGCGGAAGTCACCTGCGGCGCGTGCGCCGGCGGCGGCGGGGCGGCAGTCGCTGCCAGATCGGCCGCGGGGTGCGGTGCGCAGGCCCCTTCCAGGTCCCGCCCCGCCTGAGCCGGCAAGCCTGGCTCTCGGTCGCGGGCGGACGGCGATGGCGATGGGGATGCCGCCGTCGAAGACGGATCGGCACCACAGTGCAAGGTGTCGTCGTCGTGCGTCATGGCGATTCCTGCGATGCCGGCGGCAGGTCGCGACCTGCGTGGATGACCTCGGCCACGGCGTTGGGCCACGTGCGCACGGCATGGCGCCACGACCGCGGCGGCTCTGCCCTGCCCACGACGGGCGGGCCCTGCAGGAGGGCGGCCAGTCGCTCGCGCAGTCGGGCGGGGTCCGGCTGCACGTCCACGTGCGCTCCCGCCTCGGCCAGGGCCAGGCCGTGCAGCGCGGCCGGCGAGGCGAGCACGTGGCGTCCGTCACGCAGCAGCTCGGCCACCTGGGCGTCCGGCGTGGCAACGCCTGCCTGCACGGCGCGCAGCAGCAACACGACGCGGGCGTGCCGGCGCGCACCGGACAGCAGCAGCTCATCGGCATCCGCCAGCATGAGCAGCCGCGAGCGATTGATGCCGGCCCAGCGTGCGAACGCCGGGGACTGTTCGATGAAATCGCACACGCGGCCGGCAACGACGAGGCTGCAGCCCGGCGGCAGCCAGGCGAACGAGTCGCCCATCAGGTCCAGGAAAGCCTGGCGTGCGCCCGCGTCGTCCTCGCTGATCCACAGCGCGAAGGGCCGTCGCGGCAGGTGGTCGTGCGCGACCGCCACGCTGCGCGCCGGGTCGGACTGCGCCGCGATGGCGCCCTGCGGCACCAGGCATAGCCGCGTCAGCGGCACGCCTCGCGCCACCAGGCCGGCGCGCACGCCCTCGTCCGGCACGATGACCAGCGCGGCCAGGGCCAGGACCTCGGCCTCGGCGGCGGCGATGGCCTCGCGCTCGGCCGGCTGCAGCGCGTCGCCCAGCGCCTCGGCCTGCGCGGCCTCGACGCAGCGCGCCTCGTAGACCAGCGGCGGCAAGGGCGGCGCGTCGGGTTGCGCGGCCCACGCCGCACGCAGCAGGGGCCAGGCAAACGGCGTGTCCAGATGGATGGCGTCGTAGCCGACGGCGCGCAGGCGCGCGCTCAGCGCTGCCAGGCCCTGCGCATCGCGCGCCCCGGCCCACACGGACAGCGCCTGGGCAAGCCGGCGCGGCACGGCCGGCGCGTGCGGCAGCAGGGGCACGCTCAGGGCGTCCGGTTCGACGCCTTCCTGAGCGTCGGCCTGTGCCGACCAGGTCATCACATCCAGCTGCAGCCCCTTGTCGGTACATTGCTCGACAATGGCACGCTGGCGACGCTCGCGCGGCGTGCGCGCATCGAGCGGGCCTCGTGGTCCCAGGGACAGCACGCGCAGGCCGCGCGGGTCGCGGCTTTGCTGCCCCCGCCGCGCCAACCCGCCGGTCTCGGGCGGCACGCCGCGCGCCTGGGGCTGCGGATGATTGCGCAGCAACTGCCGGGCGAACCGTTCCAGCTCGGCCCGCGTGGGCAGGCAGGTTGGCTCGCGCCAGGCCGCCAGGGCCGCCACCACCGCCCGTGCCCTGCCCGCGGCCGTGTGCGGACCGGCCTGTGCCGCCCGTTCGATGGCATCGCGGTACAGGGCAGCCACGTGCGCCGGGTCATGCCGTTCGCGCACGTAGCGTGCGCCCGCCTCGGCCAGCGCCGCGCGGCGGGCCGGGTCATCGGCCAGCACGCGCAGGGCGTGGGCGATGTCGGCGATGCTCGCCTCGTCGGGCAGCAACAGGGCGGTTTCCGCCGGCAGTTCGGCCGCCGATCCGTGCGCATTGGCCAGCACCGTGACGCCGTGGGCCATCGCATCCAGCACTGCGCGCGAGGTCTCGCCACGCGACTGCGTGCGCAGCTGCACGGCGACGTCCGCCGCTGCCAGGTAATCGCGGTAGATGTCCATCGAGGCGTAGCCCGTGAGCTGGATGCTGCCCGCAGACTGCGCGATCCGGGCCTCCAGGGCACGGCTCGCCTCGCCCTCGAATTGATGGCCGCCGACCAGCACCAGCCGGGCGCCTGGCAGTTGGGCGGCGAACCAGGCCTCCACCAGCTCGGGCGACATCTTGGCCGCACCGGCATAGCCAAACGAGCAGACGACGAACGCATCCGGCGCCAGGCCCAGCCGCGCCCGCGCGGCGGCACGGTCCCGCCGCGCGGCCGGGGTCGCATGCGCCAGCGGCACGACCTCCACGGGGCATGGCGGCGTCGGGCCGGCCCAGGTGCGCGCCAGCGTCTGCGCGTGGCGCGAATGCACGATCACGCCGTCGGCCTGCGCGAACACCTCCAGATTGCAGGGGTAGACCGCCAGGGCAGCGGCTTCGCCCTGGCGGCGATGCAGGCGCAGCGCCGCATGCCCGTGCGAGCGCAGCAGCGCGCGCCACAGCGCCATGGGCACGCGCCCGGTGTGCTGGGCGTGGCCAAAGAGGTGGCCGAGGTAGAAATCGTGCAGCACGACCACGCCCGGATGCCGTCGCAACAGACCCACCATGTGGGAATGGAAGGGCGAGTTGCCGAAGTGGTACAGGATGCGGTCGACGCGATGGGCGTTGGCGTCCAGCCATGCGGCCGACCGCACCGGGAAGGCGGCAGCGATGCCGGCATCCAGTGCGGGCTCGGCGTTCACGACCGTGATGTCGTAATGTGCCGCCAACGCCGGCAGCAGCTCGGCGCTGTAGTCGGCAATGCCACTGGCTGCGGGCGGCAGCGGGGAGACGTAGGCGAGGCGCGGCCGCGGCGCCCGCGAATCGCCCGGGCCCGGCACGGGCGCGCGGTGCGCCGACGACAGGTCGGCGACGTTCGCCACCGGGGACGACGGATCAGCGGTGCGCGACTCCGCAGGCAAGGGGTGGACGGTGCCCGACACCGTGGACGACGGCCCGGACACGCCCGGCACCGCAGACAACTGCTCGGCAGGCACCGATGGCCCGGGAGCATCGACCACGGCCCTCACCCCGGCGCGGCTTGCCGACTGGCGCGGCGTCAGCGTGGGCAGCAAGGCCAGGATGGCACGCGCTGCGCCGGCGGCATCGCCCGGAAGATCCGTCAGCGACAGGCCCGCGCCGGCGCGGGCCGGGGCGCCATCGGCAGGGGCCGAGGCCGTGGGGTCATCCAGGCGCCTGGACAGGACGGCGTCTGCGCCCGACAGCGCGGTCTGCAACTGCGCGAACCAGGCCAGGCGCTCCGCCCCGCCGCCGGGAGACGGCGGCACGGGCAGCAGGGCCAGCAGCGCGGGCCCGTCTGCCAGCGGTGCGGCGAACACGCCGTCATCGGCGAACCCGATCGCCGCATCCAGCACGATGACGAGCTCGGCGGGCAACGCAGCCATGAAAGCCGCATAGGCAAGCCCCGCGGCGTGGCCGCGCCAGGCGTTGGCCGGCTCACTGGCTGCGCTGGGCCAGGGCGCCTCGAAGACCGTGACGTGGGCCACCGGCACGCCCAGCCAGTCCGCCAGCCGTGCCGCATCCACGTCCATCCCGGCACCGCCCCGCGCGAAAAAGCGCAGCTCGTGCACGCCGCGCGCGGCCGACAGCAGGGCCTGCGCCAGCGCGACCGCCCGGGCGGCCCGCGTGCCGCCCCACTGGGCCGCCTGCACATCGATGGCAATCCGCATGCGTCAGTCGCCCCGACGGGCCACGGCCACGAAGCGCCGCGACCCGCCGAGCAACCGGTTCAGCGCATCGAGCCCGGGACCCTCGCCTGCCAGGGCGGGGGCGTCGTCGGCATCCAGCCGCCAGATGGCGGGGGGCTCCACGCCGCTGCTCGACCAGGTCGCCGTCAAGGCCTGCGGCGTCCAGGCGATCACGCCGGGCGAGGCGGCGCACAGCGCCAGCGCGACGGCCGCGTTCTCGGGGTTGTCCAGGCGCACGGCCAGGCAGCCCGCGGGCTTCAAGGCCACGGCCGCCGTGGCTGCGAGCTCGCGCATCGCGGCCTCGCCCAGGGCCTGCGCGCCGTCGGGCGCGAGGATGGCATCCAGGCTTTGCTCAGGCAGATCCCGCAGCGCCGCGGCCCAGCCCGACGAAGCCCCCGCGGGCAGGACGACGACGGCAACGCCGGGCACGCCATCCGCGGCCATTGCCAGCGCTTGCTGCCAGACCGCCGCATGCGTGTCCGCCGCCAGTTCGGCCAGCGCCTGGGCCAGGCTGCCGACGCGTAGCGCACACGCGGGCGCGGCATCGGCCTGGGCGCGATGCAGCCCGCGCAGGCCGGCGCGCAGCCGGGCGGTGAGCCCGGCGAATTCGCGCGCCTGGGCATCGGCGGTGGCGATGCGGCGCTCGGCTTGCCGCGTGCGCGCCTCCAGGCTGGCTTCCAGCCCGCGCGTCCAGTCATCGCGAGCCGCCAGGTCGGCCAGGCGCACCGATTCCAGGCGGCGCGCAAGTTCGGTCACGGCATGCTCGACGTGCGCGTCGATCTCGCGGCGCTGGTCCAGCCGCTGCGGCTCCAGGGCCTGCAGGTCACGACGCAGCGCCGCCACGTCCGCGCGCAAGGCATCGCGGTCATCGCGCAGGGCCACGATGTCGCGCCGCAACTGGCCGCGCCACACCCGCAGCGAGTACATGCCTCGCGCGCCCGCCACGAGATTGCCCAGCACGGGCACCCGAGCCAGCCGTTCTCGCCAGCCTGACCGCCCCTGTTCTTGCGCCGTCATGAGTCGCCTGCATCCCCACAAATGGAATCAGCGCACATTCTATAGGAGGGCCCTGCCCGCCACCGCGCCGCGCGACGCGAACGGACACAGCCGGCGACGGGCATTTCTCCTACAATCGTGGCCTTTGCCCGCCCAGGCCGGTCGCGGGCGTTCGGCCAGACCTCTGGCCCCCTCCAGGACACCCATGGCTTCAGCTCCTCGTCGCAACGTACTTTTCGCAGGCTTCGAATTCCAGCAGAAGCTGCAGCGCGGCATCTACCTGTACACGAAGTCGCTGATCCACGCGACGAAGCGGCGCGGGCATCACACGGGTCTGCTCACCGAGGCGCGTGCCTCGGACGACGTGGTGCCGCTGCTCAGCAACATCTATCACTCGCTCAACGACCCCAACCGCCTGCGCGTGTCACGCCGCCGCATGCTGGGCCAGTATGGCCTGCACCGCTGGCTCAAGCGCTTCACGCCCGAACTGGTCGCCAACCAGGCGGGCATGGTCACCGAAGAGAACCTGTGGTTCCTGCGCGATGTGGATCGCTTCCTGAACGTGCCCTTCGTCTACGACACGGCCACGATCTCCAACCACCTGGGCTTTGAAAAGCCCCTGGATCTGGGCTTCGCGGGCAATCATGGCTTCGATACGGTCTTCACGACGTCGCCCATGCAGATCCGCCTGGGCAATTCCCGGGCGCGTCTGGTGCAGACCGTGCATGACCTGATTCCACTGCAGGTGACCACGCACTGGGAACGCACGGACGTGTTCTATCGCCGCCTGAAGGCTTGCGCCGAACACGCCGACCTGCTGCTGGCCGTGTCCGAGTACACGCGCAGCCGCTTCCTGGAGCTCTTTCCGCATGCCGCGGCCAAGACGCATGTGGTCTACCAGCCGCTGCCGGCCGACGCGCATGCGATCCACCTGAGCGAGCAGCCGCTGGTGCAGGAGGCCGTGCTCGAGAAGTTCGGCCTGAAGTCGGGCGAGTACTGCTTCTACATCGGCGCGCTGGAAGGCCGCAAGAACATCCACCGCCTGATCTCCGCGCATGCGCTGGCCGCGCGCGGGCTGGACTTCCCGCTGGTGCTCGCCGGCCACGTCGACCAGGGCTATGCCGCCGAGCAGAACCTGTCGGATGTGCTGAGCAAGCCGCAGTACGCCGGCAGCGAGACGTCCAAGGAAATGACCCTCAACACGGGCCTGGCCCGGCGCCGCAAGGTGACGCGCTACATCGGCTACGTGACCGAGGTCGAAAAGCTGTGCCTGATCCGCAACGCGCGCTTCTTCGCCTTTCCCACGCTGTCCGAGGGTTTCGGCATTCCGGTGCTGGAAGCGCAGACCCTGGGTTGCCCGGTCCTGACCACCAACGTGTCCTCGATCCCCGAAGTCGTGGGTGACAGCGCGGCCATGGTCCAGGACCCGTACAACATCGAGGAAATCGCGGTCATGACCAAGCGCCTGATCGAAGACGGCGCCTACCGTGCGAGCCTGCGCGACGCGGGTCTCGTCAACGCCCGCCGCTTCGACAGCCAGACCTTCGCCGACAACGTCGACGCCCTGCTGGCGCGACTGTAGTCGCGCGACAGGCCTGGCCTGGCGGTGCGTCCGCACGCGGGCGCGCCTCCCCACCGCGACCCGCGGACCGCGCCGCGGTGTCGCGCAGCGCGGCCTGAGGCCGCGCCCCTGCGCCGCTCACTGGTCGAGCGTTGCCCCACCATCCACGCGCAAGTCATGCAGCGTGATGTGCCCCGCTCGATCCGACAGCAGAAAGAGGATGGCCTCGGCCACGTCCTCGGCACGTGCGATCTTGCGCAGCGGGATGCCCAGCCGGTGCTGCGCCAGGTTGCCGTCGATCACGGCATCGCGCGAGGAGCCCTGGCGCCACATGGCACGCTGCATCTCGGTATCGGTGGAGCCGGGTGACACGACATTGCAGCGGATGCCTGCCTCGGCCAGTTCCAGCGCCAGGCAATGCGACAGCTGCGTCACGGCCGCCTTGGACGCCGCATACGCGCCCATGGCCAGGCGCGGCGTGGTGGCCGCATTCGAGCTGACATTGACGATCGCGCCGCGTCCGCGCGGCACCATGCGCGCCGCCACGGCGCGGCAGGCGTGGAACACCCCATCGGTATTGACGCGAAAGGCACGTGCCCACTGCGCATCGGTCAGATCCACGATGCGGCCCATCTGCAACACGCCCGCCACGCACGTGAGGCGGTCGATCGGACCGAAGGCCGCCTCCGCCGCCGCGATCGCCGCATTCACGGCCTGGGCATCGGCGACGTCCACGACCTCGGTGCGCACACCGGGCTGCGCCGCCAGCGCGGCCAGCCCCGGCGCGTCGGCATCCAGCGCCGTGACGCGCGCGCCCTGGGCCAGCAGCGCGCGCACCGTGGCCGCGCCGATGCCGCCGGCCGCGCCGGTCACAACGATGTGCTCGCCAGCGAACTCGCCTGCCGCGCTCATGCTGCGGCTCCCAGTGCGCCCAGCACCTGGCCGTGCGTCAGGCTCATGCCGCACCGGCGCGACACGTAGCTCACCGCCATGCGATGCTCGGCCTCGGAAAAGTCCGCCACGGCATCCAGCACGAAGAAGGGCTGGACGTCCTGCATGAAGGCTTCCAGTGCCGTGGCCATGCAGCCGATGTGCGCATAGATGCCGCAGATGATGAGCTGATCGCGTCCGCGATCCTGCAGTTGCGCGCGCAGGGACGAGCGCTGGAACGCGCTGTAGCGCCACTTGGTGAGTACCGTGTCCTGCGCGCGGGGGGCCAGCGGCTCGATCACGGGCTGCTCGCCATGGAACTGCGCCTGCGTGAGGCCCGGCCCCCAGAAGTCGTTCAGCAGTGCCCGGTCCCCCGGTGGCTGGTCCGTGGGCTGCGCGGTATAGAACACCGGCACGCCGGCCTCGTCGCAGGCGTCACGCAGACGCCGCACGTTGGCGATCAGATCGGGCACGGGCGCCGCCTGGGTGTCGAACTTGTTCAGGAAGTAGGCCTGCATGTCATGGATCAGCAGGGCGGCACGGCTGGGTGCCACCCGCCAGTCGACACGATTGTCGACGGGCTCGGTGGGCATGGGATAGGCGGCGATGGCGGGAATGGTCATGAGCGTCAGGCAGGAGGCGCCGGGTGCCGGGGCACGGGCGCGCGGTTCAGTCAGTGGAAGTGGTCAGACCCAGCGCGCTGAGCAGCGTGCGGAACTTGGTACCGGTTTCGGCGCCTTCGGCCAGCGCCGCCGAGCCCGGCACGATGCCGGCGCCCGCGAACAGGCGCAGTTCGCGGCCGTGCCAGCGGGCGCAGCGCAGGGCCACGGACCACTCGCCGTCACCCGTGGCATCGCACCAGCCGACGAAGCCGGCAAAGGGCCCGCGATCGAAGGGCTCGAGCGCCTGGATGGCGGCAAAGGCGGCGTCGGTGGGCCAGCCGCAGACGGCAGGCGTCGGGTGCAGGGCCAGCGCGAGGTCCAGCGACGTGGTGGCGGGGTCGGCCAGCTCGCCGGACAGCGTGGTGGACAGATGCCACAAGGCATCGGTCGCCACCACCGTGGGCCGGGCCGGCACGTCCAGCGTGCGGCACAGGGGCTGCAGGGCGGCCGCGACGGCCTGGACGACCAGCGCGTGCTCGCGCGCGTCCTTGGCGCTGGCCGCCAGATCCCGGCAGGCCTGGGCGTCGGCGTGCGCATCGGCCCGACGGGCGGCGGAGCCGGCCAGCGGCGTGGCGACGACGCGGGTGCCCTCGCGGCGGACCAGGAGCTCGGGCGAGGCGCCGATGAAGACGGGCTCGGCCTGCCCGGCGCCCGACGTGCCCAGCCCGATGGCGTAGGTATAGCCGCGCGGGTTGGCGGCCACCAGGCGGCGCAGCAGGACGCCGGCATCGGGCGCCTCGCGCAGCGTGAGGTCCAGCGCACGCGCCAGCACCACCTTGTCCAGCGCGCCCGGGGCGAACTGGCGCAGCAAGGTGCTCACCGCGTCCTCGTAGGCTTCGCGCGCCGGCACTTCCTGGCGCGTCACGACCTCGGCTGCCGCCACGGGCGGCATCGGCGGCGGTGCGGCCGCGGGCGAAGCCGCGCGCAAGATGCGTTGCGGCACCTGCCAGCGCGCCGCCGCTCGCGTGTCGAACGGCACGACGCCCATCAGGACCGGATCGGCCACGCCGGCTTGCGCTGCCTCGGCGAGCAAGGCGGCCGCCTGCGCGCGCAGGCGTTGGCCCGGGGGCACCTGATCGGCTGCCGGGAGCGCGCCCGGCGCGACGGCCACGCCCTGCCCCAGCAACGTGCCGGACGGAAATGCCAGAAAACTGTCCCCCGGCCGATAGGCGTCGACCAGCGCGCGCCAGTCGGCGGCGGGGACAGCCAGATCGGAAACCGGAACGTCGGGCGAGCGCATCACGCCTCCTGCCAAGTCGAGAATGCGACTCATTATAGTCAGGTGGCGGGCGCTGCCCGGCCTGCGCCGGGCCAGGCGTCAGCGCGCGGGGTCGGCGCGCGGAACCGAACGGGCCGGCACGGCGGGCGCGGCGTCCAGACCCGCCACCCCGGGGGCTGCCGTTGCGCCCACACCGTCAGGCGCGGATGCTTCGGTGGCCGGACGCACGTCCACGCTCACCGGCAGCGCAGCCACGCCGGCAAAGGGCACGGCGCTGCCGTGCGTCATCTCGAAGACGACGGCCTGGTCCCAGCGGTCGTAGTTGCCGGCGACGTGGTGATCGTCGTCGTGCAAGGCCACGCTGATGTGGTAATGCCCCGTGCCGATGTTGAGCTCGGGCAGGTGGAAATCGATGCGCTGGCGCTCGCCCGGCTTCATGCCGATGTCGGTCCAGCCCATGCGCCGCGTGTTCATGCCGAACACGTCGTAGCCCGTGCGATCGCGGATCGTCATGCCCAGGGTCAAGCCGGGCAGCGGCTCGTTGACGTCGATCTCGATACTCAGCCGTGCGGGCTCGCCCACACGGAAGATGGGCTGCTCCACCGCATTGATCTCGCTTGCACCCAGCAGCTTGACCGAGCGCATGCTGGCCTTGCCGTTGCCCGAGCGCCGGCCCAGTTCGCCCAGGTCCTTCTCCGGGTCCTTGGCGGCATCCTCGCGCGCGGAAATCAGGGCGTAGTAGAAGTCCAGGACGTCGGCCGGGTCGCCGTCGCGCAGCACGCCGCCCTCGCCCAGCAACAGCGCGCGGTCGCACAAGGCCTTGATCGCGCCCGGGTCGTGCGACACGAAGAGCAGCGTCGCGCCTTCATCACGGAAATGGCGGATGCGCGCAAACGACTTGTGCTGGAAGTAGGCATCGCCCACCGACAGCGCCTCGTCGACGATGAGCACGTCCGGCTTGAAGGCCGTGGCCACCGCGAACGCGACGCGGACCTGCATGCCGCTGGAGTACGTGCGCACGGGCAGGTCGAAGTAGTCGCCCACTTCGGCGAAGGCTTCGATGTCGTGCATCACCGCGTCCATTTCCGCACGGCTGCGCCCGGTCATCTGACCGGACATGTAGGCATTTTCGCGGCCGGTGAAGTCGGGGTGAAAGCCCAGGCCGAGCTCGAGCAGCGCCGAGACCGTGCCGTTGATGACGACCTTGCCTTCGGTGGCCGCCGTGGTGCCGGCCAGCATCTTGAGCAGCGTGCTCTTGCCGGCGCCGTTGACGCCGATCAGGCCGACGGCCTGGCCGGGCATGACATCGAAGGTCACGCCGCGCAGCACCCAGCGCAGCCGCTCGGGCTCGGGGCGTCCGCGGAACAGGCGCTTCAACAGGGCTTTCTTGCCGTAGGCGCTGGCGTAAGCCTTGCCCACGTTCTGGATGGAAATGACGGGAGAGGACATAAGGGCGGCCGCGGGCTACAGGTAATCGAGCATTTCGGCGTACAGCCGCTTGTAGGCGAAGACCGCCACCAGCGAGACGACGAAGGCGATGCCCACGGTGTAGGCCAGCGAACCCAGGCTCGGGATGGCGCCGTTCAGAAAGAGCTGCTGCAGGTTGGTGAGCGGCCGCACGACCGGATTCCAGTAGACGATGTCGCGCATCCAGTCCGACAGGATGCTGATCGGATAGACGATGGGCGTGCCCCAGAACAGCAGCTGCAGCCCGATGTCGACCGTCTGGCCCACGTCGCGCGCGAACACGTGCAGCACGCCGGCCAGCAGGCCGATCGCGAGGGCAAGGAAGATCAGCGCGGCGATGCTGGGCAGCGCCCACAGGACGATCCAGCCGGGCCAGGCATCGACCAGCAGCAGGAAGATGAAGTACAGCGCCGTCAGGATCAGGAAGTTGAACAGCGCCACCACCACCACCGGCACCAGCAGCACCAGCTTGGGGAACTGCACCTTCTTGATGAGGTTGGCGTGCTCGAGAAAGATGCCCTTGGTGCGCGTGGTGATCTCCACGAACATGCCCCAGGTGATGAGGCCCGCGCAGATGAACACGCTGTAGGCGAAGGGCGACACGTGCTCGCCGGGCAGGCGTGCGTGCATGACCTGAGAGAACACCAGGGTGTAGATCAGGATCATGGACAGTGGCTGGAGCACCAGCCACAGGGGGCCCAGCAGGGAGCCCGTATAGCGCGCACGCAGATCGCGCTCGGATATTGCCCGCACCAGGCCTCGGAACCGCCAGGTGGCGAACAGCGTATTGCGCATCAGATTCATGGTGGCGGGATTGTAAAGGACCGCGCGCGGCGGCGGGGAACGGAAACAGGCGTATCAGGACGTGTCGCGCGCTTGTGCAGCGCGTCTTGCACCGGTGGGCCGTGCGCGCTACAAGGAATGGCAGGCAAGACAACGATATCGATGCCATGGCGGGCGCGCTCACAAGGCGCAATCGGCCGGGAGCATCCCCCCAACACCGCTTGGAGACACGATGAACGCCCCGCTCTCACCGCAGCAGCAGGCTGCCCTGCACCACGTCGCCCTGGACGATCGCTACACCCTGGACAAGGGTCGCGCCTGGATGAGCGGCGTGCACGCCCTGGTGCGACTGCCCATGCTGCAGCGGCAGCGCGACCAGCTCGCCGGGCTGAACACCGCGGGCTTCATTTCCGGCTATCGCGGCTCGCCCCTGGGCAACCTGGACCAGAACCTGTGGAAGGCCCGCGAGCATCTGCAGCGCCATCAGGTCACCTTCACGCCTGGACTGAACGAGGAACTGGCCGCGACCGCCGTCTGGGGCAGCCAGCAGGTCAACCTGTACCCCAAGGCCAAGCACGATGGCGTGTTCGGCATGTGGTACGGCAAGGGGCCCGGCGTGGATCGCTGCGGCGACGTCTTCAAGCACGCCAATGCGGCGGGCTCCTCGCCCCACGGTGGCGTGCTGGTCGTGGCGGGCGACGATCACCCCGCCAAGTCCTCCACCCTGCCCCACCAGAGCGAGCACATCCTGAAGGCGGCGATGCTGCCTGTGCTGTTTCCGGCCAGCGTGCAGGAATACCTGGATTTCGGCCTGCATGGCTGGGCGATGAGCCGCTACGCCGGCGTGTGGGTCGGCATGAAGTGCCTGACCGACATCGTCGAGGCGTCCGCGTCGGTGGAAGTCGATGTGGATCGCCTGCGCATCCAGTTGCCCGAGGACTTTGCGCTGCCCGAGGGCGGCCTGAACATCCGCTGGCCCGACACCCCGCTGCAGCAGGAAGCCCGGCTGCTCGACTACAAGCTCTACGCCGCGCTCGCCTACGCGCGGGCCAACCGGCTGAACCACACCGTGTGGGATTCGCCGCGCGCCCGCTTTGGCATCGCCGCGTCCGGCAAGGCCTATCTGGACACGCGCCAGGCCCTGGCGGACCTGGGCCTCACCGCCGAGGTCTGCCATGCGATCGGCCTGCGCCTGTACAAGGTCGGCATGGTCTGGCCGCTGGAAGCCCAGGGCATCCGCCAGTTCGCCGAGGGGCTGGACGAGATCCTGGTGGTCGAGGAAAAGCGCCAGGTCATCGAGTACCAGATCAAGGAAGAGCTCTTCAGCTGGATTGGCAGCGGCAAGAAGATTCCGCGCGTGATCGGCAAGTTCGACGAGAAGGACGGTGGCGAGTGGGCCGTGCCGCAGGGCAACTGGATCCTGCCCGCGCATTACGAGCTGGACCCCGCGAAGGTGGCCAAGGCCATCGGGGCGCGCCTGATGCGCGACGAACTGCCGGACGACGTGCGCGCCGGCATCCAGGCGCGCCTGGCGGTCATCGATGCCAAGGAGCGCGACCTTGCCCGCCCGCGCGTGACCACCGAACGCAAACCCTGGTTCTGTTCGGGCTGTCCGCACAATACCTCCACGCGCGTGCCGGAGGGCTCGCGCGCCGTGGCGGGCATCGGCTGCCACTACATGGTGACGTGGATGGACCGCAGCACGTCCACCTTCACGCAGATGGGGGGCGAAGGCGCGCCCTGGATCGGCCAGGCGCCCTTCACCGACGAAGCGCACATCTTCGCCAACCTGGGCGATGGCACGTATCTGCACTCGGGCTCGCTTGCGATCCGCGCGGCGCTGGCCGCAGGCGTGTCCATCACCTACAAGATCCTCTTCAACGATGCCGTCGCCATGACGGGCGGCCAGCCCTTTGACGGAACGCTGAACGTGCCGGCGATCACCCGCCAGGTCGCTGCCGAAGGCGTGCAACGCATCGCCCTGGTCACCGATGAGCCGGACAAGTACCAGGGCGTGAAGAACCTGGCCGAGGGCGTCACCCTGCACCACCGCGACAGCCTGGACGACGTGCAGCGCGAGCTGCGCGACTATCGCGGCGTGTCCGTGCTGATCTACGACCAGACCTGCGCCTCCGAGAAGCGCCGCCGCCGCAAGCGCGGCGCCTATCCGGATCCGGCCAAGCGGGTGGTCATCAACGAGCGCGTCTGCGAAGGCTGCGGCGATTGTTCGGACAAATCCAACTGCCTGTCGGTCGAGCCGCTGGAAACCGAGCTGGGCCGCAAGCGCAGCATCAACCAGTCCAGCTGCAACAAGGACTACTCGTGCCTGAACGGCTTCTGCCCGAGCTTCGTCACGGTGGAAGGCGGCAAGTTGCGCAAGGCCGGCGCAGCCGCAGGCGCGGACGCCTCGGCGGGCCCGGCCACGGACCTGCCCGACCCGCAGCGCCCGGAGCTGGCGGTGCCATACGGCATCCTGGTGGCGGGCGTGGGCGGCACGGGCGTCGTGACCATCGGCCAGCTGATCGGCATGGCGGCCCACCTGGAAGGCAAGGGCTGTTCGGTGCTGGACATGGCCGGACTCGCGCAGAAGGGCGGCGCTGTGCATTCGCACGTGGTCGTGGCCGCGCGGCCCGAGGACATCCACAGCACGCGCGTGGCGCTGGGCGAGGCCGATCTCATCCTGGCGGGGGATCTGGTCGTGGGCGCGGGGCAGGAAACGCTGGCGCGGGCCCGGGCCGGGCGCACGCACGCGTTGCTCAACGGCGACGTGACGCCGACCTCGGCCTTCATCCACAACCCGGACTGGACGCTGCCCGGCAGCGACCTGACGCGCGACCTGGCCCAGGCCTGTGGTGGCACGGACCGGGTGGATGTGCTCGACGCGGCCCGCCTGGCCGTGGCGCTGGTGGGCGATGCGCTGTATGCCAACCCGCTGATGCTGGGCTATGCCTTCCAGAAAGGCTGGATACCCGTCGGCCATGAGTCCCTGCGCCGCGCCATCGAGCTCAACGGCACGGCGATCGACAACAACCTGCTCGCCTTCGAATGGGGTCGTCAGTTCGCCCATGCCCCGGACATGGCTGCCCGCGTGCTCGCGCCCAGCAATGTGGTGTCCCTGCACCGCCCTGCCGGCGATGCGCAGGACGAGGCGCGCATCGGCACGGCCGGCACGACGGACAGCGACGACATCGCGACCGTGGTGGCGCGCCGTGCGGCGTTCCTGACCGCCTACCAGAGCCGACGCTATGCGCAGCGCTATCGCGATCTGGTCGACGCCGTGCGCGGTGCCGAACTGGCCAGCACGGGCGGCCAGCGATTGACGCTGGCCGTGGCGCGCCACGCCTTCAAGCTCATGGCCTACAAGGACGAGTACGAAGTGGCGCGCCTGCACAGCGACGGCGTGTTCCTGGAGAAGATCGCCGCGCAGTTCGAAGGCGACTACCAGTTGCGCTTTCACCTCGCCCCGCCCGGGCTTGCCAAGCGGGACGCCCAGGGCCACCTGGTCAAGCGCAGCTACGGTCCCTGGATGCTCAAGGCCTTTGGCGTGCTGGCGCGCCTGCGCTTTCTGCGCGGCACGGCGCTCGACCCCTTCGGCCGCACCGAGGAGCGTCGAACCGAACGTGCCCTGGCTGCCGAGTACGCCGACACCATGCGGCAGATCGCGCAGCGCCTGACCCCGGGCAACCTGGATACCGCCGTCGCCCTGGCCGAGCTGCCCGACATGATCCGCGGCTATGGGCACGTGAAGGAGGCCAACCTCGCCAAGGCGCGCGCCCGTCGCGACGAGCTGATGCAGACGTTCGAGTTGCGGGTGATCCCGATCACGCGGGCGGCGTGAGGGGTTGGCCGTGCCATGCGCGGGCGCCGTGTGGGGCCGGCGCGTGCCATGGACTGGATAGCGGGCGTGGCCGACCCGCGCACTGCACGCGCAGCCTGAGGGGTCGGCCCCTGCACGTCAGGGACGGCATCAGCAGTCGGCCCCCGCAGCACATGGGTCGCACGTGACAAGGCCCGCCACTGGGGCGGGCCTGGTGTTGGGTGCGGCCCGTGCGTTCCGGCGTATGAGCGCCAACGCACCACCGCCTCCCTGCCCGCGCTCACCCCACGAGGCGGCATGCGCCGCCCTGTCCGTGGCTGTCAGCGCTGCGCGGTGGTGAGGTTGCCGCGGCCAGCCGGCGCGCGCGATTGGCGACCGGCGGCCCGGATGTCGACCTTGTCGGTGTCGCGGCTGCTGTAGGCCGAGTCCGGCGCCACGGTGCCCGGCGGGGCGAAGTACCGCGCCACGGTTTCCAGGTCGTCCACCGTCAGCACGCCCGCATAGAAGCGCAGCTGCATGTAGGCGTCCAGGTATTCGTAGCGGGCCTGGGCCAGATCACGGCGGGCCGTGAAGAGGCGCTCTTCGGCATTGAGCACGTCCAGGTTCACGCGCATGCCGCCCGCCACGCTCTTTTGCGTGGCCTCGACCAGCAGCGTGGCCGATTCGACCGCGCTTTCCAGGGCCTGGATCTTGGCGGCGTTGCTCTGCACCAGGGCGTACTGGCGGCGCAACTCGACTTCGACCTGGGAGCTCGTCGCATCCAGTTCGGCCTGTGCGCGCTCGTAGTTGGCAACGGCTTGCGAGGTCTGGGCCGAAACACTGCCACCCGAGAAGATCGGCACGCTCACCTGCACGCCGATCATGTTGTTGCGGTTGCGCTGGTTGATCGTGGAGACGGAGTCGGCTTCGTCGCGCTGGTGCGAGGCGACCAGGTTGACGGTCGGGTAATGTCCCGCCCGGCTGCGATCGACGCTGGCATCGGCGGCCTGCACGTTGAAGCGGCCGGCTGCGACCTGGGCATTGCTGCCCCGCGCGAGCTGCACCCACTTCTCCACGCTTTCCAGCTGCGCGGGCGACGGCGAGAACTTGGGCACCAGCTGGTCGAGCTGGTCGATGCTGGTGAGCTGCCCCGGTCCGGTGATGGCGACCAGCGCGCGCACCGCGGCACCCAGCTGGTCTTCGGCGGCGATGACCTGCGCGCGCGCCACATCGAAGCGCGAGCGCGTCTCGATCATGTCGGTGCGCGTGCCCTCGCCCGCCTTGAACATCAGGTCGTTGGACCGCATCTGCTCGTTCAGGGCATCGGCCTGGGCCCGGGCGATGGACAGCTGGTCACGCGCCAGCAGTGCGCCCGAGTAGGTCTCGTACAGACGCAGCATCAGTTCCTGGTGGCGACCATCGAACTCGACCTCGGCCGCGCGCGACAGGGCCTGGCCCTGGCGCAGCCCGGCCCAGCCCTGGAAGTTGACCACCGGCTGGCGCACCTCGATGCGCCCGACGTAGCTCGGGTAGTTATTGTTGGAATTTTCCTGCGTCTGGCCCGTGTTCGGATTCTCGACGTTCTGGTTCAGCCAGTTGCGGTTGTAGCCGTAGGTCAGCGCCGCCTGGGGCAGCAGCTGCGCCCGGGCGATGCGTTCTTCCTGCAGCCCCGCCTCGCGGGTCTGCCAGGCGGCGCGGTATTGCGGATCGAACTGACGGGCCGCCATGAAGGCGTCCATCAGGCCAAAGGCATGGGCCGGCGCCGCGAGGACGGTGCAGGCGGCGATGACGGCCGACAGTCCGGTGCGGATCTTCATGGCGCTTCCTTACTCCTGCACGAATGCGGTGCTGGTGCGGTCCAGGATGGGCCGGAACAGGTAGCTCAGCAGCGAACGCTCGCCGGTCTTGACCAGGACGTCCGCCGGCATGCCCGGCCGCACGTCGTGCACGGCCAGCAGCTTTTCGCCTTCGTCGGTGACACGGGCCTCGACGCGGTAGTAGGGCTCGCCGCTCTTGTCCTCGACCAGGCGGTCGGCGGACACGGTCACGACTTCACCCGGGATGTGCGGTGTGGAGCGCTGGTTGAACGCGGTGAACATCATCTCGACGGGCAGGCCCGGGTAGACCTTGTCGATCAGGTGCACGGGCACCTTCACCTCGATCCACAGCGGCTCGTCGGCCGGCACGATGTCCATCAGGTGCGTGCCCGCCTGCACCACGCCGCCGTTGGTGAAGACGGTCAGGCCCACGACGAAGCCGCTGGCCGGTGCGCGCACATCGGAATGGCGCAGCGCGAAGTCGGCATAGGTGATGCGGCTGCGCAGGCTTTCCGTCTCGCGTTGGGTATCGGTCAGCTGGGTGCGCACTTCGCGCTGGTATTCCTGGCGGCGCTGCGTCATGCGCAGCTGCATCTCGCCGATCTGACGCTGCGCCTGCATGATGCCTGCCGTGGCTTCGGCAAGATCGCCGTTGAGCTGGCTCCAGGTGCGCTCGAGCTCGAGCAGGCGGTTGCGCGGCACATAGCCTTCGCGGGCCAGGTCGCGCATGCCACCGAGCTGCTCCTTCAGGAAGCCCGCCTGGTCCTTGCGCGAGCTCACGATCGACTGCAGACCGGTGATCTGGGCGCGCAGGGCAGCGATGCCCTCTTCGCCCGCATCCAGCTCGCTCTGCAGCGCGAGGCGACGCGACTGGAACAATTGTTCCTGCAATGCCACCGCCTGCTGCACGCGCGGATCGGCCTTGGCCTCGAGCAGGGACTCGGGGAACACGACCTGGGTCTGCCCATCGCGCTCGGCGGCCAGTCGGGCACCCACGGCGAGTTGCGAGTAGTACTGCCCGCGCAGGGTCTCGGCTTCGGACTTGGACTGCGTTTCGTTCATGCGGATCAGCACATCGCCTGCCTTCACCTGCGTGCCGTCGCGCACGAGGATCTCGTCGATCACGCCGCCCACCAGGTTCTGCACGGCCTGGCGATTGCCCGAGACCATGACGGTGCCCGGTGCCGGCACGCCCTGATCGAGCGGGGCGAGGGCCGCCCAGGTCAGGAACCCGCACACGCCGACCAGGACGATGATCCAGCCTGCGCGCGAGAACTTGCGATCATCGATGTCCACGGGGGTGGCCGGGGCGTCCAGCACGTCCTTGCCAAGGACTTCCACGCCTTCATCGGCCTTTTTGCGGCCAAACAGATTTGCCATGTCGGTATTCGTCAGAAAAGCGTTATACGACGGTATGCGTTGCCAGGGATCACGCGGGACGCGGGCCGGTCACGGCGGGCGGCGCACCGGGCGTTGCCGGTCCCGTGCCGGCCTTGCGCTGGTTGGCCTGCGCGATGGCGGCCAGGACCTGGTTGGTCGGCCCGAACATGCTGACCGTGCCGTCGCGCAGCAAGACGAGCTTGGTGGTGGCGGCGATGATGCTGGTGCGGTGGGTGATGAGGATGACGGTGCGCTTGGCTTCCTTCAGGCGGGCGATGGCACCGCGCAGGGCCTCTTCGCCGGACTCGTCCAGGTTGGAGTTGGGCTCGTCCAGCACGATGAACGCAGGCATGCCGAAGAGTGCGCGCGCCAGGGCGATGCGCTGGCGCTGGCCGCCGGACAGACCGCTGCCGCCTTCGCCGATCACCGTATCGTAGCCCTGCGGGAATTGCAGGATCATGTCGTGCACGCCGGCCATGCGCGCGGCTTCGATCACCTTGGGCGCATCCAGGCTGCCAAAGCGCGCGATGTTCTCGCTGATCGTGCCGGCGAAAAGCTCGATGTCCTGCGGCAGATAGCCGATGTTGGGACCCAGCTCGTCCTTGTTCCACTGATAGATGTCGGCGCCGTCCAGGCGGACCTTGCCGCCCATCGCGGGCCAGATGCCGACCATCAGGCGCGCCAGCGTCGACTTGCCCGAGCCACTCGGGCCGATCATGCCGAGGATGTCGCCGGCTTCCAGCGCGAAGTTGACGTTGCGCAGCACCGGCAGGCGCGCGCCGGGGGGCGAGGCGGTCACGGCTTCCATCGACAGCTTGCCCGTGGGGGCCGGCAGTTCCATGCCGGCCTTGCGCTCGGGGTTCTGCTCGAGCAGCTTGACCAGGCGGCCGTGGGCGCTCTTCACGCCGGCCCACTGCTTCCAGACGTTGATCAGGCCTTCGACGGGACCCAGGGCGCGGCCCAGCAGGATCGAGCCTGCGATCATCATGCCGGCCGTCATTTCGCCCTGGATCACCAGGTAGGCACCCAGGCCCAGCACCAGCGACTGGAACGACAGGCGCAGGAACTTGGTGACGGAGGAAATCTGCGAGGCCTTGTCGCTGGCTTCGTTCTGCTGCGCAAGGAACTTCTGGTGCAGGCGATACCAGCGCGCCTGCAGCTGCGGCAGCATGCCCATCGATTCGATGGCTTCCGCGTTGCGCAAGGTGTTGGTCGCCTGTTGCTGCGACGCCACGGACAAGGCATTGGCTTCGGCCAGGGGCTTTTTGGTAACGACCTGGTTGATGACGGCCATGGCCACCAGGATCAGGGTCGCCACGACGGCGAACACGCCGAGCCAGACGTTGAAGAGGAAGATGACTGCGATGTAGATGGGGGCCCAGGGCGCATCGAAGAACGCAAACAGCGAGCTGCCGGTGACGAACTGGCGGATGGTGGTCAGATCGTTCAGGGACTGGCCGGCGTTGCCGTTGCCGTTCTTCAGGTTCTGCTCGAACGCGGCCGTATAGACACGGCGGTTCAGATGCAGGTCCAGGCGCGAGCCGATGCGGATCACCACCTGGCTGCGGATGTATTCGAGGGCCGCCAGCACCGCGTAGACCGCGACGACGAGGATCGTCATCATCAGCAGGGTGGTGGTATTACGACTGCTCAAGACCCGGTCGTAGATCTGAAGCATGTAGAGCGGGCCCGCCAGCATCAAAAGATTGATGATGCCGCTGAACACCCCGACCGAGCGGAATGCCTTCTTGAACCCCATCAGGGCCTGTACGATCTCGTCTCTGGGGGCGCTCAGCTTGCCAGCCATGGAATCACCTTGGAACCGCGGGAATTAAGACTCCGGCCATCCGGAGCCGAGCGGATATTATCACCAAACGTGTGATCGCGGTCACAACCCTGAGCGCAAAAAGGTGATGGCCATCACGCGGATCGAGCGATCCGCTAGAATGCGTCTTCCTTTGTCACCGCCCCTACCGTGGACTTCTCACCGCTCGAAGCATTGCGCCAGCAGAAACTGCTGGCGGGTCTGGACACCGCCATCCTTCAGGAACTGGTGGCGCACACCCATTTCGAGCAGTTCGACAAGCGCGCGTACGTGATGCACAAAGGCTCGCCGGGCGACAGCCTGGTGATGCTGGTCTCCGGGCGCCTGCAGGTGATCGCCCCCGCCGAGGACGGTCGCGAAGTCGGCCTGCACTTCGTGGAATCGGGCGACTACCTGGGCGAGATCGCGGTGATCGATGGCGGCGTGCGCTCGGCCTCGGTCGTGGCAACCACCACGTCGCTCGTGGGCGAACTCCCGGGCCACGTCGCACGGCGCCTGTTCACCCGTCACCCGGTCGTGTCCGAGCGCATTCTGTCGCGTCTTTGCCACACCATTCGTCAGTCGTCGCACATCCGCACCGTGCTGGGCATGGCGCGGGCGTTCTCGCGCATCTATGCCGTGCTGCATGGCGCTGCCCGCACCTGGAACGATGAGGGGCTGGTGACGATCGAGAACCTGCCGAGCCAGCAGGCGATCGCGATCACGGCCAACGTCAGCCGCGAAACCGTGTCGCGGGCGATGCAGGCCTTGTTTGCGAATCAGATCGTGGAGAAGGACAACCGCCGGCTGATCGTGCGCAACCCGACGGCGTTGGCCAAGCTGGCGCGTGGCGAGATGGAGCTGCGCGTGGCCCGGCGCCCCGGGGCGCCGGTGGCCGGCAAGGCAGCGGACTGAGCCACCGCCCTGCCCCGCGGCATCAGAACTTCAGATAATCGTCCGTGATGTACAAGGCCTGCGGCAGGTCCGCATCGGCCTCGCTCGTGACCGGCGTGGCCGCGGCATCGCGCTTCTTGGCCAGGATTTCCAGGTGCGCCACGTTGCGCTGCGAAAACACGTGCGCGTACACCAGCGGCAAGGCGCCGTTCTGGCGCAGCTTCAGGAATTCCTCGTCGGGCAGGGCCTCGAACGCGGCGCGATCCACCTGCAGCAGGCCGGCGATGTTCAGGCCGGTCCCATCGGTGCGCGTGACCGACAGGTCCCACGGCACGAGCAGGCCTGCTTCGTCCAGCGCGTTGACCGCGCGCGCCATCACCTGCTCCTGGTCGCTGAAGGTCTGCAGGAACTTGACCGTCTTCTGCAGTCGCTCGCTCGGATTGCCTTCCTCGTCGAACAGCGGCTCGCCCTCGACCGTGCTGAAGGCTTCGCTCTCGTCATCCAGGCCGATGATGCGCTGGTCGCCCTGTTGCACGAGTGCAAACGGCCACGCGCGCAGCACGGCCGGAATGTAGCTGCCGATCCAGTCGCCCTGGGCGTTGATCAGCAGGTTCTGGTCACCCAGGCCCATCAGGCACAGTACGTTCACGCGATCGCCGTTGCGGCTGAAGGCGATGGGCAGGGACTTGCCGGCTTCGGCCAGTTCCGGCGCCACGAGGCCCGCGATCATGCGCGTGCGCGCGAATGCCCAGGGTTGGGCCGGTCGCAGCAGGCGCAAGTCCTTGTGAGTTTGGCGGGAAAGTACGTGGAGCGCCATGTCGCCTCAATGATCAGAAAAACAAACGCCTAGGATACTGCATGCGCTTGACAGCCATGCGTCCAGACGTCACAGCCCCCCCGGCCGGGCGCAGACCTGCAGGCTAGCCCGTGTGCTGCGCGCGCATGTCGAAGAGCCGGGCGTGTTCGCGGATGGCATAGCGGTCGGTCATGCCGGCGATGTAGTCGGCGATCGCCCGGGCCTGCGCGCCCGGCTCGGTGGCCGCGGCGCGCTGCTGATACTGCGGCGGCAGCAGGCGTGGCTCTTCCATGAACGCGGTGAAGAGCTCGCGGATGATGCGCTTGGCCTTGCTCGTCATGCGCATGACCTGGTAATGCCGGTACAGGTTGTCGCGCAGGAACACCTTCAGGGCATCGGCCTCGCGCCGGACTTCGGGGCTGAAGGCCGCCAGCCGGGGCGCGGCACGCACGGCGTCGGGCGAATCCGGCGCGTGCTCGGCAATGCGCGCAGCCGTGGTGCGCGTGAGGTCCACGATCAGGGTGTTGATCATGCGGCGCACGGTCTCTGCGACCCGGCGCCGTTCTTCCAGGCCGGGATGGGCAGCGTCCACCGCATCGCGATGCCGGGCGAAGATCGCCACCTCGCCCAGCTGGGCCAGGGTGATCAGGCCCGAGCGCAGGCCATCGTCGATGTCGTGGTTGTTGTAGGCGATCTCGTCGGCCAGATTGGTGATCTGCGCCTCGAGCGAAGGCTGCGTGCCGTCCAGGAAGCGCTGCCCCACCTCGCCCAGGTGCGCGGCGCGCTCGCGCGAGCAGTGCTTGAGGATGCCCTCGCGCGTCTCGAAGCACAGGTTCAGGCCATCGAAGGCCGCATAGCGCTCTTCGAGTTCGTCCACCACGCGCAGGCTCTGCAGGTTGTGCTCGAAGCCGTGCGTCTCGGGCGCGAGCTCGCGCAGGCAGGCATTGAGCTCGTCCTGGCCGGCATGGCCGAACGGCGTATGCCCCAGGTCGTGGGCGAGCGAGATCGCCTCGATCAGGTCCTCGTTCAGCCGCAGCGAGCGCGCGAGAGACCGCGAGATCTGCGCGACTTCCAGGCTGTGCGTGAGCCGCGTGCGAAACAGGTCGCCTTCGTGGTTGACGAACACCTGGGTCTTGTATTCCAGCCGGCGAAACGCGTTGGCATGCACGATGCGATCGCGGTCCCGCTGGAAGGCCGTGCGGCCTTCGGGCGGCGGCTCGGCATGGCGGCGCCCGCGCGTGCGCGCGGGATCGCAGGCATAGGGCGCGAGATCGTCAGCCATGGGCGGGCGCAGCGCACGTGGCGGCCAGCACCTCTCGCACGGCGGCCTCGGGCGCCGGGCCCGTGTGCGACGCACCGATGGCCGACAGCAGGACGAAGCGCACCTTGCCGCCCTCGGCCTTCTTGTCGACCTGCATCAGATCCAGCCAGCGCTCGGCGCCCAGGTCGGGCGCCTCGGTCGGGCAGCCGATGGCCTCGACCAGCGCGCGGATGCGCGCGCACGCGGCCTCGGACAGGCCGCTTGCGCGTGTCGACAGCTCGGCCGCCTGCACCATGCCGCAGCCCACGGCTTCGCCGTGCAGCCAGGCGCCATAGCCCAGGCCGGCCTCGATGGCATGACCAAAGGTGTGGCCAAAGTTGAGCAGCGCCCGATCGCCGGACTCGCGTTCGTCGCGACCGACGACCTGCGCCTTGAGTTCGCACGAGCGCGCGATCGCGCGCGTGACGGCGGCCGGCTCGAGCGCGCGCAGCGCGGCGGCGTTGGCCTCGCACCAGGCAAAGAACTCGGCATCGAGGATCATGCCGTACTTGATGACCTCGGCCAGCCCCGCCGAGACCTCGCGCGCGGGCAGCGTGCCCAGCACGTCCGTGTCGATCTCCACGCCGATCGGCTGGTAGAACGCGCCGATCATGTTCTTGCCCAGCGGATGGTTCACCGCGGTCTTGCCACCCACGGACGAATCGACCTGCGCGAGCAGCGTCGTGGGCACCTGCAGAAAGCGCACGCCGCGCATGTAGACCGCCGCGGCAAACCCCACCATGTCGCCGATCACCCCGCCGCCCAGTGCCACCAGCAGGCACTTGCGATCGAAGCGGTTGGCCAGCAGCGCATCGAAGATCTGGTTCAGCGTCTGCCAATCCTTGTGGTGCTCGCCATCGGGCAGCTCGATGCGCAGCACCTCGCGCCCGCTCGCGGCCAGCGCGCGCTCGGCGGCATCGCCATACAGCGCCGCCACCGTCGGATTGGTCACCAGGGCGATGCGCGTCACGTCCGCCGGGACGACCTCGCCCAGGTGCGCGAGCCGCCCTGGGCCGATGCGAATGGCGTACTGCCCGCCAGGGGTGTCGACTGCTACTTCCTGCATAAAAGCTCCGGTTCTCGGGAATAGGTGCGCAGCATCGGCACGATGCGATTGACCAGGTGGCGCACGGCGATGCGACCGGTGTCCACCGTCAGGTGGGCGACTTCGCGGTACAGCGGATCGCGCACGGCCATCAGGGCTTCGAGCGTGGCCAGCGGGTCCTCGGTGCGCAGCAGCGGCCGGTTGCGATCGTGGCGCGTGCGGGCATAGAGATCCGCGGGCCGCGCGCGCAGGTAGACGACCAGCCCGCGCTCGCGCAGATAGGTGCGATTCTCGGCCGCGAGCACCGCCCCGCCCCCCGTGGCCAGCACGACGCCGCGCTGGCGCGAGCACTCGTCCAGCGCACAGGTCTCGCGGCGACGGAACCCCGTCTCGCCTTCGAGGTCGAAAATGATCGGGATGCGCACACCGCACCGCGCTTCCAGTTCATGATCCAGATCCATGAAGGTGCGCGACAGCGCGCGCGCCAGGCCGCGACCAATGGTCGTCTTGCCCGCGCCGGGCATGCCGACCAGGAATATCGGAAGGGGCGCGGCGGGGTCGGCCTCCGGCATCGGGGAGGCCGGCACGTCGGTATCGGCAAGCGTCAAGACCATGGTCGTCATCGTGGCGGGTTCGCCGCATTATCCCATCGCTACACTGTTCCCAAAAAGCCACATGCGGCGTTTTGGTTACAAAAACGGGCTGAGCCCTCAGACCCGTGTCAGACCCACATCTTAAAATGCCCGCCATGGCGAAAGACACCCCCCCCTCCAAGAAACCCGCCCGTGCGAAGGCCAAGCCCTCGCGCGGTCCGCTGCGCTGGATTGCCGCCGGCGCGACGCTGTTTGCCGGGCTGGCCTTGTGCGGCGCACTGCTCGTTGGCCTGGCGCTCGCGCTGGCCTGGCCCAATCTGCCCGAACTGCATGCCCTGATCGACTACCGGCCCAAGGTGCCGCTGCGCGTGTACACGGCCGACAACGTCCTCATCGGCGAATTCGGCGAAGAGCGTCGGCGCGTCGTACCGATCAACGAGGTGCCGGACACCCTGAAGGCCGCGATCCTGTCGGCCGAGGATGACCGCTTCTATCAGCACGGCGGGATCGACTGGGCCGGGGTGGCGCGTGCCGCCTACACCAACGTCACGCAGATGGCCCGGGCGCAGGGGGCGAGCACGATCACCATGCAGGTGGCGCGCAACTTCTACCTGTCGTCCGAAAAGACCTTCTCGCGCAAGTTCTACGAGTTGCTGCTGACCTTCAAAATCGAGGCCAACCTGACCAAGGACCAGATCCTGGAGCTCTACATCAACCAGATCTACCTGGGCCAGCGCGCCTACGGGTTCGAGGCCGCCGCGCGCGCCTACCTGGGCAAGTCCCTGAGCGAGATCAGCCCGGCCGAAGCCGCCATGCTGGCCGGGATCCCGAAGGCGCCGTCGCGCTTCAATCCCGTGAGCAACATGCCGCGCGCCACGCTGCGCCAGCACTACGTCCTGGGCCGCATGCTGTCGCTGGGCTACCTGACGCAGCCCGAATACGATGCGGCCATGGCCGAGAAGATCATCGTGCGCCCGCAGCGCAACGACCAGGGCCCGAACCTGCGCGAGCATGGCCAGTACGTGGCCGAGCTCGCGCGCCAGCTGGTCTATGACATCTACAAGGAAGACACCTACACGCGCGGCCTGAACGTCTACACGACGGTGACCTCGGGCGACCAGGCGCTGGCCTCCAAGGCCTTGCGCGATGGTGTGCTGGACTACGACCGCCGACGCGGCTATCGAGGTCCGGAGGCCTTCATCGAGCTGCCCGCGGGCCTCGAGGACGATGCCGAGAAGTTCGACGACGTCATCGACGATGCCCTCACGGCCCATCCCGACAGCGATGGCCTGCTCGCCGCCGTGGTGCTCGCCACCGGATCGGATCGCGTGACCGTGGCGCGCAGCTCGGGCGAACGCATCGAGATCAGCGGCAAGCAGCTCACCTTCGCCAAGTCGGCCCTGTCGGCCAAGGCCCAGCCGGCCCGCCAGATCCGTCGCGGCGCCGTGGTGCGCATCCGCCGCGCGGGCGACAACTGGGAACTGGTCCAGATGCCCGAGGTGCAGGGCGCCTTCGTCGCCATCGCCCCGGAAGACGGCGCGATCAAGGCGATGGCAGGCGGCTTCGACTTCGGCCAGGGCAAGTTCAACCGCGTCACGCAGGCCTGGCGCCAGCCGGGTTCGAGCTTCAAGCCCTTCATCTACGCCGCCGCCCTGGAACGTGGCCTGACCCCCGGCACGCGCATTTCCGACCAGCCCTTCGTGCTCGAAGCCTCGCAGACGGGCGGCCAGCGCTGGGCGCCCAAGAACTACGGCAACTCGTACGAATATGCCCTGTCGATGCGCGATGGCCTGGCCAAGTCCAAGAACATGGTGTCCATCCGTATCCTGCAGGCCATCGGTCCGCAGTACGCCCAGGACTACATCACGCGCTTTGGCTTCGATGCGCAGCGTCACCCGGCCTACCTCACGATGGCCCTGGGTGCGGGTGCCGTCACCCCCCTGCAGCTGGGCGGTGCGTACTCGGTGTTCGCCAACGGCGGCTACCGCGTCGCGCCCTACCTGATCTCGCGCGTGACCAACAGCGACGGGCGCCTGCTGATGGAAGCCAAGCCGGTGCTGGCGGGCGACGAATCGGCACGGGTCATCGATCCGCGCACGGCCTACGTGATGGATACGATGCTGCGCAACAACGTGCGCGCGGGCACGGCGCGTCGCGCCACCGAACTCAAGCGCAACGACATCGGCGGCAAGACCGGGACGACCAACGACGCGGTCGATGCCTGGTTCGCCGGCTACTCGTCGGGCCTGGTCGGGGTGGCGTGGCTCGGCTTCGATCAGCCGCGCTCGCTGGGTGATCGCGAGACCGGCGGTGGCGCCGCCCTGCCGATCTGGATGAGCTACATGCGCACGGCCTTGAAGGACATGCCGCAGAAGACGCCGCAGCAGCCGCCCGGGCTGGTGGCGGAGAACGGCAACTTCTACTTCTCGGAATTCCCGCCGGGACAGGCCGTGGCCAGCGTGGGCCTGAACGAAGATCCCATGCGTGACCTGATCGACAGCCTGGGCGGGACGGCCGCGGCGGGCGATGACCCCATCGCGCAGTTCGGCGGCCAGGCGCCTGGCCAGTCGAGCTTCTCTATCAACCAGCCTGGTGGCACGCCGACCGCGCAGCGGGCGGCACCGTCCGGCAACCAGGGATCGGCCAGTGGCTGGCCCTGGGGCGAACGCGTGACGCCATGACGCAGCGAGCCCACGGCGCCAGCGCCTGGGCTCATGTGTCGATGTCGTGGCAAGGCCCGCTTCGGCGGGCCTTTTTCATGCGCCGCGGGTGCCAGCCGCGGCGGTGGGCAGGCGCCGCCGTGCGCACGCGCACGGCAGGCCCACGCGGACCTTCCCGTCCGATCCTCGCCCGGACTACAGCCGCACGGTGAGCGGCTGGCCCGCTGCCTTGGTGCAGATGGCGCTCAGGGCGTCGGCCAGGTTCGGCCCGCCCCGGGTGTCACACCAGGTGTCGCCCTGCAGGCGATAGTGGAAGGCCCCGCCCGGCGAGGCCAGCCACATTTCCTGCAGCGGCGCCTGGCTGTTGATCACCACGCGCGTCCCGTTGTCGAACACGAGCGTGACCACCTGGCCGTTGCGCTCGGGCTCCACGTCGATATCCAGATCGTCGTACCATTGGTCGGCCTGCTTTTCGATCGCGGACAGGATGCGATCGGCCAAGGCCAGAAATTCACTTTCGGTCATAATTCCGCCATGCCAAGTTCAATCAAAAGCCGCAACCCCCGGCCACTCCGGATTGTAGCGGCGCTGTGCCTGTGCGCCGCGCTCACCGCCTGCGGCCAGAAAGGCCCGCTGTTTCTCCCCGAACCGCCCCCCCCTGCTCCGGAAGCTCCTGCCCAATGAATGCCGCTGTCCCCGCCACGCCCACCGGTGCCCCCTTCTTCGCCTACCGCGACGGCGTGCTGCACGCCGAGGGCGTGGCCCTGTCCGATCTGGCTGCCCAGCATGGCACGCCGCTCTACGTCTATTCCCGCGCCGCCCTGCAGGCCGCCTGGCAGGCCTACGCCCATGCCATCGAAGGTCGCGACGCGCTCGTGTGCTTCGGCATGAAGGCCAACTCCAACCTGGCCGTCCTGCGTGAGTTCGCGCGCCTGGGCGCGGGCTTTGACATCGTCTCGGGCGGCGAGCTCGCGCGCGTCATCGCCGCCGGGGGCGATCCGGCCAAGGTCGTGTTCTCGGGCGTGGGCAAGCAGGCGTGGGAGATGCGCGACGCGCTCGCCGTGGGCGTGCTGTGCTTCAACGTCGAATCGCAGGCCGAACTGCGCCGCCTGTCGGACGTCGCCGTCTCCGAGGGCCGCGTCGCGCCCGTGTCCCTGCGCGTGAACCCGGATGTCGACCCCAAGACGCACCCCTACATTTCCACCGGCCTGAAGGAAAACAAGTTCGGCATCGCCATCGCCGACGCCCCGGCGGCCTACCGGCTGGCGCGCGAGCTCCCGGGCCTGCGCATCGTGGGCGTGGACTGCCACATCGGCTCGCAGATCACCGAGATCTCGCCCTACCTGGACGCGCTGGACAAGCTGCTCGACCTGATCGCCACGCTCAAGGCCGACGACATCCACATCGAGCACCTGGACATCGGCGGTGGCCTGGGCATCCGCTACCAGGACGAAACCCCGCTGCCGCCCAAGGCGCTGCTCGATGCAGTCTACGCGCGCCTGGACGCACGCGGCATCGCGGCGGATGCCTTCCGGCTGGTGATGGAACCCGGCCGCTCGCTGGTGGGCAACGCCGGCGTGCTGCTGACCTCGGTCGAATACATCAAGGACAGCGACGCCAAGCGCTTCGCCATCGTGGATGCGGCCATGAACGACCTGCTGCGGCCCACCCTGTACGACGCCTATCACGGCGTGCTGCCCGTCGAGCCCGGCCAGGGCGCTGCCCATCGCTATGACATCGTCGGCCCCATCTGCGAAAGCGGGGACTGGCTGGCCAAGGACCGCGACCTCGTCCTGGCGCAGGGCGACGTGCTGGCCATCGAAAGCGCGGGCGCCTACGGCATGGTCATGGCCAGCCAGTACAACACGCGTCCGCGGGCAGCCGAGGTGATGGTCGATGGCGAGCAGGCGCACATCGTGCGCCAGCGGGAATCGCTCAAGACCCTCTTCACCAACGAATCCGTCCTGCCGGACTGATCCAGGCGCGGCCGGCAGCGCGATGTCGTGCCGCTGACGATGGCTGGCGCCGGGGCGTCGCCGCCGTGATGTGCATCGGTGCGTACGGTCATCGATGCCTGCACAAGCGCGGGCCGCGGCCGGATCACGGCGGCGTCGTTCGGCCCAGCTTGCCGACACGCCGTGGCGCGGCGGCGCCGACTCAGCCTGCCGCGAACACGAGCTCGGTCTTCAGGAAGGCCAACTGGGCCTGCCAGGCGTGCACGGTCGATGGTGCGATGACGCCATGGGCATCACGCACCCGGATGCCCTGCGGCGTCACACTCACCTGCGGCCAGCGCTGCGCCGGCACGCCCTGCGCCGCCAGGTCGGCCGTCACCACCCCCCGCACGTAGTCCGCCACCGTCATGTCGCGCAGCGCGGGCTTGAAGACCTTGCCCACGTTGGTCGTCGGCATCGCGTCCAGGATCCGCACCTGGCGCGGTCGGGCAGGCGGCTCGTCCACGTGCTGCGCCGCAAAGGCGCGCAGCGCCTCCTCATCGACGCTGGCGCCCTCGTGCAGCGTGACGAACGCCACCGGGACCTCGCCCGCATGCGGGTCCGGCGCGCCGACAGCCGCGCAGGCGCGCACGGCCGGATGCGACTCCAGCGCCTGCTCGATCACGAGCGGATCGATGTTGTGGCCGCTGCGGATGATCACGTCCTTGGCACGTCCCCGCAACTTGAGCAGGCCATCCGGGGACATCGACCCGATATCCCCCGAAATGAGCCAGCCATCCGCCGTGAAGGCCTGGGCCGTCGCCGTCTGCCCCAGATAGCCCACGAACACATTGGGCGAATCGAACAACACCATGCCGGCCTCGCCCGGCGCCGCCGGTTCGTCATACCGCCCGTCGGCATCGAGCCTGGCGATGCGGATGCGCGCATGCGGCAGCCGCATCCCCACATGGCCGACCGAGGCGACGACGCCGGGCGGCGTCACCGTGGAGATGCCCGTCATTTCCGTCATGCCCAGGCTTTCATGGATGTGCAGCCCGGTGCGCGCCTTGAAGCGCTGCGCGACGTCCTCGTTCAGCGGCGCGGCACCGGTGCGCACATAGCGCAGCGACGAAATGTCGGCACCTTTCAGCTCGATATCCGCCAGCAGCGACAGCACGGTCGGCACCCCGGACATGAAGGTCGGACGATAGCGCTCGACCAGTTGCCAGAAGTGGGTGATGACCGCCTTGTTGCGAAAGAGCCCGGTGGTCGGGATGATGACTTCGGCACCCGCGGAAAAGCAGGCCAGCGCCCCCGGCAGCACGCCCGCGACATGGAACAGCGGATAGCCATTGATCGTGCGGTCCGCGTGCGTGAGGCCCTGCATCTGCACGCTCGCCCAGGCGGTGTAGACCTGCGCGCCGTGGGTCTGCGTGGCCAGCTTGGGCGAACCCGTCGTACCGCCGGTGTGGAAATGGGCTGCCGCGTCGCTCGCCTGGATGACGCGCCCGCTCACCAGGCCATCGTCGGGCTGGGCATCAATCAAGGCCTGCAGGGACTGGACCTGCGCGCGAATGCCTGTCGTGTCGGGCGCGGTGCCGGCATGGCTGACGTACAGCACGTGCTCGATGCCTGCGCTCAGGCTCGCCACCTTGGCCCAGATCCCCGCGTCGTCCGCATCCGCCCAGGCGATCAGCACCTTGGCACCCGTGGCGTTCAGCAGCGCCGAGATCTTCTCCGGCGTCAGCAGCGGGTTGAGCGGCTGGACCACGCCCGCCGCCGACCCGCCCCACAGCGCCAGGTGATACTCCGCACATCCCGGCAGCAGGATCCCGACGGCGTCGCCTGGCCCCACGCCCAGCCCGTGCAGCGCGTTGGCGACCTGGTGGATCCGCGCGAGGAGTTGCGCATAGGTGTAGCGCACCGTGGCCTCGCCGGTCTGCGCATCGGCCACGAAGCTCAGCGCCATGCCCTGCCCGTTGTCGCGCGCCGCCGCGTCGAACAGGGCATAGGTCGACTGGGGGCGGATCAGCTCGGCCAGGGGTGTGGCTTCGATGGCTTCGATGTCGGCAAGGCTTCGGACGGGACGCAGGGGACGGAACATGGCATTCTCGGCAATGAGGAAATGAGGGACACGGGGGCTGCGCGGGCTACTCGCGCCCGATGGCGTTGTCCCGGATCACCTTACCCCATCGCGAAAAGTCGTCGGCAAGCAGCGCCTGGGTGTCGGCCGGCGACAGGTAGGCGGGCAGGATGCCGATCTGCTCGAATCGCTGGCCCAGGTCGGGGCTGGCCAGAATGTCCCGGGACACGGCACTGACGCGATCGATGATCGCAGCCGGCGTGTCCTTGGGCGCCACGAGGCCGCCCCACGAGGACGCCTCATAGCCGCCGAAGCCCTGTTCGGCCATGGTGGGAACATCCGGCAAGGCCTTCACGCGCTCGGGCGTGCCCACGGCCACGGCCGCCAGTCGCCCGCCTCGGATCTGCGGCAGTGCCGTCACCATGTCGGCATAGATCACCGGCACGACCCCGCCCAGCGTGTCGGTCATCGCCGGCGCGCTGCCGCGATAGGCCACATGCTGCATCCCGGTCAGGCCGCGCGATTTCATGAGCTCCATGCTCAGGTGCCCGGAGCTGCCCGTGCCCGAGCTCGTGTACATCAACGGCTGCGCGCCGCTGGCGGATGCTGCGAACAGCGTCGTCAGATCGGTGACCTGCGGCAGCGAGGTCTTGTTCACCGCGATGACGTTGGGCAGGTCGTAGATCTTGGCGACCGGGGCGAAATCCGTCGCCGGGTCGAAGGTCACGGCATCGAAGAAGTGCGGCGCCAGAATGGTGGGCGTCACCATCATCATGAAGGTGTAGCCATCCCCCGGCGTGGTCAGCATCTGGCCTGCCGCCACGGCGCCGGACGCGCCCGGCTTGTTCTCGACCAGCACCGTCTGGCCCAGCTGCCTGCCCATGGCCTCGGCATAGACCCGGGCCGCCGAATCCGTGGGCCCGCCCGGCGGAAACGGCACGACCAGCCGGATGGTGCGCTCGGGCCAGTCGGCGGCCAGGGCAGGCGTGGCGGCCTGCACGCACGCGAAGCCGGCGATCGCGACACATCCCATGCGCAAGAAATTTGACCGTGTGATCGACATGCCGTCTCCTCGCCTTTCGGCTTGTTCTGTTGTGATGCGGGCCATTATGCAGGCCATGGCGGCGTTGACAATGCTTGCGACGCTGGACACCATGGTCAACTTTCCTGACAGGTGACGTGAAATGGATCTCCAGGCGCTCAGCATCTTCGTCGGCGTCATCGACAGCGGCAATCTCAGTCGTGCCGCCCGCAGCCTGAAGATGTCCCGGGGCAACGTCAGCTACCATCTGGCGCGACTGGAAAAGGACCTGGGCGCCCAGCTGCTGCACCGCACGCCCCAGGGCGTGGAGCTGACCGACATGGGCCAGCAGGTCTATGCCCATGCCAGGACCATCGTGCAGGAGTCCGTGCGCATGCGCGAATTGATCGATCTGCGCGACGACCGACTGAGCGGCAAGGTCGGCATCACGGCGCCCACGGGCTTCGGCCACCTGGTGATGGCACCGTGGCTGATCGAGTTCAAGACCCGGTACCCGGATGTCGTGCTGGACGTGCGGCTGGAAAACTTCGTCGACAATCTCGCCCGCGATGGCGTGGACATCGCCCTGCGGGTCACCGCCGAGCCCCCGCCCATGGTGGTGGCCCGCGACCTGGGGGCCGTCCGCTATGCGCTCTGCGCCTCGCGAGCCTGGGCGCAACGGCACGGCCTGCCCCAGCGCCTGGCCGACCTCCCCCGCCTGCCCGTCATCACCTCCAACGGCCAGGACGGGCGCGTGCGCGTCACGGCGACCCTGGGCGAGCACGCGGAGGACGTCGAACTGGCTCCCACGCTGACCTCGCGCAGCTATCCCTTCGTCCTGGCGTGCGTGCTGGGCGGTGTCGGACTCGGCCTCGTGCCGGACTACGTCGTGCGCCCGCACCTGGCCAGCGGCGAGCTCGTCGCCGCCATGCCACGCCACCGCTTCAGCTTCCAGGCAAGCCGGCTGTACCTGATGTACCTGCCGCACCGGCATCAGGCCCGCGCGACGGCAACCCTCATCGACTTCCTGATTGCCAAGATCGATGCGTCGCGCGCGCTGCACGACGCGGGGCTGCCCGGTTCATGACCCGACGGCAGGGGTCCGGCCGCTCCCGACTCAGCCGCCGCGTGCCGACCCCATCGTCGGCAAGGCCCCTTCCTGCGTCAGCAGGCGCCGCTTGCGCTCCACGCCCCAGGCATACCCGGACAGCGATCCATCGGTGCGCACCACGCGATGGCACGGCACGGCCACGGCCAGCGGGTTGGCCGCGCAGGCGCTGGCCACGGCCCGCACGGCACTGGGCTGCCCGATGCGTGCCGCAAGCTCGGTGTAGGTGACCGTCCGGCCAAGGGGGATGCCCTGCAGCGCCTGCCAGACGCGTTGCTGGAACGCCGTGCCGCGGATATCCAGCGGCAGGTCCACGCCCACCCCTGGTGCCTCCACCAGGCCCACGACCCGCGCCACCAGCGCCTCGTAGCCCGCGTCCGCGCCCACCAGCTCGGCATGCGCGAAGCGATCCTGCAGATTGCGGGTCAAGGCGTCGGCATCGTCCCCGATCAGGATGGCGACGACGCCCTTCTCGCTTGACGCCACCAGCACGGCGCCAAGCGCGGACTCCGCCACCGCGAAGTGCAGGCGCTCATGGCGTCCCCCCGCGCGATAGCGTGACGGCGTCATGCCGAGCAGATGCTGCGACTGGGCGTAGAAGCGCCCGCTCGAACCAAACCCCGCGTCATAGGCGGCATCGGTCACGCGCGGCGCCTCGGCCAGCGCCTCACGCAGCCGGCGCGCGCGCCGTGCATCGGCATAGGCCTTGGGCGTGACACCCGTGGCAGCCTTGAAACGCCGATGCAGGTGGCCGGCGCTGCAGCCCATCGCCTGGGCCAGCTGATCCAGCGCCGGGGCGGATTCCGCGTCATCGATCAGGCGGCACACGCGCGCCGTCCATGCGGCATCCGGCGTCAGATCGGCGTCTGCGCGGGCGTCGGGTCGCGGTGCATGGGTCGGGTCGGCGGTCATGACGGATTCCGGGTCGTGAGGGTCTGCCGGCAGGCAGCCGGCATCGATGACGTCACGATAGCGCGGCCCGGGCGGCGCGACACTCCGGTTCTTGATCGGCGCGCCCGCGTCCACCCGGGCGGCCGGCTCCTGGGACCGGCGCGCCGCCCCGGCCGCACCCGTGCCCCGCGGTCGCTGCGCGCGGGCGTCGCGCCGCACGCACGGCGCCTGCGCGGCCTGCGTCAGGGGGTGGTGACCCGCCCTTCCTGCTTGTCGTCGTCGTCACGGAACCGCCGGAAGAGCGTGGCCGCCAGCGGGCCCGTGATGTTGTGCCAGACGCTGAAGATGGCGCTGGGCAAGGCGGCCAGCGGCGAGAAGTGCGCCGTTGCCAGGGCCACGCCCAGACCCGAGTTCTGCATGCCGACTTCGATCGAGATGGTCTTGCGCTTGGCCAGACTCATGCCGAAGAGCCGCGCCAGGCCCCAGCCCAGCAGCAGGCCCAGGCCGTTGTGCAGGACGACCACGAGGAACACCATGACCCCGGTGGTGGCGATGCGCTCCTGGTTGCCGGCGACCACGGCCGCCACGATGGCGACGATGGCGGCCACCGACACCAGCGGCAAGGCCGCCACGCCAAGCTTGACCTTTTCCTTGAGCAGGTACTGCAGCAGCACACCTGCCGCGATAGGCAGCACCACGACCTGGACGATGGACCAGAACATGGCCGCGGCGCTCACATCGATCCACTGGCTGGCCAGCAGATAGATCAGCGCGGGCGTGACGATGGGCGCCAGCAGCGTCGTCACCGACGTGATGGCGACCGACAGCGCCAGGTCGCCGCGGGCGAGGAATGTCATCACATTGGACGCCGTGCCCCCCGGGCAGCAGCCCACCAGGATCACACCCACGGCCACTTCCGGCGGCAGCGACAGCCCGGTGGCCAGCGCCCAGGCAAGACCCGGCATGATGATGAACTGCCCGAGCACGCCGATCCCGACGTCAAAGGGGCGACGCGCCACTTCCTTGAAGTCATCCTTGGACAGGGTCAGCCCCATCCCGAACATGATCAGGCCCAGCAAGGGCACGATGTAGGGACCGATGCCGCGGAACGCATCGGGGAAGTAGAAGGCCAGCGCAGCAAAGAGCAGCACCCAGATGGCGAAAGTGTTGCCGACGAAGCGGCTGAGGCGGGCAAGAGCCTGCATGCGTTCTCCAGTCTGAATCGCGAAAAAAGGCGCTAGTGTAGTCGGCATGCCGCCAAGGCATCCCGCGCGTCCACGACAGGGGATGGATGGCGACCACGACGGCAGCCGCCTCGTCGCCCCGATCGCGCCGTCAGCGCAGCCCGTGATACCCCAGGGCCACGAGCCACGACAGCCCGATCGCGATGTAGGCGAGCAGCAGACCCGCGGTCAACGAGGCGGGCCAGAACCGATCAAGGCCCAGGGCACGCCCGATGACCGCCAGCGCAAAGCCGCCGTTGGCCCCGGGCAGCGGCAGCAGGTTGAACGCCGCGACCTTGGCGGCCACCAGGCCCAGCACCGCGATGAAGGACAGCCCGGCCAGCGCGGCTTTTGCGGACGCGATCAGATCCTGCGCCGCACCGAATGGGGACAGCGCCCCGGCGATGATCTGCGGGAAGCCGGCCATCACAAGGCGGATCCCGTCCGCCTGCCAGACCCCGCATGCCAGGGCCACGAGCGCCATGCACCCCGCCAGGCCGATCGCCATCTGGCTGGCAGGTGAGCGCTGATCCAGCGCACCGTCCAGAGGCGACCCGTCTCCCGGACCCTGCCGCCGCTCGCCCGTCGGCACCACCGTGTCCACCTCATGCCCGGCCGGCTCGGCGCCTGGCTCGCCGACGTCGGCGTCCCGGGCGTCTTGCGCCTCATCGCGCGAGTCCTGGAAACGCACCGCCCCGCCCACGGGGAGCAGCCGGATGCGCCACCGCCCGACGCGCAGCAGGGTGGGCCCTACGCCGATCGACACCTCGCGAAGCGTCACGCCCAGCGCCACGCCCAACAGGGCCATGGCAAGCACGTGCAACAACACGCACGACACGACGGCCATCAGAAAAAACAGCATCGGCTTCTGCTCGGAAATGGAAACACCCCAGGCACCGGACCGCAGTCCGACGCCTGGGGTGTCGTCGGCAGCGGGCGATCACGCCCGCCGCATCGCCTTGCCGGGAGAGGCCCCCGGCGTGCGTTCAGTCGGCCTGGCGGCGCAGGAAGGCCGGGATGTCCAGATGGTCCATGCCCGAGCTTTCCATGGCTTGCACGCGGCGCGAGGCTTCACGGCCACGGAACACGGCAGGCGTGTCGTAGTCGTGGTAGTTCGTGCCGCCCGAGGTGCCGGCGACCGGCGCGTTGTCGGTGCCGGTGCGCAGGGCCTGCACCAGTTGCGGCTTGGCGCGCTGACGGCCCAGGCCCGTGGCGACCACGGTCACGCGCAGTTCTTCGCCCATGGACTCGTCGTAGGCCTGGCCGAACACCACCGTGGCGTCTTCGGCACGGTAGCTTTCGATGATCTGCATGATCTGGTTGACTTCGCGGCGCTTGAGCGAGCGACCGGCGGTGATGTTGACCAGCACGCCGCGCGCGCCGTTCAGGTCCACGCCTTCCAGCAACGGGCAGGCGATGGCCTGCTCGGCGGCGATGCGCGCGCGATCTTCGCCGGAGGCGACGGCCGTGCCCATCATGGCCTGGCCCGGCTCGCTCATGATCGTGGTCAGATCCTGGAAGTCGACGTTGATGTTGCCCTTGACGTTGATGATCTCGGCGATGCCGGCGCACGCGTTGTGCAGCACGTCATCGGCCATCTTGAAGCACTCCTCGAACGAGGCGTCTTCGTCCATCACGTCCTGCAGCTTCTCGTTGAGCACGACGATGAGCGAATGCACGTGCTGGGACAGTTCGCGGATGCCGTCTTCGGCGGCGGCCATGCGCTTGCTGCCTTCGAAGGTGAAGGGCTTGGTGACCACGCCCACCGTCAGGATGCCGAGTTCCTTGGCGACTTCGGCGATGACCGGGCCCGCGCCCGTGCCGGTGCCACCGCCCATGCCGGCGGTCAGGAACACCATGTTGGCGCCCTGCAGGGCCTCGCGGATGTCGTCACGCGCGGTCTCGGCGGCGTTGCGGCCCTGCTCGGGCTTGGCGCCGGCGCCCAGGCCGGTGCGGCCCAGACGGATCTGCACCGGGGCGCCGGTGTCCACCAGCGCCTGGGCGTCGGTGTTCGCGCAGATGAAATCCACGCCCTGCACGTTGCGGCGGATCATGTGCGCCACGGCATTGCCACCGGCGCCACCGACGCCGACGACCTTGATCACAGCGCCGTTCTGGTCGCTGTCGAGCATTTTGATATCGATACTCATAGGGTTCTCCTTGGGAGAAAGTCGGCGGTCGAGACCGAAAAACGCAACGCAAAACGCAATCCGAAAATGCCGGCACCTGGGGTGCCGCAGCCCGCGCTTCACACTTCGCTTTCCGTGCCCGACCCCCGAAAGGGTTCAGTGTCTGGAAAATGGTTGCTGCGTAAAACCAAAGAACGCGTACAGCTTATTGGGGTCACTGCCGATGATGTCGCCTTGCGGCGCCATCAGAAATTACCGTTGAACCATTCCTTCATGCGCGCCAGGATCTGGCGGAAACCGCCGCCCTGCGTCACCTTCACGCGCCCGCGCTGCCCCTGGATCTGGGCTTCCATCAGGAGGCCCATCACCGTCGAGAAGCGCGGATTGCACACCACGTCCGCCAGGCTGCCGTGATACACCGGCACGGCCATGCGCACCGGCTTGAGGAACACGTCCTCGGCCAGTTCGACCATGCCGGGCATCTGGCCCGAACCGCCGGTGAGCACGATGCCCGAGGACAGCAGGTCGTCGTACCCGGAATCCCGGATGACCTGCTGCACCAGCGAGAACAACTCTTCGACGCGCGGCTCGATCACCGCGCCCAGCGCCTGACGCGACAGCTGGCGGGGACCGCGATCGCCCAATCCCGGCACTTCGATGCGTTCATCAGAATGTGCCAGCATTTGCTTCGCAACGCCATAGCGCAGCTTGATTTCTTCGGCATCCGGGGTCGGCGTGCGCAGCGCAGCGGCGATGTCGCCCGTGATCTGGTCCCCGGCGATGGGGATCACGGCCGTGTGGCGGATGGCCCCGCCGGTGTAGATCGCGATGTCGGTTGTGCCGCCACCGATGTCCACCAGCACCACGCCCAGCTCCTTTTCGTCCGGCGTGAGGCACGCCATGGCCGAGGCAATGGGCTGCAGGATCAGATCCTGCACTTCCAGGCCGCAGCGGCGCACGCACTTGACGATATTCTGAGCCGCACTGACCGCGCCAGTAACGATGTGTACGCGCACTTCCAGGCGGATGCCGCTCATGCCGATGGGCTCGCGGATGTCTTCCTGGCCGTCGACGATGTATTCCTGGGTCAGGACGTGCAGCACCTGCTGGTCCGTCGGGATGTTGATGGCCTTGGCCGTCTCCAGCACGCGGGCGACGTCGGTGGCCGTCACTTCCTTGTCCTTGACGGCCACCATGCCGCTGGAGTTGAAGCTGCGGATGTGGCTGCCGGCGATGCCGGTGAAGACGTCGCGGATCTTGCAGTCGGCCATCAGCTCGGCTTCCTCCAGCGCATGCTGGATGGAGTTCACCGTGCTTTCGATGTTGACGACCACGCCCTTGCGCAGACCACGCGAGTCATGCTGGCCCAGGCCGAGCACTTCCACACGGCCTTCGGGCAGGACTTCGGCAACAACAGCGACCACTTTACTGGTGCCTATGTCCAGCGCAACGATCAGGTCTTTGGATTCTCGGGTCATGGTCTAGTCGTCGATGAAGATGGCTTGGCTGGCGCTGGCGCCGGGCCCAGGCGCAACGCAAAACCGTTGGGGTAGCGCAGGTCGGCGTAGATCACGGGCCGCCCTACGTTCTGTTCGATGGCCGGCAAGGCCTCCACGAAGCGCTGCACGCGCGTCTGCACGGGCACCTGGTGCCGGGCGTCGGGCTGCGACTGGCCGACGATGGGGTCGGTCGCCGGGTCGCGGCCCATGTCCAGCACCATGCCGTTGTCCAGCTCCGCCTTCCAGGCGTGGCGCGGGCTGAGCGTCAGGCTCACCGGCACGCGACCGATCGGTGCAAGCCAGTCGGTGAGCTCGGTCAGCCGACGGCGCACCAGCTTGCCCGAGCCATCCGGGCCGCCCAGCTGCGGCAGCGGGCCGCCCTCGGCGTCCTCGGCCTCGGCCTGGTTCGCCGTGAAGGGCTGGCCGTCCACATCCAGGATCTGGTTGTCGTTCCACAGGCCGAGCGGCTCGTACTCGCGCAACGCGACTTCCACGCCATCCGGCCACACGCGGCGCACCATGGCCTGCTTGACCCACGGCGTGTTCTCGAAGAGCCGACGCAGGTTCTCCAGGTCGGCCGTGAAGAAGTTGCCCTGCAGCCGGCCGGCGACCGTCGTGGTCAGGCTGGCCGGCGTGACGCGACCCAGCGACTCGCCATCCATCGGTTCGACCGTGATGCGCGAGAGCGTGAATTCCGGACGCTGGCCGAGCCAGGCCAGCCCTCCCAGCAGCAAGGCTGTCAGGGCCAGGACGGTCAGCCCATTGGCGACCAGGTTGATGAAGCGGGCGTTGTTCCACACGGTTCACTGATTTCCCGGGGTCAGTCGGCCGCTGGCGCGGGGCCGCGCAGCTTGCAGCGGGCGCTGGCGAGGATGTCCACGCACAGCTGGCCATAACTCATGCCGGCAGCGCGCGCGGCCATCGGCACGAGCGAATGTCCGGTCATGCCGGGCGAGGTGTTGACCTCCAGGAGATACGGGCGGTACTCGTCGTCCAGCATCACGTCCACCCGACCCCAGCCCTCGCAGCCCACGGCGCGGTACGCCGCCACGGCCAGCGCCTGGATGTCTTCGGCCAGCGAGCGCGACAGGTCGGCCGGGCACTCGTAGCGCGTGTCGTCGGTGTAGTACTTGTGCTGGAAGTCGTAATTGCCATCCGGCGCCAGGATCTCGATGATCGGCAGGGCGCGCGCCGTGGTGCCCTCGCCCAGCACGGCGATCGTGAGTTCGCGCCCGGCGATGAAGGCCTCGGCCAGCACCTCGTCGTCGAACTGCGCGGCGGCCTCGTAGGCGCCGGCCACGCTGCATGCCGAGTGCACCTTGGTCAGGCCCAGGGTCGAGCCCTCGTGCGAGGGCTTGATGATGAGCGGCAGGCCGATCTGGGTGGCGGCCTGCTCCAGGTCCAGCCCGGGGCGCAACACCGCGAAGCGCGGCGTGGACAGGCGCTGCTCCAGCCACACGCGCTTGGTCATGATCTTGTCCATCGCCAGCGCGCAGGCGGCCACGCCGCTGCCGGTGTAGGGAATGCCGAGCAGTTCGAGCGCGCCCTGGATGCAGCCGTCCTCGCCCCAGCGGCCATGCAGCGCGATGAAGACGCGATCGAATCCGGCGGCGGCCAGCTCGGGCAGGCCGTGTTCGCCCGTGTCGAACAGATGGGCGTCCACGCCGGCTTCGCGCAACGCCTCGTGCACGCCCTTGCCGGACATCAGCGAGACCTCGCGCTCGGCGGAACGCCCGCCATACAGCACACCGACCCGGCCAAAGGCCGCGCCCGTCGCATTTCCGTTGATTGCCACGCTTGCCATGTCCATCATTCCTTGTTGCCATCGGCCGGCGTCATCGCCTGCGCCGCCAGTCCTGCCACCACCGCCGGCACGTTGCCGATCGAGCCCGCGCCCATCGCGATCACCACGTCACCGTCCCGCACGAAATCCACGATGCCCTGTGGCAGGTCGGCGATGCGTTCGACGAACACGGGCTCGATGCGGCCGGCGACCCGCACGGCACGCGCGAGCGCACGGCTGTCGGCGGCCACGATCGGCGCCTCGCCGGCGGCGTACACCTCGGTCAGCAGCACCGCGTCGGCTCGTCCGAGCACCTGCACGAAATCCTCGAAGCAATCCCGCGTGCGCGTGTAGCGGTGCGGCTGGAACGCCAGCACCAGGCGGCGCTCGGGGTAGGCCCCCCGCGCGGCAGCCAGCGTGGCCGCCATCTCGACCGGGTGATGGCCGTAATCGTCGATGAGGGTGAAGAGGCCGCCGCCCTGGGCGGCTGGCACCTGCAGGCCGTCCATGCGGGCAAAGCGCCGGCCCACGCCGCGAAAGCTCGCCAGCGCCTCGCAGACGGCCGCATCGGGCACGCCGAGCTCCCACGCCACGGCGATCGCGGCCAGCGCGTTGCGCACGTTGTGCTCGCCCGGCATGTTCAGCAGGACGTCCAGCGGCGCGCCGTCGTGGCCGCGACGCTCCACGCGAAAGCGCATCGCCGGGCCGTCGGGCTGCACGTCCACGGCGCGCACGGCGGCATCCGGGTGCAGGCCATAGGTCGTCACCGGGCGCGACACGAAGGGCATGATCTCGCGCACGCAGGTGTCGTCCAGGCACAGGATGGCGCTGCCGTAGAAAGGCAGGCGCTGCGTGAACTCGACGAAGGCGCTCTTCAGGCGGGCGATGTCGTGGCCGTAGGTGTCCATGTGATCGGCATCGATGTTGGTCACGATGGCCATCACCGGCAGCAGGTTCAGGAAGGACGCGTCGGACTCGTCGGCCTCGACCACGATGTAGTCGCCCTGCCCCAGCCGCGCGTTGGCGCCGGCCGAGTTCAGCCGGCCGCCGATCACGAAGGTCGGGTCCAGGCCGGCGGCGGCCAGGATGCTCGCGACCAGGCTGGTCGTCGTCGTCTTGCCGTGCGTGCCGGCCACGGCGATGCCGCGCTTCAGGCGCATCAGCTCGGCCAGCATCAGGGCGCGCGGCACGACGGGGATGCCCGCGGCGCGCGCGGCCAGGACCTCGGGGTTGCTGCCCGTGACGGCCGTGGAGGTGACCAGCGCCTGCGCGCCTTCGATATGGGCGGCGTCGTGGCCGACGGACACGCGCGCGCCCAGCTCGACGAGGCGTTGCGTCACGGCGGTCTCGGTCAGGTCCGAGCCGCTCACGGCATAGCCCAGGTTCAGCAGCACCTCGGCGATGCCGCTCATGCCGGCCCCGCCGATGCCCACGAAGTGGATGTTCTGGATACGGTGTTTCATGCCCGGGGGCTCGCTATCAGTTCGGCGCACACATCGGCGATGCGTGCGGTGGCGTCGGGGCGGGCCTGGGCGTGGGCCCGCTCGGCGACCTGGTTGAGTTCGGGACGGGTGCGTGCGGCCAGCCAGTCGGCGAGCCACGCCGCCGTCAGGTCGCGCTGCTGGCACAGCCAGCCGGCGTGGGCGTCGACGAGGTAGCCGGCGTTGCGGGTCTGGTGGTCATCCACCGCGTGCGGGAACGGCACGAACAGCGCCGGGGCACCCACGGCGGCGATCTCGGCCACGGTCATCGCGCCGGCACGGCAGATGACGAGGTCGGCCTCGCCATAGGCCGTGGCCATGTCGGCGATGAAGGCCCGGCAGTCGGCCGTGACGCCCGCCTGGGCGTAGGCCGCGCGCAGGGCGTCAATGTGCTGCTCGCCGGCCTGGTGCACGACCTGCGGCGCCTCCGCAGCAGGCGCGCGCTCGCGCAGCAGCGCCAGGGCCTGCGGCACCACGGTGTTCAAGGCCTGGGCGCCCAGGCTGCCGCCCACGACCAGGATGCGCAGCGGGCCGGTGCGTCCGGCAAAACGCACGGCAGGCGCCGGCACGCGTGCCAATTCGGCGCGCACCGGGTTGCCGGTGGTCTCGCCGGGCAGCGCGCCGGGAAAGCCCGTCAGGACCCGGCGCGCCACGCGCGCGAGCACCCGGTTGGTCATGCCGGCCACGGCGTTCTGCTCGTGCAGCACCAGCGGCACGCCGCGCGACCGCGCGATCAGGCCGCCCGGCAGGGCCACGTAGCCGCCCATGCCCAGCACCACGTCGGGGCGCAGCCGCTTGAAGTGCGTGCGCGCCTGCGACAGCGCCGCCCCCAGGGTGAAGGGCAGCCTGGCGAACGTGGCCAGACCCTTGCCGCGCACGCCCGTGAAGTGCACGGGATGCAGCTCGATGCCCTGCGCGGGCACGAGCCGGCCTTCCATGCCCTGCGGGTTGCCGAGCCAGGCGACCTGCCAGCCGCGCTCGCGCAGCGCATGCGCCACGGCCAGGCCCGGCATGATGTGACCGCCGGTGCCACCGGCCATCACGAGGAGCGTGGGCGACTGGCTCACCGCCGCCCTCCCCGCATCATCACCCGGTTCTCGTAGTCCACCCGCAGCAGGAAGGCCAGCGCGCACAGATTGGCCACCAGGCCCGAGCCGCCGTAGCTCACCAGCGGCAGGGTCAGGCCCTTGGTGGGCAGCAGGCCCAGGCAGACGCCCATGTGGATGAAGGTCTGCACGCCGATCCACACTGCCACGCCCTGGGCGACGAGGCCGCTGAACGTGCGGTCCATGGCGATCGCCTGGCGGCCGATCTCGAAGCCGCGCCGGATGACGAAGACGAAGAGCAGCATCACGCAGACGACGCCGATGAAGCCCAGTTCCTCGCCGATCACGGCCAGGATGAAGTCGGTGTGCGCCTCGGGCAGGTAGTGCAGCTTCTCGACGCTGCCGCCCAGGCCCACGCCCGCCCATTCGCCACGCCCCAGGGCGATCAGCGAATGCGACAGCTGATAGCCCTTGCCCAGCACGTTGTTCTCGTGCCAGGGATCCAGATATGCGAAGAGGCGCGCCCGGCGCCACGGCGAGGTCCAGATCAGCACCAGGAACAGCGTGCCCATGACGAGCGTGAGGCTGCCGAAGAGCTTGCCGCTCACCCCGCCCAGGAACATGATGCCCATCATGATCGCCACGATCACGACGAAGGCGCCCAGGTCGGGCTCGAGCAGCAGCAGCAGACCAACGAAGCCCATGGCCGCGGCCAGCGGCAGGAAGCCGCGGAAGAACTCATGGATGTAGAGCTGCTTGCGCATCGTGTAGTCGGCCGCATAGATCACGGCGGCGAGCTTCATGATCTCGGAAGGCTGCAGGTTGAAGCCGAAGGGCAGCGGCAGCCAGCGCCACGAGCCGTTCACCTCGCGCCCGATGCCCGGGATCAGCACGGCCACCAGCAGCACCAGCGCCAGCAGGAAGAGCGGCATGGCCAGGCGCTGCCAGGTCGCCATGCTGAGCGAGAACACGAACCCCGCCGACAGCAGCCCGATCACCATGAACAGGCCGTGGCGGATCAGGAAGTAGTCGCGTCCCATGAAGGCGAAGCGCGGGCCGTCGCCGATCGCGATCGACGCCGAATACACCATGACGAGCCCGAACATCAGCAGCGCCATGATGGCCATGACCAGCGGGGGGTCATAGTTGAGGATGCGCGTGCGGCCGGGCCGCACCGCATTGATGCCGCCCCCGGAACGCGGTTGTGCCATCGAGCCCATGGTCAGGCCTCCCCGCGCGCAAGCGCAAGTTCCTGCACCGCATCGACGAAGACGTCGGCGCGATGCACATAGTTGCGGAACATGTCCAGGCTGGCGCACGCGGGCGACAGCAGGACCGCGTCACCGGGATGCGCGAGCGCCAGGGCCCGGCCCGTGGCCGCCGGCAGATCGGCGGCGAGCTCGCACGGCACGCCGGCCGGCGCCAGCGCGCTCTGCAGGCGCTCGGCGTCGCGCCCGATCAGCACCACCGCGCGGGCGTGCAGCGCGACGACCGGCGCCAGGGGCGTGAAGTCCTGCCCCTTGCCATCGCCGCCGGCGATCAGCACCACCTTGCAGCCCAGGCCCTGCAGGGCCGCCAGCGTGGCCCCGACGTTGGTGCCCTTGCTGTCATCGATGAAATCCACGCCGCCCACGTTGCGCACCCACGCCACGCGGTGCGGCTCGCCCCGGTAGTTGCGCAGCGCACGCAGCAGCGGCGCCCAGGCAAGCCCGATGCTGCGCGCGAGCAGCAGGGCCGCCTGCGCGTTCAGCGCATTGTGGCGGCCACGGATCTGCAGCGCATCGGCAGGCATCAGGCGGTTCAGCCGGCCTTCGCCACGCGGGGGCGGCGCTTCGCCCTTGCGACGGCGCGGCGGCGGTTCGCTGCCAAACTCGTCGATGGTCGCCTCGGCCAGCCAGGCCATGCTGAAATCGGCCTCGATGCCCAGGTCGCCCGCGAGCACCGGGGTGTCGCCGCCGAAGCTGCGCACCGTGGGGCCGTCCAGACGCTCGACCATCGCACGCACGCGCGCATCGTCGCGGTTCACGATCGCGATGCCGGCGTGCGAGAAGATGCGGGCCTTGGCGGCGGCATAGGCATCCAGGTCGCCATGCCAGTCCAGATGGTCTTCGCTGATGTTCAGGACGGCGGACGCATGGGGCGCCAGCGTGGCCAGCGTCTCGAGCTGGAAGCTGGACAGCTCCAGCACCCAGACGTCGGGCAGCGTGCCCGCATCCAGGGCGGCGATCAGGGCATCCAGCGCGGCCGGGCCGATGTTGCCGGCCGCCTGCGCGCGCAGGCCCCCCGCGTTGATCAGCAGCGCGGTGAGCGCGGTGACCGTGGTCTTGCCGTTGGTGCCGGTCACGGCCAGCACGACCGGCGCATAGGCCGAGGTTTCCTGCAGGGCGGCCAGCGCCTGGGCAAAGAGCTCGACCTCGCCGATCACGGGGATGCCGGCCGCGCGGGCCGCCTGCACCAGCGGGGCCACGGCCTCGCTGTCCAGGGCGAGCCCGGGGCTCACGACCACCCGGTTCACGCCCTCGAGCAGCGCCGGCTCGAAACGCGGCTGGCCCAGGACCAGCTCGGCCTCGGCCAGCTGGGCGCGGGCCTCCTCCAGCACCGGCGTGTGCGCCCGGGTATCGGCCACGCGCACGGGCACGCCGCTGCGCTCGCACCAGCGGGCAGCGGCCAGGCCGGTCACGCCCAGTCCGAGGACCAGGGTGCGGGCAGAGGGCGTCATGGCATCGGTCATGACATCAACGCAGCTTGAGGGTGGACAGGCCGATCAGCACCAGCATCATGGTGATGATCCAGAAGCGCACGACGACCTGGGTTTCCTTCCAGCCGCCGACTTCGAAATGGTGGTGCAAAGGCGCCATGCGCAGCATGCGCCGCCCGGTGCCGTACCGCCGTTTGGTGTACTTGAACCAGGTCACCTGCAGCATGACCGACAGGGTCTCCACGACGAAGACCCCGCCCATGATGAAGAGCACGATCTCCTGGCGCACGATGACGGCCATGGTGCCCAGCGCGCCGCCCAGGGCGAGCGCGCCCACGTCGCCCATGAACACCTGGGCCGGGTAGGCGTTGAACCACAGGAAGGCCAGACCGGCGCCGGCCAGGGCCGCGCAGATCACCATCAGCTCGGCCGCGCCGGGGATGTACGGAAAGAGCAGGTACTTGGCGTAGTCGGGACGCCCCACCACATAGGCGAAGATGCCCAGGGCGCTGCCCACCATGACGGTGGGCATGATCGCCAGGCCGTCCAGCCCGTCGGTCAGGTTGACCGCGTTGCTGGTGCCCACGATCACGAGCCACGTGAGCACGGCAAAGCCGAACACGCCCAGCGGATAGCTGATGCTCTTGAAGAACGGCACGATCAGGTCGGCGCGCTCGGGCAGCGGCATCGTGAAGCCGCTGAAGACCCAGGACTTGAAGAGCGGCCAGAGCTCGGCGTTGGCCGGCGCGGCCACCGCGAACGACAGGTAGACAGCGGCGACCAGACCGATCAGCGCCTGCCAGAAGAACTTCTCGCGCGCCGGCATGCCCTCGGGGTTGCGATGCACCACCTTGCGATAGTCATCGGACCAGCCGATCCCGCCAAAGCCGAAGGTCACCAGCAGCACGACCCACACGAAGCGATTGGACCAGTCGGCCCAGAGCAGCGTGGAGATGCCGATGGCGATCAGGATCAGCACGCCGCCCATGGTGGGCGTGCCCGTCTTGGTCAGGTGGGTCTGCGGCCCGTAGGTGCGCACGGCCTGCGCGATCTTCATGGCGGTCAGGCGGCGGATGACCCAGGGGCCTGCCGCCATGCCGATGATGAGCGCCGTGGCGCACGCCATCAGCGCGCGCATGGTGATGTAGCTGAAAACGGAGAAGAAGCTCCATTCGTTGGCCAACCACTGCGTCAGCTCAAGCAGCATGAGTCTGCTCCCCGGCGACGCCGTTGGACATGGATGCCTGCAATGCCACCACCACCTTCTCCATCCGCATGAAGCGGGAACCTTTGACCAGAATGGCGGCTGCCCGCCCCTCGCGCAGCTCGGCCACCGCGGCCTGAGCGTCGCTGACATGCTTCGCGCCTGCGCCAAAGGCGGCCACGCAGTCGCGTGCCGCCTCGCCCAGGGCGATCAATCGTTCGATGCCACGTTCGCGCGCATAGGCGCCCACCTCGCGGTGCATGGCCGGGCCCTGCGTGCCCACTTCGCCCATGTCGCCCAGCACCAGGACGCGCGGGCCCGGCAGGCCGGCGAGCACGTCGATGGCCGCGCGCACGGAATCAGGATTGGCGTTGTACGTGTCGTCCACGAGCCAGGTGCCATCGGCCAGCCGATGCGTCTGCAGCCGGCCCGCGACCGCGGCAAAGCCGTTCAGGCCGTCGGCGATCACGGCGAGCGGGCAGCCCGCGGCCAGCGTGCTTGCCGCGGCGGCCAGCGCGTTGTGCAGGTTGTGCCGACCGGCGACGGAGAGCCGCACCGCGACGTCGCCTGCCGGCGTGACCAGGGTGAAGCGGGTGCCGTCGTCCTGGGCCACGACATCGCGAGCCTGGACCTCGGCCACGCCGTTCAGCGCAAAGCGCAGACGCCGGCGCTCGCCGGCCAGCGCTTCCCACACCGCGGCATGCGCGTCGTCGGCCGGAAACACCGCCACGCCGTCGGCCGGCAGGGCCGCCAGCACGGCACCGTTCTCGCGGGCCACGGCGTGCACCGACTGCATGAATTCCTGGTGCTCGCGCTGGGCGTTGTTCACCAGGGCGATGGTCGGACGCGCAGCCTGCGCCAGCACCGCGATCTCGCCCGGGTGGTTCATGCCGAGCTCGGCCACCGCGGCCCGGTGCTGCGCGCGCAGACGCAGCAGGGTCAGCGGCACGCCGATCTCGTTGTTCAGGTTGCCTTGCGTGGCCAGCATGCCCGCCTCACCGTGCCAGGCGCGCAGGATCGCGGCGATCATTTCCTTGGTGGTCGTCTTGCCGTTGCTGCCGGTCACGGCGATCAGCGGCAGCGCGAAGCGCATGCGCCAGGCCTGCGCGATGCGCAACAAGGCCTGGCGGGTATCGCCGGTGACGAGCACCGGGATGCCTGCATCGGGTACGGCGCGCGCCGCGATCGCCGCGATGGCACCGGCGTCGCCAGCCGTCGCGATGAACGCATGGCCATCGAAGCGCTCGCCCTCGAGCGCCACGAACACCTCGCCCGCGCCTACGGCACGCGTATCGGTGGTCACGCCGCGGGCAGCCTGCAGCGCCAGCGCCACACGCGCCCACTCGGCGTCATCGAACGGTGTCAGGGTCTGGCCGATCTGCTGGGTGGTCTCGTGTCCCTTGCCCGCCAGCAGCACCAGGTCGCCCGGCTGGGCCTGCCACACGGCGCCCAGGATGGCGAGCGCGCGGTCCGGCTCGACCTGCACGCTGGCGGGCCGGGGCGTGGGCATGCCCGCGAGGATGGCCGTGATGATGGCATCGGCCGATTCGCTGCGCGGATTGTCACTGGTCACGACCACGCTGTCGGCATGCGTGTGCGCGATGGCGCCCATGGGCGCGCGCTTGCCGGGGTCGCGCTCGCCGCCGCAGCCAAAGACGCAGACCAGCCGGCCGCGCCGCGCCTGTGCGAGCGGGCGCAAGGCGCTCAGCACATTGGCCAGCGCATCCGGCGTGTGAGCGTAATCGACCACGACGAGGGGACCTGCCACGCCAGCGAAGCCCACCGTTTCCAGCCGGCCACGCACCGGGACCAGACTGCCCAGGGCGCCGGCCACGCGCTGCAGCGACCAGCCCAGGGCGTGCAGCACGCCGGCCACGGCCAGCAGGTTCTCGACGTTGTGCCGACCCAGCAGGCCCGTGCGGATCAGGGCTTCGCCGTCCTCGCGCAGACGCAGCGTGAACAGCATGCCGTCGGTCGTGGCGGCCAGGGCCTCGGCCGCCAGCGTGGTGTCCTCCGGCAACGTCGCATCCTGCGCCAGGACGCGATAGCCGATGCGCCGCGCGGCCGTCTGCTGCGCCATGCGCGCGCCGGCTGCATCATCCAGGTTGATCACGGCGGCCTGCAGGCCCGGCCACGCAAAAAGGCGCGCCTTGGCGGCCTCGTAGCTGGCCATGTCGCCATGGGCATCCAGGTGATCGCGCGTCAGATTGGTGAAGGCGGCGACGGCCAGCCGAACGCCGTCCAGGCGACCCTGATCCAGTCCGATCGACGAGGCCTCGATCGCCACGGCCTGCGCCCCGGCGCGCAACAGACGCGCGAGCAGGCGGTGCGTGCCCAGCACGTCCGGCGTCGTGAGGCCCGTGGCTTCGAGGCTGCCATCCGGGAAGCGCACGCCCAGCGTGCCGATGACGCCGCACGGACGGCCGCTTGCGCTCAGCGCCTGGGCGAGCCATTGCGTGCACGAGGTCTTGCCGTTCGTGCCGGTCACGGCCAGCACGGCCAGCGCGCTCGAGGGCTCGCCATACCAGCTGTGTGCGAGCTCGCCCAGCAGACCGCGCAGATCCTGCACGGCCAGGGTCGCCACCTGGCGCTCGGCCAGCGTGGCCGTGAGCTCGGCGGGCGCGCCGTCGGCTTCGAACAGGACGGCCGCGGCACCCGACGCCAGGGCCGAGACGATGTGCGCACGCCCATCCGAGCGCGTGCCCGGGCAGGCGACGAAGACATCCCCGCGCTGCACGCGACGGGAGTCGAGATGCAGGTCTGCGCCGTCGTCCACGTGCGTGCGCAGCCACTGCAGGACGGCGTTGGCGCGACCCGTCGTCGTCATCGCGTCACCGCCTGGGATTCGGCCGCGGCGTGCATGGCCTGGAACGGCGCGTCGGGCTCCACGCCCAGCACGCGCAGTGCGCCACCCATGATCGACGAGAACGCCGGGGCGGCCACGCGACCGCCGTAATAGAACTCGCCGCCCGGCTCGTCGATCCGCACGGCCACGATGATGCGCGGATTGGACACCGGGGCGAAGCCCACGAACGACGCCGTGTAGCGGCTGCGGCTGTACTGCCCGTCCACGATCTTGCGTGCGGTGCCGCTCTTGCCAGCCACGCGGTAGCCCGGCACCTGGGCGCGGGCGAAGCCGGCAGCGACCTCCAGCATGCCGCGCACGGTGCGCGCGACTTCCGGGGTGTAGACCGGCACGGTGGTGGGCGCGCTGTCGCGCTTGATGAGCGAGATCGACGTCACGTCCCCGTCACGCGCAAAGGCCGTGTAGGCGCGGGCAAGCTGCACCAGCGACACCGACAGGCCATAGCCGTAGGACATGGTGGCCTTCTCGATGGGGCGCCAGCGCTCCCAGGGGCGCAGGCGGCCCGCGGCCACGCCCGGAAAGCCGAGCGCGGGCGCCTGGCCCAGGCCCAGCGCCGAGAAGGTGTTCCACATGTCGCGCGAGGCCAGACGCTCGGAGATCTGCGTCATGCCCACGTTGCTCGACTTCTGCAGGATGCCGGTGACGTCGAGCTCGCTGGAGCGGCTGACGTCGGTGATCGTGTGGCCCGCGAAGGTGAAGCGCCCGCCATACGTTTTGAAGACCGAGTTGGCGGCGATGCGGCGCTGATCCAGCGCCAGCGCCACCGAGAACGGCTTCATCGTGGAGCCGGGTTCGAACGAATCCGTGAACGCGCGGTTGCGCAGCGAAGCGCCCGTGAGGCCGACACGGCGGGCCGGATCGTAGGTGGGCAGGTTGGCCAGTGCGAGCAGCTCGCCAGTGCGCGCATCCAGGATGATCGCCGAGCCGCCCTGCGCCTTGTAGGTATCGATCGTCTCGCGCAGGTGATTGAACGCGAGGTACTGCAGGCGCGAGTCCAGCGACAGGCGCAGATCCGCGCCGTCGACCGGCTCGCGGATCATCTGCACGTCTTCGACGACGCGGCCCAGGCGGTCCTTGATGACGCGCCGGCTGCCGGCCGTGCCCGAGAGCGCATCGTTGAAGGCGAGCTCCACGCCTTCCTGGCCGCGGCCGTCGATGTTGGTGAAGCCCAGCACGTGGGCCATCACTTCACCCTGGGGATACAGGCGCAGCGATTCGCGCTCCTGGTGGATCCCCGAAATGCCCAGCGCGCGCACCTCATCGGCCACGACGGTGGGCACCTGGCGCTTCAGGTACACGAAGGTGCGATCCGGATCGCCCAGGCGCGAGCGCAGGTCGCGCTCGGGCATCTCCAGGAGGCGCGAGAGCTCGCGCAGCTGCTCGGGCGATGCGTTGACATCTTCCGGAATGGCCCAGACGGCGCGCGCAGGCACGCTGGATGCGAGTACGACGCCATTGCGGTCCAGGATCTTGCCGCGCGATGCCGGCAGACTGAGCGTGCGCTCGTAGCGCGCTTCGCCCTGGCGTTGGAGGAATTCGGTGGACAGTCCCTGCAGATACAGCGCGCGTGCCGCGAGCACGGCAAACCCGGCCATCAGCATGAGCTGCACGAAGCGCGCGCGCCGCACCGGCAGGTTGCTCGAGAGCACCGTGCGCGGCGCCGTGCGCCCGCCCAGATTGTCGAACTTGCCCTTGCCCTTGCGGGAGCTGCGATTGGGGAATCGGATCACGGCGTGGCTCCCGACACGGGTGTGGCTATCTGCCCACCCGGGCGGATGTACAGGCGACGATCATGCTCGACCGGCTTGAGTTCCAGGGCCTGGCGCGCCGCGGCGTCGATGCGCGCGTGCTGGGCATAGTCCGTCAGGTCCAGCTGCAGCTGGCGCCACTCGACGTCGAGGTCGCGCTCGTCCTGGCGCGCTCGTTCGAGCTGCACCACGGTCGTGCGCAGTTCATAGCGACTGGTCACCAGCGACAACGCGCAGCCCACGATGGCTGCGCCCAAAACAAAAGCCAGGCGGATCATCAGTCATCCACCCCCTGCGCAAACACCGCGGCATCCCCCTGGGCATACACGCCGGCGCCCTGCGGCGGCAGCGCAACGTGGGTACGTTCGGCCACGCGCAGGACGGCAGAGCGCGCCCGCGGGTTGTCCTGCGTTTCCACCGCATCGGGCAGCACCTTGCCGCGCAGGCGCAGCACGGGTTGCGGGCGCTCGTCCTCGCGCAGCGGCAGGCGTGCGGAATCCGCACCCGGATTGGCAGCCGCCGCCATGAACCGCTTCACGAGCCGGTCCTCGAGGGAGTGGAAACTGATCACGGCCAATCGCCCCCCGGGTGCGAGCAGGTTCAGAGCGGACGCGAGCGCGCCCGCGAGCTGCGCAAGCTCACGATTGACGTGAATCCGTATAGCCTGAAAGGTGCGGGTGGCCGGATGCTGCCCCTTCTCCCGCGTGCGGACGACGCCCGCCACGAGGTCGGCAAGCTCGTGGGTAGTTGTGAGGCTCCCGTTCTCGCGGCGAGCTGCAATCGCTTTTGCAATCTGAAAAGCAAACCGTTCTTCCCCATGGCGCTTGATGACCTCCCGCATGTCGTCCACGCTGGCTTGCGCCAGCCATTGCGCGGCCGTCTGGCCGCGCGTCGTATCCATTCGCATGTCCAGCGGGCCATCCCGCATGAACGAGAAGCCGCGTTCGGCTTCATCGATCTGCGGCGAGGACACTCCCACATCCAGCAACACGCCATCCACCTGATCGATCCCGCGTGACGCCAGTTCGCGCTGCATGGCGGCAAACGCCGCATGCACGACGGTGACGCGGGCATCCTGCGCGGCCAGCGCCTCGGCCTGTGCAATCGCCTGCGGATCCCGATCGAACACCACCAGCCGCGCTTGTGCCGACAATTGGGCCAGCAACGCCCGGCTATGTCCGCCGCGGCCAAATGTCCCATCGACCCAGATGCCGTCGCGCAACGGGCCGGTCAGTTCGGCCTGTGCCCGGCGGGCATCGAAGTCCGGTGCGACCAATGCCGCCACGGCCGGCCCGAGCAAGACGGGCCGATGTTCAAAAACTGTCGTCACGGCGATCAGAATGAAAAATTGTTCAGTACATCGCTCACACCCTCGGCCAGGGACTGCTCTTCGCTCTTGGCGAGACGAGCGGCATCCCATAGCTCGAAGTGCGAGCCCATTCCCATCAGCATGACGTCACGGTCCATGCCGACTGCAGTGCGCAACTCCGGCGCAACCAGCACCCGACCTGCCGTATCCATGTCCACGTCCTGCGCGTGGCCCAGCAGCAGTCGCTGCAGCCCGCGTGCGGACATCGGAAACTTCACGATCTCTTCGCGCCGCGCCACCCAGACGGAGCGCGGATACACCAAAAGGCACCCGTCAGGGTGCCTGGTGAGGGTCAGTCGACCGCTGTCCTGTTGCAGCAGCGCGTCACGATGCCGGGTAGGAACGGAGATCCTCCCCTTCGCATCGAGCGTCAGCGCATTGCTGCCTTGGAACACGTTGTGAACCCCACTTTTTTTCACGAAATCCTACTTTTTCCCACTCTAAAAGAACGGCCTACCCAGGTCAAGACGAGCACGCCGGTTTTTTCCAGCAGTAACAAAGACTTAGCTGCGGCCTCGAGACCTTGCATGCATAAATTCGATAGGAATCAAGACCCTGGGCTCCAGACTGGATCCTTTTGACGAGGAAACATGTGTCAGCGGTCGAGTTACAAGACACGCTTCATTCTTTCTGTTACTATCCGCCCCCTGAACCGAAAAGCAGCGGCCGGCAACGGCAGCGGGTCTGCGAGGCGGCACTCAGAAACGAATCAAAACCCAGTGGGAATTGACAAGCCGGAAAAACACCTTCATAATTGCTAGTTCTTCTTCGGAGGGGTGCCCGAGTGGTTAAAGGGGGCAGACTGTAAATCTGTTGGCCTTGCGCCTACGTTGGTTCGAATCCAACCTCCTCCACCAAAGAATTTGAACTACCTGCATGTACCAAACGCGGTGTGTGCAGTGCAGTACCGGAATTGATAGATAGTCAGCGGAAAGGAAGATCGACCTTGCGGGTGTAGCTCAATGGTAGAGCAGAAGCCTTCCAAGCTTACGACGAGGGTTCGATTCCCTTCACCCGCTCCAGCTATCTGAAAATCAGATCCGCCCATGTGGCTCAGTGGTAGAGCACTCCCTTGGTAAGGGAGAGGTCACGCGTTCGATCCGCGTCATGGGCACCACTATTCGTTTCAGTGTTCCTCATTCAGCAGGCACCCAGGTCAGGAGTCAGCCATGGCAAAAGGCAAGTTTGAACGCACCAAGCCGCACGTGAACGTCGGCACGATTGGTCACGTCGATCACGGCAAGACCACGCTCACGGCAGCGATCACGACGGTTCTGTCGAAGGCGTTCGGCGGCGAAGCCCGCGGCTACGACCAGATCGACGCAGCACCTGAAGAAAAGGCGCGCGGTATCACGATCAACACGGCCCACGTCGAGTACGAAACGCAAAATCGTCACTACGCCCACGTGGATTGCCCGGGTCACGCCGACTACGTCAAGAACATGATCACCGGTGCCGCCCAGATGGA
>JAAIGF010290018.1_pt1 | contig 75456 bp, 72 predicted proteins | sample 6487441 | NCBI WGS metagenome assembly JAAIGF01 (sample SAMN13974129, study PRJNA590717) | phyllosphere metagenome | biome: pepper field; feature: multiple bacterial spot infested pepper fields; material: pepper leaves; isolation source: leaves from pepper fields | host: Capsicum annuum ...
CCAGACCCTCGCCGTGATCGAACGCCAGCTCGCACCGGTGCTGGCCCTGGGCAGCGACGCCTTGCGCGCGCTGGTCATCGCCTACGAACCGGTCTGGGCGATCGGCACCGGCAAGACCGCCAGCCCCGAGCAGGCCCAGGACATCCATGCGGCGATTCGCCAGCTTCTGGGCGCCGACGGCGCAGCCGTGCGCCTGCTGTACGGCGGCAGCGTCAAGGGCGCGAATGCCGCCAGCCTGTTCTCGATGCCCGACATCGATGGCGGCCTGATCGGCGGTGCGGCGCTCAGCGCCGAAGAATTCTTGCGCATCGCTGAAGCGGGCGCATCCACCCGGAGTCTTTGATGTCTTTTACCAATTCGCTCCTGCTCGTCGTGCAGGTGATTTCCGCAATCGCGATCATCGTGCTGGTGCTGCTTCAGCAAGGTAAGGGGGCCGACATGGGTTCGGCCTTCGGCGGCGGCTCGGCTGGCAGCCTGTTCGGCGCATCGGGCGCTGCCAACTTCCTGTCGCGCAGCACCAAGTGGGCTGCCGTGGTGTTCTTCGTGACCACCGCTGCGCTGGCCTACGTCAGCAACCGCCCGATCACCGGCAATGTCCCCACTGGTGGCGTGATGGATGCGGTGCCGCAGGTCGACCGCTCGGTGCCTAACGTTCCGGCTCAACCGTCGTCGCCGGCCCCGGCATCGTCCAACGACGTGCCGACCGCACCGGCAACGCCGGCACCTGCTGAAAATTCTTCGGCACCTGCCCCCAAACCTGCAAACTGAGTGCTATAATTTCTGACTTGGTTGAGCCGTCGTGGTGAAATTGGTAGACACGCTATCTTGAGGGGGTAGTGGCGAAAGCTGTGCGAGTTCGAGTCTCGCCGACGGCACCAGAAATTCAGTAGTCCTCATGTGTTGCGCAAAGCGCTTTGCATGACAGTCAAAAACCCGTGTCACCGTTTGGTGCGCGGGTTTTTTGCTTTTCCTGGCCTGGAAACGGGTGGATGTCCCGTGTTCCGCGTCTTATGGCTTGCGCACTTCCGTGTCCGCATTGCCAATCGGCTGGCCATCGCGTGCTCGCGGCGTCATATAGCCAATGCGTTCGCCAGTCCGCGTGTCGATCAGATCCGAGCGCGGCTCGCCGGCTGCGAACAGATGCTGTTCTCCCCACTGGCGCAGTGCCACCACGATCGGGAACAGGCTCTCTCCTTTTTCCGACAGCACGTACTCCTGGTAGGCCGTACCGTCCGACGCTGCCTGCGTGCGCAGGATATCGGCCTCGACCAGACGGCGCAGCCGATCCGACAGGATGTTTCGCGCCATGCCCATGCTGCGCTGGAAATCCCCGAACCGGCGCATGCCATCGAAGGCATCACGCACGATCAGCAGCGACCAGCGATCTCCGACGACGTCCAGGCATCGGGCTACCGGGCAGGTTTCACCTTCCGGGGAAGTGGGGCGGGGCAAGGCGGGCTCCTTCGATCTAAGTGGTTGCATTTTAAAACTGTCTAGCCTAGCATCCAATCGGTTTTGTTTTGAAACCAGATTGGAAGCTAGATTGGCAGGTTCTTTTCATGCGTTCCACCACCACTGATCCCGCTCCCATGCCGGGCAGCGTCGTCATGCTGTTCGCCGTTGCCAGCGGTTTGAGCGTGGCCAACGTCTATTACGCGCATCCGCTGCTGGATGCGTTGGCCACGGCCTTTGGCATCGGGCATGCCGCCATTGGCGGGGTGGTCACCGTCACGCAGTTGGGCTGTGCCCTGGCCCTGCTGTTGCTGGTCCCGTTGGGAGACCGTCTGGAAAGACGCCGGCTGATGGCCATGCAGTCCCTGGGGCTGGTGGCGGCGCTGTCGATCGTGGGCTGGGCATCCTCGGTGACCATGCTGTTCGTCGGCATGTTGGCCGTCGGCCTGCTGGGAACCGCCATGACGCAGGGTTTGATCGCCTACGCAGCCAGCGCAGCGGCTCCCCACGAACGGGGGCGGGTCGTGGGTGCTGCGCAGGGCGGGGTGTTCATCGGCCTGCTGATGGCACGTGTGGTGTCCGGGGTCGTAAGCGATCTGGCGGGGTGGCGCGGGGTCTATCTGCTGGCGGCAGCGCTGATGCTGGCCGTGGCCGTGCCGTTGTGGCGCCGCTTGCCAGTGCTGTCGGCTCCTCCCCAGCCCGGCAGCTACCTGCAGTTGATCGCCTCGATGCTGGGCCTGCTGCGAGAAGAAAGGGTGCTGCAGATTCGCGGCGTGCTCGCCTTGCTGATGTTCGCGGCCTTCAACATTTTCTGGAGCGCGCTGGTGCTGCCGCTGAGCGCGCCGCCGTTTGCGTTTTCGCATTCCGTCATCGGCGCCTTCGGGCTGGCCGGGGTGGTGGGGGCGCTGGCCGCCACGCGAGCCGGCCGCTGGGCAGATCGCGGCTGGGGGCAGCGTACCAGCGCTGCCGCCCTGGTACTGCTGTTGTCGGCATGGTGGCCGCTGTCGTTGCTGGACGTGTCGCTTTGGGCCCTGGTGCTGGGCATCGTCTTGCTGGACCTGGGCGGGCAGGCCCTGCACGTGACCAACCAGAGCATGATTCTGCACACTCGCCCCGACGCCCACAGTCGTCTGATCGGTCTGTACATGCTGTTCTACGCGGCGGGCAGCGGCATGGGGGCACTGGGGGCGACGATGACCTATGCGCGCGCGGGCTGGCAGGGGGTGTGTCTGCTGGGTGCAGGCGTCAGCCTGTTGGCCTTGCTGTGCTGGGCGGCCAGCCTTCGCTGGATGCCGGTTCCCCCGAATTCGGGGCCGTGTCACGCTGCCCGAACATAAATACGACACATCGTGGCGAGATCGTGCAGTCTTCGTGGGGCGATCGTGCAGGATTGGAACCAGGGATGATTCAGCTTAGTGGCAGCAAAAAGGACTGCCTAAAATGCGTGTATCCCTTCCGCCGCCATTCCTTGGACGCCGAATCATGAGCTACTCCTATCTGCCCTCGCTGTCGGACGATTACATGGATTCAGCGATCCGGATCGAGTTCGATCCCTACGTGCCCGTCGGCGAGCAGTCGTCGGCGCTGGGCTGGGATTACCTGGCCCACTACAGCACCCGGGAAGAGCACGCGCTGCTCGACAGCGTGTTCGTCATCAAGCTGGAAGAAGGGGCGACCTACGATATTTTCTCGACCAGTCATGCCGACCCGTTCCTGGTCCGGCTGTACGACGGCACCGGCAAGGTGATCGCCGTCGACGAGGGCGAGCTCTGGCCCGATGGCATGGGCGTGATCTCGCAATTCGTGCCGAATCGCACCGGCGACTTTTACATCGATGCCAGTTGGGACCAGGGTTGGGCGCCGGAAGACCGGTACGTGTCGCTGGCCGTCTATGAAGACCTGGACACGATCACCGGCTCGGTTCCTCCCATTACGCTGGACCCGACCCAGGGCGGCAATGGCATCGATACCTACACCGTCGGCGCGGCATTGGCAGGCTATCACCTGGAACTGAACGGCCAGACCACCAAGCTCACCAAGGCAGGGCAGGCGGACAAGACCTTCACCAGCATCGAGCGCTTCAAGTTCGACGACGTATGGGTGGCGACCGATATCGACGGCAACGCAGGCAAGGCCTATCGCCTGTATGAAGCGGCCTTCAACCGCAAACCCGACCAAGAAGGTCTGGGCTACTGGATCGACCGGCTCGACGATGGCGCGTCCCTCAATACCATCGCCAGCGAATTCCTGACCAGCCCTGAATTCAGCCGCACCTATGGCAGCGATCTGTCCCGGGACGGCTACATCCAGGCCCTGTATGCGAATGTGCTGGGGCGTGCACCCGATCAGGCCGGCGCCGACTACTGGGCAGGCCGGCTCGACAGCGGCGTGCTCAATCGTGCGCAAGTGCTGGCGAACTTCTCGGAATCGCCGGAGAACCAGCAAGGCGTCATGGCTGCCATCCAGCAGGGCATCCAGTACGAAGCCTGGATCGCCTAACCGCGTGTGGATGCCGCGTCGGACAGCGCGGCGTCCACGTCTTCACGTTCGACGTCATAGCCTGCGGCCACCCAGGCCTGCATGCCGCCCGTCAACGGGCGCACGCGCCGATAGCCCCGCCGCATCAACTGTTTTGCCAACCGCGCAGCCGTGATTTCGTTAGGGCAATCGCAATACAGCACTATGTCGGTGCCGTCGGCGTCTCCCAGCACGAGCTTGGACAGATCCAGATCGGCCACCGATAACGCGCCTGGAATGCGGCCCGCCGCCTGAACCGCCGCAGGACGAGCGTCGAGGATGATCAGCGATGCGCTGTCGCTGCGTAGGCCGGCCAGTTCGGCCACCGAAATCCTCGCGAGGCGCAGCGTCCGGATCAACAGCCGGCGTTGCCACCATTTGAAGGCGATGAATACCGCCAGGGCGATCGCCAACAGGCCGCCGCCGATCAGGCCGAGATCCTGCACCGTCGCCAGCAGTTCATCGATGGCGTCGCTGAATACCGTTCCCAGCAGAATGGCCACCGTCGTCCACAAGGCCGCACCCATGGCGTCGAACAGCAGGAAGGTCGTGCGCGTGGTGCCGACCGCGCCGGCCAGGGTGCTGGCCAACGATGCAAAGCCGGGAATGAACTTCGCCACCAGCAGCGACGGCGCGCCCCAGCGCGAGTAGATGTTGCTGGTCTGGCGCATGCAGGTGTCGGGCGACAGCGAGATCCGGCACAGGAACGCCATGACGATCCGGCCATGACGGCGGCCCGCCGTGAACCAGATGAAGTCTGCCAGCAGTGCCCCGGCCACGGCGGCAGCCAGCACCGTGCCGACCATCAGGTCTCCCCGCGCGGCCAGCGAACCTGCGACGATGAGCGTGGGGTAGGCCGGCACCGGCGCACCCAACTGCGTGATCAGCACGTTGGCAAAGACCAGCCACAGTCCGTATTCGCCGATCAGTTGGATAAGGGTGCTCATGATTGCATCGGTGCAGAAGTCGAACACATGGAAAAACCGCAGCACGGCCAAAGGTTGGCCGTGCTGCGGTCAGGACGTCCCGCTGTGATCAGGCGCGGCGGCCCAGCAGCTTGTCCAGGCTCAGGATGGTGGCACCGGTCTGGGCCAGGGCCAGCAGGCCGCCGGCCAGGGCCAGGTTCTTGGTCAGGGCGATCACCTGTGCGGAATTGCCCAGATCCAGGTGGAACACCAGGGCCGACACGACCGAGAACGCTGCCAGTGCCAGGGCCATCAACCGGGTGCGGTAGCCCACGATCAGGGCGATCGCTCCGCCGACTTCGAGCAGGATCACCAGCGGCAGCAGGCTGCCGGGCAGGCCGGCCGACGCCATGTAGGCCTGCGTGCCGGCATAGCCGATGATCTTGTTGATACCGGCGATCAGGAAGACCTGCGCAAGCAGTACCCGGGCGGCGAGGTTGGTATATGCGTTCATGACGGGTCCTTTCAATATGGCAGCGTGGTTTCGGGTGAGGATGCGGTGTCGGTCGGGCGGTCAGGGCAGGTCGAAGAACAGGACTTCGGCATCGTCGCCGCCATCGAGGACCAACTCGGCCTCGTCGACGATTTTTACGCCATCTCCTGCCGCCAGAGACTGACCGTTCAGCCGCAGACTACCCCTGGCGACGTGCAGGTAAGCGCGTCGACCGGCCGGCAGTGTATAGGCAATGCGTTCATCCCCGTCGAGCAGCGCGGCATGGATCTGCGTGTCCTGCACGATGGTCAGCGAACCATCCGCGCCATCGGGCGACGCGATCAGGCGCAGCTTGCCGCGCTTGTCGGCCGCATCGAAGAACTTCTCCTGATAGTTCGGGCGCACGCCGGTGAACTTGGGCATCACCCAGATCTGCAGGAAGTGCACGGGCGCCGTGGCCGAACCGTTGAATTCGCTATGCGTCACGCCGCGGCCTGCGCTCATGAGCTGCACGTCGCCCGGACGGATCACCGAGCCGCTGCCCATCGAGTCGCGGTGGGCGAGTTCACCTTCCAGGACGTACGACAGGATTTCCATGTCGCGGTGGCCGTGGGTGTCGAAGCCGCCACCGGCGGCCACCGTGTCGTCGTTGATGACGCGCAGGGCGCCCCAGCCCATCTGCTCGGCATCGTAGTAGCTGCCGAACGAGAAGCTGTGGTGGCTGTCGAGCCATCCGTGATTGGCGTGTCCGCGGTCGGCTGCTTGGCGAATGTCGATCATGGCAAATCTCCGTTGGGTGTTTCGTGAGAACCGTGTGTTTCGGTATGGGATGAATTCTAGGATCGACTGATCGAATAAATAAGCGCAAAATTTGACGCTAAACAATCGAATTTTTAGATATGAAGCCGTTACGAACCACGCTGGAGCAGTGGCGCGTCCTGCAGGCCATCGTCGAACACGGGGGCTACGCGCAGGCCGCCGAGGCCTTGCACCGCAGCCAGTCGTCCATCAGCTACGCCATCGCACGCCTGCAGGAACAGTTGGGCGTGGCCTTGCTGGTGGTCGACGGCCGCAAGGCGCGGCTGACCGATCACGGGCGGGCATTGCTCACCGCCGCGGGCGAATTGCTCAACGATGCGCATCGCATCGAAGCGCTGGCGGGCAAGCTGCTGGACGGGTGGGAGCCGGAAATCCGGCTGGCGGCCGATCTGGCCTTTCCTCAGGACTTGCTCATGGAAGTCCTGCAGGTGTTCATGCGGATCGCGCCGCAGACGCGCGTGCAATTGCGTGAAGTGGTGCTGTCGGGCGCAGACGAGGCACTGACGACCGGCCAAGCCGACGTCGTGATCGGTTCACGCGTGCCCGCAGGCTTGTTGGGGGAATGGCTGCTGGATGTCTGCTTCGTGGCCGTGGCACATCCCGACCACGCGCTGCATCATCTCGGCCGTCCGCCGGACGCCGAAGACCTGCGGCGCGAGCTGCAGGTGGTGGTGCGGGATTCGGGCACGTTGCAACCGCGTGACGACGGCTGGTTGGGGGCCACGCAACGGTGGACGGTGACCAGCCTTCAGACTTCGGCGGCCATGGTGTCGGCGGGTCTGGGGTTTGCTTGGCTGCCGCAGCACCTGATCGGCGACAGGTTGGCCGCCGGGACGCTGCTCCCGTTGCCGCTGGCCGAAGGCAGCCTGCGGCGGGTGCCGCTTTACCTGATCTTCGCGCAAGGCGGCGGGGTGGGGCGTGGCGGCCGTGAACTTGCCCGCATCGTGCAGGAAGTCGTCACGCAACGGGCGGCCCCCGCCCCCTTGCCGGGTTAGGTGCCGGCGTCGCGCGCGGGCAGATCGTTGGCGCGCGGGATGGGACGGCCACCTGCTGCGGGCGAATGCGAGCCGTGTTCGTTCGCATAGACCCAGGTGAACTCCGCCCCCAGCAGGAAGATCTGCGCGGCGTAGTACACCCACACCAGCATCACCACCAGCGAACCCGCGGCGGCAAAGGGCGAGGCCACGGCAGTGGTGCCGATGTACAGCCCGATCAGGTAGCGCCCGATGCCGAACAGCACGGCGGTGACCAGGCCACCGACCAGCACGTCCCGCCACGCGATTTCGACCTGCGGCATGAACTTATAGATCATCGCGAACAGGACGGCGGTCAATGCAATCGACAGCACGAAGTTGATGATCTGCAGCAGGATCTCCCAGCCTGGCATCAGACCGCCGATCCAGCCGCCGAGCGCCGACAGCGCAGCGCTGGCGATCAGCGACACCATGAGCAGGAATGCCAGTCCCAGCACCAGGCCGAACGACAGCAGGCGGGCGCGCAGGGTGTTCCATATCCCGCTCTTCTTTTCTTTGGCGGGCACCTCCCAGATCCGGTCCAGGGCGCTCTGCAGTTCCGCGAAGACAGTGGTGGCACCGACGATCAGCAAGACGATGCTGATGGCCCCCGACACCAATCCTTCCGTGGGTTTGTTGGCGCTGCTGAGCAGCGCCTGGATGCCCGCCGCCCCGTCGGTGCCGACAAGGCTGGCGATCTGTCCGAACAGTTCGCCGCGAACGGCCTCCTCGCCCCAGATCGCACCGGCGACGGCGATGACGATCACCAGCAAGGGCGCAATCGAGAAGATGGTGTAGTAGGCGATGGCGGCGCCCATGCTGGGCGCATAGTCGTCCAGCCAGGCGTTGACCGATTTCTTGGTCAGGTCGATGAATCGGGATGGCGATATGTGCACCGGGTGCTCCGTCTTGGCAATGAAGAAGCCGTGGGATGTGGGTGTCATCGCACGGTCTGGGGCGCCGCACGCATGTTCCGTGCCTGTTGGCAAAGATCTGGCACCGCGGTACGCGGCTTGCTGCATCCGCGCATATCAGAGGTGTGCGTTGGTAACGCCGCCCTGTAGGCGCGGAGGGTTCGGTCTACCATGCCGCCAATTCGCACGCCGCCCCGGCGGGGCGCTCCTTTCTTGCTTCGTATGGCCTCCGTTCCCAGCCCACCCACTCGTGTCGTCTCCCAGCTCACTGGTTCCGAGACCTTTTTCATCGTGCTCAATGCCGGGTCGGGTCGCGCCGCTGCGCAGGAGCGTCAGGACGCCATCTCGCGAGCCATGCGCGCAGCCAACCGGCGCTTCGAGATCGACGTGGTCGAAGACCCTCGGCACCTGGCGGAAGCCGCGCGCCGCGCGGTCGATCGGGCCGTACGCGGGCAGGACGTCGTGGTGGCGGCCGGCGGCGACGGCACGCTCAATACGGTGGCCTCGGCGGCCTTGGGGCGAGGAGTGGCGTTCGGCATCCTGCCGCAGGGCACCTTCAACTATTTCGGTCGCACCTACGGGATTCCCGCCGATATCGAGCGGGCCGTGCAAGGCCTGGTCGACGGCCGCATCGAACAGGTGCAGGTGGGCATGGTCAATGATCGTCCCTTCCTGGTGAACGCCAGCATGGGGCTGTATCCCACGCTGCTGGAAGACCGTGAGGATTTCAAGAAACGCTACGGGCGCAGCCGCATGGTGGCGCTGTGGTCGGGACTGGTGACGCTGATGCGTCGTCCGCCGCGCTGGCACCTCGACATGTCGCTGCGTGGCGAGAAGAAGCAACTGCGCACGCCCACCCTGGTGGTGGGCAACAATGCCCTGCAACTGGAACAGATCGGCATCGGCCACGTCGACAAGCTCGAACGCGGCCAACTGGTGGCCATGAGCGTGCGGCCGGTGGGGACGCTGATGCTGTATTGGCTGCTGCTGCGCGGTGCCTTCAGCACGCTGGGCAAGGCCGAGGATGTCATCAGCTTCGGCTTCGACCGGCTGACCGTGGACCCGCGCGGTGCGCGTCGCCAGATCAAGGTCGCCATGGACGGCGAGATCACGCGCCTGTCCGCGCCGCTGGTGTTCCGCGTGGCCGAGAACTCGCTGCCGCTGGTGGTCCCGCGGGTCATCGATCCGGCGGACCGCGCATGAATGGGCCGCCGCAACCTGGGGGAGAGCAACTGCCTACTTCTGTCCTTCATATCTCCGACCCGCACTTCGGTACGGAGCGTCCCGAGGTGCTCGAGGCCTTGCACGCCTTCATGGCGCGCTGCCGCTTCGAACTGATCGTCCTGAGCGGCGACGTGACCCAGCGGGCACGCCGCACGCAGTTCGAGGCCGCGCGACGGTTCATCGCCCAGTTGCCGGCGCCGGTGCTCATCGTGCCGGGCAACCACGACCTGCCCTTGTTCGACGTGATGTCGCGCTGGCTGCGTCCCTACGGCAACTATCGCTACGCGATGGGCAGTTCGCTGGAGCCCGAATACGAATCCGACCGCGTGCTGGCGATCGGCATCAATTCGACCCGGCCCGGGCGCCACAAAGATGGCGAAGTGTCTCGCGAGCAGATCGCGCGCGTGGCAGACCGTCTTGCACGCGCGCGCACCGACCAGCTCAAGCTGGTGGTCCTGCATCATCCGGTACGCGCCAAGGTCGAAAGCGATCTGTCCAACCTCCTGCACAACCGTGACGATGCCGTCGCGGCCTGGGTCGGCGCCGGCGCCGATCTGCTGCTGGCCGGGCACATTCATCTGCCCTATGTCATGCCGCTGGCGCGTGGACACGGGCGTGCGGCCTGGGCCGTGCAGGCAGGCACCGTGCTGTCGAGCCGGGTGCGTGGCGACGTCGACAATTCCTTCAATCTCATCGTCCACCATCCGCACGACCCGGCAGAGCCGTGCCGGGTCGAGCGCTGGGACTACGACCGCGAAACGCGCGCCTTTGCGCTCGTTCACCGGCACGAACTGCTGCTGGATCGAACCACTCCTCTCTGACGACCGATGACGAGTACGCAAGCCTGGGCGACCACCGTCGCCACGAATTTCGGAACGATCTCTCTTTTGGTGGCTGCATTGGCCTGCTCGGCAGCCATCGGGCTGTGGGCCTGGGTGCGGGCCGGCGCAGCGTCCGAAGACCGGCGCCTGCGCCGTCAGCGGGTGTTCCTGCTGCTGTCTTCGTTGCAGCTCATGCTTGTCATCACAATTGCCACACAGGTGGGGCAAGATGGCGCCCTGACTCGCCTCGACAAGGCGTTGGCAGCTGCGTTGGCGACCCATGCCAGCCCGGACCTGCTTCAACTGCTGGCCTGGATCACGCGTGCCGGCGATCGCGACAAGCTGACCTGGATCGGTGCGGCCGTGTGCCTGATTCTGCTGTTGCGTCGCCGTTGGTGGCTGGCTGTGGAATGGACGGTGGCCACCGTAGGAGCCGGGCTCTGGATCCTGTTCCTGAAGAATCTGTTCGCACGCGTGCGCCCCGAGCACGTGCATGGTTTCGAGACGGCGCATGGATGGAGCTTCCCCAGCGGCCATTCCTCCGGCGCATTTTCGATCTACGGCATGCTGTGCTACATCGTGATTCGATCCACCCCAGTCCCGTGGCGACCAGCGGTGCTTGGTGTAACGGTGGCCTTGGTGCTGTATGTGGGCATCAGCCGCATCGGGCTGCAGGTGCACTTCCTCAGCGACGTCCTGGCAGGATTTGCAACGGCCTCGCTTTGGCTGGCTTTCAGCGTCGCCGTCAGTGCGTGGTTGCGTGGTCGGGTGGAGGCACGGCGCGGGTTGTTGTAGCGGTGGAACACTCTGCTTGAGTCGATAGGGAATGTAACGGTGGTGACATGCCGGGGTGCCACAGTGTGGTTGTGTCCTGCGGACACGCAGACTTCCACATTCTTTATCCCTATCGGTAACCTCGTGAACAAGACACTGATCGCCACCGCTTTCGCCCTCGTTTTCAGCGGCCATGCTGCTGCCCAATCCAGCGCCAGCAACGTGGTCCTCTATGGTCTGGTCGACATGGGCTACGGCTACTCCAAGGTTGACGGCAGCTCGTCTGTCAACGCGCTCGACTCGGGCACGCAGTCGGGCTCGCGCTGGGGCCTGCGCGGCTCGGAAGACCTGGGCAATGGCTTGAAGGCCAACTTCCAGCTCGAAAGCGGTTTCTCGGGCGACACCGGCCAAAGCGGCCAGAGCGGCCGTCTGTTCGGCCGCGCTTCGTGGGCCGGCCTGTCGGGCAGCTTCGGTGAAGTGCGCCTGGGCCGCCAAGGCACGTTGGGCTACAGCTGGTTCGGCGCCGTCTCGCCGTTCGGCACCGACTTCAAGAACGCCTCGATCAACAACACCTTCGGCTACGGCAACGTGGCTGACCGTGTCGACAACGGCGCCTTCTACTTCACCCCGTCGTTCGGCGGCTTCAAGGCAGCCATCGGCTACAGCTTCAACTCCAGCGGCCAGGAAACCGACGTCAACGACACGCCGGTCGTCTCGCTGGGTGCACAGTACAAGAACGGCCCGTTCCTGGCCGTGGTCACCTACGAACAGCGCAACGTCGCCGACTCGAACGACGTGGCCGGCACCGACGACATCCAGAACATCCAGCTGGGTGCCGTCTATGACTTCGGCCCGGTTGCCGTCCACGCTGGCTACGGCCGTCTGGACAACCGTGGCTTCGACGCCGGTGCCTCGAAGGAAAACGCCTACCTGGTGGGCCTGAGCGCACCGCTGGGCAACGGCGAGCTGTTCGGTACGTACCAGCGCGTTGACGACCGCAACAAGAACGAATTCGGCCTGGACGAGGCACGTAGCGGCGTCGCTGTCGGCTACACCTACAACATGTCGAAGCGCACCAACCTGTACGTCTACGCCAGCCAGTACAAGAACATCGACACGCGTGCCGACGACGAGTCGCGTCTGGCCGATGCTCGCCAGTTCGGCGTGGGCCTGCGTCACCGCTTCTGATGAAGCAAGCGCGTCCGCGTCATGCGGACGCGTGGCGCCTCGATCACCCGCTGGCCGCGATGCGTTCGGCGGGAATCCTGAACAAGGCGTCGCCTGCCACGGCCACGATGTCCCGGCCCGGTGCCGGGTCCATCGTGTAGTGGCCGGTGAATTCCCCGAAAGCCGGCAACAGCCCCACGTCTTCATCGAAGACGAAGCAGGGCAGGCGCATGCGATCGCGCGCCCGGCCGCGCAATACCACTGCGGGATGTACGTGCCCCGCCAGCACCGCCCGGCCTGTCACGCGCCGAGGGGTGTGACACAGCGCGAACGGGCCCATGTCGAATGGCTCGTCGCACATCTCCATGCGCAACGATGCCGGTGGGTCGCCGGCGCTGTCGTCGTGATTGCCCCTGACCAACAGCATGCTGCAGTCCTCGTGCCGAGCGCGCCAGGCCAGCATCGGATCGATGATGGATGCGCGTTGCGCGTGCGGCCCGTGCAGCAGGTCGCCCAGCACGATCAGCCGTTCGACCGGCCAGCGTGTCAGGGCGCTGTCGAGCCGCTTCAGGTTGGCAAGCGTGGTCCCGGCGGGAACGGGTTGTCCAAGCGCCCGGAAGGTCGCGCCTTTGCCCAGGTGCACGTCCGCCACCAGCAAGGTACGTCGTGCCGCCCACCAGATCGTGCGGTCCGCACACAGGGTCAGCGTTTCGCCGGCAAAGTCGAAGGGCAGGGTGTCGTCGTGAGTCGTCATCAAAGCAATGGAAGCGGGCGGGAAACCTTGCGCGGACGGCGGGCCCGGCGAGGCGGTGTCGCGGAATCGAATTCGGCGCGGGCGGCAATGTCCTCCGTATCGGCAGGTTCGCCGCCGGCCGCGTGCTCCAGGTCGCGCACCATGCGCGCCACGCGGTCGGCCAGTTTTTCGGTACTCAGTCGTTCGCGGAATCGTTCCACCATCAGTGGAAAGGCAAAGGGCGATGGCCGTGGCAATCGCGTGATGGTCAGCGGCAGCGCGCGCAGGTGCGTCAGGGCGATATCCAGCCCCGCCACGTCCAGTTCCTGCCTGAGGACTTCGGCGTCGGCCTGCGCCAGCAACTGGTTCTCGGGGTCGTACTTGCGAAACACGTCGTAGAACAGGCCCGACGAGGCTTGCAGTTGCCGCGTGCTCTTGGGCGCGCCCGGATAGCCCTGGAAAATCAGTCCCGATACGCGGGCGATCTCGCGAAAGCGCCGTTGCGCCAGCTCACTGGCATTCAGGCTGGCCATCACGTCTTCGAGCAGATCGTCGCCGCTGAACAGGCCGACGGCAAACAGGGCCGGCCAGTCGATCGGTTCGTTGGCCAGCAGCTCGAAACCGTAGTCGTTGACCGCAATCGAAAAGCTGGTCGCCTGCAGCTTGCTCGCCCGCCATGCCAGCAGACTGGCGAGTCCCAGGTGCACGTGCCTGCCCGCAAAGGGGTAGAGAAACAGATGCGTGCCTTCCCGCGAGCGCCAGGTCTCTGCCAGCAGATCGTCGCTGCGGGGCAGGGCGGACCATTCCGCCTGCAACGCCAGCAACGGCGCAATCGCCTGCATTTCCGGGCCCTCGAAGCGGCCGGCTGCCGCTTCGTCCAGCCGGGCCACGATGGCGCGTCCCAGCTCGGACGAGAGCGGCATCTTGCTGCCATTCCAGCTCGGCGTGATCCCTTTGCCGCGCGTGGCGGGTTTCACGTAGGCCGTCATTTCATGCACGCGTACCAGCTCCAGCGTGCGGCCCGCGAACTGGAAAGCGTCGCCCGGCTTGAGCCGCGATACGAAACCTTCTTCGATGGTGCCGAGATCGCCACCACGCCCGCCGGTGCGCCAGAACTTCACACGCATGCTCGCATTGCTGACGATGGTGCCGATGCTCATGCGGTGGCGACGGGCGAGGCGCGCGTCCGGGACGCGCCAGATGCCGTCTTCGTCGGGCAGCACGCGCCGATAGTCCGGGTAGGCCGCCAGCGAGGCGCCGCCGCGCGTCACGAAGTCCAGCGCCCACTGCCATTGTTCGACCGACAGATTCCGGTAGGCGTGGGTGGTCCGCACCTCGGCCAGCAGGTCATCGGGCAGAAAGCCGCCGCCCAGCGCCACCGTGACCAGATGCTGGACGAGCACGTCCAGCGGTTGATCGGGCGGCACCCGCGCTTCGATGCGCCCGGCTTGCGCCGCTTGCCGCACCGCCGCAGCTTCCAGTAATTCGAGGCTGTGGGTAGGAACCAGCGTAATGCGTGACGGCCGCCCCGGTGCATGGCCCGAGCGGCCGGCGCGTTGCATCAGGCGGGCGATGCCCTTGGGCGAACCCACCTGCAGCACCCGTTCGACCGGCAGGAAGTCGACGCCCAGATCCAGGCTCGACGTGCATACCACGGCGCGCAGGCGGCCTTCCTTCAGGCCTGCCTCCACCCAATCGCGGGTGTCGCGCGCCAGCGAGCCGTGATGCAGCGCGATCTCGCCCGCCCAATCGGGCCGCGCGGCCAGCAGGGCGTGATACCAGCGCTCGGCCTGCGAGCGCGTATTGATGAACACCAGCGTGGTGCGGCTGGCCTCCAATTCCTTCACGACCGCAGGCAGCATGCTCAGACCCAGATGGCCTGCCCAGGGGAAGCGTTCCATGCGTGCTGGCAGCAGGGTGTCGATCATGACTTCCTTTGGCTCCTCCCCACGCACCATGACGCCGCTGCCGCCCGGTCCGAGCAGCACGTCCATCGCTTCGTCGAGATTGCCCAGCGTGGCCGACACGCCCCAGACCTGCAAGGCCGGTTGCCAGCGGCGCAGGCGGGCCAGCGCAAGCTGCACCTGCACCCCACGCTTGGTCCCCAGCAACTCATGCCACTCATCGACGGCCACCAGCGCCACGCGGGAAAACGTCTCGCGGGCGTCGGCGCGCGCCAGCAGCAGGCTCAGGCTTTCGGGGGTGGTCACCAGCACCGTCGGCAACAGCCGCCCCTGGGCAGTGCGTTCCTTGGCGCTGGTGTCGCCAGTGCGCACCCCGGCGGTGCACGGCAGGCCCAGCGCGTCGATCGCCTGCTGCAAGGCGCGCAGGGTGTCGGCACCCAGCGCGCGCATGGGGGTGATCCAGAGGAAGGTGAGCGGGGCCGCCTTGCGTCCGGCCGGGCGGGGCGGGTGGGCCGCCAGCGCACCGAGCCAGACCGCGTAGGTCTTGCCCGATCCGGTCGTGGCGTGGATCAGGCCGCTGCGTCCGTCGGCAATGGCCTGCCACGCCGCACGCTGGAAACCGAAGGCATGCCAGCCCTGGCGGGCGAACCATGCATCGATCTGGTGCGTGACCGTTGCATCCGGGTAACACTTCTTTTCCGTTGCTGAGGCGTCGGCAATCTTGTCCCCGGGACGGCGGCGTGGCGGCATGAGTCAATCGCTTCCAGGATTTCCGATGATCGGCGGTCGAGCAAAGGGCATTCCCGGCTTGCGCAGTTCAGGTTCCAGACAGGGGCGTAGCGCGACTCGGGAAGGCCAAGTGAGTTACACTCATAAAGTTTGCTGACTCGTAGAGCGCCGCCGTGAACCTCGCTGATTACTTCCCCGTATTCCTGTTCATCATTGTGGCGAGCGTGCTTGGTTTCGTCCTGATGGCAGCCGGCAAGCTCATTGGCCCCAATAAGCCGAACGCCGAAAAACTTTCGCCTTACGAGTGCGGCTTCGAAGCATTCGAAGACGCACGGATGAAGTTCGATGTGCGCTATTACCTGGTCGCCATCCTGTTCATCCTGTTCGACCTGGAAATCGCATTCCTGTTCCCCTGGGCGATCGCTGCCGGCCACGTCGGCTTCGCCGGATTCATCACGATGGTCACCTTCCTGGGCATTCTCGTGGTCGGTTTCGCCTACGAGTGGAAGAAAGGCGCCCTCAGCTGGGAATGATCGGCTGATCCTGCGCGCGCCAGTGCGTTGGGGGCGCCCCTGAGTTGTTGCGTCGGGTTGCGCCCCGCATCAAAGTAAAAAAGGTATTGCCATGGCAATCGAAGGCATTCTGAACGAAGGCTTCATCACCACGACCGCGGACAAGGTCATCAACTGGGCCCGTACGGGTTCGTTGTGGCCCATGACGTTCGGCCTGGCCTGTTGTGCAGTGGAGATGATGCACGCCGGCGCGGCGCGCTACGACCTGGACCGCTTCGGCATCATCTTCCGCCCCAGCCCCCGCCAGGCCGACGTGATGATCGTTGCCGGCACGCTCTGCAACAAGATGGGCCCGGCCCTGCGCAAGGTCTACGACCAGATGCCCGAGCCGCGCTGGGTCGTTTCCATGGGGTCGTGTGCCAACGGCGGCGGCTACTACCACTACTCGTACTCCGTCGTTCGCGGCTGTGACCGCATCGTGCCGGTGGACATCTACGTGCCGGGCTGTCCCCCCACTGCCGAGGCTCTCGTCTACGGCCTGCTGCAACTGCAGAACAAGATCCGCCGCACCAATACGATCGCCCGCTAAGCGCGCGTCTCAAGCTTCAAAGCAGGAAGCCCGCATGACCCAGCTTGCCACTCTTCAGCAGAACCTGCGCAATGTGTTCGGTGAGGACGTCCGTCTGAAGGAAGCCCTCGGCGAGGTGACCATCGAGGTCCCCGCCAAGCAGTACCTTGCCACCCTGATCACCTTGCGCGACAACGAAAGCCTGCGTTTCGAGTCCTGTATCGACCTGTGCGGCATCGACTACTCCGCACATGGCGACGGCTTGTACGAAGGCCCGCGTTTCGCCGTTGTCCTGCATCTGCTGTCCTATACCCACAACTGGCGTCTGCGCGTGCGCTGCTTCACGCCTGACGACGACCTGCCGATGCTGTCGTCGGCCATCGAAGCCTGGCCGGGCGTTAACTGGTTCGAGCGCGAGGCCTTCGACCTGTACGGCATCGTCTTCGAAGGCCATCCCGACCTGCGCCGCATCCTGACGGACTATGGCTTCATCGGCCATCCGTTCCGCAAGGACTTCCCGCTGTCGGGCAACGTCGAAATGCGCTACGACCCCGAACAAGGGCGTGTCATCTATCAACCCGTGACGATCGAACCGCGTGAGGTCACCCCGCGCGTGATCCGCGAAGAAAGCTACGGGGCAGGCCGCTGATCATGGCAGAAATCAAGAACTACACCCTGAACTTCGGCCCTCAGCATCCGGCCGCCCACGGCGTGCTGCGCCTGGTGCTGGAACTCGACGGCGAAGTCATCCAGCGTGCCGACCCGCACATCGGCCTGCTGCATCGCGGTACCGAGAAGCTCGCCGAGCACAAGACCTTCCTGCAGGCGCTGCCCTACATGGATCGTCTGGACTACGTGTCCATGATGTGCAACGAGCACGCCTACGTCATGGCGATCGAAAAGCTGCTGGGCATCGAAGTCCCGCTGCGCGCGCAGTACATCCGCGTGATGTTCGACGAGATCACCCGCATCCTGAACCACCTGATGTCGCTGGGCTCGCATGCCCTGGACGTGGGTGCGATGGCGGTGTTCCTGTATGCATTCCGCGAACGCGAAGACCTGATGGACTGTTACGAGGCGGTGTCGGGCGCGCGCATGCACGCTGCCTACTACCGTCCGGGCGGCGTCTATCGCGATCTGCCCGACACGATGCCGCAGTACCGTCCGAGCAAGTACCGCACCGACAAGGACCTGCGCGCCATGAACGACGCGCGTTCGGGCTCGCTGCTGGACTTCATCGAAGACTTCACCAATCGCTTTCCGGCCTGCGTCGACGAGTACGAGACGCTGCTCACCGACAACCGCATCTGGAAGCAACGCCTGGTCGACATCGGCATCGTGACGCCGGAACGCGCCATGGCCCTGGGCTTCACCGGTCCGATGCTGCGTGGCTCGGGCATCGCCTGGGACATGCGCAAGACCCAGCCCTACGAAGTCTACGATCTGGTCGACTTCGACGTGCCGGTCGGTCGCAACGGCGACTGCTATGACCGTTACCTGGTCCGTGTGGAAGAGCTGCGCCAGAGCACGCGCATCATCAAGCAGTGCGTGGAGTGGCTTCGCAACAACCCGGGTCCGGTCATCACCGACAACCACAAGGTCGCTCCGCCCAGCCGTGCCGAGATGAAGACGAGCATGGAAGAGCTGATCCACCACTTCAAGCTCTTCTCTGAAGGCTTCCACGTACCGCCGGGCGAGGCCTATGCCTCGGTCGAGCATCCCAAGGGCGAGTTCGGCATCTACATGGTGTCGGACGGCGCGAACAAGCCGTACCGCCTGAAGATTCGGGCGCCCGGCTTCGTGCACCTGCAATCGCTCGACGAGATGGCACGCGGCCACATGATCGCGGACGCGGTCACCATCATCGGTACGCAAGACATCGTGTTCGGCGAAATTGACCGCTGAACGCGACATTCGGATTCGACATCATGCTGCTTTCCCCCCAGGCCTACCAGCGCATCGACCGCGAGCTCGCCAAGTTTCCGGCTGACCAGAAGCAGTCGGCGACCATGGCCTCACTCGCGATCGCCCAGGACGAGAAGGGCTGGCTGTCCCCCGAGATCATCGCCGACGTTGCCAAGTACCTTGGCATGCCGCCGATCGCGGTCCAAGAAGTTGCCACCTTCTACAACATGTTCGACACGCGCCCGGTCGGCAAGCACAAGATCTCGGTGTGCACGAACCTGCCCTGTGCACTGCGTGATGGCGAGCACGCCGCCCATCACCTCAAAGAGCGTCTGGGCATCGATTACCGCGAGACGACCGCCGACGGTGAGTTCACCCTGGTCGAAGGCGAGTGCATGGGCGCCTGCGGCGACGCGCCCGTGCTGATCGTGAACAACAAGCGCATGTGCATCCAGATGTCCGACGTACGCATCGATGCGCTGCTCGACGAACTGCGGGACGGCAAGCCGGCGCCTGCGGGAGAAGCCCAATGAACGCGCCCGACCTGCCGATCACCACGGCATTCCACAATCGCCACATCGAGCCCCAGATCATGGCCGGCCTCGATGGCAACAACTGGCGCCTGAAGGATTACGTCGCCCGTGGCGGCTACGAGGCCCTGCGCAAGATCCTGACGACCGGCATGACGCCGGAACAGGTCATTGCCGAGGTCAAGGCATCGGGTCTGCGCGGCCGTGGCGGCGCAGGCTTCCCGACCGGCCTGAAGTGGAGCTTCATGCCGCGCGCGTTCCCGGGCCAGAAGTACCTGGTCTGCAACTCGGACGAGGGCGAGCCGGGCACGTTCAAGGACCGCGACATCCTGCGCTACAACCCGCACATCGTCATCGAAGGCATGGCGATCGCGGCGTTCGCCATGGGCATCTCGGTCGGCTACAACTACATCCACGGCGAAATCTTCGCGGTGTACGAGCGTTTCGAGGAAGCCCTCGAAGAAGCCCGCGCGGCTGGCTTCCTGGGCAAGGACATCCTGGGGTCGGGCTACGACTTCCAGTTGCATGCCTTCCACGGTTACGGCGCGTACATCTGCGGTGAAGAAACCGCGCTGCTGGAGTCGCTCGAAGGCAAGAAGGGCCAACCGCGCTTCAAGCCGCCGTTCCCGGCCAGCTTCGGCCTGTACGGCAAGCCCACGACGATCAACAACACGGAAACCTTCGCGGCCGTGCCGTGGATCATCCGCAACAGCGGCGAGGCCTACCTGGCCGTCGGCAAGCCCAACAACGGCGGCACCAAGCTGTTCTCGGTGTCGGGCGACGTCGAGCGTCCGGGCAACTTCGAAATCCCGATGGGTACGCCGTTCTCCAAGCTGCTGGAACTGGCAGGCGGCGTGCGTGGTGGTCGCAAGCTCAAGGCCGTCATTCCCGGTGGCTCGAGCGCGCCGGTGGTGCCGGGCGACATCATGATGGACCTCACCATGGACTACGACTCGATCTCCAAGGCGGGATCGATGCTGGGTTCGGGCGCGGTCATCGTCATGGACGAAACCCGTTGCATGGTGAAGTCGCTGCAGCGCCTGTCGTACTTCTACTTCGAAGAAAGCTGCGGCCAGTGCACGCCTTGCCGCGAAGGCACGGGCTGGCTGTATCGCATGGTCGATCGCATCGAGAAGGGGCAGGGCCGTCCGGAAGACCTGGACCTGCTCGACTCGGTGGCCGGCAACATCATGGGACGCACCATCTGCGCCCTGGGTGATGCCGCCGCGATGCCGGTGCGGGGCTTCCTGAAGCACTACCGCGACGAATTCGCCTACCACATCGAACACAAGCACTGCCTGGTGCCGACTTACCTGTAAGCGCTACAGGTTCCCGCATCCAGCACCGAATATCACTGACTGGCCTGCTCCCGGGCCGACGGAAATACGATGGTTGAAATAACGATCGACGGTAAGACAGTGGAGGTCCCCGAAGGCAGCATGGTGATGCATGCTGCCCAGAAGCTGGGCCTCTACGTTCCGCACTTCTGCTATCACAAGAAGTTGTCGATCGCGGCCAATTGCCGCATGTGTCTGGTCGACGTCGAGAAAGCTCCCAAGCCCCTGCCTGCCTGTGCCACGCCGGTCAGCAAGGGCATGATCGTCCGCACGCAGTCCGAGAAAGCCATCAACGCCCAGAAGGACGTGATGGAGTTCCTGCTGATCAATCACCCGCTGGATTGCCCGATCTGCGACCAGGGCGGCGAGTGCCAGCTGCAGGATCTGGCGGTCGGCTACGGTGGTTCTTCTTCGCGTTACAACGAAGAAAAGCGCGTGGTCTTCCACAAGAACCTGGGCCCGCTGGTGTCGGCGCAGGAAATGACCCGCTGCATCCACTGCACCCGTTGCGTGCGCTTCGGCCAGGAAGTGGCCGGCATCATGGAACTGGGCATGCTCAATCGCGGCGAGCATTCCGAGATCACGTCCTTCGTCGGCGAAGCCGTCGAATCCGAACTGTCGGGCAACATGATCGACCTGTGCCCGGTCGGTGCACTGACCTCCAAGCCGTTCCGCTACGCCGCGCGTACCTGGGAACTGGCCCGTCGCCGCTCGGTCAGCCCGCACGACAGCACCGGTGCGAACCTGGTCGTGCAGGTCAAGAACGAACGCGTGCTGCGCGTGGTTCCCTACGAGAACGAAGCCGTCAACGAATGCTGGATCAGCGATCGTGACCGTTTCTCGTACGAAGGCTTGAACAGCGACGACCGCCTGCGTGCGCCGATGATCCGCGACGCCAATGGCCAGTGGAAGGAAGTCGAGTGGGCCGAGGCGCTGGACGCCGTGTCCGAAGGTCTGGATGGCGTGCGCCAGTCGTATGGCGTCAAGCAGATCGGCGCGCTGTCGGCACCGTATGCCACCACCGAAGAATTCGCGCTGCTGGGCCGTCTGGCCCGTGGCATCGGCACCGACAACGTCGACTTCCGCCTGCGCCAGACCGATCCGGCCTTCGACGCCGGCCTGAGCGGTGCGCCGTGGTTGGGCATGCCGGTCGCCGAACTCAACGCCCTCGATCGCGTGCTGATCGTCGGTTCGTTCCTGCGCAAGGATCACCCGCTGTTCGCACAGCGTCTGCGCCAGGCCGCCAAGCGCGGCACGCAGATCTTCCTGGTCGACGTGGCCGGCGACGATCCGCTGCTGCCGGTGGCAGGTCGCCTGACCGTGGCCCCCAGCGAACTGCCGCGCGTGCTGGCTGAGATCTCGGTGTCGCTGTCGCGCGCCGCGGGTGCCGAGGCCGACGCTGCCTTCGCCGGTGTCGAGCCGCGTGACGCCGTGGGCGCCATCGCCGCTGCCTTCGCCGGTGGCCAGAACGCCGCCGTGCTGCTGGGCAACCTGGCGGTCAATCACCCGCAAGCCTCCGTGCTGGCCGCCAACGCACAGCGCATCGCCGACGCGACCGAAGCCCGTCTGGGCTTCCTGACCGAAGGCGGCAATACGGTGGGCGGCTACCTGGCCGACGCCGTGCCGCGCCAGGGCGGTCTGACCGCTGCCCAGATGCTGGCCCAGCCGCTGAAGGCCTACATCGTCCTGCATGCCGAGCCCACGCTCGACGCCGACGATGGCGTGGCAGCACTGCGTGCCCTGAAGGGCGCCGAATTCAACGTGGCACTGACCTCGTTCAAGTCGGCGGCCGAAGAGTGGGCACACGTCATGCTGCCGGTGGCACCGTTCACCGAGACCTCGGGTACCTACGTCAACGCCGAAGGACGCGCGCAAAGCTTCAAGGGCAACCTGCGTCCCCTGGGCCAGACCCGTCCGGGCTGGAAGGTGCTGCGCGTGCTGGGCAACGCCCTGCACCTGAGCAATTTCGACGACGAGACCTCGGAATCGGTGCGCGACAGCGTGCTCGGCGGCGAGATCAGCAAGCGCCTGTCGAACCGTGTGTCCACCAAGACCGGTCTGGGTGTTGCCGTTGCCGAAGGCAAGTTCGAGCGCGTGTCCGACCTGCCGATCTACTTCAGCGACGCCATCGTTCGCCGCTCCGAGCCGCTGCAGGCTGCGCCCGCATCGGCCAAGCCGCGCCTGCGTGCCAATGCCAAGGCCTTGGCCGCACTCGGCATCAATGCCGGCGACGTGGTGCGTGCGCGCACCGCGGCCGGTGCTGCCGAGTTGACCGTCCAGCTCGAAGAAGGCCTGGCCGACAATGCCGTGCGCGTGTCCGCCGGCCATGCCAGCACCGCCGCGCTCGGCAGTGCATTCGGTGACGTGACCGTGGAGCGTATCTGATGGCCTGGACCAACTACATCAACGAGCATGGCGCGGCGCTGCTGGGCCCCGAGCTCTGGCTGTTCGTCTGGACCGTCGTCAAGATCCTCGTGATCGCCGTGCCGATCATCCTGTGCGTTGCCTATCTGACGTACTGGGAACGCAAGATGATCGGCTGGATGCACATCCGCCGCGGTCCGAACAAGGTCGGCTTCCGTGGTCTGCTGCAGCCGTTCGCCGACGTGTTCAAGCTGCTGACCAAGGAAGTCATCCAGCCGGCCAACGCCAACAAGGTGCTGTTCGTCGTGGCGCCCGTGGTGGTGCTGATGCCTGCCCTGGCTGCCTGGGCGGTCGTGCCCTTCGGCCCGGAAGTCGTGCTGGCCGACATCAACGCTGGCCTGCTGTACGTGATGGCCATCACCTCGCTGGGCGTGTATGGCGTGATCATCGCCGGCTGGGCCTCGAACTCGAAGTACGCCTTCCTGGGTGCGATGCGTGCCTCGGCGCAGATGGTGTCCTACGAACTGGCCATCGGCTTCGTGCTGGTCACCGTGCTGCTGGTGTCGGGCAGCCTGAACATGAGCGACATCGTGGTCAAGCAGTCCCAGGGCACCTTCGCCGACATGGGCCTGACCTTCCTGTCGTGGAACTGGCTGCCGCTGCTGCCCCTGTTCGTGATCTACGTGATCTCGGCCGTGGCCGAAACCAACCGTCACCCGTTCGACGTGGTCGAAGGCGAGTCCGAAATCGTGGCCGGCCACATGGTCGAATACTCGGGCATGGCCTTCGCGCTGTTCTTCCTGGGTGAATACGCCAACATGATCCTGTTGTCGTGCCTGGCAGCAGTCATGTTCCTGGGTGGCTGGACCTCGCCCATCGACATCGCGCCGCTGACCTGGATCCCGGGCTGGATCTGGCTGGCACTCAAGACCTTCGTAGTGGTTTCCATGTTCGTGTGGTTCCGCGCTTCGTTCCCGCGTTACCGCTATGACCAGATCATGCGTCTGGGCTGGAAGATCTTCATTCCGCTGACGCTGGTGTGGTTCCTGGTGGTCGCCGTCTGGATGCAGACGCCGTGGAACATCTGGAACTAATGCGACGAAACATGCAAGCAACGATCAGGCAGGACAGATAATGCAAGCAATCCGCGATTTCCTCGGCAGCCTCATGCTGACCGAACTGCTCAAGGGCATGAAGCTCACGGGCAAATACTTCTTCGCGCGCAAGTTCACGATCGAGTACCCGGAAGAGAAGACGCCCATGTCGCCTCGCTTCCGTGGTCTCCACGCCTTGCGCCGATACGAGAACGGCGAAGAGCGCTGCATCGCGTGCAAGCTGTGCGAAGCCGTGTGCCCGGCGCTGGCCATCACCATCGAGTCCGAACAGCGTGACGACGGCAGCCGCCGCACCACGCGCTACGACATCGATCTCACCAAGTGCATCTTCTGTGGTTTCTGCGAGGAAAGCTGTCCCGTCGACTCGATCGTCGAGACGCACCATCTGGAATACCACGGCGAGAAGCGCGGCGACCTGTACTTCACCAAGCCGATGCTGCTGGCCATCGGTGACCGCTACGAAGCCGAGATCGCCCAGAACCGCGCCCAGGACGCCCGCTACCGGTGAACCTGCCGCATTTCGACATCCCGGCCGCCTGCGGTCTTCGACGCCCGGGTGACCTCGTCACCCGGTACACCCGACAGCCAGATCTCCAGCCATGACTGCCATCCTCTTTTACGTCTTTGCCGCGATCCTCGTCGTGGCGGCGCTGCGCGTCATCACGGCGCGCAGCCCCGTGACCGCCGCCATGCACCTGGTGCTGGCGTTCTTCACTGCCGCCATGATCTGGATGCTGCTCAAGGCCGAGTTCCTTGCCATCCTGCTGGTGCTGGTCTACGTCGGTGCGGTGATGGTCCTCTTCCTGTTCGTCGTGATGATGCTCGACATCAACACCGACAAGCTGCGCGAGGGCTTCCGCCGTTACCTGCCCCTGGGTCTGTTCGTCGGCGCCGTCATGGTTGCCGAAATGGCCTTCGTCCTGATGCGCGCCTACTGGTCGACGGACTTGGCGCCTGCCGCCGTGCCGGCCGACTTCAACAACACGCGCGAGATCGGCATCGCGATGTACACGGAGTACGTGTATGCCGTCGAGATCGCTGCCGTGCTGCTGCTGGTGGGCATGATCGCCGCCATCGCGCTGACCCTGCGTCACCGCGTCGACGTCAAGCGCAACGACCCGAGCCAGCAATTGCGTGCTCGCCGTGAAGACCGTGTGCGCCTGGTGTCCATGCCGGCGCAGCGCCGTGAAGAGCCGGCCGCTGCCGAGCCCGAGGCGAACTCCACCGAATCGACCGGAGGCAAGGCATGACCATCACCCTTGGCCATTACCTGGTGCTGGGCGCGATCCTGTTCGCCATCAGCATCGTGGGCATCTTCCTGAACCGCAAGAACATCATCGTGCTGCTGATGGCGATCGAATTGATGCTGCTTGCGGTGAACGTGAACTTCGTTGCGTTCTCGAGCTGGTTCGGCGACCTCAGCGGTCAGGTGTTCGTGTTCTTCATCCTCACCGTGGCAGCTGCCGAGTCTGCGATCGGTCTCGCCATTCTGGTCGTGCTGTTCCGCAACCTGAATACCATCAATGTGGACGAACTGGACCGCCTGAAAGGCTGACGGTCGGTCGCTTAGATACGAGAAGATCAAGATATGTCGAGCGTACCGAAGCTCTATCTACTCATCGCATTCGCGCCGTTGTTCGGCGCCATGCTCGCCGGCCTGTTCGGCACGGGATTCCTGGGCCGCTGGATCAGTCGTTCCGGCGCGCACTGGGTCACCATCCTGGGCGTGGCAACGTCTGCCGTGGGTTCCGTCTTCGTCCTCTTGGACGTGCTGGACGGCAACACCTTCAACGGCACCTGGTACACCTGGAGCATGATCGGCAACATCAAGCTCGAGATCGGGTTCCTGGTGGACACGCTCTCGGCCATGATGATGGTCGTCGTCACCTCCGTGTCGTTGATGGTGCACATCTACACCATCGGCTACATGAAGGACGACCCGGGCTACCAGCGTTTCTTCGCCTACATCTCGCTGTTCACGTTCTCGATGCTGATGCTGGTCATGTCCAACAACATGCTCCAGCTGTTCTTCGGATGGGAAGCCGTGGGCCTGGTGTCCTACCTGCTGATCGGTTTCTGGTACACCCGTCCGACCGCCATCTTCGCGAACATGAAGGCCTTCCTGGTCAACCGCGTCGGTGACTTCGGCTTCGTGTTGGGCATCGGCCTGCTGTTCGCCTACGCCGGTTCGCTGAACTACGCGGAAGTGTTCAACCAGTCCGCTCGTCTGGGCACCGAAGTCTTCCCGGGCACCGACTGGCAACTGCTGACCGTGGCTTGTATCGCGCTGTTCGTCGGCGCGATGGGCAAGTCGGCACAGTTCCCGCTGCACGTGTGGCTGCCTGACTCGATGGAAGGCCCGACCCCGATCTCGGCGCTGATCCACGCGGCCACCATGGTGACCGCAGGCATCTTCATGGTTGCCCGCTTCTCGCCGCTGTTCGAACTGTCGTCGACCGCGCTGGGCTTCGTCATGGTGATCGGTGCCATCACGGCGCTGTTCATGGGCTTCCTGGGCATCATCCAGAACGACATCAAGCGCGTGGTGGCGTATTCGACGCTGTCGCAGCTCGGCTACATGACGGTCGCCCTGGGCGCCTCGGCCTACTCGGTCGCCGTGTTCCACCTGATGACGCACGCGTTCTTCAAGGCGCTGCTGTTCCTGGCTGCCGGCTCGGTCATCATGGGCATGCACCACCAGCAGGACATCCGTCACATGGGCGGTCTGCGCAAGTACATGCCGATCACCTGGATCACGTCGCTGATCGGTTCGCTCGCGCTGATCGGCACGCCGTTCTTCGCCGGTTTCTACTCGAAGGAGAACATCATCGAGGCGGCGCACTACGCGAACGTCCCGGGTGCATCCTTCGGCTACTGGGCGACCCTGATCGGCGTGTTCGTCACGGCCTTCTACTCGTTCCGCATGTTCTTCCTGGTCTTCCACGGCAAGGAGCGCTTCGATCCGACCGGCCACGATCATGGTCATGGCCACGACGACCACGCGCATGACGATCATCATGCCAAGGACGACCACGCCCACGATGACCACGGTCATCACGGCGGTCCGCCGCACGAATCGCCTGCCGTCGTCACGGTGCCGCTGGTGCTGCTGGCCATCCCGTCGGTGATCATCGGCGCGATCGCAATCGGCCCCATGCTGTTCGGCGACTTCTTCAATGGCGTGATCTTCGTGTCGCCCGAGCATCCGGCCATGGCCACGCTCGCGACGCACTTCCACGGCTGGCTGGCCTACGGTCTGCACGCATTCCAGACGCTGCCGTTCTGGCTGGCGGTCGCGGGTGTGGTGGTGGCCTGGTACTTCTACCTCGTGAACCCGGCGATCCCGACGGCGATCAAGGCACGTTGCGGTGGCATCTACACGCTGCTGGACAACAAGTACTACATGGACAAGATCAACGAGGTCGTCTTCGCTGGTGGCGCACGTGCCCTGGGCACTGGCTTCTGGAAGGGTGGCGACCGCGTGCTGATCGACGGCCTGCTGGTCAACGGCAGCGCCAAGCTGGTGGGCTGGATCGCCGCGATCTCCCGTCGTCTGCAGTCGGGCTACATCTACCACTACGCGTTCGCGATGATCGTGGGGATGATGGCTTTCGTGACGATCTTCGTGTTGTTGAACAAGTGATGGCAAGCTGACATGGCAAATTCTTCCTTTCCCTTGCTGACGCTTGCGATCTTCGTGCCCATCGTATTCGGCGCGCTGGTGCTGGCGCTGGGCAACGATAACAACCGTTCGGCCATGCGCTGGCTGTCGCTGGTCGGCGCGGTGGTGAGCTTCCTCATCACCATCCCGCTGTACACCGGCTTCGATGCCACCACCGCGCAACTGCAGTTCGTCGAACGCCACGCCTGGATTCCGGCGTTCAATGTGTTCTATCACCTCGGTATCGACGGCATCTCGATGTGGTTCGTGCCGCTGACCGCGTTCATCACCATCATCGTGGTGGCTGCGGGCTGGGACGTCATCACCGATCGCGCCCATCAGTACATGGCTGCGTTCCTGATGCTGTCGGGCCTGATGATCGGCGTGTTCGCCGCCGCCGATGGCCTGCTGTTCTACATCTTCTTCGAAGCCACGCTGATCCCGATGTACATCATCATCGGTGTCTGGGGCGGCCCGAACCGGGTGTACGCAGCCTTCAAGTTCTTCCTGTACACGCTGCTGGGTTCGTTGCTGACCCTGGTCGCGCTGATGTACCTGTGGCGCGTGTCGGGCGGATCGTTCCAGATCTCCGACTGGCATCAGGTCCGTCTGTCGGAAACGGCCCAGATCCTGGTGTTCCTGGCGTTCTTCATGGCCTTCGCCGTGAAGGTCCCGATGTGGCCGGTGCACACCTGGCTGCCCGATGCCCACGTCGAAGCGCCCACGGGCGGCTCGGTGGTGCTGGCTGCCATCATGCTCAAGCTCGGTGCCTACGGCTTCCTGCGCTTCTCGCTGCCCATCGCCCCCGATGCGGCACAGAGCCTGGCCGGCCTGATCATCGCGCTGTCGCTGATCGCCGTGATCTACATCGGTCTGGTCGCCCTGGTCCAGGACGACATGAAGAAACTGGTGGCCTATTCGTCGGTCGCCCACATGGGTTTCGTCACCCTCGGCTTCTTCATGTTCAACACCGCCGGTGTCGAAGGCGCCATCGTGCAGATGATCTCGCACGGTTTCGTCTCGGGTGCGATGTTCCTGTGTATCGGTGTGCTGTATGACCGCGTGCACTCGCGCCGCATCGCCGACTACGGCGGCGTGGTCAACACGATGCCGCGTTTCGCGACCTTCTTCGTGCTGTTCTCGATGGCCAATGCCGGTCTGCCCGCCACCAGCGGCTTCATCGGTGAATTCATGGTCATCCTGGGCGCCGTGCAGTACAACTTCTGGATCGGCCTGCTGGCCGCCACCGCGCTGATCTTCGGTGCCGCGTATTCGCTGTGGATGGTCAAGCGGGTGGCATTCGGCGAGATCGTGCACGACCACGTCCGTGAGCTCACCGACCTCAACCGTCGCGAGTTCGCAATCCTCGGCGTGATGGCGATCGCCGTGCTGTTCATGGGTGTGTATCCCAAGCCGTTCACCGACGTCATGCATGTCTCCGTCGATGCGCTGCTCAAGCACGTCGCCATCTCCAAACTGTAAGCGCGGATACCCAACGCAATGGATTATTCGGATCTGAACTTTGCCCTTGCCACGCCGGAGATCGTGCTCGCGACCCTGGCGTCGGTGATCCTGCTCGTCGACGCTTTCGTCGACGATCCGCGCCGCACGCTGACGCACTGGCTGTCCCTGGGCACGCTGTTGCTGCTGGGCGTGATCAGCGCCATGCAGTTGTCGGCCGGCACGGCAGGCATCACCTTCCATGGCCTGTACGTGGCCGACACCATGAGCCACGTGCTCAAGCTGGTGTCGTACTTCGCCGTCGGCGTGACCCTGATCTACAGCCGTGAATACGCGAGCCAGCGGCAGATGCTGCGCGGCGGCGAGTTCTACGTGCTGTCGCTGTTCTGTCTGCTTGGCCAGATGGTGATGATCTCGGCCAGCAACCTGCTGTCGATCTATCTGGGCCTCGAACTGATGTCGCTGTCGCTGTACGCGATGGTCGCACTGCGTCGCGAGCACACGATCTCGACTGAAGCCGCCATGAAGTACTTCGTGCTGGGCGCGCTGGCCTCGGGCTTCATGCTGTACGGCATGTCGATGGTCTACGGTGCCACCGGCGCGCTGTCGCTCGACGCCATCGCGCAAGCCGTGGCCGCAGGCGCCAACGACGGCTTCATCCTGACCTTCGGCCTGGTGTTCCTGGTCGCCGGCCTGGCCTTCAAGCTGGGTTCCGCGCCGTTCCACATGTGGGTGCCCGACGTGTACCAGGGCGCACCGACCCCGGTCACGCTGATGCTGGGCGCCGCGCCCAAGCTGGCGACCTTCGCCATCACGATGCGCATCCTGGTCGACGGCCTGTTCGGTCTGTCTGCCGACTGGCAGCCCATGCTGGCCATCCTGGCTGTCGCATCACTGGCGATCGGCAACCTGACCGCCATCATGCAGACGAACTTCAAGCGCATGCTGGCCTACTCGACCATCTCGCACATGGGCTTCGTCCTGCTGGGCCTGATGTCGGGTGTCAGCGGCGGCGACGCGTCGGGCGCCACTGCAGCCTACAGCGCGTCGATGTTCTATGCCGTCACCTACGTGCTCAGCACGCTGGCCTCGTTCGGCATCATCCTGCTGCTGTCGCGTTCGGGCTTCGAGTGCGAAGAGATCTCCGACCTCAAGGGTCTGGCTCGCCGCAGCCCGCTGTATGGCGTGATCATCGCGTTGCTGATGTTCTCGCTGATGGGCATTCCGCCGGCAGTCGGTTTCCACGCCAAGTGGGGCATCCTGCAGGCACTGCTGGGCGCCGGCCACGTGACGCTGGCCGTCATCGCCGTGCTGTTCTCGCTGATCGGTGGCTTCTATTATTTGCGCGTGATCAAGGTGGTGTGGTTCGACAAGCCTGATGATGCGGCACCCGCCATCGAAGCCTCGGCGGGCTTCCGTTCGGTGCTGACCCTCAACAGCGCGCTGATCCTGGTGCTGGGCATCGTCCCCGCGCCGCTGATGGCACTGTGCACCCAGGCCATCGCCGCGTCCTTCACCTTCTGATGCTGTCCGGTTGCGGCATGCATCGCATGCCGCAACCGCACTTCACGTGAACCAGTCCCTCGCGCTCTACCTCATCGTCGCACTCGCTGTCATCACGGCAAATCTTCCGTTCATCACCGAACGGGTGCTGGGCATCGTTGCCTGGCGTCGGGCAGGCGCCAGCCTGCCCAAGCCGGTCTGGGTGCGACTGGTCGAGCTGGTCGTGCTATATCTCGTCGTGGGGGCCATCGGGTTCTCGCTCGAAGCACAGCTCGGCAACGTCTTCCCGCAAGGCTGGCAGTTCTATGCCATCACCGCGAGCCTCTACGTGGTGTTTGCCTATCCTGGCTTCGTATACCGCTACCTTCGCCGCGGCGCCACGCGTCGCTGACGCTGCCTTGCGTCAGCAGTACGCTGCATCGCTGTGGTGGCGGTCTCCCCCACGCCACGACTTCTGAAAGGTGATGCATGAGTATCGATCCCGCTTTGCTGGCGCTGGAAGAAAGTTCGGCGCGTCTGGCCGAAACCCCCGTCAGCAGCGAACCCGTATTCCAGGGCAGGCTGCTGGACGTGCGCCGCGACACGGTGCGGTTGCCCAATGGTGTGACCACCACGCGTGAATACGTGGTTCATCCCGGCGCCGCCGCCATCGTGCCTATCCTGCCCGATGGCCAGGTGCTGCTCGAACGCCAGTATCGCTATCCCATGCACCGCGCCTTCATCGAACTGCCTGCCGGCAAGATCGATCCGGGTGAATCGCCGCTGGCCACTGCCGAGCGCGAGCTGCTGGAAGAAACCGGTTACCGCGCGACGCACTGGAAGGAACTGACCACCATCCACAACGCCATTGGCTACAGCAACGAGCGTATCGTCATCTTCCTGGCCGAAGGGCTCAGCCTGGGTGAACAGAAGCTCGACGAGCATGAGTTCGTGGAGTTGTTCAGCGTGCCCCTGCCAGAGCTGCTGGCATGGATCACGGCTGGCCATGTGACCGACGTGAAGACCATCGTCGGCGCATTTCTTGCGCAGCAGTATCTGGCGAATCGCCCTTGAGCTTGATGAGGTAAGGGGTCAGCGATGTCGAAGCCCAGAATTGCACCGTCCACCGCGCCTGCAGGCGGGTGGGGCGCCCTGAAGAGTGTTGCCCTGCAACTGCTGGGCAACAGGATTCCCACCAAAGGGGCGCGAACCCTGCTGTCCGCCAACCAGCCGGACGGCTTCGATTGTCCTGGCTGTGCATGGCCGGATCGCGAACATGCCTCGACCTTCGAATTCTGCGAGAACGGCGTCAAGGCCGTGGCGGCCGAGGCGACGTCCGCCCGGGCCACACCGGCCTTGTTTGCCGAGCACACCGTCGCCGCATTGATGGCCCAGGACGACCGCACGCTGGAGGCCCACGGCCGCCTGACCGATCCAATGGTCTACGACGCGTCTTCCGACAAATACGTGCCCATCACGTGGGACGACGCCTTCGCGTTGATCGGCCGGCATCTGCGTGCGCTCGACGACCCCAATCGGGCTGACTTCTATACCTCTGGCCGCACCAGCAACGAGGCGGCCTTCCTGTTCCAGTTGTTCGTCCGTGTGTACGGCACGAACAACTTCCCTGACTGCTCGAACATGTGCCACGAGCCGACCTCGGTCGGCTTGCCGGAACAGATCGGGGTGGGCAAAGGGACGGTGACGCTGGCCGATTTCGAACAGGCCGACACGGTCTTCCTGTTCGGGCAGAACCCGGGCACCAACCATCCCCGCATGTTGGGCGAGTTGCGCGAATGCGCGCGCCGGGGCGCGACGCTGGTGTCGGTCAACCCGCTGCGCGAACGCGGGCTGGAACGCTTTGCCGATCCGCAGAGCGCGGTGGACATGCTGACCGGTGGCAGCACCCGGCTGAGCAGCGTTTTCCTGCGCCCGAAGGTGGGCGGTGACCTGGCGCTCATCAAGGGCATGATCAAGCATGTGATCGCCCTGGACGATGCGGCACAGGCCCGTGGCGAGCCGCGGGTACTCGACGTGGCATTCATCGCCGAGCACACCGACGGTTTCGACACCTTCGCCGACGACGTGCGGGCCGAGGACTGGGCGCGGATCGTGGCCGAGTCGGGCGTGCCGCAGGACGAAATCGAGGCGGCGGCCAGCATCTATGCCAAGGGCGAGCGCGTCATCGCGACCTGGGGCATGGGTATCACGCAGCACAAGCATTCGGTCGCCACCGTGCAGATGATCGTCAATCTGCTGCTGTTGCGTGGCAATCTGGGGCGGCCGGGTGCGGGGGCGTGTCCGGTGCGTGGTCACAGCAATGTGCAGGGCGATCGTACGGTGGGCATCGACGAGAAGCCCAAGCCAGCGTTTTTGGACCGTTTGCAGCAGGTGTTCGGTTTCGAGCCGCCGCGCGAGCACGGCAACGACGTGGTGGCCAGCATCGAGGCAATGTTGGCGGGGCGTACCAAGGTGTTCATCGGGATGGGCGGCAACTTCGCGCTGGCCTCGCCGGACACCGCGCGCACGTTCGACGCGCTGCGCCAGTGCGAGCTGACGGTGCACATCACGACCAAGCTCAATCGCAGTCACTTGGTGCATGGCCGCGATGCGCTGATCCTGCCGTGCCTGGGCCGTACCGAGATCGACCTGCAGGACGGCGTGCCCCAGGGCGTGACGGTGGAAGACTCGATGAGCATGGTCCACTTGTCCTACGGCATCAACAAGCCGGCTGGGCCGAACCTGCTGTCGGAAACCGAGATCGTAGTGCGGATGGCGAAGGCCACGCTGCCGGATTCGTCCATTCGCTGGGACTGGTATCTGGCCGACTACGATCGCATTCGCGACGCCATCGAATCGGTGTACGACAGTTTCTACGACTTCAACCAGCGGGTGCGGGTGCCAGGCGGTTTCCGCCTGCGCAATGCGGCCAGCGAGCGCGAATGGAACACGCCCAGCGGCGCGGCGAATTTCATGACCCATGCGATTCCTACCGACCTGCCCATCCACCGGGCGCGGGTCGAGCATGGCCTGCGTGTGTTCACGCTGATGACGCTGCGCTCGCACGACCAGTACAACACCACTATCTACGCGCACGACGATCGCTATCGCGGCGTGTTCGGCGAGCGCCGGGTCGCCTTCATGCATGCCGACGACATCGCCATGCTTGGACTGGAAGCAGGCCAGCGGGTGGATTTCGAAAGCCTGTGGCACGACGGCATCCGGCGGGTGGCAACGAGCTTCCTGCTGGTCGCCTACGATATTCCGCGTGGCAGCATCGCCAGCTACTATCCTGAAACCAACGGGCTGGTACCCTTGGACAGTTTTGCCGACAAGGCACGTACGCCGACGTCGAAGTCCATTCCGGTCCTGGTGACCGCATCTCAGGAGGTGCCCGCGGCATGAGCCTCGGCAAGCAGCAGACCGATTTGACCGGCCCCCAGGCCGACATGGCATGTATCCTGGCCGTGCTCTATCAGGGCGGCCTGTCTGGCCGGCCGGGGCTGGCGCTGGCCGCGCTGTGCAAGCGCCTGGACATGCGTTTGAGCACCCTGCAGCGCTACCTGACAGGACTGCAGGAAGAAGGCTGGATCGCCATCTCGGGCGACCACACCACGGCGCGCCAAGCCAGGCTGACGCCGCTGGGCGAATCGATGTGCCAGGAGTGGTGGGGGTCGGGCGACGGCCTGAGCACCAGCGGATCTGAAGCCGTCGGCGCCGCCGCCTATCGCACCCTGGGCGCACGCGCAGAGGGCATGGCTGATGAAGACGACCTGCCGGATGACGCGCCGAACGATTTCAGCCCCGAACCCGACCCGACCGGCTACACGCCGTACGGCCTGCCGCCACGGCGCGACTGATTTCACGGGGGCGCCAAGGCCCCCGATCATCCATCAACGCGGCGAGTACGCGACCGCCTCGATCTCCACCTTCACGTCGATCATCATCCGCGCTTCGGTACACGAACGTGCGGGCTTGGCGTTGGGGAACTGTTCCAGGTAGATGCGGTTGAAGGCGCCGAAATCGCGGGCGTCGTCCAGCCAGACCGTCACCTTGCAGACGTCGTCGAGCGTGCAGTCCGCCAGCTTCAGGGCTGCGCGCAGATTGTCGAAGACCTGGCGGGTCTGGGCTTCGACGCCGCCCGGCACGATCTCGCCGCTTGCATCCACGGGCACCTGACCCGATACGAACACGAAGTCGCCCGCACGCACGGCGGGGGAGAGCGGACGCGCCTGGCGATCGGACGCGACGGGGGGATTTCCGAGAAATTCGATGGGCATGCTGGCTCCTGCAGGAAGTGATGAGCGAGGGTTCAACGTAGCATGTGGAGAATCAAAATTTCACGATAAGCGGTCGAAACTCGGGTTTACCTTGATACGTAAGTCGTTTTTTCCGGCGTAGATTGGCTGAAGTTGAAATTTAAATTCAACAATGACAATACACGAGGGGACATCATGACGAGGATTACCTGTACGCGGCGCACGGCCATCGGCGCCTCGCTGCTTGCTGCACTGGCTATCGGGTTGGGCCCGTATGCGCCGGTCCAGGCACAGACCACCAGCGCCGCCAACCTCGCCATGATCGGCGAGCCACCGTCTCTCGACCCGATGGTGTCCAGCACCGACCTGGTGGCGACGATCATGCAGCACGTCTACGAGACGCTGTATACCTTCGACGCCAACTGGAACGTCGTGCCGATGCTGGCCGCATCGATGCCCACCATCACCGACGATGGCAAGACCTACACCATCAAGCTGCGAACGGACGCCCAGTTGCACAGCGGCCGTGCCCTGGCAGCCGACGACGTCGTGGCCAGCCTGCAGCGCTGGTTCCAGACCGCCGCACGCGGCAAGGCCGTGAACCAGGAGATCGACAGCCTGACCGCTCCCGATGCCGGCACGGTGGTCATCAAGCTGAAGAATCCCTACGCGCCGCTGCTCGCCCATCTGGCGATGCCCTCGGGCATGGCGGCCATCATGGCCAAGGAGTCGATCGCCACGCCGCTCACGCAGTTCGTGGGCACCGGTCCGTACCAGTTCAAGGAGCGCCGTCCCGACCAGTTCGTGCTGCTCAGCAAGTTCGACAAATACGCGGCGCGCAGCGAACCGGCCTCGGGCTACGGTGGCAAGCGCGAAGCCAGGATCGCCGAACTGCGTTTCATCCCTGTGCCGAATGCCAACACCCGCGTCGAAGGCGCGCTGGCCGGCCAGTTCCACTTCGCCGACCTGCTGCCGGTCGAAGCGTCCAGCCGCCTGGAAAAATCGGGCGGCAAGTCCGTGCCGATCATCACCCAGTCCTTCGGCTTCCCGTACTTCGTGCTCAACACGGTCGAAGGCACGCTGAAGGAAAAGAAGATCCGCCAGGCCATCCAGCTCGCGCTCAAGGAAGACGACATCCTGGCCGCCGGCTTCGGTGATCCACGCTTCTATTCGGCCGAGGCCAACCACTTCCCGAAGGGCACGCCGTTCTTCTCGGAAGAGGGCAAGGCCGCCTACAACCAGGGCAACGCGGCGGGTGCAAAGAAGCTGGCGCAGGAAGGTGGCTACAAGGGTACGCCGGTGCGCATCCTGACCAGCCGCCAGTACGAGTTCCACTACAACATGGCGTTGATGCTGTCCGAACAGCTCAAGCAGGCGGGCTTCACACCGGAGCTGAACGTGGTGGACTGGGCGACGCTGGTGCAGCGCCGTGCCGATCCCAAGCACTGGGACATCTACATCACGCACTCGGGCCAGTTCCCCGAGCCGATGCTGTCGCCGCCGCAACTGGGCAAGGACGCACCGGGCGGATGGGAAACCCCGGCCAAGCAGGCTGCCTTGTCGGCCTTGAACCGGGAAACCGACCCGGCTGCGCGCGGAAAGCGCTGGGGCGAGGTGCAGAAGGTGGTCTACGACGAAGTGCCGTACGTCAACGTCGGCCGCTTCAACAGCCTGTCGGCACGCGTGCCCGGGCTGGAAGGCTACCAGCCTGCGACCTGGCCGTTCTTCTGGAACGCCAGCCTCAAGTAAGCCGCGTGTCTTGACGCGACGTGCCGCGCGGCCGGGATGATCCGGCCGCGGCGGTGCCGCGTTGCCGGCCTGCATGCCATCAGGCTTGGTGTCATGCAGGCCGTGTCTGCCCACCGCGCCGTGCTGCCGCCGCAGGAATCCCTACCGTGATCCGTTATCTCAGTTCCCGACTGGCCGGTCTGGCGACCGTGCTCGTCATCGTCGCCATCCTGGTCTTCGTGCTCACGCGCGCCGCCTCGGGCGACCCCGTCGCCGTGCTGCTGGGCGACCAGGCGACCGCCGCCGACATCGAGCGTGCCCGTGCCGACTACGGCCTGGACAAGCCCTTACCCGTGCAGTTCGCGTACTGGGCCAAGGAAGTGCTGCAAGGCAACCTGGGCGACTCCATTTTCCTGCAGCGGCCGGTGACCCAGGCCCTGTGGGAACGCGCCGAACCCACCTTTTTGCTGGCGGTGATGGCGGTGCTCATCGCCACCTTGATAGGCGTGCCCTGTGGCATCGTCAGTGCGGTCTTCAGAGGCCGGCTGACCGACCAGGTCTTCACCGTCATCGCCATGCTGGGGGCCAGCATCCCGAGTTTCTGGCTGGGCTTGGTGATGATGCAGGTGTTCGCCGTGTCGATGGGCTGGTTTCCCGTATCGGGCTACGGACCGCCGGAGGCGTCGCTGGCAGAGCGCGTGCATCACCTGATCCTGCCGGCCGTGGTGCTGGGCTTGTTGAATTCGGCGCTGATCATTCGCTTCACCCGCGCTTCGATGCTCGACGTGCTGGGCGAGGACTACGTGCGGACGGCGCGCGCCAAGGGCCTGCCCGAGCGCACCGTCACGCTCAAGCACGCGTTGCGCAATGCACTGATCCCCATCGTCACCGTGATCGGCTTGACCACGGCGTTGATGATCGGCGGTGCCGTGGTCACCGAAACCGTGTTCGGGTTGCCGGGTGTCGGCAACCTGGTGGTGTCGGCCGTGCTGCGCCGCGACTATCCCGTGATCCAGGGCGCCTTGCTCGTCATCGCCGCGATCTACGTTCTCATCAATTTCGCCATCGACCTGCTGTATGCCGTGGTCGATCCGCGTGTGAAGTATTGAGCGCGCCATGGAATTCCTGACTGCATTACGCAAGCTGTTCCGCCGCCGCGTGGTGATGCTCGCCGCCCTGGTGTTGCTGGCCATCGTGGTGCTGGCACTGGGCGCGGCCTGGTTTACGCCGCATGGCCCCAACGACATGTCGGTGCTGAAGCGGCTGCGCGGGCCGGGTGACGGCTATCTGCTGGGCACCGATGAACTGGGCCGCGATCTGTGGGCGCGCATTCTGCACGGCGCGCGTTTCTCGTTGGCCATCGGCGGCTTCACGGCCTTGGGGGCGGTGGTGTTCGGCACCGCGCTGGGCTTGATTGCCGGGTTCTTCCGCAAGCTCGACGGCATCGTCATGCGGGTGGTCGACGCGATGATGTCCTTTCCCGACATCCTGCTGGGCATCGCGCTGGTCGCCATCCTGGGCCCGTCGCTGAGCAACCTCGTGCTGGCGCTGGTGCTGGTGTACACGCCGCGCGTGGCGCGGGTGGTGCGGGCGTCCACGCTGGTGCTGCGCGAACAGTTGTTCGTCGAGGCGGCGCGGGCGCTGGGCGTGTCGGACTGGCGCATCTTGGTTCGCCACATCCTGCCCAACCTGGTGTCGCCGGTGCTGGTGCAGGTGTCCTTCATTTTTGCCTACGCCATCCTGGCCGAAGCTGGCCTGTCATACCTGGGCGTGGGCGTGCCGCCCGAGATTCCCACCTGGGGCACGATGGTGGCGGGCAGCCAGCAGTACGCGCATCGTGCCATCGGCGTCGTGCTGTATCCCGGACTGGCCATCATCCTGACCGCTTTGTCGCTGCAATTGCTGGGCGACGGCGTGCGCGATCTGCTCGATCCGCGTTTGAAGAAATCGCAGTAGGAGCGCCGTGATGAATTCTTCTGCTATCTCATCCCCGCGCGTTGCCCGCCAGGACGCGCCGGTGCGCCTGGACGTGCGGAACCTGCGCACCCAGTTCATGACCGATCGCGGGCCGGTGGTCTCGGTCAACGAGGTGAGCTTTTCCATCCGCGCCGGCCAGACCACGGCGCTGGTGGGCGAATCGGGCTCGGGCAAGTCGGTGACCAGCCTCAGCCTGATGGGGTTGCTGCCGGCGACGTCCAAGCCCAAGGTCAGCGGCCAGGCATTCTTCACCCGCCGCAACGGCGACACGGTTGATTTGCTGGCGGCCCCCGAACGCCTGCGCCGCGACCTGCGCGGCAACGATATGGCCATGATCTTCCAGGAGCCCATGACCAGCCTGAACCCGGTGTTCACCGTGGGCGAGCAGATCGCCGAGGCCGTGCGGCTGCACCAGCGCAAGGACCGCACGGCAGCCATGGCCCATGCGCGCCGAATGCTCGAACTGGTCGAGATCCCAGCCGCCGATCGACGCATCCACGAGTATCCGCACCAGTTGTCGGGCGGCATGCGGCAGCGCGTGATGATCGCCATGGCGATGGCCTGTGAGCCGACCCTGCTGATCGCCGACGAGCCGACCACCGCGCTCGACGTCACCATCCAGGCGCAGATCCTGATGCTGATGCGCCGCCTGCAGGAAGAGCTTGGCATGAGCATGCTGTTCATCACCCACAACCTGGGCGTGGTCGCTCACCATGCCGATGACGTGGCGGTGATGTACGCCGGCCGCATCGTCGAGGCTGCACCGGTGCGCGACCTGTTCGCGACGCCGCGCCATCCGTACACGCAAGGGCTGCTGCGCTCGTTGCCAGCGCGTGCCCAGCCTGCTGCACCGGGCCAGCGTCGCCGCCTGTACGCCATCCGTGGCCAGGTCAGCAGCCCGTTTGCTCCGCCCCCGGGCTGTGCCTTTGCCCCGCGCTGCGACCTTGCCATCGAACAATGCGTGGCCAGCATGCCGGAACTTGTCGACGAAGGTGATCGCCGTGCCACGCGCTGCTATCGCTCGGGCACGCCGCTGCCGCCCGATGGCGTTGCTGTCATTCCCGTCACTGCCAGCCAGGGAGCCTGAACGCCATGAGCGATCTGATGTTGGAAGTCACCGATCTGAAGAAGCATTTTCCGCACGCCTCGGGCCTGCCGGTGCGGGCCGTCGACGGGGTGTCGTTCTCGGTGCGCCGGGGCGAGACGCTGGGGCTGGTGGGAGAGTCCGGCTCGGGCAAGAGCACCATTGGCCGCACCGTGTTGCGTCTGCTGGAACCGACCGAGGGCAGCATCCGGTACAAAGGCGACGAAATCGGCAAACTGCGCACCAGCGCGCTGATGCCGCTTCGCCGCCAGATGCAGATGATCTTCCAGGACCCGTACGCCAGCCTGAACCCGCGCATGCGCATCGGCCAGGTATTGGCCGAGGGGCTGGACACGCATGGCCTGGCGCGCGGCAAGGATGCGCGGCGCGCCCGGGTGGCCGAGCTGCTGGGCATGGTGGGCCTCGCGCCGGAGCATGCCGAGCGTTATCCGCACGAGTTCTCGGGCGGGCAGCGCCAGCGCATCGGCGTGGCCCGCGCGCTGTCGGTGGAGCCCGATTTCATCGTTGCCGACGAACCCTTGTCGGCGCTGGATGTATCGGTGCAGGCGCAGGTGGTGAACCTGCTGTCCGACCTGCGCGAGCGGCTGTCGCTCACCATGCTGTTCATTTCGCACGATCTCGACGTGGTCGAGTTCATGTGCGATCGTGTCGTGGTGCTGTATCTCGGCCGGGTGATGGAGGTGGCGGACACGCACGACCTCTTCGCCCGCCCGCAGCATCCCTACACTCAGGCACTGCTGGCAGCCTCGCCGCAGGCCGATCCCGAATGTCCCTCGCAACCCATCGTATTGAGCGGCGATATCCCGAGTCCGCTGTCGCCGCCCTCGGGCTGCGTGTTCCGCACCCGCTGCCCGCATGCCATGCCGGTCTGCGCCGAACGCACGCCTGAACTGGTCGAGCGTGGCGCGGGCCATCGCAGCGCCTGTCATCTTCATACTGAATCGATCACACCATGACGAATCCCGTCTCTCTCGACGCCTTGCTGGACCCCGTGCTGGACGCGACCTGGAAGGGATACCCTGCCACCGCCGAGCCGCGTCGCCGCGCCCAGATCGGCGCTGCTGGCTGGAAGGTGCTGGACGGCGACCTGCCATTCCCGCTTGCCGTCATCCGCCAGGAACCGCTGGCACACAACCTGGGCTGGATGCAGCGCTACGCGCGTGGCAACGGCATCGACCTGGCGCCGCACGGCAAGACCACCATGTCGCCGCAACTGTTCAAGCGGCAACTGGAAGAGGGCGCGTGGGGCCTGACTTTCGCCACCATGCAGCAACTGCGTATCGGCGTGGCCAGCGGCGCGCGGCGTGCGCTGATCGCCAATCAGGTATTCATGGCGGCCGACCTGGATGCCATCGCCGGCCTGCGCCGTGATGCCGATGATTTGCGTGTCTGGTTCCTGGTGGATTCGGTCGCGCAATTGCGCCTGATCGAAGCCTGGCATGTGGAACATGCGGACGAAGCGCCCTTCGATGTGCTGCTGGAAATCGGCGTGCCCGGCGGCCGCACCGGTTGCCGCGACGATGCGCAGGCGAAAGAACTGGGCGCTGCCTTGTACGCCAGCGCCGCCGTGCGCCTGGGGGGCATCGAGTGCTACGAGGGCCTGGGTGCCACCGGCGACAGCGCCGCCGACATTCCCTACGCCGACGCGCTGATGTCGCGGGTGCATGCCATTGCAGTGTGGGCCGATCGCGAGAACTGGTTCGAGGGCGACGAGGTCGTCGTGTCGGCAGGCGGTTCGGCCATCTTCGATCTGGTCGCCACCAAGCTGCGTCCGGCGCTGTCGCGCCCGGTGCGCGGGCTGCTGCGGTCGGGCTGCTACGTCACGCACGACCAGGGCAACTACACGCGTCTGGTGCATGTGATCGAGAACCGCCTGGGCTGCCATGAAGGCGAGACCCTGCGGCCTGCGCTGGAAGTGTGGACAGCGGTGCAGTCGTGCCCCGAGCCCGGCCTGGCGATTCTTGCCGTGGGCCGCCGCGACATTTCCTTCGACATCGCCTTGCCGACGCCGTTGCACCATCGCCCCACGGGCGGCAACATGGCCGGTGCGCCGACGGGCTGGCGCATCACCGGCCTGAACGACCAGCATGCCTACCTGCGCTGGGACCCGGCGCAGGAACAAGGTCCGCAGGTCGGCGACCTGGTGGCGCTGGGCATTTCGCACCCGTGCACCACCTTCGACAAGTGGCGATGGATGCCGGTGGTCGATGAGCAATACGCCGTCGTCGACGCCATCGTCACCTGCTTCTGAGGCGATGCACGGCCATGCATGAATCATTGCTCTCTCGCATTGCGGCACTGACCGCCACCGCGCCGCTGGCGCGGCGCAAGGTGCTCGAGCTGATGCTCGAAGACCCGCAGCGCGTCCTCGACGAGAGCTTCGAACAACTCGCCGAGCGTGCGGCGGGATCGGTGCCGACCATCATCCGCGCCTGCCGCGACCTGGGCTACACGGGACTGCGCGACTTCAAGCTCGCGCTGGCGCAGGAGCTGGCCATCAGCGGCTCGCCGGTGAACCGGCGCGTGCTGATGGAAGACAGCGTCACCCACGTGCTCGACAAGGTCATCAAGGGGGCGGCCTCGGCCATCACCAGCCTGCATGCGCAGCTCGATGCCAAGGTCTTTGCCGAGGCGGCCAATGCCATCTCGGCGGCCAGCCGCGTCGACTGCTACGCGGTGGGCGCGACCTCGGGCTTCGTCGCCAGCGATTTGCAGGCCCGGCTGTGCCGGCTGGGGCTGACGTCCAACGCCTATACCGACTATCACCTGCAACTGGCCTCGGCCGCCTCGCTGGGGCCGCAAGGCGTGGCCATCGCGGTATCGCACGTGGGCTCGATGCCCTTGCTGTTGGAGTCGGTGAAGGTGGCGCGGGCCGAAGGTGCCACGGTGATCGCGCTGACGCGTCCCAATTCGCCATTGGCGCGTCGCGCCGATCTGGTGCTGACGGTGGACGTGCCGGAAGACCCGGTCATGCATGTGGGCACGGAAGCCTATCTGGCGCATCTGACCGTCATCGAGATCCTGAACGTGCTGGTGGCACAGCGCCGTGGCGATGCGGTGTCGCGATTGAAGAACGTGCGCGAAGTCTTGCGCAGCCATGGCATCGATCTGTGGCGCGAGCCCGAATTGACCTGGGATGTGTCCAACGAAGACGAGGGCGCCCCCGGGCGTGTACCCGAATGACTGAACGTGCTTTTCTGCTGGCGGGTGGGCTGGTGATCGACGGCACCGGTGCGCTGGGCCGCATCGAGGATGTGCTGCTGATGGGCGAACGCATCGTCGCCATGGGGGCGCAGGTGCCTGCTGCGCTGGCGGCCGGCGGTGCGTCCGGGATGACGCCAGTACGCATCGACTGCACCGGCCTGGCCGTGGCGCCGGGCTTCATCGACGTGCACACGCACGACGATGCCATCGTGCTCAAGGATCCGGCCATGACGCCCAAGGTCACGCAGGGCGTGACCAGCGTGATCGTCGGCAATTGCGGGATTTCGCTGTCGCCCTACGTCACCGATGCGGCGGCGCCGCCGCTCAATCTGCTGGGGGCGGACTCGTTCGAATTCGACTCCATGGCCGCCTACGCGGCGCGGCTGGCCGAGGTCGTGCCGGCGGTCAACGTGGGCGCGCTGATCGGTCATACCACCCTGCGCTTCGGCGCCGTGGGCGCACTCGATCGCCCGGCCACCGATGAAGAACTCGCCACCATGGTGACGCGTCTGGATCAGGCGCTGCAGGATGGCGCCCTGGGCATGTCCTCCGGCCTGTTCTACGAAGAGGCATTTGCCGCCACCTTCGACGAGGTGCTGGCGCTGGCGCGCGTGGTGGGGCGTCATCGCGGCGTGTATGCCTCGCATCTGCGCAGCGAGATGGCCGCCATCATCGAAGCCATCCACGAGGCGGGCGACACCGCGTTCGAGGCAGGTATTCCCCTGGTGATCTCGCATCACAAGTGCGCCGGTCCGGCCAACTGGGGACGCACGCTGGAAACGCTGCCGGTGATCGAGCAACTGGCGCAGCGCCAGGAACTCGGCATGGACGTGTATCCGTACACCGCCGGTTCCACGGTGCTGCGCGACGACCTGGTCGATGGTGTGATCGACGTGCTGGTGACGTGGTCGACGCCGCACCCAGAGGCCGCTGGCCGGCTGCTGTCGGACCTGGCGGCCGAATGGGGCATGACCCAGGTCGAGGTGTGCCGCAAGCTCAAGCCGGGCGGTGCGTGCTACTTCCAGATGCAGCAGGAAGACGTGGACCGCGTCATCAGCCATCCGCTGGCCATGGTGGGGTCCGACGGACTGCCGCACGACCAGCGGCCGCATCCGCGCCTGTGGGGAACCTTCCCGCGCGTGCTGGGGCATTACGCGCGCGAGCGCGGCTTGTTTTCGCTGGAAGCGGCCGTGCACAAAATGACGGGGCTGTCGGCCACGCGCTTCCGTATCGCGGAGCGGGGTGTACTGCGCGCCGGCTACTACGCCGACGTGGCGGTGTTCGATCCGGCCACCATCCGCGACGTCGCCACGTATGAAAGCCCGGTGCAGCAATCGGAGGGCGTCGTCGCCGTGTTCGTCAACGGCATGCCGTCGTACGCCCACCAACGGGCGGGCGACGTGGGTGAAGTCGCCCGCAACGGCCGGCTGCTGCGGCGGGCCTGACGCGCGCTGACGTTCAGCGCATCACCAGTCCGCCATCGACGAACAGCACCTGGCCGGTCATGAAGCCGGCATGTTCGGATGCCAGGAACATCACCGGCCCGGCCACGTCCTCGGGCCGGGCAATGCGCCGCAGGGGCGTGGCGGCGATCAACGCTTCGCGAAAATCTTCTCGCGTGGCGCGGCTGGCCTGGGTCGGGTAGACCAGCCCGGGGGCCACGCAGTTGACGCGAATGCCCAGCGGCCCGAGTTCGCTCGCCAGGTTTCGGCTGAAGGCCACCAGGGCGGCCTTGGCGGTGGTGTAGTCGTGATACGGCACCACCGGGTGTTCGACCAGATTGCTCACCACGTTGACGATCGCGCCGCTGGCCTGTCGCCGGAACGCGGGCAGGGCGGCGTGGCAGACGTTGAAGGCAGCGCCGACCGCTCCATCGAACTGCGACTGGTACGCGCTCCACGCCAGGTCGTCGAAGCGCGTGCGGCGCTCGGGGTCGAAGGCGTAGGGGCGGAAGGCATTGTTCACCACCACGTCGAGCCGGCCCATCTCGGCCTCGATCTCGTCGATCATGGCCTGCACGGCGGCCTGTGAGCCGACGTCGGCCTTCACCGCCCAGGCATCGCCACCGGCCGCCTGGCATTGCGCCACGACCTCGGCCGCTGCCGCCTCGTTGACCAGATGATTGACGACCACCGTGGCGCCCGCGGCCGCGAAGCCGCGCGCGATGCCCGCGCCGATGCCTCGGCTGGCACCGGTCACCAGTACGACCTTGCCCTTGAAATCCATCATGTGCGCTCCGTACGGCGATCAGGCGGGCAGCAGGCTGGCATCGACCACCGCCGCCATGTCCAGGCGCTGGCTGACCAGACCAACGTCGCGATAGACGTCCGCCGCCTTCTGCAGCGAGGCCAGGTCCATGCTGCCCAGCGGCCGGCCCACGGGTGTGGCCGAGGCATTGCGAAGGCGGATCACGTCAAGGTTGAGCGCGCGGTCGGTGCCGTCGATGGCGTGCTTGACCGCCAGCGTGGCGGCCTCCTCGGGCTGGGCGATCATCCAGGCGGCGCTGTCGCGATAGCCGCGCAGGAAGGCGCGCAGCAGCTCGCGTTTCTGCTGCCAGACCGACTCACGCACCACGAACAGGTCGCTGGACACGTTCAGCACGTCGGCCACCCGCAGCTCGTCGACCTCGCCGATGCCGCGCCGGCGGCCGACCAGCAGGCCGGTATCGGTCGCGGCAGTGGCATCGACCTGGCCTTGCAACAGCGGCGCGAAATTGAGCAGCCCGGTCACCACGATCTCGACATCGCGTTCGGTCAGCCCGGCCTGGTGCAGCATCACCAGCAGGTTCTGGCGCGTGCCGCTGGCCAGGCTGTAGACGCCGATGCGCTTGCCCTTCAGATCGGCAGGCGTGCGGATGTTCGACTTCTTCAGCGACACCACGTTGAACACGTTGTGCGGATAGATGTCGTAGATCGCGCGCAGTTTCTCACCCTTGTCCAGGGCAGCGAACAGCGAGCCCGGATCGGTGAAGGCCACGTCGGCCTGGCCGGACAGAATGTTGCGTATGGCATCGCCGCCGCCTGCGCCGGGCAGGTAGCCGAGTTCGATGTTCTGCGCCCGGAAGAAGCCCTTGTCCGGTTCAGCGAGCAGATTGGTGATTTCGCTGATCGGCTTGCTCCAGCCGGCGACCGTGACCTTGCCGGCGGGCGTGGCGGCGCGGGCGTGCAGGGCCGGCCAGGCAGCCAGGGCCGTGGCCAGCAGGGCCCGGCGAGTGGGGGAGGGATGCGACATGCCTTGGTCCAAAATCAACGCCCCCACGCTGCGCCTTCGGCTTCGCTGCCTCCAAAGGGGGCGCTTCTTGCCTTGGGGCGGCCTGGCGGCAAAACAAACAATGGGAACACGCTCATCGTGCCGCCACCGGGTGGTGGCGCAGCAACCACGCTTCGAGCATGAGCGTGGCCTGGTAGAACAGCAGGCCGATGACGGCGATCACGATCAGCGTGGCGAACATCAGTGGCGTATCCATCATGCCCTGGGTGGCGATGATGACCGCCCCCAGGCCCTGGCTGGCGCCGATGAATTCGCCCACCACGGCACCCACCAGCGCCAGCACCACGGCCACGCGCAGGCCGGCGAGGATGGCGGGCAGGCTGGCCGGCAGCTTCAGGCCCAGCAGCGTTTGCGCGCGGGTCGCACCCAGCATCTGGAACAACTGCAGACGCGCGGCATCCACGCGCACCAGGCTGGTGAAGGTGTTCTCCATCAACGGGAAGAAGCAGATCAATGCCGTGATGACGATGGTCGAGGTCTTGCCGAAACCGAACCACATCACGAACAGCGGCGCCAGCGCGAGCTTGGGCACCACCTGGCTGACGACCACGTAGGGTCGCAGCACACGGGCCAGCAGCGGCGACTCTGCCAGGATCACCCCGATCGCCAGCCCCAGGATGCCACCCGCAAGCAGACCCAGCACCAGTTCGGTGACGGTGGCCTGGATGTGGGGCCACAGGTAGCCGGTGGACAACGCCTTCCACAGGGCTGCCAATACGGCGGACGGCGCGGGCAGCACCAGGGCCGGAATGTCGAAATGCCGCGTGGCCAGTTCCCAGGCTGCCACCAGCACCAGCAGCAGGACGACGGCGAGCAGGCGGGCAAGATGAAGCGGACGCATCACGCCCCGCCTTGTTCGAGTGCCGTGCGGACACGGGCGCAGCATGCGCTGAACATCGGCGTGTCGCGCATGGCTTGCGCACGCGGCGCCGGCAGGTCCACCGTCACGTCGGCCACGACCCGCCCGCCATGCATGACGGCCACGCGGTCACCCAGGTAGACCGCTTCGGTGATGTCGTGCGTCACGAACAGTACCGTCGTGCCGCGCTGCTTGCAGGTACGCAGCAGGTCGTCCTGCAGTTCCCCGCGCGTGATGGCGTCGAGGGCGGCGAAGGGTTCGTCCAGCAACAGCAGGGCAGGCGCCAGAATCAACGCACGCGCCAGCGCCACGCGGCTTTGCTGCCCGCCGGAAAGCTGGTGTGGATGCCGTTGCGCATGGTCCGCCAGACCGAAGGTGTCGAGCAGCGCGATGGCGCGCGCACGGTCATCGGCATCCGGGCGCTTCTGCAGCGACACCGGCAGCAGCACGTTGTCGAGCACCGTGCGCCAGTCGAGCAAGGTGGGCGCCTGGAAGACGAAGCCGATGTCGGGGCCGGGTGCAGCCAGTGCGCCGCCGAGCAAGCGGATCTGCCCGCGTTGGGGCGTCAGCAGGCCCGCCGCCAGCTTCAGCAAGGTGGTCTTGCCGCAGCCGCTGCGGCCGACCAGGCAATGGCATTCGCCCGCACCCACCTGCCACGACACGTCGTCGACCACGGGCGGCTGGCCAGGATAGGAGAATCGCACGGCATCGATATCGAGAAACGCCATGACGGGTCAGTCCTGATACGGCGCGAAAGGCTCGGCGGCGATTTCGGCAGTCGACTCGATCTCGGTCATGCGCACGAGGTCGAGCAGATTGAAGCGGCCGTCGTGATGCCAGCCGGCATCGGGCCGGCTCATGGCCCCGATCGCGCTGATACGCGTCACCCCGGCCGCGCCCAACAACTCGGCAATCCGATACAACTCGGCCGGCGCGGCAGCCAGACCCGCCGTCTGAAGAAAGCGGGCTTGCGGCGCGATCACCGCCACCGCTTCATCCAGCGTGTCCACCGCCAATACCTGAATGCTGCGGCGTCCTGCCGTCGGGGAAAGCGGTCGCACCTCGTCGCCGAAGGCAACGCTCCACGCTGCCTCCGGACCGCCGATCAGCACGTCGGTGGACCCATGGCGCCACTCGATGCCTTGCCGCCAGCGGGCGACTGCCGCCGCATCTTCAAGCGCCAGGGCGGCACGCGGAAAGCGTCGATGCAGGTTGGCAAGCTCGCCCGCCAGATATTGAGCGAAATCGCGCGGTGTCACCGCCGCGCCGCGCTGGACGTAGAAGACGTGCGGCGAATAGCAGCCCTGCTGGTCGTAGCGCATCACGTCCCATGCCGCCAGGCGGGCCAATGGCGGCGCCTTGTGCGTGTCCAGGGCGCTGGCGCTGACCAGTCCCACCCCCAGCTTGTGGCCGTGCGCAACGAAGCGCGTGGTCACTGGCAGCCGGTTGCGGATGGCGGTGAGCGCTTCGTTGCCGCCATAGGCGAATACCGTGTCGGCCCGCGCATACAGCGCGTCGGCGGCGGCGTCGCCCGCGCCTTGCCACCAGACGACGGCCAGGCAGTCGGCCAACGGCGGGTGGACCTCGGCCAGCAGGCGTGCGAACAGGCCTGCGAACACGGGCTCGGCGCTGGGCAGCTTGCCGATGTTGCCCGCCTTGACCAGCAGTCCGCACACCAGGCTCCACAAGGCCAGCGCGGGGACGTTGCCAGCCCAGCTGTGCACCAGCAGGTCGGGCCCGAAGGCGCGCACCATGCCGCCCTTGGGCGCGGGTTGGAAGGCATCCAGCACCTTGGGGTTGGCGAAGTCTTCCGCGACGAAACGATGCAGTTGCGGCGCGCGGAAGGTCTTGAAGTAAGCACCCAGGCCCAGGCGCACCATCTCGGCGTCGTAGCCGCTGACGATGGGCAGCAGGGTGTCGGCCTGGCGGCGATACGGGTCGTCGTGATCCAGCAGGCGCGCGATGGCTCGGTCGATGACGTCGATGATGTCCGATACCGTCATCGTCCTGAGCACGCGTGCAGCAGCCTGCTGCACGCGCGTTGCCAGCACGTCCATCTGCTCGGCAGACAACATTGGCACCGCAACGTCCAGCCCGGTGTCGCCGTTGCCGAAGTGCAAGGTGTGCCACGCTACCTCCGAGGCTTCCAGCCCGGGCAGGTAGCCCGCCTCGATGCGCGGCACCGCGCTCATGCCGATGCCGCGCCCAGGAATTCTTCGACCGCCAGCGAGCAGCCCTTGGCCTGCACGCCTTCGGCACGTCCCAGCAGCAGGAAGCCGCCATCGACCTGACGGCCCACGTCTTCGGTCAGGATGGTGGTGGTGCTGTTGTAGTTGCCCAGGTCGCAGTGCACAAGAATGCCGCGCTCGCCCGGCGCGACCTCGTGGCCGGTGGCCGGATCGACCAGACGCGAGCGGATCCAGTGCGGCCCCGACTTGACCGAGGGCACCTCGACGTTGCCGTGGTCATAGAACTGCGTGCTCAGCTCGGTCATGCCATACATGTTGATGCAGTGCGAGCGTGGCACGCCGAAGGTATCGGCCAATGCGTCGTAGAACGCATCCAGGGGCAGTTCGCGCGACTGGCCCTTGTAGCCACCGGTATCCAGGATGCGGCTGCCCGCAGGCAGGGCAATGCGCCTGCCCTGGGCGCGCAGCGCGTCCATGACGTGCACGAAGCCATAACTCGCCCCCAACAGCAGGTAAGGCTCGCCAAGGTTCTGTGCGCGTGTCAGCGTGTCGACCAGGCCGTCGACATCAACTCCCTGGGCATCCATGAAGTAGCGGCTGTCGGCGGTGCCGAAGGTGTGCTTTGCCAATGCCAGGTAATGCGCGAGCGACGAGTTCGGCATCACCGACTCGTCGGGAAACAGGACGCCGATCGGCAGACGTTCATCGCCCCGCATGACGCGCGCCGCGAAGTTGCGCGTCATCGACAGGTCGTAGACATCGAGGGCGGGGTGGAAGTGACGGCCACGGGTGTCCGCGCGCGTGGTGCCGCTGGTCATGAAGATCCGCTCGCCCGGCGACGGCGGTTCGCTGCGCAGCTCCATGGCCTTGAAGGCATCGATGGGGACCGCCGGAATGTCGCGCCAGGACGTGACACGTCGCGGCGTGATGCCGCGCCGCTGGCAGAAGCTGCGCAGCGGTGCGTTGTTGGCGTACTGGTGGGCGAACAGGCGCAGCGCGAGCGCATCGAACTGCGCGTCGGTGCAGCCATCCATCGAGATGAAGGCCAGCAGGTCTTCGACCAGCGGGGCGACAGGCGGAACGGCCTGGGTCATGACGGGATTCTTCGTGAGCGTTGAACGGATGCCCCGAAGCCCGGTCACGGGCGGCGCGTATCGGGCGCGCCGCCGGATGGGAGCTCTTCTTCCGCCGGGATGAACCGGGTCAAGTTCGCGGGTATGGATCTCAGCACAGGCGTGCACCCCGGAGCGCGGTCATCTTAACCCGAGCCGGCTGTTGCCGTGCCCGGGCGGTGGCGGGATGCAAGCGGTCACATGCCGTTGTAGACCGGGCCTTCGCCGCCCTGCGGAGTGACCCAGACGATGTTCTGCGTCGGGTCCTTGATGTCGCAGGTCTTGCAGTGCACACAGTTCTGCGCATTGATCTGCAGCCGGTCGGCACCGTTGTCGTCCTTGACGAACTCGTAGACCGCAGCCGGGCAATAACGGCTTTCCGGGCCGGCGTACTTGGCCAGGTTCACGTTCACCGGCACGCTCGGGTCTTTCAGCGTGAGGTGGACGGGTTCGTCCTCGTCGTGATTGGTGCTGGATATGAACACCGAACTCAGGCGATCGAAGGTGAGCTTGCCGTCGGGCTTCGGGTACACGATGGGCTGGCACTGCGCGGCAGGCAGCAGACATTCGTGATCGGCCTTGGTGCGGTGGATGGTCCAGGGGAAATTGCCCTTGAGCAACCATTGCTCGACACCGGTCATCAAGGTGGCGACCGTACGGCCCTTCTTGAACCACTGCTTGAAGTTGCGGGCCTTGTACAGCTCGGCGTGCAGCCACGAGGCTTCGAAGGCCGTGGGGTAGGCCGACAATTCGTCGTGGCGGCGGTCGGCCACCAGCGCGTCGAACGCGGCTTCCGCAGCCAGCATGCCGGTCTTGATGGCGGCGTGGCTGCCCTTGATGCGCGAGGCATTGAGGAACCCGGCCTCACAGCCGACCAGGGCGCCGCCCGGGAACACCAGCTTCGGGATCGACAGCAGGCCGCCAGCCGTGATGGCGCGGGCGCCATAGGAAATGCGCTTGCCGCCCTCGAAGAAGCCGCGGATGGACGGATGGGTCTTGTAGCGCTGGAATTCCTCGAAGGGCGACAGATAGGGGTTGGCGTAATCCAGGCCGACGATCAGGCCGACCGCCACCAGGTTGTCGCCGAAGTGATACAGGAACGAACCACCGTAGGTGTCGGCATCGAGCGGCCAGCCGGCGGTGTGAACGACCAGGCCGGGCTTGTGCTTGGCCGGATCGATTTCCCACAGTTCCTTGATGCCGATGCCGTAGCTCTGCGGGTCGCGGCCTTCGTCGAGCTTGAAACGTTCCATCAGCTGGCGGCCCAGGTGGCCGCGCGAGCCTTCGGCGAAGATGGTGTAGCGGGCATGCAGTTCCATGCCTTGCTGGTACTGGGCGGTGGGCTGGCCATCGCGACCCACGCCCATGTCGCCGGTGGCGACACCGCGCACCGAACCGTCCTCGTTGTACAGAATTTCAGCGGCGGCGAAGCCCGGGAAGATTTCCACACCGGCCGCTTCCGCCTGTTCGCCCAGCCAGCGCGTCAGGTGGCCCAGGCTGGCGATGTAATTGCCTTCATTGTGGAAACAGGCGGGCAGCAGCCAGTTGGGCGTCTGTTTTTCGCCGGTCTCGCTGAGGAAGAGGAAGCGGTCTTCGGTGACTGCCGTGTTCAGCGGCGCGCCTTTTTCTTTCCAGTCGGGGATGAGCTCGGTCAGGGCTGTCGGATCGATCACCGCGCCCGACAGAATGTGGGCGCCGATCTCGCCGCCCTTTTCGAGCACACAGACGCCGATCTCCTGGCCTTTGTCAGCCGCGAGTTGCTTCAGACGGATCGCCGTGGCCAAGCCAGCCGGTCCTCCGCCGACCACGACCACTTCATATTCCATCGACTCGCGTTCAGTTTGCTGCATTGCGTCCCCTCGCACTTCCTTTTCATTGATGCCGTCATTCTAGCGAAGGCTCAGACTTGGCGCGGGTTTGCGGGGAAACCCTCGTATCGCAGTCCTCTACAATCAGCGAGGGTTGATGCCGCACAGCGGCATGCCCGCGTGCGCAAGATATCCCCTTCGGAGGAATACCCAGCATGAACAAGGTTTATCCCAGTGCCGAAGCGGCGCTGAAGGACATTGTGCAAGACGGCCAGTCGATCGCCGTGGGCGGTTTTGGTCTGTGCGGCATCCCGGAAGCGCTGATTGCCGCGCTGCGGGACACGGGCGCCAAGGATCTGACCTGCATCAGCAACAACGCCGGCGTCGACGATTTCGGGCTCGGCCAGCTGCTGAGCACCCGCCAGATCCGCAAGATGATCGCGTCCTACGTGGGCGAGAACAAAGAGTTCGCCCGTCAGTACCTGGCCGGTGAACTGGAACTGGAATTCACCCCGCAGGGCACGCTGGCCGAAAAGCTGCGCGCCGGTGGCGCCGGCATCCCTGCCTTCTTCACCAAGACAGGCGTGGGCACGGTGGTGGCCGATGGCAAGGAAACGCGCGAGTTCGACGGCGAGACCTACGTGATGGAGCGCTCGCTCACGCCCGACGTGTCGCTGGTCAAGGCTCACGTGGCCGACCGCAGCGGCAACCTGGTGTTCAACAAGACCGCGCGCAACTTCAATCCGAACGTGGCGATGGCCGGCAGGATCACCGTGGTGGAAGTCGAGAAGATCGTCGACACCGGCACGCTGGACCCGGACCAGATCCATCTGCCTGGCATCTACGTGCACCGCATCGTGCTCAACGCCAGCCCGGAAAAACGCATCGAACAGCGCGTCACGCGCCCCGCGTAAGGAGAAGAACATGGCATGGACCCGTGACGAAATGGCGGCTCGCGCCGCGCAGGAACTGCAAGACGGCTTCTACGTGAACCTGGGCATCGGCCTGCCCACGCTGGTGGCCAATCACGTGCCGGCCGGCGTCGAGGTATGGCTGCAGTCCGAAAACGGCCTGCTGGGCATCGGCCCGTCGCCGACAGAAGCCGAGGTCGACGCCGACCTCATCAACGCCGGCAAGCAGACCGTGACCACGCTGCCGGGCTCGTCGTTCTTCGCGTCGGCCGACTCGTTCGCGATGATCCGCGGCGGCAAGATCAATCTCGCCATCCTGGGCGCCATGCAGGTATCGGCCCAGGGCGACCTGGCCAACTGGATGATCCCGGGCAAGATGGTCAAGGGCATGGGCGGCGCGATGGACCTGGTGGCCGGTGTCGGCCGCGTGGTGGTCGTGATGGAACACGTCGCCAAGAAGAAAGACGGCGGCGAAGACCTGAAGATCCTGCCGGAATGCACGTTGCCCCTGACCGGCGTGGCCGTGGTCGATCGCATCATCACCGACCTGGGTGTGCTCGATGTCACCCCCGACGGGCTGAAACTGATTGAGACGGCACCGGGCGTGACAGTGGACCAGATCGTGGCGCAAACTGGCGCGCCATTGGATGTGTCCGAGGTCAAGATTGCCGCCTGAGTTCGTTTCGTTGTTCCCGCCGCACGCGTTGCGGCGGTGGTTCCAGGCGGTGGGCGTGGCCGCCGTGTTCGCCGCCAGTGCAGCGGCGGTGCGCGCTGCGCCCGGCGAACCGCCTATCCCGGCGGTGCTGCCCATCCCGTCGGTGTCCGCCCAGGCGACCGACTTCGTGCCGCCTGGCTTCACCCTGCTGCGCGAGGTCACGGGCGACATCGGTGGCGGATCGCCCGGGGTGGCGCAAATATACGAAAACGCCGACGGACGGCGCGCCCTGCTGATCGGGTACCGCAAGCCTGCGGGCTTCGAGGCCAACGGCTGGGGGTTCGTCGTCGCCTGTCGCACCTGCGGCATCGACGTGCCGGCCGATCAGAACGTTGAATTGCGCATCGAAGACCGCGCGATCAAGCTGCGCGATCGCAGCCTGTCGCAGGCCGATGCCACGCGCACGGAAGCCGAGCTGACCCTGCGCTACGACCCCTCGCTGCGCGCCTGGCGACTGGCGCAACTGTCGCAGTTCACCATCTTCGAGAACGAGGGCAGGGCAGAGCGGGCCGACATGGACTATCTGACCGGTGACACCCTCGATGCCGAGGGCCGTTGGGACGGCCTGCGCTTCGCCCCGGAACGCGAGCAGACCGAGCGTGTGGCGGTTACGCCGCAAACTCTTGAAACCCTCGACCTTTATTGAGGATCGCGAGACGGCTATAATCTCAATTTCCCGCACGCGCTCTTCCCCCGGGCGCCTCAGGCAATGACCAAGTACGTTTTCGTTACCGGTGGCGTGGTGTCTTCGCTCGGCAAAGGCATCGCCGCCGCGTCGCTCGCCGCGATCCTCGAATCGCGTGGCCTCAAGGTCACCATGCTCAAGCTGGATCCCTACATCAATGTGGATCCCGGCACCATGAGCCCCTTCCAGCACGGCGAAGTGTTCGTCACCGAAGACGGGGCCGAAACCGACCTCGACCTCGGCCACTACGAGCGCTTCATCTCGGCCAAGATGCGCAAGGTGAACAACTTCACCACGGGCCAGATCTACGAGTCCGTGCTGCGCAAGGAACGTCGTGGCGACTACCTGGGCAAGACCGTCCAGGTGATTCCGCACATCACCAATGAAATCCAGGATTTCATCGCACGTGGCGCAACCGCCGCGTGGGATGGCCAGACCGATGTCGCGATCGTCGAGATCGGCGGCACGGTGGGCGACATCGAGTCGCTGCCCTTCCTGGAAGCCGCGCGCCAGATGAGCCTGCGCATGGGTCGCAACAGCGCGGCCTTCGTGCACCTGACGCTGGTGCCGTTCATTCCGTCGGCAGGCGAGCTCAAGACCAAGCCGACCCAGCACTCGGTGCAGAAGCTGCGTGAAATCGGCATCTACCCGAACGCGCTGCTGTGTCGCGCCGACCGGCCGATTCCCGACGACGAGCGCTCGAAGATCTCGCTGTTCTCGAACATCCAGCTCGACGCCGTGATCTCGGTCTGGGATGTGGATTCGATCTACAAGATCCCGGCCATGCTGCACGAGCAGGGCCTGGACGACCTGATCTGCGAGACGCTGAACCTCAAGCCGGCGCCAGCCGATCTGTCGCTGTGGGCCAAGCTCATCGACGCCAGCGAGAACCCCGAGGAAGAGGTTCACATCGGCATGGTCGGCAAGTATGTCGACCTGACCGAGTCGTACAAGTCGCTGATCGAAGCGCTGACGCACGCTGGCATCCACACGCGCAGCAAGGTCGTGATCGATTACATCGATTCCGAGCAGATCGAGACCGAAGGCACGGAAGTGCTGGATAAGCTCGACGCGATCCTGGTGCCGGGCGGCTTCGGCAAGCGTGGCACGGAAGGCAAGATTCGCGCGATCCGCTACGCGCGCGAGAACAAGGTGCCCTACCTGGGCATCTGCCTGGGCATGCAACTGGCGGTCATCGAATTCGCCCGTGACGTGGTCGGCCTGCACCAGGCCAGCAGCACCGAGTTCGATCCCAACACGCCGCACCCGGTGGTCGCCCTCATCACCGAGTGGATGGACCGCGAAGGCAAGGTCGAGACGCGCGACGCGACGTCGAACCTGGGCGGCACCATGCGCAAGGGTTCGCAGCGCTGCCCGATCAAGCCGGGAACGCGTGCCGCCGAGATCTATGGCGAGACCGTCAACGAGCGCCACCGCCATCGTTACGAGGTCAACAACGTCTACGTGCCGCGTCTGGAAGAGGCCGGTCTGGTGATCAGCGCCCGCACGCCGACCGAGAACCTGCCGGAAATCATGGAGTTGCCCGACCACCCCTGGTTCGTGGGCGTGCAGTTCCACCCCGAGTTCACCTCGACGCCGCGCAGCGGCCATCCGCTGTTCTCGTCGTTCATCCGCGCCGCCCGGTCGCATCGCACCGAACGCGCGAAGGAATCCGCATGACATTGCAAGCGCCTGCCGGCCGCCGTCGGCTGCTCGATTTCGAGATCGGTCTGGATCTGCCGTTCTTCCTGATCGCCGGTCCTTGCGTGATCGAGTCCAGGCAGCTTGCGATCGACACGGCCGGCACCCTGAAGGAAATCACCGCCGAACTGGGCATCCCGTTCGTGTTCAAGAGTTCCTTCGACAAGGCCAACCGCAGCTCGGGTACCTCGTATCGTGGCACCGGCATGGACGAAGGCCTGAAGATCCTGGCCGAAGTTCGCAGCCAGATCGGTGTGCCGGTGCTCACCGACCTGCACGAGATCGATCAGGTCAAGCCGGTGACCGACGTCGTCGACATGATCCAGACGCCGGCCTTCCTGTGCCGCCAGACCGATTTCATCCGTGCCTGCGCAGCCTCGCTCAAGCCGGTGAACATCAAGAAGGGCCAGTTCCTGGCGCCGCACGACATGCTGCAGGTGGCCAAGAAGGCTCGCGAAGCGGCCATCGAGGCCGGTGGCGACGGCAGCAACGTGCTGGTGTGCGAACGCGGCGCGAGCTTCGGCTACAACAACCTGGTGTCGGACATGCGGTCGCTGGCGATCATGCGTGAAACCGGCTGCCCGGTGGTGTTCGACGCCACGCACTCGGTGCAATTGCCGGGTGGCCAGGGCACGTCTTCGGGCGGTCAGCGCGAATTCGTGCCGGTGCTGTCGCGTGCCGCCGTCGCGGTGGGCATCGATGGCCTGTTCATGGAAACCCATCCGGACCCGGCCAAGGCCATGTCCGATGGCCCGAACGCCGTGCCGCTGCATCACATGAAGGCCCTGCTGGCCTCGCTGGTGGAAATCGATCGCGTGGTCAAGCGCACCGGTTTCCTCGAACACCAGTTCTGACCCGACGGGACGCCTGGCGTCCCGTCTTTCCATCCGCATCCCCCATCTTCCAGGAGCCGCCGTGTCCGCTTACGTCATCGCCGATGTCCATGTGACCGACCCCGAGCAGTACGCCAACTACCGTACCTTTTCGAGCGAAGCGATGCAGGCGCATGGCGCACGTGTGCTGGTCCGTGGCGGCGAGACGTTTCCGCTGGAAGGCCGTGAACCCGGCCGCATCGTCGTGCTGGAGTTCGCCGACGTCGACGCCGCGCGCAAGTTCTACGAGTCCCGGGAATACCTCAAGGCTCGCGCGGCGCGCGAAGGCGCAGCCGTGATGAACATGTTCATCGTCCAGGGCGTCTGAGCCCCGCCGCTCCTACCGAATTCATCCCCATCAGAGAGTCACCATGAGTGCAATCGTAGACATCATCGGCCGCGAGATCATCGACTCGCGCGGCAATCCGACCGTCGAGTGCGACGTGTTGCTGGAATCGGGCGTGATGGGTCGCGCCGCCGTGCCGTCGGGCGCGTCGACCGGCTCGCGCGAAGCCATCGAACTGCGTGACGGCGACAAGTCGCGCTATCTGGGCAAGGGCGTGCTCAAGGCCGTCGAGAACCTGAACACCGAAGTGGCCGAGGCGCTGATGGGCCTGGACGCCCAAGAACAGGCCTTCGTCGACCACACCCTGATCCAGCTCGACGGCACCGAGAACAAGGAACGCCTGGGCGCCAACACGCTGCTGGCCGTGTCGATGGCCGTGGCCAAGGCCGCTGCCGAAGAATCGAGCCTGCCCCTGTATCGCTACTTCGGTGGCAGCGGCCCGATGAGCATGCCGGTTCCGATGATGAACGTCATCAATGGCGGCGCGCATGCCAACAACAACCTCGACCTGCAGGAATTCATGATCCTGCCGGTGGGCGCCACCAGCTTCCGTGAATCGATCCGCATGGGCGCCGAAGTGTTCCACGCGCTCAAGAAGCTGATTCACGACCGTGGCCTGTCGACCGCCGTGGGCGACGAGGGCGGTTTCGCCCCCAGCGTGGAAAACCACGAAGCCGCATTGCAGCTCGTGCTGCAGGCCATCGAGAAGGCCGGTTACGAGCCGGGTACGCAGATCGCCCTGGGCCTGGACTGCGCCAGCTCGGAATTCTTCCGCGACGGCAAGTACCACCTGCAAGGCGAAGGCGCGTCGCTGACCCCGCAGGAATTCACGCATCTGCTGGAAACCTGGGTCGACAAGTACCCGATCATCTCGATCGAAGACGGCATGGCCGAGAACGACTGGGAAGGCTGGAAGTACCTGACCGAGCGCCTGGGCAAGAAGGTGCAACTGGTGGGCGACGACCTGTTCGTCACCAACACCAAGATCCTCAAGCAGGGCATCGACCAGGGCATCGCCAACTCGATCCTCATCAAGATCAACCAGATCGGCACCCTGACCGAGACCTTCGCTGCCATCGAGATGGCCAAGCGCGCCGGCTACACCGCCGTCGTATCGCACCGCTCGGGCGAAACCGAAGACACCACCATCGCCGATATCGCCGTGGCGACCAACGCCCTGCAGATCAAGACGGGTTCGATGTCGCGTTCGGATCGCACGGCCAAGTACAACCAGCTGCTGCGCATCGAAGAAGACCTGGGCGACATCGCCCACTACCCGGGCCTGGACGCGTTCTACAACCTGCGTTCGCGCTGATCGCCGTTCGCCCAGGACAGCCGCGCCATGCGTTTTCTGAACCTGTATTTGTTCGTGGCGCTGGTTGCCGTCCAGTACCCGTTGTGGCTGGGCAAGGGCGGCTGGTTCCGGGTGTGGGACATGGAGCGGCAGGTCGCTACCCAGCAGGCTCAACTCAGCGACGTGCGCACGCGCAATGCGGCGCTCGACGCTGAAGTGGCCGACCTGAAGAGCGGGACCGAAGCCATCGAGGAACGGGCCCGCTTCGAACTCGGCATGATCCGGCAGCATGAAATCTTCGTGCAGTTGGTGGATACGTCGACCGTGACGCTGCCGACCCCCATTCCGCCCACGCCCGCCACGCAGGCCAAGCCGCCTGCTTCCGGCAGGCCGGCACCCGCCCCGGCGCAGACGCCGGCTCGGTGACCCGCTAGAGCGCAAGGCAGCACAGCGTCACCCCGCACGCCGGATCGTCGGGCGACACGCCCCCCGATCCTGGCGGCTGCCACGGTGCCGGCGAGCCGCCCGGCAGCCCCGTCCCCGGGCCCGATCCGGGCGGGGGCGATGGCTGGCAGCCCAGGCAGCCTGGTGTAGGCAACACGCCACCCACTTCTCCACTTCGATCGTCCGGCAAGGTCCGCGACGTGCCCCACGCATCGGCATAGGCGGTGCTTGTCCACTGGATCGGATGAGACTGCATCACCGCGACCATTTCACGGGTCATCGTCAGCATGCCGCCCTGGCTGCGGGCACGGCTGGCGAAGTCGTCGCCGGTTGGGGTCATGGCGCGAATCACGCCGCGCAGGCCGGGCAGAAGCGGCATGTGCACGTAGGTCAGGCGCACGCGCAGCGAGGTGGCATCGAACCGGGTCTGTCCCGATGCCGCGCCTATCCCATTCGACAGGCCGGCGGCCGCATCGCGTGCATGGCCTTCGAATGCGTAGTCGACCGATATGGTCGGCCTGCCGTAGCGCCGACTGAGCGCCGGGTCGGAAAAATCCGTGAAGGCGCCTGGTTGTGGACTCAGCACATCCAGGCGCAGCGCCGGTTGACCGGTCTGTTGCTGGATATCGTCGAACCGACGCGCCATGCGGTGGGCGCTGGCTGCCAGCTCTGCCGCCGAGGTGCCGCCGCCGAACCAGGGCAGCAGGGCTGCGTCGAACCGCCTGCGCATGGCCGCCGGGTCGCCGTGGGTCACCGATCCTTCGCGCACCGCTTCCAGCAGTGCCAGATCCACCGCCTGACGGGCCAGTTGCCAATGGGTGAATTCCACCCCGGCCAAGCCGGTGAAGGTCAGGGGCAAGGCCACCAGGACGAATTCGACCATGGACGCACCGCGTTGCAGGGCAGGGCGACGGCAGGCGGGCAGGCGGCGACGAAACAGGCGTGTCATGGCGGACCAGTGTCTGCGCCTGGGCGGCGACTTGCCATTCGCGGGACTGCGAATGGATCTTTGCCGGCATCGGACGGGCGCAAGCTCCCGGTTGCAAGTATGGAAAAAAGGTGAAGACCGGATGCCCCGGGCATGCGGGACTTGCGCGGTCGGGCCACCGGGCGAAGAATCCCCGCTTGGTTCCTCACGCGGCGTCCCGTCGTTCCTGCCCCCATGCGTATCGGCATCACTTCCAAGCTCTTCGCAGCCATCCTGCTGACTTGCCTCGTCGTCACCTTTGCGATGGGCTTTGCCGTGCGCTACAGCTTCGAAAGGGGCTTCCAGGACTACGTGCAGGAGCGCGAAGAACGCCGCGCCACCGATATCAGCATGAATCTCGGCCTGCTGTACCGCGAGCGCGGTGGCTGGGATGCACTGCGCGAAGATCCCCAGATCTGGATTCGCATCCTGCGCGCGTCGTCGCGCTATGCCGCCGACCGCGAGCGCGATCGCCTGGAGTGGGAGCGCGAACTGAAGCTCAAGGAGCGTGAGTCGCGGCGCCGCTGGCGCGACAAGCCGCCAGGGTTCGAGCCGATCCCGCCGCCGTCGCCGCCGCCTCCGCCCCCGTACAGCGTGCTCGATGCCAATCAGCAGGTGGTGGCCGGTCCACCCGTCGCGGGGCGCGAGGGTGAAAACCGTCGTCCGGTGGAAATGGATGGCGAGACCATCGGATGGTTGGTGCAGCTCCCGCCTGCGCGCGCGCCTGACGATTCCGACAACCGCTTCCAGGCCCGGCAGGAAAACGCCACCTCCGTCATCGTCGGCCTGTCGGCCCTGTTGGCCGCGATCGTAAGCATCCTGCTCGCGCGCATCTTCCTCGCGCCGGTGCGCAGCCTGGCGGGGGCCACGCAGCGCCTGGCGGCCGGCGACTACACGACGCGCGTGCAGCCTGGGGCCAATGACGAACTGGGTCAGTTGGCGGAAGACTTCAACCGGCTGGCCAACACCCTGGAGAAGAACGAGCAGCTTCGCCGCAGCATGGTTGCCGACATCTCGCACGAACTGCGCACGCCGCTGGCCGTGCTGCGCGGCGAGATCGAAGCGCTGGAAGACGGTGTGCGGCCGCTGACGCCCGATACCCTGGCCTCGCTGCAGGCCGAGGTGCTGATGCTCAACAAGCTGATCGACGACCTGCATGAATTGTCCTTGGCCGACGAGGGCGCGCTGACCTACCGGATGGCCGATGTCGACCTGGAAGCGCTGATCGTCAGTGCTACGCACCTGTTCCGCGAGCGGCTGCGCGCCAAGCGCCTGGAACTGTCGCTCGAGCTGACGCCGCGCACGCCCGAGGTCCGTGGCGATCCGCAGCGGCTACGGCAGTTGCTGACCAACCTGCTTGAAAACGCGCTGCGTTACACCGATCCAGGCGGCGTGGTCACCGTGCGTCTCGGGGCGGAACACGGGCGGGTACGCCTGGACATCCTGGATTCGGCGCCCGGCGTGCCCGACGACGCCTTGCCCCGTCTGTTCGAACGCCTGTACCGCGTCGACGCTTCGCGCAGTCGCGAAAGCGGCGGCAGCGGACTGGGTCTGACCATCTGCCAGCGCATCGCCGAGGCACATGGCGCTACCATCGAGGCCCATCCCTCACCGCTGGGCGGTGTGTGGATCGCAGTCATTTTCCCGCCGAATTGAGATTACCGATGCCCACCATCCTGATCGTCGAGGACGAACCCAAACTTGCCGCGCTGCTGTCCGACTACCTCAAGGCGGCCAGCTTCGATACCGAGATCGTCGGCGACGGCCTGGCAGCCATTCCGGCCTTCCAGCGCGTCAAGCCCGATCTCATCATCCTCGACTTGATGCTGCCAGGCCGCGACGGCCTGGAAATCTGCCGCGAGCTGCGGGTGACGTCCGACGTGCCGATCATCATGGTCACGGCAAGGGTCGAGGAGATCGACCGTCTGCTGGGCCTGGAGATGGGCGCCGACGACTACCTGTGCAAGCCTTTCAGCCCGCGCGAAGTGGTGGCGCGCGTGCGTGCCATCCTGCGCCGTGCGCGCGGCAGCAGCAACGCCCAGCAAGCCACGACCGGCCTGCACATCGATGAGAGCCAGTACCTGATCAAGCTCGATGGCCAGAGCCTGGACCTGACGCCGGTGGAGTTCCGCCTGCTGAGTGCGCTGGCTTCGCCAGTAGGGCAGATCTTCTCGCGCGACCGCCTGCTCGATCATCTTTACGACGACCATCGTGTGGTCACCGATCGTACGGTCGACAGCCACGTCAAGAACCTGCGGCGCAAGCTTGAGGCGGTGCGTCCCGGTGAAGACCTGATCCGCTCGATCTATGGCGTGGGGTACCGGCTGGAGCTGTGAAATCGCAGCATCGCTCCACGATTTCTTCGCGATTGGGCCAAATTTGCGCCGATTTGCGGGCGTAGTCTGCAGGTGTCGGGAACGAAACGGTTTCACCGGAAGCCGGTCCCCCGAACTCTTTTGCTCCAAGGAGTTGCGCACCATGACTACCCAACGATTCCGCCGTATCGCTGCCGCTGCCGTGCTGGCGCTTTCCACCCCGCTGCTGGTCCAGGCCGCCCCGGCCCCCGCCGATGCGCCGCCAGCACCGCACGCCCACCGTGGCGAAGGCGGTCCGGCGCATGCCAAGCACCGTCATGTTCGCCATGGCGACATGGGCCTGACGCAGACCCCGCGCTTCCTGCGTGGCATCGACCTGGACGAAGCGCAGCGCGACAAGGTGTTCCAGATCCTGCACCAGCGTGCGCCGGCCCTGCGCGATGCCTACAAGGAAACGCACAAGGCTCGCAAGGAACTGCGTCAGTTGTCGGCCTCGAACAGTTTCGACGAAGCGCGCGCCCGGGCCCTGACCCAGCAAAGCGCCAAGGCGATGGCTGAAGCCCAGTTCCTGCAGGCGCGCAGCGAGGCCGACATCCGCGCCGTGCTGACCACCGAGCAACGCGCCGAGTTGCAGCTTCGTCAGCAACGCATGGCCGAGCGCCACAAAGAACGTCAGAGCCGTCACGACCTGCGTCCGAACCAGGCAGCTGCGCTGGCTCAACCCAGCCAGGCCCCGGCGACCGCGCCGGCGAACTGATCGTAACAGGGGCATGCTCGATGCCCCGGAAATGAAACAGGCCGCGCAAGCATCCGAGCTTGCGCGGCCTGTTTTCGTTCGGCAGCGACGCGTCAGTGCCGCTGGTCGCTGTGGTGACGCACGGTCGACGAATCGTTGGCAAACAGCTCTGCGCAATCGACGGCATCGAACACGAAGCTCTTGACGCAGTAATCGCAGGTGATCGTGGCCTTGCCTTGCTCGGCCACGATGCTGTCGACCTCGGGCTGGCCCAGCATCAGCAGTACCTTGGCCACGCGCTCGCGTGAACAGTTGCAGCGGTAGGACACCGGCAGCGGCTCGAAGGCGGTGATGGTTTCCTGCCAGTACAGGCGATGGATGAGCTTTTCAGGCGGCAGGCTGGTCAGCTCGTCGGCCTTGATGGTGCTGGCCAGGTGCACCGCACGGTTCCAGGTGTCGTCGTCCTCGCCCTCGGGCGCAGGCACTTCGGCCACCACCGCCTTGCCGCCGTGGCGGGGCAGTTGCTGCAGCAGCAAGCCGGCCGCGCACTGCTCGTCGGCCGCCAGCCATAGACGCGTCTGCAACTGTTCGGAACTGGCCATGTAGTGCTCCAGCACCTCGGCCACCGAGTCGCCTTCGAGGCCGACCACGCCCTGGTAGGGCTGCATGCCGCTGACCTTGTCGGCGGGGTCGAGCACGACGATGAAACGGCCCTGGCCGTTCGGGTTGAGCAGCGTCTGGAAGTCGGCATCCTCAGAAATGACCGCATCTTCGCGCAGCTTGACGATGGCGCGCAGTCCCAGGTCCGCATGGCACTCGACCACCAGCAGCGCAATGGGGCCGTCACCCTGGATCTGCAGGGCCAGCACGCCATCGAACTTGAGGTTGGCCGACAGCAGGGTGCTGGCGGCGACGAGTTCGCCCAGCAGCCGCTGGATGACCGGCGGGTAGTCGTGGCGGGCAATGACTTGCTGCCAGGTGTGGTGAAGACTGACGGCCTGTGCGCGCACGGTCGTGTCTGCGAACAGGTACTTGCGGAGGTGATCTGTCACCTTGGTGCTCCTGACGCCAGCCCCTCGGGGCCGGTCGAATGGCATCGCGCGGTTAGGCGATACGTTTGAGTTCGTGCTTGTAGGCTGCGGCGCGCTGTGCGTAGCCTGCGCAGTTGGTGGCCATGCGAGCGATGTCCTCGTCGGTGAGCTGACGAATGACCTTGCCCGGTGTGCCGACCACCAGCGAATTGTCGGGAATCTCACGGCCTTCGGGGATGAGCGCGCCAGCCCCGATCAGGCAGTTGCGGCCGATGCGGGCACCGTTGAGCACCACCGCCTGGATGCCGATGAGCGACCCGGCCCCGATGGTGCAGCCGTGCAGCATGGCCTGGTGGCCGATGGTGACGTTTTCCTCGATGACCAGCGGATGGCCCATGTCGGTATGCAGCACGCAGGACTCCTGCACATTGCTGCCGGCGCCGACCACGATCGGTTCGTTGTCGCCGCGCAGCGTCGCATACGCCCATATGCTGGCGTTCGGCCCGATTTCAACCGCGCCGATCAGGACGGCTTCGTCGAAGACGTAGGCAGAGGCATCGATTTGCGGAACGCGTGCGCCGAGCTGGTAGATGGCCATGGAGTGCTCCCGGTGAGGCTAGGCCAAAATTGTACCGGGCAGGCTTCTACAATACCCCTATGACCGTCCCTACCGAACTGCGCGCTGCTGCCCTGGCAGCGCTGCTTGAAACCGATCCTGCCGCCAAGTGTGCCGCCGTGCGCGTGCTGCGTGTCCAGGCGCCTGACATCGACGCCACGCTGGCGATCGACGAACCGCCCGGATTGCCGGGTCGCCCGGCACGACCGGAACTGGTGTCCGCCAAGGGCCTGTCGACCCGGGGCGTGCACACGCCCGAGCGGCGGGCCATTTTGCTGCACGCCCTGGCCCACATCGAGTTCAACGCCATCAATCTTGCCCTGGACGCGATCTGGCGTTTTACCGGGATGCCGTCCGACTATTACCTCGACTGGCTGCGCGTGGCCGAGGAAGAAGCGGTGCATTTCGGCTTGCTGAGCGATCACCTGGCGGGCATGGGCGTGGCTTACGGTGACCATCCGGCGCACGACGGGCTGTGGCAGATGACCACGCGAACCGCGGGCGACGTGCTGGCGCGGATGGCGCTGGTGCCGCGCACACTGGAGGCGCGGGGGCTGGATGCCAGTCCGCCGATCCGAGCACGGTTGGCTCACGCGGGCGACCAGCGCGCGGCCGAGATACTGGACGTGATCCTGCGCGATGAGATCGGCCATGTGGCCATCGGGAATCGGTGGTACCGGCATCTCTGCGCCCAGCGCGGGCTGGAGCCGGTGTCCCACTACAACGAACTGGTGGAGCTTTACCGCGCCCCCCTGATGCGCGGGCCATTCAACCTGCCCGCGCGCCGGGAGGCAGGCTTCACCGAGCCTGAGCTGGAGGCGCTGGTACGTCAGGCGACGCCTGCCACAGCGCCTGCCGACGCAGCTTCCCCGCCGCATTCACCGGCAGGGACGTGACGAACTCGATCTGCGTGGGCGTTTCGTGCGGAGACAGGCGTTGGGCCGCCAGGTCTCGCAGCGCGGTTGCCAACGCAGTGTCGGACAAGGCCGGATCGGGCTTGCGCACGACATAGGCCTTCGCCGCCGTGCCTTGCTCGGCGTCCTCGGCCGGCACGACCGCGGCAGCGATCACGGCCGGGTGCTGCATCAGACAGTGTTCGACGTCGGCGGGACCGACGGCGTAGCCCGACACCTTGAACACGTCGTCGACGCGTCCATAGTGCCAGTAGTAGCCGTCGGCATCGACCCGGGCGAGGTCACCGGTGCGGCGCCATCCGCCATGCAGGCGCGCCTGCGTGGCTTCGTCGTCACGCCAGTAGCCCAGGCTGAGCACGGGGTCGGCATGGCCGTGGATGTCGTAGCGGTTCACCGCGATCTCGCCGATTTCGTCGACACCGGCCATCTTGCCGTCGGCGTCGAGTACGGCGACCTGGTGGCCAGGGTAGGGCCGGCCGATGCTGCCTTGCCGGACCGGCCATTTTTCATGGCTGTTGCCGATGATCCAGGGCGTTTCCGGGTGACCGAAGCATTCGTTCAAGGTCACGCCCAGCGCTTGCTGCGTCCACTGCGCCAGGTTTTCGTCGACGGTGTCGCCCAGGGTGGCGATGCCACGCAGGGCCAGCTTGTAGCGCTCGGCAGGCGCGGCCTGCGTGTGCATCAGGTGACGCAGGCTGGCGGGCAGCAGCAGGGCATTGGTGACCTGATAGCGTTCCATCAGTTCGAACGCGCCTTCGCCCGAGGCATCGCCACGTATGCCGACGATGGGATGGCCGAAGTACAGCGTGGGCAGCAGGGCGCCCAGCAGGCCTGCCGCGCCACACCATTCGGCCGGCGTCCAGAACACGTCGCCCGGTTGCGAGAACCAGTTCTGCGAGGCCACGAAGCCGGGCAGCAATCCGATGAGGGCGGCATGCGGCAGCAGCACGCCGCGCGGTGCGCCGGTGGCGTCGGCCGTGTAGATCAGCAGCGCCGGATCGGCCGCCGTGGTGACCAACGGATCGTAGACGCTTTCCTGGCGCGCGATGAGGGTGCGCCAGGGCAGGGTGAGGTCGTCGTCGGTGCCGATGCCGATCACCTGGCGCAGCATGGGGCAGCGGTCGACCACCGCGCGCACGGCGTTGACGCCGCCGTCGTCGACGATGGCAATGCGGGCTTCGCTGTGGCGCAGTCGGTGTTCGAGGGCATCGCTGCCGAAGTGCGGAGAAAGCGGCATGGCGATCGCGCCCATCTGCAGCACGGCCAGATAGGAAACGACCGTTTCAGGTCGCTGCCCGAGGATGATGGCGACACGGTCGCCGCGCTGCACGCCCATGCGCCGCAGGCCATTGGCCAGACGGTTGGCATATTCGTACAGGCGTGCGTAGGTCCATACTTCGCGCTGGCCCTGGGCATCTTCATGGTAGATGGCGATGCGGCGCCCGTCGGCGCCCGTGGCGGTCCAGCGGCGGCAGCATGCCTCCGCGATGTTGAAACGCTGCGGAACCCACCACCGGAAGGTGGTATAGAGTTCTTGATACTGGTCGTTCATAGCCCTCCGGTATGCCAGCTACGGCTGGCGGGACACCTCCGCTGCGCCTCAATCATCACTGACGCAGCCAGCCATCGCAATAGCTTTCGCCGCTTTCTATGATCCCTGGGCAGCATGTTTCTTCGCAGTCGGAATTTGTATCCATCCGTGGGCTCAGATACCACTTGCGGCACTGGGGGAAACCCGGTGGCCGACTGGTGGTCATGCTGCATGGATGGATGGACGTCTCGGCCTCCTTCCAATTCGTGGTCGATGCCATGCCGGCCGACTGGCACATCGTGGCACCCGACTGGCGCGGTTTCGGACTGAGCGATCGCACGCCCGGCGACACCTACGCGTTCTTCGATTACCTGGGCGACCTCGACGCCATCCTGGCGCATCTGTCGCCGGGGGCGCCGGTGTCGGTGGTCGGACACAGCATGGGCGGCAACGCCCTGATGCTGTACGCCGGTGTCCGGCCCGAGCGCATTCGCCATGCCATCGACGTCGAAGGCTTCGGCATGCCGAACGTGCCTGCCGCCGATGTGCCGGCTCGTTATGCGCGCTGGCTCGACGAGCTGCGAGCACCGATTCCCCCGCGCACCTACTCTGATTTGAATGGGGTCGCCGCCAGGCTTCGCAAGACCAATCCCAGGCTGACCCCCGAACGGGCCGCCTTCCTGGCCGGGCACTGGGCCGAGCCAGAGGGCGAGGTGTGGCGATTGCAGGGCGACCCGCGTCACCGGCACGTCAACCCGGTAGCCTATCGCCTGGACGAGGCGCGTGCGTGCTGGGCGGCCATCACGGCGCCCGTGTTGTGGGTGGAGGCCGCCGACAGCGACATCTTCCAGCGCATGGTGGCCTTGCCCGACTATGCCGCGCGTCTGGCGGCGGTCAGGCATCTGTCCCGGCTGCGCATCGAAGACGCCGGGCACATGCTTCACCACGACCAGCCGGTGGCGGTGGCCGACGCGATCGTACGCTTCGTCACGGCTTGATTGCACCCTGCCGCGGGCAGGGAGGGGTGGCTGACCGTACAATCGATGCATGTCCGCATCCCTCGCCCCCATCGTCGATCTGCACTGCCATTCGACCTATTCGGATGGCGTGCTCACGCCCGACGTTCTCGTGGCCCGTGCCGCCGCCAACGGCGTCGGCATGTTGGCGCTGACCGACCATGACGAGATCGGCGGGGTCGCGCAAGCGGCCGACGCCGCCCGGGGTCTGGGTGTGCAACTGATCGCCGGGGTCGAGATTTCGGTCACCTGGGCCGGTCACACCATTCACATCGTCGGGCTCAACGTCGATCCCACTCATCCCGATCTGCTCGCCGGGCTGGCCGATACCCGCGCCGGCCGGCCGCGCCGGGGTCGGGAAATGGCCGAGCAGCTCGCGCGCGCCGGTATTCCCGATGCATGGGAAGGGGCCTTGCGCTATGTCAGCAATCCGGCCCTGATCAGCCGTTCGCACTTCGCCCGCTACCTGGTGGAAATCGGCGTGTGCGCCAATATCCCGCAGGTGTTCGAGCGTTATCTGACCGAAGGCAAGCCGGGTTACGTGCCCATGCGCTGGGCCGCGCTCGACGATGCGCTGGGATGGATTCATCGTGCGGGCGGTACGGCGGTGGTGGCGCATCCTGGTCGCTATCCGCTCACGCCGGTACAGGCGTCGGCCTTCTTCGATCAGTTCCGCGACCAGGGCGGAACGGCCATCGAGGTGGTCACGGGCAGCCACACGCCCGACCAGTATGGCGAGTACGCGAAACTGGCGCGCCATTACGGTTTCCACGCATCGCGCGGGTCCGATTTCCACAGTCCGACGGAAAGCCGCATGGACCTGGGCGGCGGTCCGCCACTTCCCGATGGGCTCGTGCCTGTATGGCAGGCGTGGGCACAAGCATGAACAAAGCATTCGTCAAAGAAAACGACAGCGACGACGATCAGGACGATCTGCCTGATGCCGCGCCATTGCCTGCTGGCGTACGCAACTACATGACGCCTGGCGGCTATGCCCGGCTGCGCGAAGAACTGACCCACCTGATGAATGTCGAGCGACCGTCGATCGTGCAGATCGTGTCGTGGGCGGCATCCAACGGCGACCGTTCCGAGAACGGCGACTACCTCTACGGCAAGAAGCGGCTGCGCGAGATCGACCGGCGCATGCGTTTCCTCACCAAGCGCCTGGAAGTGGCCGAGGTGGTCGATCCGCGTCTGCAGACCAATCGCAACCAGGTGTTCTTCGGCGCGACCGTCGAATACGTCGACAGCGCCGGGGAGACCCATGTGGTCACCATCGTGGGCGTGGACGAGGCCGAACCGCTGGCCGGCCGGATAAGCTGGATTTCGCCGGTGGCGCGTGCGCTGACCAAGGCTCGTGAGGGCGAAACCATTACCTTGCGTACCCCTGCAGGCGTGGACGAGCTGGACATCGTGGCGGTGAGCTACCCGGACGAATAGGGCGTTTGCTGGGGCCAAGACGGGCCGATGCCGTGTCCGGTTCGTGGCACTTTGGGCGCAAGCTCCAGTGTCGACGAGTGAGACAAAAAAATCTCTCCCGCGCTGCGCCTCTCCAAGAAGCGCTTTTTTCCGGTTCATCGCGAGTTTGCGGCGCGACTCGGCGATACGCTGCCTTCGCCTTCTCTCTTAGCGTCGCACCGCAAATGTGCGATGAACCTTCCTTTGGCGTCTGTCGATAAAAAACGGGGCGACCTGCTTTTGCAGGATCGCCCCGTTTCACATGGTGCGCCGGTCTACCGGCGAACCTATTGTCCGCTCAACGACTCAGCTTTTCACCCGCACGATTCGCTGCACCTGCGGAATGTGCCGCAGATGGCGGATCACGCGCGCCAGATGCTGACGGTTCTCGACCTGGATGGTGAAATGCAGCGCCACCGTGGCCGAGGCTTCGTCCTGCATGGTGACGTGGGTGATGTTCGACCCCGCCGCCGATACCTCGGCGGCGACCCGGCCCAGCATGCCCCGCTCGTTGCGCATGATGACGTCGATGCGCGTAGGGAACTGGCGGGCCGTCTGTTCGTCCCAGCCCACGTCGATCCAGCGCTCGGGCTCGCGTGCGCGCTGGCGCCGTGCCGTGGGGCAGTCTTCCGTGTGAACGATCAGGCCGTGACCCAGGCGGATGCTGGCGCAGATGTCGTCACCCGGAATGGGGGTACAGCAAGGCGCCAATTGCACGGCAAGGCCTTCGTTGCCCTGGATGCGGATCTGCGAGCCGCTGGCGGTGACCTGTTCGTCGACTTCTGCGGCGCTGATCGCGATCGGGTCTTCACCTGGCGCAAAGCGACGCGCCACCACGGCGGCCAGGCGCTTGCCCAGGCCGATGTCGGCCAGGATCTCGTCGCGCGACTGGGCGCCGCTGCCACGTGCCAACTTTTCCCAGACCGGGTCGTCGGCGACCGGCATGGTGAGATTGACCGATTTCAGGGCCTGCGCCAGCAGGCGTTCGCCGAAGGCCACCGATTCTTCGTACTTGACCGTGCGCAGGTAGTGGCGGATTTCCGAACGTGCCTTGCCGGTACGCACGAAGTTGAGCCACTGCGCGCTGGGGCGCGAGGCCGGCGACGTGATGATCTCGACCGCGTCGCCGCTCTTGAGGTCGGTGCGCAGGGGCACGAACTCGCCGTTGACGCGTGCGGCCACCGCCTTGTTGCCCACGTCGGTGTGGATCAGGTAGGCGAAGTCGATGGGGGTGGCGCCCTTGGGCAGCGAGATGATCTTGCCGCGCGGCGTGAACACGTACACCGCGTCGGGGAAGAGGTCGACCTTGACGTGTTCGAGGAATTCGCCGCTGTCGCCGGTCTGGCGCTGGATGTCGAGCAGCGATTGCAGCCACTGGTGGGTGCGTTTCTGCAGGTCGTTCAGGCCGACGTCCGAGGCCTTGTACAGCCAGTGAGCCGCGACGCCGCTTTCGGCGATCTGGTGCATGTCGCGGGTGCGGATCTGGAACTCTGCGGGCGTGCCGTAGGGGCCGATCAGCGTGGTGTGCAGGGACTGATAGCCATTGATCTTGGGAATGGCGATGTAGTCCTTGAACTTTCCCGGCACCGGGCGGAACAGCTGATGCAGCATGCCCAGTGCCAGATAGCACTCTGGCTGCGAGTTCACCACGACCCGGAAGCCGTAGATGTCCAGCACTTCCGAGAACGACTTCTTCTGGTCCAGCATCTTGTGATAGATGCCGTAGATGGTCTTCTCGCGGCCGTAGACATCGGCCTCGATGCCCGCCGCCGGCAATGCCGATCGGACCGCATCCATGACCTTGCCGACCAGTTCGCGGCGATTGCCGCGGGCAGCCAGCACGGCGCGTTGCAGCACGGCGAAGCGATGCGGCGAGATCGCCCGGAAGCTGAGTTCCTGCAGCTCGCGATAGATCAGGTTCAGGCCCAGGCGGTGGGCGATGGGCGAGTAGATGTCCAGCGTTTCCCGGGCGATGCGGCGGCGCTTGATGGCGGGCATCGCACCCAGGGTGCGCATGTTGTGCAGGCGGTCGGCCAGCTTGATGAGGATGACGCGCACGTCGCGCGCCATGGCCAGCAGCATCTTGCGGAAGCTTTCCGCCTGTTGCTCGGCCTTGCTGGCGAATTCGAGGCGGTCGAGCTTGGACAGGCCGTCGACCAGTTCTGCCACTTCGGGACCGAAGTGTTCGATCAATTCCTGCTTGGTGACACCCTGGTCTTCCATGGTGTCGTGCAGCAGGGCGGCCATCAGGGCCGGCGCGTCGAGCTTCCAGCCCGCGCAGATTTCAGTCACCGCGACCGGGTGGCTGATGTAGGCCTCGCCGCTTGCACGGAATTGCCCCAAGTGCGCGGCGTCTGAGAATCGGTAAGCTTCCCGTACCCGGCGCACGTCGTCGGCGCTGAGGTACGTGCTGATCATTTCGGTCAGCGGAGCAAGCGAAACCCCTGGCGCGGCCGTGGCCGAGCCAACCATGCCGACGGATGCGTCGGTGGGCGCGGCGTTCGCGTGCTTGCCCGGCCGGGTGGCCGGATTGCCGGTGCCTGCGTCGAGATGAGTATCGGATGCGCCCATGGGTCTCCAGGAAGAACGACTCGCCTGGAGGGCCGGCCTACGTTGCACGCCAGGGGGCGGGCAGGTGGAAATTCGCGTAGGTCGATCCGCTCAGGCGACTTGCCTGCCTCGCAACCGCTGGTGAAGGCCGCCGCTGGGCGGAGACCTCCTGCCACGGCTGCCTGTCTGGATCAGGTGGGGACTTTCTTGAGCATTTCCAGGCCGGTCTGGCCTTCTGCGATTTCGCGCAGGGCAGCCACGGTGGGCTTGTCCTTCGAATCGATCTTGGGTGCGTGGCCCTGGGCCAGCTGGCGCGCACGGTACGTGGCGGCGAGCGTCAGCTTGAATCGGTTCGGGATCTGCTTCAAGCAGTCTTCAACGGTAATGCGTGCCATCTGTCAGCCCTCAGTGATCGAGATTCGAGGCGGTGTGCGGAATGCCCAACTGCGAGAACAGTTCAGCATGACGTGCCGCCTGAGAACGAAAACGCAGCCGAGCAGCGGTCACGACGGTCGTGAGGTCTGCTAGGGCTGCGCTAAATTCTTGATTAATAATAACATATTCGAATTCTGGCGAGTGCGCGATCTCGCCGCCTGCCGCCAGCAATCGGCGGGCGATCACCTGGGGTGCATCCTGCCCGCGATTGTGCAGCCGGGCCTCCAGCGCTTCGATCGAAGGCGGCAGGATGAAGATGCCGATCGCCTCGGGAAAGCGGGTCCGCACCTGGCGCGCGCCCTGCCAGTCGATCTCCAGCAGCACGTCCTGGCCAGCAGCCGTCTGCTCGCGGATCCAGTCCGCAGGCGTGCCGTAGTAGTTGCCGTGCACCTCGGCCCATTCCAGCAGGCGGTCCTGGTCGCGCAGGGTTTCGAATTCGGCTTCGTTGATGAAGTGGTATTGCTTGCCGTCTTCCTCGCCGGGGCGAGGCGCGCGCGTGGTGCACGAGATCGACAGCCGGATCGACGGGTCGTGCTGCAACAGCGCGTTGACCAGGCTGGACTTGCCGGCGCCGCTGGGTGCGACGACCATGAAAACGTTACCTGCACGCAGCAGCATCTTGAAACCCTGAATACCTGGACGAACCCGTAAGAATACTTGGGAACGCGACGATTCTGAAAATCGTCGCGTGCCTGTCGTCATGGCGTCACTGGAACGCTGTTTCCATGAAACTGCGCAATTTGCGAGAATGCAAGCGTTCGGGCGGCATGTCGCGCAGCCGTTCCAGGGCGCGAATGCCGATTTCCAGATGCTGGTTGACCTGGCAGCGGTAGAACGCGCTGGCCATGCCGGGCAGCTTCAATTCCCCGTGCAGCGGCTTGTCCGATACGCACAGCAGGGTGCCGTAGGGCACGCGGCAGCGGAAGCCATTGGCGGCGATGGTGGCCGATTCCATGTCCAGGGCGATGGCACGCGACTGCGAAAATCGTTGCATCAGGCTGTCGTGATCGCGCAACTCCCAGTTGCGGTCGTCGATGCTGGCGACCGTGCCGGTGCGCATGATGCGTTTCAAGTCCCAACCGTTCAGCCCGGTCACTTCTTCCACCGCCTGTTCCAGCGCGACCTGCACCTCGGCCAGGGCCGGTACTGGTACCCAGGTCGGCAGATCGGCGTCCAGCACGTGGTCATCGCGGACATAGCCGTGGGCGAGAACGTAGTCGCCCAGCCGCTGCGAATCGCGCAGCCCGGCGCAGTGGCCCAGCATCAGCCAGGCATGCGGTCGCAGCACGGCCACGTGGTCAGTGATGTTCTTGGCATTCGACGGCCCGACGCCGATGTTGATGACGGTGATGCCGCTGTGTCCGGCCCGCGTCAGGTGGTAGGTCGGCATCTGCGGCATGCGTGCGGGGGCGCTGCCCGACGAGGGCGTGGTTTCGCCCCGCAGGGTGATGACGTTGCCGGGTTCGACGAAGCCGTCGTAGTCGGTATCGCCACTGGCCATCAGCGCACGGGCACGCGTGCAGAACTCGTCCACATAGAACTGATAGTTGGTGAACAGCACGAAGTTCTGGAAGTGCGAGGGCGCCGTGGCCGTGTAGTGCTGCAGCCGGTGCAGGGAATAGTCCGCGCGCGGCGCGGTGAAGGGCGCCAGGGGGCGGGGCGACCCATCGCGGCTCTTCCAGGTGCCGTTGACGATGGCATCGTCGGTGACGGCCAGGTCGGGCACGTCGAACATGTCGCGCAGTGGGCGGGGCGTGCCGTTGCTGATGTCGGCCTCGACGTACGCGCCATCGGGAAACGCGAAGTGCAGGGGGATGGGCGTATCTGACTCGCCGATCTCCACGGCCTGCCCGTGATTGCGCAGCAGTTGGCCGATCTGTTCTTCCAGGTAGACCCGGAACAGATGGGGCTGGGTGATGGTGGTCTGGTAGACGCCGGGTTCCGGTACGTGTCCGAAGGACAGCCGGCTGTCGATCGGGTCGTGCCTATGCGTGGCCAGGCGGATCGCGGGGTAGAAGGCGCGCACCCGGCCGGCGGGGGCGTCGCCTGCGATCAGCGACTTGAACGCGTCACGCAGGAAGGCGGTGTTGCGGGTGTACAGGAACGCCAGTCGCTCGACGGCGGCGGCGGCATCCTGGTAGGGCTGGAACTCGACGGCGGGCGGCGAGACGATCTGGTCGAAGGAAGACGCGGGCGATGACATCGTGATCCGTAGAGGACAGAGTTGCCCGTCAGTTTGCCTGCCGGGCAACCCGCATGGCAACGCGTCGGATCAGGTCGGGTCGGACTCCCAGGGCTGGATCGCGTTCTCGAACGCGCTCTGGGTCAACGGACGCGAGAACCAGTAGCCCTGGATCTCGTCGCAGCCCATGTCCTTCAGGCGGTCGGCCTGCTCCTGCGTTTCCACGCCTTCGGCGGTGACGTGCACGTCCAGGGCGTGCGCCATGGCCAGGATGGCGCTGACGATGGCCAGGCCGTGGGCCGACGCCATCATGGCCACTACCAGCGAGCGGTCTATCTTGATGCGGTCGACCTTGAAGCGCGTCAGGTACGACAGGCTGGAATAGCCGGTGCCGAAATCGTCGATGGCGATCTCGACGCCCATTTCCCGCAGGCCGTTCAAGGTGGCGATGGCCTGCTCGGTGTCGTTGAGCAGCACGCCTTCCGTGATTTCCACTTCCAGGTAGGCCGGGTCCAGGCGGGCGGCGTCGAGCGCTCGCCGCACCATGCCCAGCACGTCCTGGCGCCGGAACTGCACGGGCGAGACGTTGACGGCGATGCGTGGGCAGTAGCCATGTCGTGCCAGCAGGCGCGCCGCCTGTTTGCAGGCCTGCTGCATCACCCATTCGCCGATGGGCAGGATCAGCCCGGTGGCCTCGGCAATGGGAATGAACTGGGCCGGACTGATGGCGCCACGCTCGGGGTGATTCCAGCGCAGCAGCACTTCGGCCAGCTCGATGCGTCCGCTGCGGATATTTAGCTGTGGCTGGAAGGCCAGTGACAGCGAC
>JAAIGF010199148.1_pt1 | contig 75387 bp, 60 predicted proteins | sample 6487441 | NCBI WGS metagenome assembly JAAIGF01 (sample SAMN13974129, study PRJNA590717) | phyllosphere metagenome | biome: pepper field; feature: multiple bacterial spot infested pepper fields; material: pepper leaves; isolation source: leaves from pepper fields | host: Capsicum annuum ...
CTGAGAACCGACCCGAAAATGGCGGCCTCCGCCGTGGTCCAGCGCGCGATGGGTACATTCATGACCTTCCGCGAAGCACAGGTTTTCCCCATTCTTCCGCCCGCAATTCAGGGCATGGGTAACTCCAGCGGCTTCTCCATGTATCTGGTCGATAGCGGCAACCAGGGCAGCGATGCACTGGTAAGCGCCTCAAAGCAGCTAATTCAGGCCGCCAATTCCAGCGGCAAGGTAACGGCGATGCGCGCCAACGACCGCGATCAGGAAAGCCAGGTCAAGCTCGATCTCGACCAAGAGAAGCTGGGCGCGATGGGCCTCAGCCTGTCCGAAGTCAACTCCATGCTCACCACGATCTTTGCGGGCAGCCAGGTCAACGACTTCACGCTCAACAACAAGGTGAAGAAAGTCTACGTCCAGTCGGATGCGCCTTACCGCATGCAGGCGGAAGACCTGAAATACTGGAACGCACGCAATTCCGGCAGTGAAATGGTGCCGTTCACCTCGTTCACGACGGCGCGCTGGGTCAATGGCCTGCCATCCGTCTCGGCATTCAATGCAGCCAACGCGTTCTCGCTTGAAGGCTCGGCACCTCCCGGCGTCAGCTCCGGCGATGCGATGAATGAGGTGGAGCGTATCGTTTCCACCATGGATGGCGGCTACACGGTTGCCTGGACCGGCATCTCCTATCAGGAGCGCCTGTCGGGTTCGCAGGCACCGCTGCTCTACGCACTTTCGGTCCTGATCGTGTTCCTCTGCCTGTCTGCGCTTTATGAAAGCTGGTCGATCCCGTTCTCGGTTATCATGGCCGTGCCGGTCGGCGTTCTGGGCGCATTGCTTGCCGCCGATATCTTCGGTCAGTCGAATGACGTCTACTTCAAGGTGGGTCTGTTGACGACGATCGGTCTTGCGGCGAAGAACGCCATCCTCATCGTGGAATTTGCCAAGGAAAGGCAGGAACACGGGTTGAGCCTGCTGGAAGCGACGCTCGAAGCGGCGAAGCTGCGTCTGCGCCCGATCATCATGACATCTCTTGCCTTCATTCTTGGCGTCGTTCCTCTGGCGATTGCCAGCGGAGCGGGTTCTGCGGCGCAAAATGCGATCGGTATCGGGGTGTTGGGTGGTATGCTTTCTGCAACACTCCTCGGAATTTTCTTCGTACCGTCCTTTTTCGTCATCATTCGGCGGCTATCTAAACGTTAACAACCGGAAAATATGCTAGTAATGCAGAAGGACGCTGGTAAGAAGTATGGCAGAATCGAAAGCTCCATCTTTCATCAGCACACAGCAACGCTACGCTCGCTTTGACTGAGGGTGCCTCAGGCGCCAACATTAATTGGGATAACTTTATGCTGTCTATTCGCGCTACCCTTCCTCTCACGATGCTCCTGCTTTCAGGCTGCGTTGTAGGCCCAGACCACAAGGCTCCTGAGATTCAGCTGCCATCCAAATTTGCAGAGGGCGGGAAAGCCAGCAACGGCGATGTCGCTACCGCGCCCTGGTGGAACACCTTCAACGACAGCCGCCTGAATGGCTATGTCGCAACCGGCCTTGCACAGAACCTTACCGTTCTTCAGGCCGTGGAGCGCATCAATCAGGCTGCAGCGCAGGTCACCTCCGCTGGCGCAGGTTCCCTGCCAAGCCTGACGGCTTCCGGCAGTCATACGATAAGCCAGACCAAGGGAAGCTTCCCGACGGTTGATACCACCGTGCGCAATACCTCTGCCGGTGGTCTCGACGCGTCCTGGCTCCTCGACCTGTTCGGCCAATATCGCCGCGCCAAGGAAAACGCCAACGCATCGCTCGATGCCGCCTATTCCACAGCGGACGTCCAGCGTCTGACGCTGATTTCCTCCGTCGTTTCAGCCTATATCGACGTGCGCTACTATCAGGAGCGTCTGGCGATTGCCCGCGACAACCTGAAGTCCCGCCGCGAAACACTTGATCTGACCAAGCTTCAGCTGGAAGCCGGTGCGGCTTCGCGCCTCGACGTCGTTCAGGCTGAAGGTCTGGTCAACTCGACCATCGCCGACATGCCGGGTCTCGAAACCAGCTTCCGCCGTGCGGCTCACCGCATCGCGACGCTGCTCGGCATGCCTGCATCCTCTCTGGTGGTAGAATTGCAGCGCGGCGCACGTCAGCCTATTGCACGCCGCCCGGCAACCACCGGCATTCCGGTAGATCTCATTCGAAACCGTCCGGACATCCGTGTGGCAGAACGCAATCTTGCCGCAGCCGTCGCCAATATCGGCGTTGCCGAATCGCGCCTCTACCCAAGCATCACGCTCAGCGGCTCCATTAGCCCAAGCTTTATCAACCTGGCCAATGGCGGTGCCCGCGGCACCTCGAACAGCTGGTCCTTCGGCCCAAGCCTCGTTCTGCCGATCCTCGACGGCGGCGCGCTTCGCGCCAATGTCGATATCGCCAAGTCTGCAGCGCGTGAAGAATATCTCGCCTGGAAGGCAACCGTGCTGAACGGCGTGGAAGAAGTCGAAAACGCTCTTGCCGCTGTCAACCGCGACAAGCAGACGGAGGACGCACTGCGCAGAACCGTCAAGTCCTATCAGGAAGCCCTGTCGCTCGCGACAGCCAGCTACCGTGACGGCGCCTCCTCGCTGCTCGACGTGCTGGACGCGCAGCGCAACGTTTCCACCGCACAGGCAAACCTTGCCACTGCCATCCAGCAGACGGCGCAGGATTACGTTTCGCTCAGCATCGCACTCGGCGGTGGCTATGCCTTCGGCGCGACCAACCCGGTTGCTTCCGCTCAGCTGGCTGCCAACACGCCAAAGGGCATGTAACCAGCGACGCATTGATGACGTTTATCAAGCCCGCGACTCAGGTCGCGGGCTTTTTCTTTGCCTGTGATAAATCCTGAAGGCCGCACAAAGAAAAAGCCCCGGATCGCTCCGGGGCTTTTCATATTTGGTCAATCAAGCGACGATCAGTTCTTGGCGCGCTCGACGTAGGAATTGTCTTCGGTCGCGATAACGACGCGGATACCGGCGTCGACATGCGGCGGCACCATGGTACGGATGCCGTTGGACAGGATCGCGGGCTTGTAGGAAGAAGACGCCGTCTGGCCCTTCACGACCGGTTCGGTTTCCACGATTTCCAGCGTTACGTGACGCGGAAGTTCGACAGCCAGCGGGTTACCTTCATGGATCGACAGAACGCAGGTCATGCCTTCCTGAAGGTAAGCCTTCTGCTCACCCATGGTGTCGGCATCGACCACGACCTGATCGTAGCTTTCCGGGTTCATGAAGTGGAAGCCTTCGCCATCTTCGTAGAGGAACTGGAAGTTCAGGTCTTCAACGAATGCGCGCTCGACCTGTTCCGTCGTGCGCCAGCGCTCGGATACCTTCACGCCATCGACGATGCGGCGCATATCGACCTGCGTAACAGGCGTGCCCTTGCCGGGGTGGAAGTTGTTGGCGGTGAGAACGACGTAGAGCTTGCCCTCAACTTCAAGAACATTACCCTTGCGGACGGATGAGGCGATAACCTTGACCATATGATTTCCTTGTAACTCAATGAAATGCGTCGTAAGGACGGCGCGGCTGCACTGACCCGATGGACGTTTTGTCTGTTTTCTGGGGCGCAACTACCTTAAATCAGGGACAATTGCCAGCCTTTCAGATCATCGAACCGAAAACTGTCTTGCAGTTTCAGGATATTTCGATGCCGATACGACAATTTCACATGGAAACAGCGGTTCATAGCCGAAACGTTTCAGAAGCGACCACGGATCAGACAGGCGATGAGCACCGGTTCACAGACAGGATCAGCATGGTGGACACCGTACGTTCATATGGATCGCCGCCCGTTCCTGATCGGTCGTAACGCCATTCAGTCCGCCTTCCGCGGCTTTTTTGCGGGGCGCGATTTCATCGAAGTCGATACGGCGACCCTGCAAATCTCGCCGGGCAATGAGGCGCATCTCCATGCCTTCGCCACCAAGGGCATCACCACAAGCGGCGAAGAAGCTTCTCTCTATCTCCACACATCGCCGGAGTTTGCCTGCAAAAAACTGCTGGCCGCTGGCGAAAAGCGCATTTCCTGCTTCGCCCACGTTTATCGCAACCGCGAACGCGGCCCCCTGCACCACCCGGAATTCACCATGCTGGAATGGTATCGTGTGGGCGAGACGTATGAAGCGCTGATGCGCGACAGCGCGGAACTTTTGGCACTAGCCGCAGAGACGGCCAAGACCAAGGCCCTCACTTACCGCGGGCACACGGTCGATCCCTTCCTTGAACCGGAACGCCTAAGCGTCGCGGAAGCCTTTCAGCGCTATGCGTCCATCGATCTTCTGGCGACCATCGATCGTGATGGCCAGACGGATCGCGAGCACCTGCAACGTCTGGCGCAAGCAGCTGGCATTCGCACTGCCGAAGACGATAACTGGGCCGACATCTTCAGCCGCGTCATCGTGGAGCGGGTCGAACCGAAACTCGGCTTCGGTCGCGCCACGATCCTTGATGAATACCCGACCAGCGAGGCTGCACTTGCCCGGCGCTCTCCGCGTGACAACCGTGTTGCGGAGCGATTCGAGCTTTATGCCTGCGGCGTGGAACTCGCCAATGCCTTTGGCGAATTGACCGATGCTGAAGAGCAGCGCCGCCGCTTCGAGATCGAGATGCAGGAAAAGAACCGCATCTACGGTGAAACATACCCCATCGATGAGGACCTTCTGTCGGCCCTCACAATCATGCCTGCGGCAAGCGGCATTGCGCTTGGTTTCGACCGGCTGGTCATGCTGGCCACCGGCGCGCCGCGCATAGACCTTGTCATGTGGGCGCCAGTCGCTACCTATGGATCATGAAGGCAAACGGGCTAAAATCTGCGGATGATCTTCTCGATGCGGGTCTGATCGACCACGCGACGCTTGAGCGCGTGCGCCCCGTCGCCGAACGATATGCTGTGGCGCTGACGCCTGCCGTCGCCAGCCTCATCGACCCGAACGATGCTAACGACCCGATTGCGCTCCAGTTCATTCCCACCGAAGCCGAACTTTATCAGACCAATGAGGAACGCGCCGACCCCATCGGCGACGAGGCCCATAGTCCTGTTCCCGGCATCGTGCATCGTTATCCAGACCGCGTGCTGATGAAGGCCGTACATGTCTGCCCGGTCTATTGCCGCTTTTGCTTCCGCCGCGAGATGGTGGGCCCACAGGGCAATGGCATGATGAGCCCGGACGAACTCGAAACGGCCTTCGCCTATATCCGTTCGCGCCCTGACATCTGGGAAGTCATCCTGACAGGCGGCGACCCGCTGGTGCTCTCACCTCGTCGCCTTTCCACCATCATGGAAGGCCTGAACGCCATTCCGCATGTGAAGATCGTGCGCTTCCACACCCGCGTTCCCGTTGTCGATCCCGAAAAGATCAATGCAGAACTGATCGAGGCATTGATGGCGAGTGGCAAGACGACCTATGTCGCGCTCCACGCCAATCACCCCAAGGAGATGACGCAGGATGCCAGGGCTGCATGCGCGCGGCTGGTCGATTCCGGCATAGCCATGGTCAGCCAGACCGTTCTGCTGAAGGGTATCAATGACGATCCGGCCATATTGGCTACCCTGATGCGAAGCTTCGTCGAAAATCGGATCAAGCCCTATTATCTGCATCACCCGGATCTCGCTCCCGGCACCAGCCACTTCCGGCTGGATATAGAAGAAGGCCAGCGGATCGTTTCAGCACTTCGCGGACACGTCTCCGGCCTGTGCCAGCCAACCTATGTGCTTGATATTCCCGGAGGCCACGGAAAAGCCGTCATCGCTCAGAATGCGGCGACGAAACAAGCCAGGGGTTGCTACTCGGTTTCCGATTTCAACGGCAACGATCACGCCTACCCGCCATCTTCGGAATGAAACGAGCGGGCAAGCTCCGGCTTTTCAAGCTGTTTTAGCACAACCCGATGCACGAAATAAAAATTTCACAATTCCGCCCCGATCCTGTCATCGTAAAGAAAAATATTCTACCTATATTCATAATCATTGATTCCGATGCAAATCCGGTATATCAGTGATTCAACTGTAGAGTGATTCTCAGTTATTCCGGGTCAACACGAACGAAAGGGAGAGTGTCATGTCCAAATCTACGCGCATTTTCGCGATCCCTCATCATCGGGTCGTGAATGCCGGGCACAAATCCATGTGTTCCCGCTGCTGTCGAATGTGGCGACTTTAATAGTCCCTCAATCCTGAAATTCAATTCGACAAAAATGCTGTGCGTTCAAGCCACAGCGGGAGTATGCACCATGCAAAAGCAAGTTATCGAATTCGCCGGTGAACCAGTCGGTATCGTAGTACCGGACAATAATCGTCTGAAATTCATTGCCGTTAAGTTCCACGTCCATGATCTAGATGAACAGCGCTTCGACAGCGCCGAAGACGTGCGCGTCGCCATCCGCAATCTGGTCCGCGACCGCAACGTGGCAGCCCTGGTTTGATTGCACTCTGCCAGGCTGCGTCCAAGACAATTCGAACATGATAAAGGCGATGCCAGCTCACACCGGCGCCGCCTTTTGAATTTCAACAATAACTAATAATAACAACAACTTAGAACGCCGTAAACGTCAGCGTTGTCAGCGATCGGACGATACCGGGAATGCTGACGATATTGTCGCTGATGAACTTCCCGATATCCTGATCCGCTTCCACATAGATCTTCAGCAACAGATCGAATTCCCCACTGGTGGAATAAAGCTCCGACACCAGTTCGGTCTTGTAGATGGCATCGGCAACCTCATAGGTCTTGCCGGGGGTGCACTGAAGCTGAACGAAGATGGGCTTCATGGGTCGATTTCCTCGTCGGTATGCGGATCATGGGCGTTGCGAGCATCGCTCGCCGACGCAATCGTGTCGGCACTATTGTCTGAGGCCGAGGTCTCTTTCAAGCCCGCAGCAGTCGCACCCGATCACATTCCGGCTGGGAATGAACTGATGACGATATGTCGATGGTCATCCACGGGACGCCTCTGTAGACTTTCCCGTACATGGCGCGAAGGCGCGCCACCTTGCTCTGGATGACGCCGATGTACGATAATCCCCGCTCTCACGGTCTCTGGGAAAAGACGGCGCCTCCGCCGCCAGAGACGTCCGCGCTCGAAGGCCATGTTCGAACGGATGTCGTGATCGTTGGCGGTGGTTTCACGGGCCTTTCGGCGGCCCTTCATCTTGCCGAACGCGGCATCAAGGCCACGGTTTTGGAAGCCAGAGAAATCGGCTTCGGCGGCGCGGGCCGCAATGTCGGCCTCATCAATGGCGGCATGTGGGTGATGCCGAAGGAACTTCCGAACGTGCTTGGCCCCGTTTACGGAGAGCGACTGCTGGACCTACTCGGCAACGCCCCCTTCCTCGTGCGGGAGCTCATCGAGAAGCACCGGATCGAATGCGAACTGGAAAAGAACGGGACGCTGCACTGTGCCGTGGGCGATGCCGGTCTTGCTGAGATTCGTGAGCGCTGCGCCCAGTGGGCAGCACGCGGCGCACCGGTTCGCGTCCTCGACGCGGCTGAAACCGCAGCCCGCATCGGTTCCAATGCCTATGCGGGCGCGCTTCTCGATGAGCGCGCCGGGACACTCCAGCCGCTTTCCTATGTCCGGGGGCTTGCTGCAGCGGTTCAAAGGGCGGGTGCTGTAATCCACACGGCCAGCCCTGTTATCGCAACCGAGCAGGACGGTGCTGGCTGGAAGGTAACCACGGAAAAAGGTTCAGTCTCCGCTGACTGGATCATCGTGGCGACGGAAGCTTACAGCACCGGGCCATGGAAAATCATTCGCGAGGAGCAGACCTACCTGCCCTACTTCAATTTTGCGACGAAACCGCTTGGCGACAATCTGCGCAAAAGCATTCTGCCCAACCGTGAAGGCTGCTGGGATACCAAGGAAATCCTGTCCTCCTTTCGCATGGACAAGGCTGGACGCCTCGTCTTCGGCAGTGTCGGCGCTTTGCGCAACACCGGTGCCGCCGTCCACCGCGCTTGGGCGAAACGCTCGCTGAAACGCCTCTTCCCGCAGATCGGCGATGTCGAATTCGAATGTGAATGGTACGGCCAGATCGGCATGACCGACAATGCCGTCCCCCGCTTCCACAAATTCGCAAACAACGTCATCGGCTTCTGCGGCTACAACGGTCGCGGCATCGCTCCCGGCACAGTATTCGGCAAAACGCTGGCCGCCCATGTGGCGGGCGAAATCGCCGAAAACGATCTGCCACTACCAATCACAGAGCCGAAAGCACAAAGCCTGCGCACGCTGAAGGAAGCCTATTACGAAGCGGGGGCGCAGATTGCGCATTTTGCGGGGGAGCGGTTTTAGCTATTCCTGAAGGAGTGACGGCTTCGCATCAACCCACCGCTATTGAAGAGTATAGCTTTTACGCACCCTGACGAGAAATTCATCCAGATCCGCACGAGCCTCCAATATGTCTCTTTGATGTCCCATGCGATCGGCCATATCGATACGCCGCTTGAAAAACCCCTCCGCCTCATCGGTCCGCCCTGCCTTGAAGCTCGCAATGGCAATGTCCCGAAGAGTAGAGAAAATCATCTCGTCGTCCTTCATCTCCTCGACAAGAGCAAGCCTGCGCTCATAGAGAGACACTACCTCCTGATGACGCTCGAAAAAGAATTCGTTCTGCGCCAGATTGGCAAGCGTTCTCGCCAGTAAAAAATCGAACGTCTCCGGTGATTTTTCCAACTGCGCCAGAAGCGCCCGGTTGACGCTTCGTGCCTCTTCGTAATCTCCAGCCTCATGCAGGCAATAGCCCATATCTAAAGCAATGACGAAATGAGCGATACGCGCATCGTGTGGATGCGCTCTGGAGACTGCCTCAGCATCTGCGAGAGTAGAAATGGCGGATCGCCAGGCGGAAACGCCTATCGATAGCCGTGCCTTGGCATGGAGAAGCGCCGCCTCCTCGAATGGCATCATGAACGGATTGAGTTTTTCGATACCGAGCGCGGCATCGATCCAGTCCGCACAGGCACGATCACCGACCATCCACTGTGCATAGGCGCCCGTCAGCTTCATCTGCCCCTTCAGAGCAGGCGTCAGCCGCTCTGTTTCTCCTAGCAAGCCTTCTATTCGTCCGAGTTCATGCAGGAGCGCTCTTACGCGAAACCGCCTTTGCGGATTGAACACCATCTGCCGCAGATCGGCTATGCGATCCTCAGGATCACTTTCATCGGAGAGAGCTTCTCCCATCTTCCCAAGAACCCGGTCGATTTCCTCCTGATAATCCGAGCCATCTGCGCCGTGGGCCATTTCATAAAGTTCAAGCGCCCTCTCGAAGTCTCTCTCCACGGCACTGCCGTGTTCGAACGCCAGTGCCAAAAGTGACCGGGAAGCGGCGTGTTGCTGGGCGTCACCGCGTTTGAGAAGAGCCACGGCGCGCGCATAATCCTGCGGCAGCTTACGGCCGAAGTAATAAAGGCATGCAATATTGTAGCATCCGGAAGGATCGTCTGCCTTTTCAGCGACGCGATACCAATAGAGGCTTCTCACAAAACTCTTTCGGCAACCCTTGCCTTCGCGGTAGCGGTAACCAAGCGCAACTCCGGCGTTGGCGTAGCCACGCCGCACAGCCTTTTTGAAGAGGCCCAACGCCTTTTTCTCGTTTTTAGGCAGACCGCCTTGGCCGTTAGAGTAAAAATGGGCGAGATTGTTCAAGGCCGCACCGCAACCGACAGCCGCAGCGCGCTCGTAATAATCCCGCGACTTGCCCATATCCACATTCAGCCCGCCGTCGCCATGCTGATACATGCTCCCCAGATTATTGAGGGCATCGCCCTGACCAAGGTCCGCCGCTTTGTGGTACCATTCCAGTGCGAGCCTGCGATCTTGTCGTTCACACTTCATACCCTGGTCGAATATGTCGCCCAGCACGAAGCATGCATTGGCATCGCCAGCGTTTGCGAGAGATTCCAGCGTCTCAAGGGATTGATCGTAAAGTTCATCATACGTCCGAACGACCGGCTTCCAGGTGATGGTTCTCTCAAAAAACCTGTCGGCTAACCGAGCGACAAACTGTGCAATCATGACCTAACATTCTCCAACGACGCCAATTACTTTAAAAACACAATCTAAAAGTGTTCCTTTCGATATTTGGCGATAGTTTGGCGAACCAAAAGAAAAAATACGCCTTCCCTGTTATCCTGACGGGACAGTCGGTCGCTGTCGGTTTCACGACCTCAGCCGGGTAGCGCGTTATATCCTTGAAAACATAATGCTCTCCCTTTAAGACCGATATATTCAACTGAATATTTCCGAGTGGGCTGAGGCATGAGATTTGCGAGACGTATCATTCTGAGAACTGCGCTGGTCGCCGTAACGGGCGCCTGGCTGGCAGCGGCTGGCGTTTCCTCGCCGGTTCTGGCGCAGGATAAGGTGACTGTTTTTGCTGCCGCCAGCATGAAGAATGCGCTTGATGCGGCGAATGCGGAGTGGGCAAAGGAAAGCGGCAATGAGGCTACCGCGTCCTATGCCGCAAGTTCGGCACTGGCCAAGCAGATCGAGGCGGGGGCGCCTGCCGATCTCTTCATCTCTGCGGATCTTGCATGGATGGATTATGTTGCGGGCAAGAAGCTGATCAAGGAAGATACGCGCACCAACCTCCTCGGCAACCGCCTCGTTCTGGTGGCCGCAGCAGACAAGGCAAAGCCTGTCGAAATCAAACAGGGCTTCGATCTCTCCAGCCTCGTTGGTGATGGCAAGCTTGCCATGGGCGCTGTCGATAGCGTTCCGGCTGGCAAGTATGGCAAGGCCGCGCTCGAAAAGCTCGGCGTCTGGTCTTCCGTCGAAGGCAAGGTGGCCGGTGCGGAGAGCGTGCGCGCGGCACTCGTTCTCGTTTCTCGCGGTGAGGCGCCCTATGGTATCGTTTATCAGACGGATGCGGCTGCCGATCCGGGCGTGAAGATCGTCGGCACATTCCCGCAGGACAGCCATGAGCCGATCATCTATCCGGTGGCGATCCTGTCTGAATCCAAGAGCCCGGCAGCAGCCGACTATCTTGAATTCCTGAAGTCCGCCAAGGCCGCTCCTTTCTTTGAAAGCCAAGGCTTTACCATTCTGAAGTAAGATTGAAACTTAAAGACAGAGGGCTCCCGGCATTCCGGGCGCTCTTAAAAAATGTGGGAACACCGATTTGGACTGGTTATCGCTGAGTGCGGAAGAATGGACGGCGATACGCTTGAGCCTTTGGGTATCCACCATCGCCATGTTCGCGAGCCTTCCCTTCGGTATTCTTATCGCGCTGGCTCTGGCGCGGGGCCAGTTCTGGGGCAAATCGCTTCTGAACGGTATCGTTCACCTGCCGTTGATTCTGCCGCCGGTTGTGACCGGCTTTATTCTGCTGATCATGTTCGGGCGGCGCGGCCTTATCGGGCAGTTTCTGGATCAGTATTTCGGCATCGTCTTCTCTTTTCGCTGGACAGGTGCGGCACTGGCCTGCGCCGTCATGGCATTTCCGCTGATGGTGCGCTCCATCCGGCTCTCCATCGAAGCCGTAGACCGCAAGCTGGAGGAAGCTGCGGGAACCCTGGGCGCGAGCCCAATCTGGGTATTTCTGACGGTCACCCTGCCGCTGACCCTGCCGGGCATCATCGCAGGCATGATCCTCGCTTTCGCCAAGGCCATGGGTGAATTCGGCGCAACGATTACCTTCGTCTCCAATATTCCCGGTGAAACGCAGACGCTTTCCGCAGCCATCTACACCTTCACGCAGGTTCCCGGCGGTGATGCGGGCGCGCTGAGGCTGACGCTCGTCGCCGTCGCCATTTCGATGATCGCGCTTCTCGCTTCCGAATTCCTGGGCCGCATCATCGGTAAAAGAGTGATGGCCGAATGACCCTGCTTTTCGATGTAAAACACAGGCTGGGCGATTTCACGCTTGATGCGCAGCTGACCGCCGGCGAAGGCGTCACCGCGCTCTTCGGGCGTTCGGGCTCCGGGAAAACATCCGCCATCCGCATCATCGCCGGTTTGACGAAACCGGATCAGGGCCGCATCGAACTGGATGGAGAGGTTCTGGCCGATAGCGAAAAGCGCATCTTTATTCCCGCCCACAAACGGCGCTTCGGCTATGTGTTTCAGGAGGCGCGGCTCTTTCCGCATCTGACGGTGGAGCAGAACCTGCATTATGGCCGCTGGTTTTCCGGCAATTCCGCTGAAGCCGTGGAGTCGACCAAAGTCATCGAGATGCTGGGCATCGGGGCACTGCTGAAACGCAGGCCAGAAAATCTGTCGGGTGGCGAAAAACAGCGTGTTGCCATCGGTCGCGCGCTTCTCGTTCAGCCGCGCCTGCTTTTGATGGACGAGCCGCTTGCGGCACTGGATGAGGCGCGCAAGGCGGAGATCATTCCCTATCTGGAGCGGCTGCGCGACGAGACGAAAATCCCCATCATCTATGTCAGCCATTCGGTGAGCGAAGTCTCCCGGCTGGCTGACCGCGTGGTGGTGATGAAGGACGGCAGGGTGGATGCGGAAGGTGCCGCTTCGGAAATTCTCTCGCGCCCAGCCTTCAGCACCCATCTGGAACGGCGGGAAGCAGGAAGCATTCTCTCGGGAAAGATTGAGACATTCAATGCTCGCCACGGCCTTGCCATCGTTCGTCTGAAGGGCACGAGCTTGCAGGTTCCGGCGGAAGCGGCAGAGCCCGGAAAGGCCGTGCGCGTGCACGTGCCTGCACGCGATGTGATGCTGGGAACGGTACGGCCCGAGGGTCTGAGCGCGCTGAACATTCTTCAAGGCCGCATTGCCGATATCGCAACGTTTGAAGACGGCATGGCGATGGTGCAGGTGGATTGCGGCGGCGATATCATCCTGTCGCGCATCACCAGCCTCTCCGCAGAGCGGCTGTCGCTGACAGAGGGAAGCACCGTCTTCGCCATCGTCAAATCGGCGGCGCTCGATCCTTACTGAGCGTCTCCACCATCACGGCTGCGATTGGCTTCCAACCAGTCGATATCGGCCTGAAGCGCATCCTGCATGCGGCGTTCCATGCCGCGATAGCGGGCCAGTAATTCTTCGCCAAAGGGCGTGAGACCCGCCCCGCCGCCCTGCTTGCCGCCCCGTTGGGATTCGATGACGGTTTGATTGAACATATGGTTCAGGGCATCCACCAGAAGCCATGCCCGGCGATAGGACATGTCCATTGCCCGCCCGGCAGCGGAAATGGAACCGGTGGAAGCGATCAACTCCATCAGCTCGATCTTGCCGCGTCCAAGACGCTCATTCGGTGGAAAATCGATACGAAGAACAGGCTTGAGAGACTGATCGCTCATGGATGTGCCGCTCCGAAACGATCCCGCCATGACGGTTGCGCGCCCTCATGCGGCAGCGCTGTTGCTTCGAACACACCCCGCGCAATGGCGCGGGCCATGACGAGCGTTGCGAGGTGGCAAAGTTCGTGAAACTCCGCGACCTCCCGCAGCGGCCTCCGGCCCGTTGCCGCAGCAAACATCGTGTCGCCATCGCTGGCGAGATGCGAGGGCAGGATGGCGCGCGCCAGCCCGCCATGCGCCATAATGGACAGACGATGCGCCTGCGCCTTGGTCAGAACCGCATCCGTCACCACTGCGCCAATGGTGGTTGCGGTCAACGTGACGCCCTTGATGCGCATGGCACTGTCTGCGTCGGCAAATTCTGGCGGCAGGCCCAGCCCGCCAAATTCACAGCCTCTTTCGAAGGGAGCGGCCCAGAAATGCTGGCTGGACCCAACTGTCGCGGAGCCCATGGCGTTGACGGCAACGATTGCGGCTATACCGACTCCAGAGGAGGTTTTCCCGCTGGCAGAGCCTAAGCCACCTTTGAATGTTGCTGTCGTGGCACCCGTGCCTGCACCTATGGTGCCGAGTGGAAAGGGATAGCGGGACGCGGCCTTGAAGGCCTCATATCCCATCTCACGATAGGGCGAATGAAGACCCCAATCCTTATCTCCGCCGTTCAGCAAATCCATCAAAATGGCCTGCGGAACGATGGGCACGCGGGTCGCTCCAACCTGAAGCCCGCGTCCGTTTTCCCGCAATCCCGCCTGCACCCCACCGGCAGCATCCAGACCGAAAGCGGAACCGCCGGACAGAACGAACGCATCGACGGTTTCAACTGTCATCGATGGATCGAGCAGCGCCGTATCCCGCCCACCCGGCGCACCGCCAAGGGTGGAGCCGGATGCAATTGCGGGCTCATCGAACACGATGGCGGTGACGCCGGAACCCAAAGTCAGGTTGGTTGCGTGACCCACCGCAACACCGTCGATGTCGATCAGAAGATTGTGCAAGGGCGGCATTCCTTCTCTGTGGTTATGCCGGTATCCCGCCCCTGCTCAATCTTGTCAACGTCAGGAAAACACCGCCGTTCCGATGACGGGCGTCGAGGGAACCGCCATATCGCGCGGCTCCAGCATGCCGGAAAGGAACGCTTCACGCCCAGCCGTTACAGCCTTGGCGAATGCGCCCGCCATGATGACGGGATTACCCGCACCGGCCACCGCCGTATTCAGCAGCACGGCATCGTAGCCAAGCTCCATTACGGTTGCTGCATGCGAAGGGCGGCCAAGGCCTGCATCCACGATCATCGGCACATCGGGAAAATGCGCCCGCATGGATTTCAGCGCTGTGATGTTGAGCGGCCCCATGGCACTGCCGATGGGCGCGCACCATGGCATCAGCACCTTGCAGCCCGCATCGAGCAGTTTTTCCGCCACAACCAGATCGTCCGTCGTATAGGGGAAGACCTCGAAACCTTCGTCGGAGAGAATGCGCGCAGCTTCCACCAGCCCGAACACATCCGGCTGAAGCGTATCGTGATGCCCAATCACTTCCAGCTTGATCCAGTTGGTCTTGAACACTTCCCGCGCCATCTTGGCCGTCAGCACGGCTTCCTTTGCCGTATGGCACCCCGCCGTGTTGGGCAGGATGAGGCGATCCAGCTCGCGGATCAGTTCGAAAAACTGTCCGCCCTTTTTGCCCCCTGCGGTCTCACGGCGAAGGGAAATGGTCAGAATATCCGTCTTGGCTGCGCGCACGGCATCGGCCAGAACAGCAGGTGACGGGTAACGCGCCGTTCCGAGCAGAAGGCGGGAACTGACGTCGCGATCGTAAAGTCTCAGCATATCATCCTCCCTGCATGGGCGAGAGGATTTCGATCCTGTCGAAATCCTTCAGGTGAAAGTCGGGGCGGTCTTCGGCATGGACGAGATCGCCATTGACCGCCGTCGCCAGCCAATCACCCTCGTAGTCGAGCACGCTCAGAAGCTCCGAGAGCGTTGCCGTGGTGAGATCATGCTCTTCGCCGTTGACGTGAATCCGCATGGGAAACCTCCTTTTTATCCAGAATATCGGCGGCCTGCCGCGCCATGGCGGGCGAGAGCAGAAAGCCGTGCCGATGCGCACCATTGATGAAGAGCGTGTCGCCCTTCTGCGTGATGCCGGAAAGATTGTTGGGAAAGGCGGGCCGGATGCCCGTTCCCGTTTCGATGATCTGCGCTTCGCCGAAAGACGGGTGAAGCGCGTAAGCGGCGTTGAGAAACTCCATCATCGAACGCGCCGAAATCGGTCCTTCGTCTTCGGACTCGATCATGGTTGCGCCCACCATGAAGCGCCCCGGCTCTCGCGGCACGACATAAAGCGGGATGCGCGGATGGAGCAGGCGCACGGGCCGCGAAAGCGAAATCTCCTCGCTCGCGAGATAGAGCATTTCGCCACGCACGCCGCGAAGCCCCGGCAGGGAACCGACCTGCGCACGGCCAGTGCAATCGACAATGCGGTCGAAGCCGCTCCCATCCATGGTCTGGATGCCGAGATGGAACACCACACCCATCGAAACCAGACGCTGATGCAGCGCATGCAGCGCCAATCTTGGATCTAGATAGCCCTCGCCTTCGAAGAAAAGCCCATGCCGGAAACGCCCCGCAAGGTCGGGCTCCAGAACAGCAATCTCCTCTTCGTCCACCCAGCGATAACCGGTTGTCCGAGAGGCAAAGCGCGAAAGCTCAGCCTTATCACGAGCAGGCGCGACGACCAGCGTGCCGTTGCGCGTAACGAGGCCGGGCGTCGCCTCCTCCCACCAGTCAAGCGCCGACTGGCCAAGGGTCAAAACCGCTTCTTCCGCGCTTTCACGCTCACACCATGGAGCGAGCATTCCGCCCGCATACCATGATGCGCCGTGACCGACCTCGGCGGAGATGTCATGCATTTCTACCGAAGCGCTACGTTTCGAGAGCTCAAGAGCAGCCGTCAAACCGGCAACGCCTGCCCCCTTGATGAGAATGCGCATCTCACTCTCCGGCCACAGGCTGCGGCAGCGGCATATAAAGATCGCCGCCCTGCTTGAACTTTTCCGCCATGGCTTCCAGCCCTTCCTTCTGGGCTTCGGATCGGATGTCGTGGGAAATGCGCATGGAGCAGAATTTCGGTCCGCACATGGAGCAGAAATGCGCGACCTTGTGCGCTTCCTTCGGCAAGGTCTCATCATGGAAGGACCGCGCCGTTTCCGGGTCGAGCGATAGATTGAATTGGTCTTCCCAACGGAATTCGAAGCGGGCGCGGGACAGTGCATCGTCACGTACTTGGGCTGCCGGATGCCCCTTGGCGAGATCCGCTGCATGGGCGGCAATCTTGTAGGTAATGACGCCGACCTTCACGTCGTTACGGTCAGGCAGACCCAGATGCTCCTTCGGCGTCACGTAGCAAAGCATGGCCGTGCCGAACCAGCCGATCATCGCAGCACCGATGCCAGAGGTAATGTGATCGTAACCGGGCGCAATATCCGTCGTCAGCGGTCCAAGCGTGTAGAACGGCGCCTCGCCGCAGGTCTTCAACTGCTTGTCCATGTTTTCCTTGATCTTGTGCATCGGCACATGGCCGGGGCCTTCGATCATGACCTGACAATCCTTCGCCCAGGCGATCTGCGTCAGCTCGCCCAGCGTCTCCAGCTCGGCAAATTGTGCCGCATCATTTGCATCGGCAATCGAGCCCGGACGCAGGCCATCGCCCAGCGAGAAGGACACATCATAGGCACGACAAATATCGCAGATTTCCTCGAAATGCTCGTAGAGGAAGCTTTCCTTATGATGATGCAGACACCACTTGGCCATGATCGAGCCGCCGCGCGAGACGATGCCCGTGACGCGGTTGACTGTCAGCGGAATGTAGTGAAGCCGCACGCCCGCATGAATGGTGAAGTAATCGACGCCCTGCTCCGCCTGCTCGATCAGCGTATCGCGGAACACCTCCCAATTCAGATCTTCGGCAATGCCGTTCACCTTTTCCAGCGCCTGATAAAGCGGTACCGTGCCGATCGGAACCGGCGAATTGCGGATGATCCATTCGCGGATATTGTGGATGTTGCGCCCGGTGGAGAGGTCCATCACTGTGTCTGCACCCCAGCGGGTGGCCCACACCATCTTCTCCACCTCTTCCGCCATGGAGGAGGTGACCGCCGAATTGCCGATATTGGCGTTGATCTTCACCAGAAAATTCCGCCCGATGATCATCGGCTCAGCTTCAGGGTGGTTGATGTTGGCGGGAATGATGGCGCGGCCCGAGGCCACTTCCTGCCGCACGAATTCCGGCGTGACGTGATCGGGAATATGCGCACCAAAGCTCTCCCCATCACGGACCAGCTTTTCCTTCGCCGCTTCGCGCCCCAGATTTTCGCGGATGGCGATATATTCCATCTCAGGCGTTATGATGCCTGCCCGCGCATAGGCAAGCTGCGTCACCGCTTTGCCATCCCTGGCGCGCAGCGGCTGGTTGCGAACCGGAAATTCCGGCGTCAGGCGCTCGCCTGTGGCAAAGCCGTTATCTTCGGGTTTGACGTGACGGCCCTCGTAACGCTCGACGTCACCGCGTTCCAAAACCCATTGCTGGCGGAGACGCGGCAAGCCACCGTCTATGTTCAGCAAATGAGAAGGGTCGGTGTAGGGACCGGACGAATCATAGACCGTAACCGGCGGCTCGCCAGCCGTCGGATGCACCGCAATTTCGCGCATCGGCACGCGGATATGCGGATGCACCACACCCGGCTTGTAAACCTTGGTGGAAGCGGGCAGCGGACCTGTGGTCACCGTGGGAGAGAGATTTTTAGCAGCAATGTTCATCGTGAGGCTCCAAAGCAAAACAGTGGAGACCCAGTTCGAGCATGAAGACGAAAAAGCGCGGGATTGAAAAGATGACAGTTGCCCGGCGCTTGGCCGATACTGCTGTTTTCCGCGTTTGCACCGTCCCTACGCCAGTATGAACTGGATCAGGTTCAACGGGTCACTGCGCTTGGTAGCAGAATCTCAGCCCCTTGACGGGACACCCCTGGTGAATGCGACCATGAAACTCCCTGAACACTTTCTTGTCAAGTTGTCTCGGTCACCCGAAATTAACCTCACCGTTTATGGGAATGTTATTTTTTCGCGATTAACTGCAAGATGCGCTATGATAGCATCCAGCTTCAGGGAGATTACTTGGGATGAATTCAACTATTCGTGAAGTACTGTCGAAATTCGGCCAGCTTCCTGTTCCTGTCGACACGATTGCAGACGACGCCGATCTTTACGCGGCAGGGCTTTCTTCCTTCGCCTCCGTGCAATTGATGCTTGGTCTTGAAGAAGCATTCGATATCGAATTCCCCGACAGCATGCTGAACCGCAAATCCTTCGCAAGCATCGGTGCGATTGAGACGACGGTTAAAGCCATCCTCGACGGTAAAGAGGCGGCCTGATGGACGCCGCCGTCGCTTCACAGAACATGGAACTGGCGGCACGCGCCAAGCGTGTGGCCTCCACTGCGGCCAAATTTGCCGATGACGTGGACGCGGCGGGTCGTTTCCCGAGTGAAGCAGTCGACGCTCTTCGAAGCGAGCGGCTGCTGGGCATTCAGGTGCCGAAGCATCTGGGTGGCGAAGGCGCAAGTCTACAGGAAATCGCCGATATCTGCTGCACGCTGGGTCAGGCGTGTTCGGCAACTGCCATGATTTTCGCCATGCACCACATCAAGGCATCGAGCCTTGTGGAGCATGGGGAAGCCAGCGAATGGCACGGCGCCTTCATGCGCCGCGTGGCAGGCGAACAGCTTCTTCTCGGCTCGGCAACGACGGAAGGCGGCATCGGCGGAAACCTGAGAAATTCGATCTGCGCAATTGAAGTCACCGGCGATCAGTGCTGGCTGGAAAAAGACGCAACCGTCATTTCCTATGGCAGCGAAGCGGACGCAATTCTTATCACATCGCGGGCGCATGCGGATGCGGCACCTGCCGATCAGGTGATGACGGTTTTCCTGAAAGACCAGTACAGCCTTGAAAAGACCCATGTGTGGAACACGCTCGGCATGCGGGGCACCTGCTCGGATGGCTTCCTGTTCAAAGGTGGAGCCCCTGCGGAACAGATATTCCCCAAGCCTTTCGCGGAAATCGCGGCGCAATCCATGCTTGCCACGTCTCACCTGCTGTGGAGCGGTGTGTGGTACGGTATCGCAGCCGATGCCGTTGCACGCGCGCAGGCTTTCGTGCGTGCCGCTGCTCGCAAATCTCCCGGCGTCGCGCCTCCCGGCGCGCTGCGTCTGGCGGAAGTGTCGAACAAGCTGCAGATCGTCAAATCCAACGTGATTGCTGGCATCAAGGCTTATGAAGACACCAAGACGGACCCGGACAGATTGATGTCGATGGCCTTCGCCATTGCCATGAACAATGTGAAGATCTGCTCTTCCGAAACCATTCTCGAAATCATCAACCATGCGATGCTGATCTGCGGCATCATGGGCTACAAGAACGGCACGCCGTATAGCGTCGGGCGGCATCTGCGCGATGCGCATTCCGCGCAATTGATGATTTCCAACGACAGAATCTTGAGCAATTCCGCCAATCTCCTGCTGGTTCAGAAGCAGGACACGAGCCTTTTGGGATAAGACCATGGACATGCAAACATCGTTTCTCGATCGCCTGTTCGACAAGGGCCTGCTGATCGATACCGGCGTGGACGGCCTGTATGGTCGCAGCGGCCAGTTCGAAGACGTTATCACCGCATTCGAACGCCTGATCGACAAGGTCGGCGGCGGTGACAAGGCCGAAGCCATCCGTTTCCCGCCCGGCATCAACCGCGCCTATTTCGAAAAAAGCGGTTACATGAAGAGCTTCCCACAGCTTGCGGGCACCGTGCATTCCTTCTGCGGCTGCGAGCTCGATCATGTCAGCCTGATCAAAAGCATGGACGAAGGTACGGACTGGACGAAAGACCAGAAGATTACCGACATCGTGCTGACGCCAGCCGCCTGCTATCCGCTATATCCAACCATCGCCAAGCGCGGCAACCTGCCGGAAAATGGCGGTCTCTACGACATCCAGTCCTATTGCTTCCGCCACGAACCGTCCAAGGACCCCGCACGCCAGCAGCTTTTCCGCATGCGCGAATATGTTCGCATGGGCACCGAGAGCGACGTCACCGAATTCCGCCAGATCTGGATGGATCGCGGCGTCGAGATGATGGAAAAGATCGGGCTCGAGGTGAAGATCGATATTGCCAACGATCCGTTCTTCGGGCGCGCTGGCAGGATGCTGGTCAACAATCAGCGCGATCAGAACCTGAAATTCGAACTGCTGATTCCCGTTACCTCCACGACCAACCTGACGGCCTGCATGAGCTTCAACTACCATCAGGATTCCTTCGGTACGAAGTGGGGTCTGAACCTTGCCGATGGCGAAGTTGCCCACACGGCCTGCGTCGGCTTCGGTCTGGAACGCATCGCGCTGGCGCTCTTTGCCAAGCATGGTCTGGATGTGGATCAGTGGCCGCAATCGGTTCGCGAAACGCTCTGGGGCTGATGTTTGCATGACAGCGATTTTTCCGGGCTTGAACGCTGAAAACTACACCCCTCACCCGCTCCATGCGTCTGACCGGATGTGGCCGGAAACCAATTGCTATGTCGATCTCTGGATCGAGCTTCTGGCCTCCAGCGGACTGCCGCCGGAGGCCATGCTCGGCTTCACGCTGACCCAGGATTTCGAGGGCGACCAGTTCACCTTCTTCAAGGTGCCGCTGGAAGACCTCGAAGCGCTCTATGGCATCCGCGTGACCGAACTGGCGATTTTCGACAGCATCGAAAACCACGTGGAAACACAGCTGGAACGCGGGCGCATCTGCCTGATCGAGATGGACAGCTTCTACATGCCGGATACGCAGGGCGTCGGCTACCGCAAGGAGCATGGCAAGACGACGGTCGCCATCAACCGCATGGATCGCGAGAATCGCAAACTGGAATATTTCCACAATGCCGGTTACTTCGCGCTGGAAGGCGATGATTATGCGGGCATTTTCCAGCATCATCTCAAGGAAGACGAACCGCCTTTCCTGCCCTATACCGAATTCGTGAAATTCGCCGAGGAGCCGGTGTCCGAAAAGCATCGCCGCGCTTTGGCAGAACGCCTGCTGACGCAACACTTCGCCAAGCGACCGAAACACAACCCCATAAGCGCCTTCGCACAGGTGTTTCCGGCACAGGTGGAGAAAGTGGCTGACCGCCCCTTCGGCTTCTTCCACAAATATGCCTTCAACACGCTGCGCCAGATGGGCGCGAATTTCGAACTGGCCGCAAGCCACCTGCAATGGCTGGGTGGCGAGCATGCCTTCAACGATGCCCCTGCGCAGGCTCTGAGAATTTCCGAAGTGTCCAAGACCGTGCAGTTCCAGCTTGCGCGTGCGGTAACGCGCCGCAAATTCGATGCGTTGGCAACCGTTCTCGATCCGGCAGCGGATGCCTGGGACGAGTTGATGGCAAAACTCGGAAAGAGCCTCGATAGCGCCAGCGAGGCCGCGTGATCGCGCCGGTCCACCATTCCGCCCGCCCCGGCCAGTTGCTGACGGAAGGCTGGACCCTGACGCTGACTGAGGCCGATGCCTATTCCCGCCCGTCAGACATTCCACTCGATGCCGAAGCCATCACGGCACCTGTGCCGGGAACCGTTGCCGAAGCGCTCGAGGCTGTCGGAAAGTTCGATCGCTTCAATCCGAAGCCGCTCAACGGCCTTGATGCATGGTATCGGCTGACGCTGATTTCCGATGGCCCGCAACGCGCAACGCTTCATTTCGACGGGCTTGCCACCATTGCCGAGATTTATCTGAATGGTGAGGTCATTGCCAACAGCACCAGCATGTTCGAAGCGCAGGAAACGCCCGTTCAACTGACGGGCGCTGACGAGCTTGCCATCTGCTTCCGTGCGCTCGCCCCACGGCTTGAAAGAAGCGGCCCACGCGCCCGCTGGCGCCCGCAAATGATGAACACGCAAGGCCTGCGGATGATCAGAACCACGGCACTGGGTTACATGCCCGGCTGGTGTCCTGAAATTCACGCCGCTGGCCCCTGGCGGTCGATCCGGCTGACACGAGGGAATGAAGCTACCTTCGAAATCAAGTTGTTCCGAGCGGAACTGACCGAGGATGGCGCGGGCGTCGTGAAACTTTCCGTCGAGGCTGCGGCCTCTACGAAACAGATCGAAATCGAATGTAACGGACATCAAGCACTTCTCTCGCCCATTAACGATGGCCTTTTCGAAGGTGAGTTGAGGCTGGACGGCATCGAGCCTTGGTGGCCATCTACCCATGGCAAGCCGACCCTGCATGACGTCACGCTCCGGCTGGACGGGAAAAGTCATCCCATCGGCAAGACAGGTTTCCGCCGCGTCGAGATCGACCATAGCGCAGATGGCAAAGGTTTCGGCCTGAAGCTCAATGGAGAGCCGATCTTCTGCCGGGGTGCGGTCTGGACCAATGCGGATATCGTCAGGCTTCCCGGCAATCGGAAAGACTATGAGCCCTGGCTGCGGCTTGCGGCAGAGGCGGGCATGAACATGATCCGCATCGGCGGGACCATGGCCTACGAGACCGCAGATTTCTTTGCGCTTTGCGACGAACTCGGCCTCATGGTCTGGCAGGATATGATGCTGGCAAATTTCGATTATCCTGCCAAGGACGAGGCCTTTCTCGCCCATATCGAAACCGAAACCACGCAGCTTCTGGCAAAGACCGCACTTTCTCCGTCTCTTGCCGTTCTGTGCGGCGGCAGCGAAATCTATCAGCAAGGCGCGATGCTCGGGCTTTCGGAAGCATTCTGGAAAGGCCCGCTGACGGAGGAGATACTGCCGAATTACGTGCAGCAGCATCGCCCGGATATCGTCTATGTCCCTAACTCCCCCTTCGGTGGCGCGCTCCCCTTCTTTCCCAATGAAAAGGTCGGGCACTATTACGGTGTCGGAGCCTATTGCAGACCGCTGGACGATGCGCGCCGCGCAGACGTCCGGTTTGCCGGAGAGTGCCTAGCCTTCGCCAATGTGCCACAACAGAAGACCCTTGAAGCCCATCTTCCGGTCAGGGCCTTCCATGATCCGCTCTGGAAATCCCGCATTCCACGCGACCGTGGAGCATCATGGGATTTCGAGGATGTTCGCGATCATTACCTGAAGCTGCTCTACGATGCGGACCCGACGACGCTGCGCCGCGAAGATGGCGAGCGATATCTGGACCTCTCCCGCGCGGCAATCGCGGAGGTTATGGAGGTGACTTTTGGAGAGTGGCGGCGCAACGGCTCCTCCTGTCAGGGCGCACTGGTCTGGACATTGCAGGACCTGCTGCCCGGTCCCGGCTGGGGGCTGATCGATTCCACCGGCGAGCCGAAATCGACATGGTACGCCTTGAAGCGGGCATTCCGTCCAGTGCAAATCATCCTCACCGACGAGGGCACGAACGGACTGGACGTTCACATATTAAATGAGACCGGACAAAGCCGAAATGTGATCGTGGAACTCGCCTGCCTGCGAGATGGATTGCAGCCTGTCGTGAGCGGCAGACGGCAGCTCGAACTTGCCTCCCGCACAAAGATAACGCTCGCCGCGACCGATCTTTTCGGTGCCTTTTTCGATACGACCTATGCCTACCGCTTCGGCCCACCTTCGCACGATGTGACCGTGGCGAGACTACGCGACGTGGAGAGTGGCGAGATCCTCGCGAGTGCCTATCATTTCCCGCTTGGCCGCAGCGCTGCGATGCATTCCGCAACGCTCACCCCAATTGTGAGCCAGAAAGACGACCGCTGGTTCCTGACGATCACATCGGATCGCTTCGCTCAATCGGTCCATGTCGCTGCGCAAAACCATCGTCCTGCCGACGACTGGTTCCATCTGGCCCCGGGAGAAAGCAGGACTATTGAGCTGTTTCACACGGGCAAGCGCCGCGCGGAAGAGCCACACGGAGAAATCCGCGCGCTCGGCTCCCGACAGTTGTTCCGTTTTTGAAGAAATGCGTTATAAGTCGGCTTAATCATACCTGCCGGTGACCCACTGGCGGGCGCAAGCATTCATCCCCATTTCTACGCAATACTAACCGTTCCCACCGGTGGTTTTGACGCAATCGAAAACATCATTTACCTTCCTGCCGATCCGGCAAGGCATAGAAGTCCTACATGGAAAAAAGTTTAACCCGCTATATCTGGAATCACACGAAGCGGCAGCAGCTTTTCATTCTGCTGATTGTCGCCTTGTCGATGATACCGTATTTCCTTGCATTCGATCTTCCCAAGCAGATCGTCAACGGCCCCATTCAGGGTGACGGTTTCGAAGGCGTCAATTCCACCCAGCTGTTCATGCATCTGACGGTGGATATTCCCTATTACGGCAAGCTCACGCTTTTCCCCGGCATCGAGCTGACGCGTCTTGGCATGTTGATGGGGCTGAGCCTGACCTTTCTTGCGCTCGTCATCATCAACGGCCTCTTCAAATATTACATCAACACCTACAAGGGCCGTCTGGGGGAGCGACTGCTCCGCCGCATTCGCTTCCAGCTGATAGACCGCATACTTCTCTTCCCGCCCTCGCACTTCAAGCGGGTGAAGGGCGCGGAAATCTCCAGCATGATCAAGGACGAGGTGGAGCCACTCGGCGGCTTCACTGGCGACGCTTTCGTGCAGCCCGCACTTCTGGGCGGGCAGGCGCTATCGGCGCTGTTCTTCATTCTCGTGCAGAATTTCTGGCTGGGTCTCATCGCCGCATTCATGGCCGCCATTCAGGTCGGCATCATTCCCAAGATGCGCCGCCGCCTGATCGAGCTTGGCCGCCAGCGGCAATTGAGTGCGCGCCAGCTGGCAGGCCGGATCGGCGAAATGGTGGAAGGCATCGGTACGATCCATGCCTACGACACCTCGAATTACGAGCGCGCGGACGCAGCCCACAGGCTGGGTGAAATCTTCAAGATCCGCTACGATCTCTACCAGTGGAAGTTCATCGTAAAGTTCATCAATAACTTCCTGGCACAGCTGACACCCTTCTTCTTCTATGCGCTCGGCGGTTACCTTACCCTGCGCGGCAGCCTCGACGTCGGTCAGCTCGTCGCCGTCATCAACGCCTATAAGGAACTTCCCGGCCCGCTGAAGGAGCTGATCGACTGGGATCAGGCCCGTCAGGACGTTCAGGTCAAATATGAGCAGGTTTTCGAGCAGTTCGATTCCCCAAGCATGATCGACGGTAAAATTCAGGCGCTTTCGCCGGAAGCAGCAGCAGCCATCACCGGCCCTATCGTCGTGTCCGGCCTGTCGCTCGATGACGACAGCGGCACACGCCTGCTTGATCAGGCCTCGCTGACGATCAATCCGGGAGAAACCATCGCCATCGTCGGCAGTGCCGGTGGCGAGGCGCTGGCGGATGCGCTGGGGCGCACGCTCTGGCCCACTTCAGGCAAGATTTCCATTGGCGATGCCGATTTCCATGAGTTGCCGGAATCCGTTACGGGACGGCGCATCTCTTACGTATCTGCCGACACTTATTTCTTCCATGCCAGCCTCAGGGACAATCTTCTCTACGGCCTCAAGCACGCACCTTTGAAAGCCAAGGAATATGAGGGCGCCGAGCTCGAGCATCGGAAGTGGGAAATTCGCGAGGCGAAGCTTGCCGAGAACCCGAATATCGACCTGCACGGAGACTGGATCGACTACGAATCCAGCCCTGCAGGCAGCGATGATCCGGACCGCTTCCTGAAAGCCATGCTGGATGTGCTCGATACCGTTCAACTCTCGCCGGATGTACTGGAATTTGCGCTAAGATCCTCGATCGATCCTTTGAGCGACCTGCATCTTGCGGCGCGGATCGTGGAACTGAGACAGGTCCTGCGCAGCGAACTCGAACGGGAAAATCTCAGCGGGCTGATCGTTCCTTTCGAGCCGAACAGCTACAACACGGAAGCGACCGTTGGTGAGAACATATTGTTCGGCACCATGCGCGATGCATCCACCGGCAGCCGCAAGATCATTGAAAGCGACTACTTCCGCTCTTTGATGCGGGGAACGGGCCTATCCAACACGCTGTTCGACATGGGTTACACGATTGCGGAAAACATCGTTGAAATCTTCAGCGATCTCCCGCCCGATCACCCGCTGTTCCAGCAAATGAACTTCATGACCGCGGAAGATATTCCGAGCTACCAGCAGATGCTTCAGCGTCTCCAGGGCAAAGGCTACGGCGATGCGAGCGAGGCCGAGCGCCGCGCCATGCTGCGGCTCAGCTTCTTCTATATCGAGCCCCGTCAGCGCTTCGGTCTTCTGACCGACGATGTGATGAAGCGTATCGTGGAAGTGCGCCACATGTTCCATGAAAAGCTGCCGGACGAGTTGCGCGACATCATCGAGCCTTACGATCCGAGCAAATACGCGGCCTCCACCAGCCTGCTCGACAACATCCTCTTCGGCAAGATCAGCCACCGTTATACCGACGCTTCGCGACGCATCACCCGCATCGTGGCCGATGCGATGCGCAAGCAGGGCGTCTATGATCGCGTGTTGGCCGTGGGCCTTGAATTTAATCTCGGCGCGGGCGGAAAGAGGCTTGGACCGCTTCAGCGGCAGAAGCTCAATCTTGCGCGTGCGCTGATGCGCCGGTCGGACTTCTACGTCCTGAACCGCCCGCTTCCCGGCCTCGACCATCGATTGCAGCAGGAAATCGTCGATAACGTCATGACGTTCCTGAGAACGGACGGCGCAAATCCTGCAATCCTCTGGGTTCTATCGAACCCATCGCTTGCCCGGATGTTCGATAGGGTGATCGTTGTCAACCAGAGCGCGATCATTGCCGATGGATCATACGAGACTCTTGCGGAAGAAAACGGTACATTCAAAGAAATGATTGCTGCATGATAGATGCAGTGCAATCATATGAGGAACACGAGGTGAGACAAGGCGATGCTTTTCAAGGATGAAATTCAGATGCTGAAGCGCGTTCCATTCTTTAGCGAGATGGAGCCGTCGAAACTCAAGCTTCTTGCTTTCGCATCGGACCGCGTGTCCTACCACGCAGGCGACGAGCTGTTTCGTCAGGGCGATCTGGGAGACGCTGCCTACGTGCTTCTGACCGGCAAGGTGGATGTGCTGATCGACTCGCCTTCCGGGCAGATCAAGCTGACGGAAATGAGCGGCAACGCCATCGTCGGTGAAATCGCTATTCTGTGCGACAGTGTGCGTACCGCAACGGTTCGCGCCTCTACTCCCGTAGAAGCGCTGCGCATCGGCAAGGAGCAGTTCTTCAAGCTGATGTCGGATTTTCCCGACGTGACGATCAAGGTCATGCGTGTCCTGGCCGAGCGTCTGACACAGACGACCACTGAACTGAGCAAAGCGCGCGCGCATTCGAACGCATGAACGAAATCTTCTTCCGCTGCGTTACTATGCAAAAGAAAAATAAAAGTGGTGTTGGCGTAATAAAACTGAAATGCTGCACGGAGTAAGGACACGCCAGTCAATGGCGGTAGTAACGCGGAACCCAGCGGAGGAAACGTAGAACGGGTGCCCGCGGTAAGTTGGGGTGTATCATGGTGTTGAATTCCGACGAGGAACGTCGGGGCAATAAACAGGAATTCCGGGTCAAGATTTGGGGAGCGCGGGGAACGCTTCCTGTCTCAGGAGATAAATTCCGCAAATATGGTGGCAACACGATCTGCATCGAGGTTCGGTGCGGAGACCACATTCTGCTTTTCGATGCAGGCTCCGGCCTTCATCCCGCCGGACAGGCGCTGAAAGCGGAAGGTGCGGCCAATGTCGACATGTTCTTCTCCCATTGCCACTATGACCACATCGTCGGCTTTCCGTACTTCAAGCCATTCTTCAAGCGCGAGAACGATGTGCGCATCTGGTCCGGCCATCTCGCCGGGCAGAAGACCACCCGCGAAATGCTGCGTGAGTTCATGAGCCCTCCATGGTTCCCGGCCCCGCTGGATATCTGCTGCGCACATATCGTCACCAGGGATTTCACCGCCGAAGACACGCTGTCGGTCCATCCTGATCTGTCGATCCAGACCGGAATGTTGACCCACCCCGGCAATGCCATCGGCTACAGGATCGACTGGCAGGGACGAAGCCTCGCCATCATCACCGATACGGAACATGAGCCGGGCAAGCTGGACAAGGCCGTACTGAAGCTCATCGACGATGTCGACCTTTTCCTCTACGACGCCAGCTTCAGCGATGCGGAGATGGAGCTTTACAAGGGATACGGCCACTCGTCATGGCAGCAGGCGATCCGTCTGGCCAAATCCGCCAATGCGAAGTCCGTCGGCTTCATTCATCACGCGCCCTTCCGCACGGATGACGAGCTTGACCAGATCGATGCGGATGCGAAGAAGGAATTTTCCGGCGCCTTCGCTGCGTTCGACGGGCAGGTCATAGAGCTGTGATTTTGAAAGCAGCTTGCGTGCCGCAGGTAATGTCAAAGAAGTGATGATACCTGCGCTCGCGCCAGCATGAATGTCTTTGGCTTTTATGTTCGCGTTGCGCTATGTGCCAGCGACCGATTTGCATGACCTCCTAAATCCCTCGCAAGAGACCCCTACCAAATGGGTATTCCGCAAGAAGATAGGACGTGGAATAATTTAACCCTTTGGAAGAAGTTTGTGAGGTGCGAATGGCGCAGCTGGTGTCAGAGACGTCCCTGAGACGTGCACGGTTGCTCTCCGGCCTCACCATGCTGGCCTTTCTCGTCTGCCACCTGTCGAACCACGCGCTCGCGCTGATCTCCATCGAGACCGCGGAATATGGGCGCATGTGGTTCAGCATCGTCTGGCTGAACCCGCTCAGCAGCATCATTCTCTATTCTGCCGTCCTCACCCACATCATTCTGGTGCTGCGCTCCATCTATCTCAAGCGGTCACTGCGCATGCCACTGAGAGAAGGCCTGCAGATATTTCTCGGCCTGCTCATCCCATTCCTGATCATCGATCACGCCGCAGGCATACGCTTTGCCCGCATGCTTTTCGATATTGACGATGGATATAACGACGTCATCCGACGACTTTGGATCGTCTCTCCGATGGCGGGGTTGAAGCAGAGCATAGCGCTGGTTCTGATCTGGACCCATGGCTGTCTCGGCGTCTATTTCTGGCTGCGCTATCGAAGCTGGTACAAAAGAATCGCGCCCTATCTGCTGACGGTCGCGGTTCTTCTGCCGATCCTTGCACTGCTGGGTTTCAGCGATGCCGGTCGGCAAATGGAACTAGACGTGCCCGCCGACCATCCTCATTCCGAAGCTGCGATGCGCTCGCCTACGGAAACACCGGTAAGAACACCAGCGCGTCAGGCCGTGATAGAGCAGATCACCTTCGGTTTTCGCATGGCATTCAGCACCGCCGTTGCCCTGACCTTCGCTGCCCGTGCCTTCCGGGGCTGGCGCCAGAGGTCGCGCGGCTTTGAGATACTCTATGAGGGTGGCGGTGCCCTGCGCGCACCGGCAGGCTTCAGCGTTCTGGAGGCAAGCCGTCTTGGCGGTATTTCCCATTTCTCCGCCTGTGGCGGCAAGGGCCGATGCTCCACATGCCGGGTGAAAATCCTGGAGGCGCACGGGCCGCTGCCGGAGCCGGGCGATATCGAGAAAGCGACACTGCAACGCATTCACGCGGATTCGGATGTGCGGCTGGGCTGCCAGCTGCGCCCTTCCGGCAGGGTCAAGGTCGCGCTTCTGCTGTCATCCCATCAGCAGAACGACATTCCGGCAAGCGGTGAACCGATCCGCCCCGGCCGTGAAGAGGAAATAGCCGTTCTCTTCTGCGACCTTCGAAACTTCACGTCCCTTTCGGAATCGCGCCTACCCTACGACATGGTGTTCCTGCTGAACCGTTACTTTACCGTGGTCGGCCAGTCCGTGGAGCAGGCAGGCGGGCGCATCGATAAATTCATCGGCGATGGCGCAATGGCTCTGTTCGGGCTGGAAGGAAATGCAGGTGCCGCTTCTGCGGATGCCCTGAAGGCAGCCGCTTATATTCTTCGCGATATCGATAAGCTGAACGAGGAGCTCGAGAAGCAATTTGCCGTGCGCCTGCGCGTTGCCATCGGCATCCACGCAGGCCCCTCCATCGTCGGTATCATGGGCTACGGGGCGGCGAAAAATCTCACCGCCATCGGCGACACGGTGAATGTCGCCAGCCGCCTGGAAACCGCCGCCAAGGAGTTCGGCGCATCCATCGTCATATCCGAACCGGCGATGGTGCAAACTGCCCACACACTGGACGCGCTTCAGAGCAGAACCATACCCATTCGTGGGCGCAGCTCCGAAATGAAAGTGTTCCTGATCTCGGAGAAAGAAAGCAAACGCTTTCTGTAAATCGTCGGACGCGAGTAGCGTCAGATTTTCCGGTAGAGGAAATATCTGTCTCTTGGCACCGATGGGGGAACCGGCAACGGATTGAGGCTCGGCTCCTGAAGCGGAAGGCCGCTGACCGCGATGCCACCGGATGCCAGCATTCCCGCCACGATCTGCGGAAGCCATGTCAGCGTCACCGCATCCCTCTCGTCATAGCCGGTGCCAATATCCGCATGAACGAGCGCCGCTCCGATACCAACCCAGTCTTTTGCCGTCTGGTCGATTTCACCGATGACGAGATTGCCATCCTCTGGCACCGAAGATGCGTGCGCTCCCATGGCCCTGTCGAAGGCAACGATACGGCGATCCGGGAACAGCTCTCGCAGATGGTTGAAGGTGCGGCCATTGCCGAGCCCGATCTCCATGACCGGCCCATCGGCAGGGAGTTCCAGATCACCCTGGACATGATTGAGAATATCGCGCTGGGCGCTGAGGCGGCGGATGAAACTGTCCAGTCTGCTCATGAAAATCCTGTCCTATCAAGCCTTGAGAATATGGCCTGCACTGATGCTTCGGCGCGCAAAGGCATTGCGCGTATCGATGATCAGCGGAGACCAGTCGGCCAGCTGCTGGTAATCGACGTTGTCGTGATCGGTCGCAACGAGAACGGCGTCGTAAGCTGCGATACTGTCCCTGTTCCAATCCGCCGATTTCATGCCCATGAGATGGCTGTATTCGCGGGTCTTCGGAATTTCCGCCACGTAAGGGTCGTGAAACGCAACCTCGCCGCCGCGCTCGAGAATGAGCTCGATCAGCTTCAGTGACGGGCTTTCACGAATATCCGGCACGTTTTTCTTGTAAGCAAGACCGAGGACAAGCACCTTGGAACGGCTGAGCGCCTTTCCCTGATGAACGTCCAACGCCTCTGCCAACCGTCCAACGACATGGCGCGGCATGCCGGTGTTGATCTGCCCGGCAAGCTCGATAAAGCGCGTCGGCAGCTCATACTCCTTGGATTTCCAGGTCAGGTAGAATGGATCGATGGGGATACAATGCCCGCCAAGACCCGGCCCCGGATAAAACGGCATATAGCCGAAAGGCTTCGTCTTGGCCGCGTCGATGACCTCCCAGATATCGATGCCCATGGCCTCGTAAACGACCTTGAGTTCATTGACGAGCGCGATATTGACCGCACGAAACACGTTTTCGGTGATCTTAACGGCTTCGGCTGTGGCATTGGTCGAGACGGGAATGACGGTCTTGACCACGGAGCCGTAAAAGGCCGTCATCAACTCGGCAGCATCAGACCCATCACCCGCAACCACCTTCGGAATGGTCGAAGTCTGGAAATCACGATTGCCGGGATCTTCGCGTTCCGGTGAGAAGCCAAGGAAGAAATCTTCAGCCGATTTCAGGCCGGTCTTCTCCAGTATCGTCTTGACGATACCATCGGTCGTGCCGGGATAGGTGGTGGATTCCAGAACCACCAGCTGCCCTGGGCGCAAAGTCTTTGCGATCTCACGACAGGTATTCTCGACATAGGAAAGATCGGGATCGCGATACTTGGTCAGCGGCGTGGGAACGCATATCGCGATGACATCGCAGTCGCCGAGCCTGGAAAAATCGCATGTCGCTTCGAAGGTGCCGTTCTCGCAAGCGGCGCCAAGAATATCGTCCGGCACCGCTTCGATATAACTCTTGCGCGCCTCGACAGCCTTGATCTTGGCTGGATCGATATCGAAACCCGTAACCCTGAAGCCGGAATTGGCAATCGTCATGGCCAGCGGAAGGCCCACATAACCAAGCCCGATGACACCGGCCCTAGCCTTTTTCGACTGAATGAGTTCGAGAAGTTGCTGTGCGTTTGGAGAGGAAGTCAAAGCGTTTTGCGCCCCGCGCATGAAGGAAACATGCTCATCAGTTGGGCGAGAACACCCAAGGTGTCAAGGCAGGGGCGTCTTAAATTCCGGTTGACGAAGTGTTGAGCGAAGACGCACAACTCGCTGCCATGAAAATCGCCTTCTACTGCCCGCTGAAGTCACCGAACCATCCCGTGCCCTCCGGCGACCGGCTAATGGCGCGGTTGCTCATGCAGGCGATGCAGCTGTCCGGTCACGAGGTAAATGTGGTGTCGGAGCTCCGCACCTTCCTGCGTCAACCTTACGGCGAAGAGGCAGATGCACTAGTACGCGACGCAACAGGTGAAATCGAGCGGATTTCAGCGCTGTGGAGCCAGACAGCAAAGCCGGATATCTGGTTCTGCTATCATCCCTATTACAAGGCTTTCGATCTGCTCGGACCTGAACTCTGCAAGCGTTTCGACATCCCCTACATCACGGCGGAAGCCTCATACTCGCCGAAGCGAAATGCCTCCGGCTGGGCGGATGTGCAGGCCAAACTGCTGGACGACCTGCGCTTTGCAGCCGTCAACATCTGCTTTACCCATCGTGATCGCGAAGGTCTTCTCAAGGCCGATCCAGCCATACGCTCCGAGATGCTGCCACCCTTCATCGACGCCTCGCTGTTTGAACATCAGACCCCGGCACCGGCCACAGGCCGCATGGCGATCGTTGCAATGATGCGGGCGGGTGACAAGGTCAGCAGCTACACGGCGCTGGCGAAAGCACTCGAATTGCTGCCTCAGGCGTTGGACTGGACGCTGGAGATCATCGGCGATGGGCCTGAACGCGACGCAGTGCACAGGCTCTTCGACGGCATCGCGCCTGATCGGCTGGTCTGGCACGGCGAGAAAAATCCGCAGCAGATCGCAGATATTCTCTCTCATGCATCCTTGTATCTATGGCCCGGTCACGGAGAAGCCTATGGCCTTGCCTATCTGGAGGCGCAGGCGGCAGGCCTGCCAGTGATTGCGGAACATATTGCGGGCGTGCCGGAGGTCGTTTCTGACGGGAAGACCGGCATCCTGACCCAGCCGGGGCAGAGCCAGATATTTGCGGATGCCATCACGTCGCTGCTGACGGATGCAGAAAAACGGCAGCGGCTCGCCGATAATGCACGCCACTTCGCCACACAGGAACGCTCACTTCAGAAAGCGGCGGCGACGTTGGATGAAATCTTGCAAGCGGTTCAAGGAAACAGGGCATGACGGAAAAACGTCTTCTGGAAACGCTCGATAAGCTCGCCACTGAGGGCAGAGTTGCCGATCTCTGGCTTCGCGACGACGATGCGACGCAGCCAACCTCGGCACTTGATCGGCTGCTGGCGCTTTCGCAGACCTACTCCGTCCCCATGACGCTCGCCGTCATTCCCGAGCCAACGGGTGAGGCGCTGGCAAAAAAGCTGAGTGGCACGACCGACATCGACATCGCAGTCCACGGCTGGGCACATAAGAACCATGCGCGACCGGATGAGAAAAAGCGCGAGCTTGGGCTACACCGCGATAAGGACATCGTTCTTCGCGAACTGGAAGCGGGGTTCTCAAAATTGCGGGCGCTTCACCCAAGCCGCTTCGTGCCCATGCTCGTTCCGCCATGGAACCGGGTCGATCAGGACATCATCGATGGCCTGGATGACATCGGCTTTACCGCGCTTTCGGTCTATGGGCCGGAGAAAGAAAGCCCGATAACGCTTCTGAACACCCATATCGACGTCATAGACTGGCGCGGGACGAGAGGTGGCAAAGACCACGATCTGCTCTTTGCCGAAGCCGCCGAGCGTGTGTCCGTTGCTCAGCCCTCTGGTCGAACGGCGGGCATCCTCACCCATCATCTCGATCATGATGAAGCGGTGTGGAATTTTCTCGACCGCCTGTTTTCCCTGACAGCCAATCACCCCGGCTGCCGCTGGCGTTCATCGAGAGAGCTTATCGCGAACCCGTCACCATGATTTCCAGGCAATCAGAAGCCCGTCATTATCAGCGCCGGCTTTCGCACGCGCGTCCTCTACTGCGCTGAATGGCGCGCGATCCGGAAGAGCAGCTGCGACGAAATCTGCATTGGCGAGAGAAACGGAGCCTGCGCGTGCAACGACGGTAAAGATCAGCGGCCCCGTTGCCCACCAGGCAGGTGCCCGCGGCAGGTGCTGAAGAATATCCGGCAGTGCCTGCAAAATTCGCTCGAAGACCGGATGCCCTGCGGGCGTCGCGATGAAGGAGTTGGCAAACAGCACGCTTCCTCTGCCTGTCTGGCGTGGCGTGTCCTCGGCAAAGGCCGTCAGACCCATCATCGGCAGAATATCGAAAAAGCTGACATCATCCCGCGCAGGGTAAAAATCGCAGTCGAGATAAATGCCGCCGAAGCGGGACAGGATGACATAGCGCGCCACATCCACCGCGCCGGGAAAATCCCCCTCGGAAAGCATCCGCTGAAAGACCGGATCGGTGCTGATACCTGCACGCGCCAGATCCTCCTCCCGCCAAAGCCGATAGGTCAGGCCGTTGGCTTTCGCATGTGCCGCCCAAGCTTCGATCGCGGGCGGAACCTCTCTGTCGCCGATCCAGATTTGATGGATGACACGCGGAACCGCTTCACGGTTCTTGGCGGCAATGAGCCTCCTCTCATCAGACGAGAAGCGACCATAGGGCGCGAAGGTTTCCATCGGAGGAACAAGGAAATATTGATAGCCGGCTCGCCGAAGCACATCTCCCCTCGCCTTCGCAAGCCGCAGATGAGCGGAATGGAGCTTCCGTGGCAGGCCGAGCGCCGTCTGCTCGCCCATGTAATGCTGGTCACTCTCCTCACTTAAAAGATGGAGACGGCTTTCGGCCTCATCGAAATTATGCTCAGCCACCAAATGCCGGATTTCTGCAAGCTTCGCATCAAAATAAGCCTTGTCTGGCATGGAGCGTTCCTGACCTTAATAAGTCCGACATATCTTCGAAATAGATGTTGTCCTGCAAGCATAAAGAACATCTCGGATGCCTGAAATTTTCATGGTTTCAAGAGCATGGACAGAGCTTGTAGCGTGCGATAACGTGAAGGTTAATGGCCGCGAAATAAGAAACAAGGCGGCAAGGGGTTCTTGGCATGAGTGCAGACGCAGATTTGCTTCGCATCGAAAATCTGCAAGTCTCTTTTTCCATTATGGGCGGAAAAATCGACGCCGTCCGCAATGCCAGCCTCCGCATTCTGCCGGGCAAGGTCACGGCACTTGTCGGCGAATCCGGCTCGGGCAAATCCGTTATCGGCCAGACCATCATGGGCATCCAGCCCCGCACCGCAAGTGTGAACGGGCGCGTTCTCTTTTCCGACCCGAAGCGCCCCGGCGAACGCCCGACCGATCTGTTACAACTGGAGCCGGATGGAAAGCCCATGCGCGCCATCCGTGGCAACCGCATCGGCCTCATTTTTCAGGAGCCGATGACATCGTTTTCGCCGCTCCACACGATCGGCAACCAAATCGATGAGGCGCTGCGCATCCACTCGGTTCTGTCGCCGAAGGAGCGGCAGGAAAAGATCGAGGAAACGCTCGATCTTGTCGGTTTCGCCAAGCCCGCCAAGATTTGCCAGATGTACCCGTTCGAGCTTTCAGGCGGCATGCGCCAGCGCGCCATGATTGCCATGGCGCTGATCTGTCGCCCTGCCCTTCTGATTGCGGATGAGCCGACGACGGCGCTCGATGTGACCATTCAGGCGCAAATCCTGAAACTGCTGCGCGACCTGCAAAGCCGGCTCAATATGAGCATGCTGCTCATTACCCACGATCTCGGCGTCGTTGCCAATATCGCCGACGAGGTTGCCGTCATCTATCAGGGGGAAATCATGGAAGCGGGCACGGTGGACGACATTTTCCGCGCGCCTTCGCACCCCTATCTTAAGGGCCTGATGGCTGCGGTTCCGCATTTCGACATGAAGCCCGGCGAGCGGCTGAAGGCGCTGCGTGAAGTCACCATCGACAAGGAAAGCCTGATCGGCAAGAAAACCGCTGCAGTGGACAAGGCGCCTGGCGTCCTTCTGCGCGTCGACAATATCAGCAAGACCTTCACCACCCGCAAATCCAGCTGGTTCACCTCCGGCAAATCGAGCGCCACAAAGGCAGTGGATGGTGTCAGCTTCGATATCATGCGCGGTGAGTGCCTCGGCCTTGTCGGTGAAAGCGGCAGCGGCAAGACCACGGTCAGCAAAATACTGATGCGCGCCGTAAAACCCGATGAAGGTTCGATCACTTTCCACAGCAAAAACGGCGATATCGACGTTCTGAACGCCAAGGATGGCGATCTTCGCGAGTTGCGCACCAGAATTCAGATGGTGTTTCAGGACCCCATCTCGTCACTCTCGCCGCGTATGACCGTGGGCAATATCTTAAGCGAACCACTGGAAATCCATGGTCGTGGCGATTCGAAATATCGCTCTACCCGCGTGAAAAACCTGCTACGCGCCATCGGCCTTGGCGACAGCGCGCTGAACCGTTATCCGCACAGCTTTTCCGGTGGGCAGCGCCAGCGTATCGGCATCGCCCGCGCCCTGATGCTCGGGCCGGAACTGCTGATCTGCGACGAGCCCGTTTCGGCGCTCGACGTGTCCGTTCAAGCGCAAATTCTCAATCTCCTCAAGGATTTGCAGAAGGACCTTGGCCTTACCTACCTCTTCATCTCCCACAATCTGGCCGTGGTGGATTATATGGCGGACCGAGTTGCGGTGATGTGCGAGGGCAAGATCGTGGAGCTTGCGCCGCGTGAAACGCTGATGCGCAACCCTGTTCATCCCTACACCAAGTCGCTGCTTGCAGCCGTTCCCTTTCCCGATCTCGACCGACCGCTGGATTTCAACACGATTGGAAAAATCAGCGCGACGGGCAAGTTCGACTGGGGCAAACAGTTCCGCGATGAACAGGATGGCAGTTTGATTACGGCCGATCTCGGCGGGGGGCATCTCGTGCTTGCCAATTCCAATGCGGATGTTCGGGAGTTACGTTCGTGATCACGCGCCGCACCACACTTGCGCTTCTGGCCTCTGTCTTTGCACCCTGGAAAGCGTTTGCCGCCTATACAGACGCAGATTTCTTCAAGGAAAAACGCGACAAGGGCGAATTGCCGCCGCTGGACCAGAGACTGCCGAAAAACCCGCGCGTCATCAACCTGAAGCAGATGGGCCGTGAGCCCGGAAAGCACGGCGGCACCGTGCGCATGCTGATCGGCGGGCAGCGCGATATTCGCCTGATGCCGATCAACAGCTATGCTCGCCTAGTTGGCTATGACGAGCATTTCGACTTCCAGCCGGATATTCTGGAATCCTACACGGTCGATGAAGAGCGTATCTTCACGCTGAAGCTGCGCGAAGGCCACAAGTGGTCCGATGGCAGCGAATTCACTTCGGAAGATTTCCGTTATTTCTGGGAAGATGTCGCCCTCAATCTGGAAATCCACAAGGGCGGCCCGCCCATCGAGCTTCTGGTTTATAGCAAGCCGCCTGTGGTCGAAGTCATCGACAAGCTGACGGTGCGTTATACCTGGGAAGGCCCGAACCCGGATTTTCTGGCGAAACTTGCCGGGGCTACGCCGGCGCGCGTCTTCCTGCCCGCTGCCTATATGAAGCAGTTCCACATCAAGTATCAGAGCGAAGAAAAGCTCGCCAAGCTGATGAAGAAGAACAAGGTCGATGACTGGAGCAGCCTGCACATCAAGATGTCGCGCCAGCTGCGCCCGGAAAACCCCGACCTGCCGACACTCGATGCATGGCGCGTCATCAATGCGCCGCCTGCGGAGCAATTCATCTTCGAGCGCAACCCCTACTACCACCGTGTCGATGAGAACGGCCTTCAGCTTCCCTATCTCGACCGTTTCCTGCTGAACGTCACCTCGTCCGAAATCATCGCGGCAAAAACCGCCTCGGGCGACAGCGATCTCCAGTTCATGGGACTGGATTTCAACGACTACACCTTCCTCAAGGACGCAGAGGATCGCTATCCGCTGACGGTCAAGCTGTGGAAGCGCAGCCAGGGATCGCGCGTCTGCCTGCTGCCAAACCTCAATTGTGCCGACGAAGGCTGGCGCAATCTCTTCCGCGACGCAAACATCCGACGCGCGCTGTCGGTCGCGATCAACCGGCACGAAATCAACATGGTCTGCTTCTATGGGCTGGCCAAGGAAAGCGCCGATACCGTGCTGCCGGAAAGCCCGCTTTTCCGCCCGGAATTTGCGACGGCATGGGCACAGTTCGATCCCGATCTGGCCAACAGGCTTCTGGACGAGGCGGGCCTGACCAACCGCAACGACAAGGGCATTCGCCTGCTTCCCGATGGCAGACTGGCCCATATCATCGTTGAAACATCCGGTGAGAGCACGCTTGAAACCGACGTGCTGGAACTGGTGACAGACCATTGGCGCAAGGTGGGCATTTCGCTTTCCAGCCGCCCGACGCAGCGCGATGTCTTCCGCAAGCGCGCCATGGGTGGTGAAGTGATGATGTCCGTCTGGTTCGGCATGGACAATGCAATTCCGAACGCCGACATGCTGCCATCCGGTCTTGCCCCCACAGGTGACGACCAGTTGCAATGGCCGGTCTGGGGCATTCACTATCTTTCCGGCGGACGCGAGGGCAAGGAGCCGGATCTGCCGGAAGCCATTCGCCTGCTGGAACTGTTTAAGAAGTGGCGTCGCAGTATCACGGATGAGGAGCGCAAGGCCATCTGGCTGGAAATGCTGACGCTCTATACGCAGCAGGTCTTTTCCATCGGCATCGTCAACGGCGCGCTTCAGCCCATCGTTCACACGGCGAAGATGAAGAACGTGCCGGAAAAGGCGCTCTACGGTTTCGAGCCAACCTCTTATCTCGGTGTTTATATGCCGGACGCGTTCTGGTACGACGGGAGCGCATGATATGCTCAGATATATCCTAGGGCGCCTGCTCGTCATGATCCCCACGCTGATCCTGATCTCGATGCTGGTCTTCACCATCATCGAGCTTCCGCCGGGGGATTACTTCGAAAGCTATGTTGCCGAAATGCGCGCCATGGGCGAAACCGCCAACATGGCCGAAATCGAGGAACTGCGCGTCCGCTACGGCTTCGATCAGCCCGCGCCAATCCGCTATTTTAGATGGGCAACGGGCATGCTCGTCGGCGATTTCGGTTACTCCTTCGAATACCAGCTTCCCGTCAGTGAAGTGGTGGGGGAACGGCTGTGGCTAACTGTTCTGGTGTCCTTCGTCACTATTATCGTTACCTGGATTCTGGCCTTCCCCATCGGCATCTATTCCGCCACGCACAAATACAGCTGGGGCGATTATGGCCTGACCTTCGTCGGTCTGCTCGGCATCGCCATTCCGAATTTCATGCTGGCCCTGATCCTGATGTATTTCGCCAATATATGGTTCGGCACCTCAATCGGCCACCTGATGGACCGTGAATATCTCAACCAGCCGATGAGCTGGGACAAGTTCAAGTCCATCATGGAGCATCTGTGGATCCCCGTCCTCATTATCGGAACAGCGGGAACGGCGGGCATGATAAGGCGTCTGCGGGCCAATCTGCTGGATGAATTGCAGAAGCAATATGTCGTCACCGCACGCGCCAAGGGCCTGCATCCTTTCAAGGTGCTAACGAAATATCCGCTGCGCATGGCGCTGAATTTTTTCATTTCGGATATCGGCTCCATCCTACCCGCCATCATCTCGGGCGCGGAAATCACCGCCGTCGTGCTGTCACTGGAAACGACGGGGCCGATGCTGATCCGCGCGCTACAAAGCCAGGACATGTATCTGGCAGGCTCGTTCCTGATGTTCCTCGCGTTCCTCACCGTCATCGGCGTGCTGATTTCAGATATCGCACTCGCCATTCTCGATCCTCGCATCCGCTTCGGAGGTGGTAACGTCAAATGACTTCGTCCATTCCGAAGCCCGGCGAGCCGCTGCCGCATTACGTCTCAACCGCACCTTTCGATCCGTATCTGGTAGAGCCAGCCACGAGCGGCCTTGCCATGGTGGGCAGGGCATCGCAATGGAAGCTTATGTGGTGGCAGTTCCGCCAGCACAAGCTTGCGCTCTATTCCGGCATCTTCCTGCTGTTTCTCTATCTCTCCATCCTGATCTGCGAATTCCTCGCGCCCTATAATCTGCATACGCGTGATGTGGAAAACATCTACGCGCCGCCGCAGAGCATCCATTTCTTCCACGATGGCCAATTCATCGGCCCGTTCGTCTATGGCCGCACGATGAGCCTCGACATGGAAAATCTGCGCCGCGTCTATGTGGACGTGCCGACAGATGTTCAGAAGATCAGGTTTTTCTGCCGGGGAGATGGCTATCGCTTCTGGGGTCTGTTCGACAGCAACGTCCATCTGGTTTGCCCCGCAAAGGATGGGCAGATGTTCCTGCTGGGAACGGATCGCCTCGGTCGCGACGTGCTGTCGCGCATCATCTACGGCGCCCGCATCTCGCTCACCATCGGCCTGTTCGGCGTCGCCATGAGCTTCGTTCTCGGCATCGTGATCGGCGGTCTTGCCGGCTATCGCGGTGGCTGGTTCGATCTTGTCGTTCAGCGCATCATCGAGGTCTTGCAGTCCATTCCCAGCATTCCGCTGTGGCTGGCGCTTGCCGCCATCATGCCCGTCACATGGAGCCCGATCCTCGTCTATCTCGGCATCACCCTCATATTGGGATTGCTGGACTGGACGGGGCTGGCGCGTGCCGTGCGCTCCAAGCTTCTGGCGCTTCGCGAGGAAGATTATGTTCTTTCAGCGCAATTGATGGGCGCCAGCACCAGCCGCATCATCGGACGGCATTTGATCCCCGGCTTCATGTCGCACCTGATCGCCTCGGCAACGCTCACCATTCCGGGCATGATTCTGGGCGAAACCGCACTCAGCTTCTTAGGGCTCGGCCTTCGCCCGCCGATCACAAGTTGGGGTATTTTGCTCACAGAAGCGAGAAGCGTGAGCGTGATTGCCCTTTATCCATGGCTTCTGATACCAATTCTCCCCGTCGTTCTTGTCGTTCTCGCCTTTAATTTCCTCGGCGATGGACTACGTGATGCAGCAGACCCATTCAAATAAGTGGACTGTATGTTGAGAGATTGGCCCCAATTCCATACGCGGTTCCTGCGCGGTAAAAAGAGGTTTTGCCTGTGACAGCTCGTTTGAACGATGCCCGCATTCTCATGTACAGCCATGATTCCTTCGGGCTTGGACACCTGCGCCGGTGTCGCACCATCGCCCATGCGCTGGTGGAAGATTATCGCGGCCTCAACGTCCTCATCATCTCCGGTGCGACCATCGCCGGTGCCTTCGATTATCGCGCCCGGGTGGATTTCGTGAAAATCCCGAGCGTCATCAAGCTCAGAAACGGCGAATACACATCGATGGACCAGCATATAGATCTTCAGGAAACCCTGAAGATGCGCCGCTCCATCATCTATCATACGGCGGAAAGCTTCCAGCCGGATATCTTCATTGTCGATAAGGAGCCCATGGGCCTGCGCGGCGAAGTGGAGGAGACGCTGACCTACCTCAAGTCCAGAGGCACGAAGCTGGTCATTGGTCTTCGCGATGTGATGGACGCGCCCCAGCTTCTCGAAGCCGAGTGGAAGCGAAACGATGTGCTGAAGAAGATCGAACGGTTTTACGATCATGTGTGGGTCTACGGCCCGCCGGATTTCCACGATCCGCTGACCGGTCTCGAAGTGCCGCAGCCGGTGCGCGACAAGATGGATTTCGTCGGCTTCCTGCAACGCTCCAAGACCCAAGGCGATGGCCCCAGCAGGCATGAGGGCGATTATATTCTGGTGACGACCGGCGGCGGTGGCGATGGCAGCGAGTTGATCGATGACGTGATCCGCGCCTACAAGTTCGACAGGTCGCTGACGCAGAAGGCACTTGTCGTTCTTGGCCCCTATATGCCCGCCGAACAGCGTCAGAAGTTTGCAAGCCATGTCGCGGATATTCCGCATATGGAAATCATCGAATTCGACAACCGCATGGAAGATCTCGTTGCGGGCGCACAGGCCGTCGTTTCCATGGGCGGCTACAATACCGTCTGCGAAATTCTCTCCTTCGACAAACCAGCGCTGGTGGTGCCACGCATCGTGCCGCGCGAGGAGCAGTTGATCCGCGCAAGCCGCGCTTCCGAGCTTGGGCTGTTCGACATGCTTTCGCCGGAGGAGGCCGAAGACCCGGCACTGATGGCGCAAGCGCTGAAAGCTCTGCTGAAACGCCCGCCACCCTCTGCCAATGGCCGCGATCTGAAGCTGGATGGGCTGGAAAACATTTCAAGACGCATTGCCGAGTGGCTACAGCCGGACGATACGCAGAAAGCCATCTCCGCAATTGCATGACGGGAGACATCCCAAACTGAAAGAAGGCACGGCATCGTGACCGAACCCAAGAAAATCGTGGTGCTTCTCAAAGGATATCCGCGCCTTTCCGAAACATTCATCGCACAGGAACTGCTTGGGCTGGAAAAGGCAGGCCTTGAGCTTGAACTCATGTCCATGCGCCGCCCGACAGACAAGAAACGCCACCCGGTGCATGACGAAATCCGCGCTGGCGTGACCTATCTGCCTGAATATCTGCATGAAGAACCGCTGCGCGTCTCGAAGGCACTATGGGCCTGCCGGAAGAAGCCGGGCTTCGGCAAGGCACTGCGCCGCTTCCTTAACGACCTGCGTCACGATTTTACCCGCAACCGCTTCCGCCGTTTCGGCCAGGCAGCCGTGCTGTCGCACGAGTGGCCGCAGGACGCCGGTTGGCTGCATGTCCACTTCATCCACACGCCAGCATCGGTCGCTGCCTATACGCATCTGATCACTGGCACGCCCTGGACGATCTCTGCCCATGCTAAGGATATCTGGACATCGAGCGATGCCGATCTTTCGCACAAGCTGAGTAGCGCCCGCTGGGCCGTGACCTGCACGGCAAGCGGCTTTCGGCACCTACAAGCACTTTCCCCCGATCCGAAGAAGGTCCACCTGAGCTATCACGGGCTCGATCTCACTCGCTTTCCGCATTTCGAAGGCGTGCGTCCAGCCCGTAACGGGTCCGACCCTTCCGATCCGGTGCGCATCTTAAGCGTCGGGCGCGCGGTGAAGAAAAAGGGCATCGACAGTCTGCTTCAGGCGCTCGCTTGCCTGCCCTCAACCCTCCACTGGCGGTTCACCCATATTGGCGGCGGCGATGAACTGGCGGCGCTGAAGGCACTCGCAGATAAGCTTGGCCTTTCAGACCGAATCGTCTGGACGGGCGCGATGGATCAGAAGCAGGTTCTGGAACATTATCGGGACGCCGATCTCTTCGCGCTCGCCTGCCGTATTACCGCTGATGGCGACCGCGACGGATTGCCGAATGTTCTGGTCGAAGCCTCAAGCCAGGCACTGACCTGCATCTCCACCAATATTTCCGGCATTCCCGAATTCTTCATCGATGGTGAAAACGGACTTTTGACGGAACAGGAAAATCCGGCTGCTTTTTCCAAGGCTCTTGAGCAGGCGATTACAGATCCTGCGCTCAGGATGCGGCTCGGCTCCGCAGCTGAAAGCCGCGTTCGCACGTCTTTCGATCACCGCAACAGCATCACCGAACTGAAAAGCCTGTTCGAACAGGAATGGGAGAAAACCCCGTGACGACTGCCCGCACGAATCCGCGCGTTTTCTTCTATGTGCAGCATCTGCTGGGTATCGGCCATATTGCCCGCGCCAGCCGCGTGGCGCACGCGCTTGTCGCCAACGGTTTCGATGTGACGATGGTGACGGGCGGCACGCCGGTTCCGGGCTTCCCGGGTGAAGGCATTCACCACATCGAACTGCCGCCGATTGCCGTTGCGGACGGCAATTTCTCTGGCCTTGTCGATGCCAGTGGCGCGCCGGTGGATGATGCTTTCAAGGACGGTCGTACCAGCATGCTGCTCGGCGCCTATAATGGCGCGATGCCTGACATCGTCATCATCGAAGCCTTTCCCTTCGGGCGCAGGCAGGTGAGGTTCGAGCTGCTGCCACTGCTTTCGGCCATCGAAAAGAGCATCAAGCGCCCGCTGGTCATGACCTCGTTGCGCGACATTCTGCAGGAGCGCGCCAAGCCCGGCCGCGACGAAGAAACTATTGAGCTAGTGAAGAAGCACTTCGATACCGTGCTGGTTCACGGCGATCCCGATTTCGTTCGGCTGGAAGAGACCTTTCCTCTTGCAGAGCAGATCAGCCAGCGCATCGTCTATACCGGCCTCGTTGCACCGGCAAAACCGCAAGCCCCGCAGGAGCGTTTCGACGTTGTCGTCTCTGCCGGTGGCGGAGCCGTCGGCGCTAATCTGTTGAAGGCAGCACTCGCGGCAGCGCCAGATCTCCCGGAGTTGAAGAGCTGGTGCCTCATCTCCGGACCGAACATGCCACAGGCGGACTTCGATGCGATTTCTGCGCAAGCAGGCGATACCATCTCCGTCTTCCGCTTCCGCAAGGATTTCGCCAGCCTTCTTTCAGGCGCCAAACTCTCCATCTCGCAAGCGGGCTACAACACGGTCTGCGATATCTTGCAGGCCAAGTGCCGTTCGCTACTCATACCTTTTGCTGCCGGTGGAGAAACGGAACAGGGCGCCCGCGCATCGCGCCTGTCGAAGCTCGGCCTCGCTCATGTGCTGGAAGAGGATGCAATCTCACCGCAATCCATGGCAGAGGCAATCAGGCAAACATTGGCTCTAGCTGAGCCGGGTGAAAAAACGCTCGATCTGGACGGCGCGGCTGGAACGGCTCGCGCACTGCGCAAACTCTATGCAGAATACCAGCTTGAAGACTGATGGGTCGCCCGCGATCAATACACTGGTGTCTGGGTTGAATATTCAAGCATGATACAGGGCACTTATTCCACGCCGATCATGTCCATTTGCGCGGCTTTTGACGCAGGCGGAAGAATGGCGTTAGATATGTGTAGACACCATCACCGAACCCACTGCCGTGATCCTCGGCCTTGAGCCGAGGATCCATCGTCATCAACGAAATCAAACGGTTGTGGATCCTCGGGTCAAGCCCGAGGATGACGCCGAGGGATGAGTGCCATCAATAGGTGATCTTCTCCCGCCGGAAGCCGAGGCCGATCAGGCGACCGGCGAGATGTGCGAGAAGGGGAAAACGCATGATGGCGCGCACGAAGGCGGGCGGACCCTTCGCTTTCTTTGACACATCCTGATCCTTGCGGTTCTTGCTGCGCATCATCAATTGCAGCCTCTGCGTTGCCTTGGTCGGAAAGGAGCGGCGCTGTTCGATGGCCGCCAGATCGGCATCGGACACGCTGCCCTTATGACGCAGTGCAGGCACGATGACATTGGCGGCAGCCACAGCATCCTGAATGGCCAGATTGACGCCCACGCCGCCAATGGGCGACATGGCGTGTGCGGCATCGCCAATGCAGATGAAGCCCGGCTTCCACCACTGTTTCAACCGCTCGATCCGCACGGTCAGAAGATGCACATCATCCCAATTGCCGATTTCCTGAAGCCGCTCTTTCGGAAGCGGGCAGACTTCGGCAACACGCTCACGAAACGCCTCCAGTCCCTTTTCCCTGATTTCTGCGAAAAAGCCTTTGCGCACCACATAACCGCACTGCCAGTAATCGCCACGGTCGATCAGAACGAAACCCTGCTGCGGACCGGCATGGCCCATGGTCTCCGTGGGATCGCCCGCCTGCTTCGATAGCCGCATCCACAAGACCTCCGTCGGCACGCCGAAGCGCTGGATTTCCAGCCCCGCCTTCTCGCGCACGACGGAGTTGCGTCCATCGGCGCCCACCACGAGATCGGCCTTGACGGTCAGCTTGCCTCCTGGCGTGGAAAGCTCAAGCCCGTTCACTCTGCCAGCGCCCTGAATAAGGTCGATCACCGGCGCATTGAGCAGCAACCGAAAATTCTCGTATTGCCCCGCCTTGCCCGCAATAAAATTGAGAAAATCCCATTGCGGCATGAAGGCGATGAACCTGTTCTTGACCGGCAGCCAGGAGAAATCTGCTATGGTCAGCTTCTCCGTCCCGATTTCGGCGTGAAGCTTTTCCGCTTTCGTATGCGGCAGAGCGAGAAACTCCTTGATGAAACCCAGTTGCTCGATCAGTTCGAGTGTGGACGGATGGATCGTATCGCCGCGAAAATCGCGCAGGAAATCGCCATGTTTTTCGACAACGGTGACATCGATACCCGCGCGCGCCAGAAGCAAACCCAGCATCATGCCCGCCGGGCCACCGCCTGCTATCGCAACCGTCGTTTCAATCGTACGGTCTTCGCCTTCAGTTTCCATAGCACTGTCCATTTCATGAAGCCTTTTCGGCAGGCGGAAGCGGCGCATTCTTGGGATGCGGAGAGCCATTGACGAAACGGAACAGCCACTGCTTGCGAGCAAAGAGAAAGGCCAGCAGCATGGCGGTCCAGAGCCCGAGCAGCAGCCCTGCTGCGACATCGCTTGGATAATGCGCGCCTACGATGACCCGCGAAACGCCGATGACGAGCGCAAGCAGCATGAAGACATAACGAAAGCGCGGAATCAGCATCGCAAAGGCACCAAAGAAAGCGCCAGCAGCAGCGGAATGGCCGGAGGGAAAGCTCTCATAGAGATTGTCGTTGCTGAACGGCGTGAAACTGTAAGCACCCATCTCGACGAAAAGCTCGGGCCGCGCCCGTCCAATCAGGAACTTCAGGAGATGCACGAAGATGCTGGCGCTGCCGATGGTCAGGAAGAAATAGGAAAACAACCTCAACGCGGTGCGAACCCGTGCCGAATAGGGGCTGCTCATCACGAAGCGGGCGGCGATATAGGCAAGAATTGCAAACAGGCCGGTGCTGTAGAGCATCCAGCGGAAGGTGCCGAAATCCGTAATGGCCTTGTTGAAACCGACGATGGAGCCGGGAAGCGCCTGCGCCCGTTGCGACAGGCCGGGATCGAAGGGAATGAAAACAAGCACCAGAACGAAAGTGGCAATGAAAATCCAGCCACTGGAAATTACAAATCGCTTCATTCAAACCCTCTGCCTTCGCCCTTACACTATGGAAATGTCGTTTCGCTAAAACAATATGCACCGAATTGTCACTCTGCATAGTTACATCGGCGTCAGCACTGCAAAGATGAGACTAAAACATCGGGCAAGGCTTTTACCTTGTTCTACCCATGTTTCGCTTGTAGAGCCTAGGGTGATAGATTTGATCAGAGCCGGACATCACATGACAGACAAGCAGGGCATCACCTCGCCTGAAAAACTTACCGTACTCGGTTCCACCGGCTCTATCGGAACGAATACGCTGGATGTCATTCGCCAGCTGGGCGGGCGTGACCGCTTCGAGCTTCTGGCTTTAACGGGGGCTGGCAATATCGAGCTTCTGGCGCAGCAGGCGCGCGATTTCGGCGCCAAGCTTGCCGTAACTGCGGAAGACGAGAATTACCAGGCACTGAAGGACGCTCTCTCCGGCAGCGGTATCTCGGTCGCATCCGGCAGAACCGGATTGCAGGAAGCGGCAAGCGCCGAGGCCGACTGGGTGATGGCTGCGATTGCCGGAACGCCTGGTCTCGAGCCGACTTTGACCGCCGCACGCCGTGGCGCGAATATCGCGCTCGCCAACAAGGAATGCCTCGTTTCCGGCGGCGATGTGTTCATCGGCACCGTACGTCAGGGCGGTGGCAATCTCATTCCGGTCGACAGCGAGCACAGCGCGATCTTCCAATGCCTCGAACCGGCCAACAAGAGCACTGTGGAACGCATCGTTCTGACGGCATCGGGTGGCCCATTCAGGACTTGGGCGCGTGAACAAATGGCAGGCGTCACCGCCGAGATCGCACGCGCGCACCCCAACTGGTCCATGGGTCTGAAGGTCTCCATCGGCAGCGCTTCCATGTTCAACAAGGCGCTCGAAATGATCGAGGCAAAATATCTCTTCGATCTTGAGCCGGATCAGATCGAAGTCATCATCCATCCGCAATCCATCATCCATTCCATGGTGGGTTACACGGATGGCTCCGTAATCGCACAACTCGGCTGCCCGGACATGCGCACCGCCATCGCCTACGCCCTCACCTATCCGGCTCGCGGCAAAATCGATGTTGAGCGGCTTGATTTTGCCAAGCTCTCACGACTGGATTTCGAAGCCCCGGATGAAAACCGGTTTCCCGCACTACGGCTTGCACGCGTTGCACTTGAACGGGGTGGCGTGCAAGGCGCTGTTCTGAACGCGGCAGACGAGACCGCTTTCCACGCATTCGTCGATGGACGGATCGGCTTCCTGCAAATGGCGGACACAGTGGAAGCCGTGATGGAGCGGATGAACGACGGCAGAAGCGCCAACACCATTGAAGACATCATGGCCTCGGATGCGGAAGCACGCGCACATGCGCAGGATGTGATTCTGCAAATGCAGAAGGCTGCCTGAACAGTCCCCCACGACACAGACGAGAGAGCATCCAACGCATTACGCGGCGATGCGTGGATTTCGCATGACCTGCGTTCAACCTTAGCGCTTGCCATACCCTCCCTTTATCGCTATTGCGGATTTGTAATGTTATTACATGACAGATGAGGAACATATAATGATCACCAAGCGTGCCCTCGCACTCTCCATCGGCTCACTTCTTCTTCTCTCTTCGGTCGCAGTCGCACATGACAAGACCGCTGAAGCGAAGAAGGAAGAAACGCATAGCCATTCGCACGACCACTCTCATGGCTCGAAAGATGTCTATAATGGCTATTTCGAAGACAGCGCGGTCAAGCCTCGTGCGCTGAGCGATTGGGAAGGAGAATGGCAGTCGGTCTATCCCTACCTTCTGGACGGCACGCTCGATCCGGTGATGGAACACAAGGCGGAAGATGGCGGCAAGAGCGCCAAGGAATTCCGCGACTATTATGACATCGGCTACAAGACCGACGTAAACCGCATTTCGATTGGCGCCGAGGATGTTACGTTCTATCGTAACGACAAGGAAACAAAAGCGAAATATGCCAGCGACGGCTTTGAAATCCTGACCTATGAGAAGGGCAATCGCGGCGTGCGCTACATCTTCAAAAAGACGCAGGGGGATGAGGCAGCGCCGCAATATATCCAGTTCAGCGACCACACCATCGCGCCGGAAAAGGCAGGCCACTACCACCTCTACTGGGGTAATGACCGCAGCGCTGTTCTCAAGGAACTGACTAACTGGCCGACCTATTACCCATCCTCGCTCAGCGGCAAGCAGATCGTTCACGAGATGCTCGAGCACTAAACGAAAAAGGGGGGCGCAGCCGATAAGCTGCGCCCCTTTCTTAAATCATTTCGCTATCAGGCGACCGCGCGGGCCAGCGCGCAACGCGCCCAGAGTTGGTGCAAGGCGCCGACGAGGTGTTCCAGATCGGCGTCGCTGTGGAGCGGCGTCGGCGTAATGCGCAGGCGCTCCGTCTTGCGCGGCACGGTCGGATAGTTGATCGGCTGAACGTAAATGCCGTGATCGTCCAGCAGAATATCGGAAATCCACTTGCACTTGGCCGCATCGCCCACCATCACTGGAACGATATGGCTGGGATTGCTCATATGCGGGATGCCGCTGGCATCGAGCATGGAACGCAATGTGCGCACACGCTCCTGATGACGCGCACGCTCGAAGGGGCTTGCCTTCAGGTGCTGGATGGAAGCAACGGCACCAGCAGCCAGAGACGGCGGCAGTGCCGTGGTGAAAATGAAGCCCGATGCGAAAGAGCGGATGAAATCGCACAGCGCTTCGGAAGCGGCGATATAACCGCCCATCACGCCGAAAGCCTTGCCCAGCGTACCCTCGATGATCGTCAGACGATCCATCAGGCCTTCGCGTTCCGCAATGCCACCACCGCGAGGACCGTACATGCCAACGGCATGGACTTCATCGAGATAGGTCATCGCGCCGTACTTGTCGGCCAGGTCGCAGATTTCCTTGATCGGGGCGATATCGCCATCCATGGAGTAGACCGATTCGAAAGCGATCAGCTTCGGCGCAGCCGGATCGGCAGCCTTCAGCTTCGCTTCCAGATCCTCCAGATCATTATGCTTCCAGATGACCTTTTCACAGCGGCCGTACCGAATGCCTTCGATCATCGAAGCGTGGTTGAGGGCATCCGAGAATATGATAAGGCCCGGAATTTTCTGGCCGAGCGTGCCAAGCGTCGCCCAGTTCGAAACATAGCCGGAGGTAAAGATCAAAGCGGATTCCTTGCCGTGCAGATCGGCAAGCTCACGCTCGAGCATTACGTGGTGGTGGTTGGTGCCAGAGATATTCCGGGTGCCTCCCGCACCCGCGCCACAGTGATCGATGGCGGCTTTCATCGCCTCTACCACTTTCGGGTTCTGACCCATTCCGAGATAATCATTGGAGCACCACACGGTCACATCGCGCTGTTCGCCATTCGACGTGTAGCGGGTCGCCCGTGGGAAATTGCCTTTTTGCCGCTCAATATCTGCAAAGACGCGGTAGCGACCTTCCGAATGCAAGCTATCCAGTTCGGTCTTGAAATATGCCTCGAAGTCCATTCCATGCTCCAGAATTCTAGCAGTCGTTGTCGGCCCGCCTCCTTGAACCGTCAACCCCATCGACGCGGATATCGCATCCCTGCGTCAATTCGCCTCCACTTTTGAACCATTCCAAGAAACATCTATAAGAGAATTGCCAAAGCGCAAAATTGATTCATGTCAAAGCGCCAACAAAAATTGGAACCTTTACCTAAATTAGTCGTTCAGTAGGGCACAATCGATTGGCGCGGGGAGCGTGCCTCATAAGGGAAGGCTTCCATAAACACATTCGAATTGTTAAACATCTGCAGCGGTCGGAGGTAGCAGTCGCCGCAGATGTGTATGGGACGCCTACCAAGAGCCATAGAGCTCATATGTAACGTTGGAGAGAGTTCATGAAAAAGGCTGTTATTTTTGCCGTGATCGGTTTGGCGCTTGCAAGCTGCACGCAGACTGAAAAGGGTGCAGGCACAGGCGCAGTCGTAGGCGGCATCGCAGGCGCTGCAATTACCGGAAACGTACGTGGCGCAGCTGTCGGTGCAGCTCTCGGCGGCGTAACCGGTGCGCTCATTGGCCGCGCCAACGAGCCGGGCTACTGCTACTATCGCGACCAGTACGGCCAGCGCTATACCGCACGTTGCCGCTAACGCGTGACAAAATCGCATCAGGAGGCCCCGGCAATGCCCGGGGCTTTTTTGTTTGGGGATGAAGTGGCCGTTTTGGGGTGCCCCTGTTGCACCATTTATGATTAGATCGTCATGTTAACGGACGATAAACGGGCTGGGGCAATAATAAATGCTCAACCATAAAGTAGCGTATGCCGAAAAGACGGACTGACCCAAGGAAGAGTAATGCGTACTGGAGGGCAGGCACCGCCTTGGCGGTTGCGGCAGCATTGACTGTTTCTCCGGGCTTCGTCCGCGAAGCCTTCGCTCTCAAAATTTTCGGCATCACTCTGTGGGGCTCCGATGAGGAAGAGAATCAGGTTCTCGACCCCGTGACTTTTAGCGTGACGCTCAATGCGCCGGGCGCGGACAAGAAACTTCAGGATGCGTTGAACAACAGTTCACTTCTGGTGTCCGAACCGGAGAAGCCTGCATCGGGCGATCTCGGCCTTCTCATCCGTGCGCGGGACGACCGCGAGCGGCTGATCGCAGCGCTTTATGAGAACGCCCGCTATGGCGGCACCGTGAAGGTCACGGTCGCCGGGCAGGACATCGATTCCATTCCCCCAAATCCCACATTCAACCGCTCAGGCCCCGTTCCCGTCGTCATAGACGTCATGCCCGGCCCGGTCTTCACGCTCGGCACCGTGAAGCTCGAAGGGGATGTGACCGGGCGGAACCTGGACGAATATGGGCTCGTGACCGGCGGCGATGCCGGATCGCTCGCCATCATTCGCGCAGGCAACAAGCTCATAGACGACCTGAAGGCCGAGGGTCGCCCGCTTGCAAAGCTGACCAAGCGGGAAGCCGTGGCCAACCACGCCAACAACACCGTGGACCTGACGATGGCTGCCGAAGGCGGTCCGGTTGCACCTCTGGGTGAGGTGGCGGTCAAGGGCCAGCGCACGGTCGATCAGGATTTCATCCGCAAATATTCCCGCCTCAATGGCGGCGAGCCCTATTCTCCCGAAAAGCTTCGCAAAGCCTCCGACCGGTTGCGCAAGCTCGGCGTGTTTTCCAGCATCACCATCAAGGAAGCCAGCGCACTGGCGCCGAATGGGACGATACCGCTGACCATCGAAGTCTCGGAAGGAAAGCATCGCTATTTCGGCCTCGGTGCCCAATATTCCACGACGGAAGGCGCTGGATTGCAGGGTTATTGGGGCCACCGCAATCTGTTCGGAAAAGCCGAATCGCTTCGCATCGAAGGCGCGGTTTCTCGGCTGGGCGAAGCTTCGAATGTTCAGGACATGGATTATTCGGCGGGCATCACCTTCACGAAGCCCGGCATCTTCAATCCTGAAACCACATTTACCGCCAGCCTGAAGGCCAAAACAGAGCATCCCGACACCTACGACGCGCGCTCCGTCACGGCATTCGGTGGCTTTGCCTATGAGTTCAACGACTACGATACGGCAGGCGCGGGTCTGGAAGTCGAATGGACAGATACGGACGACGCATTCGGCAACAACCAGTACCTGACGACGTCGATCCCGCTGGAATTCGTGCGCGACATGCGCAACGACAAGCTCAACCCGACCGACGGCTTCCGCGCGTCGATTTCGGCAAAACCGAGCTTCGAGGCGCTGAACGGCACCTTCTTCACCTCCTTCGAGGCATCCACCACCGGCTATAAGGGCCTTGGTTCGGACGATCAGGTCGTTCTGGCGGGCAAGATCGCGGGCGGAGTGCTGATTGGTGTGGACGCGCTTCAGGACATTCCGGCAACACGCCGTTTTTATGCAGGCGGAGGCGGCTCGGTGCGCGGCTATAGCTACCAGGAAATTTCGCCCTATAATGCCGATAATGAGGCGACAGGCGGTCGCTCCTATATCGTCACGTCGCTCGAAGCCCGCTTCAAGGTGACCGAAACGATCGGCATCGTGCCCTTTATCGACGCCGGTATCGTTTCTTCCGATATCGCGCCGGATTTTTCGGATATTCGCGCGGGCGCGGGTATCGGGCTTCGCTACGCAACACCCTTCGGGCCGTTGCGTCTCGATGTCGCCACGCCGCTGCAAAAATATGATGGCGGCAGCAGCTTCGGGATTTACGCCGGTATCGGCCAATCCTTCTGAGGTCGCGCGGCAACGCTGGCTGGGCAGAACACGTGAAATGCGTTCGAACACAATCCGTGGCAATCGGGGAGCCGGAACTGTCACCATCAAAAAGCGAAGTGTAGATTACCGCTCATGAATATGCTGATTCGATTTTTGAAGTGGTTCGTCTACATCGCGCTTGGCTGTGTGGCTCTCCTCCTGCTTGTTGTTCTGCTCCTGGGCTTCACACCCTTTGGCGCGAAGTTCGTAGCGGATGAAGTTTCGAGAATAGCATCGTCCACGGATCAGACCATCACCATATCTCCGCCGAAAGGCTTGCTGACAGGCCGTCTGCGGCTGGACAGCGTAACCCTTTCCGACCGCGAGGGAACCTATGCGCGGCTGAGCGGCGTCGAACTGGACTGGTCGCCGCTCGACCTGCTTGGGGGCACGTTCCATGCCGAGCGGCTGACAGCTGCAGATGTAACGGTCGAGCGTCCGCCTCTCCCCTCGTCCCAACCACAGACGCAAAGCTCCTCCGGCTTCTCGCTGCCGGTGGATGTGGCAATCGACAGGCTTGCACTGCCCAACATCGCGCTTGGCGAGAAACTTGCTGGACGCGCGTTCACGCTTAGCGCCGATGGCCATGGCTACGCGACATCGGACACGATCACCGCTTCGCTTTCGGCATCCCGAAAGGATGAACAGCGCGCCTCTATCAATGCCGACTTTGCTTACGTTCCCAATGAGAATGTGCTGAAGCTCCAGGCGCTTCTGGATGAGCCGGAAGGCGGCTTGCTGGCCAATATTTTGCGATTGCCCGGCGCACCCGCCGTTTCGCTCAATCTCAATGGCGAAGGGCCTTTGTCCGATTGGCGCGGCAAGCTCGTCGGTTCCGTTGCCGGAAGCGAAGTCGTCACGCTCAACGGCCACCACAGCCTGAATTCCGATGGAACCAGACGTCTTGAACTGAAGGGCGGCGGTGAGCCTGACCGGCTGTTGCCGCCGCTGGTGCGGCAGCTGTTCACCGGCGAGACGAAAATCGATCTTGCCGCTGCGATCTCCCCGCAGGGCCGGATCAGCGTCGAGAACGGCAATCTGGAAACCGGTGCACTGATCCTGACCGCATCCGGCAGCATCGATCCGCAGGGACAAAACGATCTGTCGGCCAATCTGATCGGCACCAACGGTCCGGTCGATGTACGCCTGCCGCTCGCCGAAGGTGAGGTTCAGGCGCTGGTGGATGGTATCGATCTTGCGCTTCGCGGCAATGCGGATGCGGCCCGGCTGAACACGGTCGTTTCGCTTCGCTCGTTGCAGCTGCCACAGGGCCGCCTCGAGGGCGTCAACCTGACAGCCACCAGCGATGACCTGAATATTGCAAGCCAGACCGGAACGATCCGCACGACGCTTGCCGTCCAGCAATCGGCCTTCACCACACCGGATATCGAGCGTGCGGTAAAAGCCCCGTTGAAGCTGGTGGCGCCCCTGCGCGTCTCTCCGCAATCCATCGCTTTCGAGGGCGCGACGCTGGAAAGTGCAAGTATCGGCGGCACCGCCAGCGGCTCCTATGATCTTACCGCAGGCAGCGTTTCGTCCAATCTGCGCCTGTTCGTTATGCCCGCCGTCCTGCCGCCGGGTCTGGCGGAGAAGTTCGATACGACCATCGCTATCGACGGTTATATCAGCAGCGTCATTGGCGGAAAGACGAGCGTCGAAAACCTTGTCGTAAAGTCGGGCACACTTGAAGCCAACGGCAACATCGCGCTGGAAAATGGCAACGTTTCTGCAAAACTTGGCGGGCAGCTGCCTGCCTTGGAAAAGCTGACGCCGCAGGCCGCAGGCGCGCTCGGCTTTGCGCTCGAAGCGAACGGCCCAATCACGGCAGCCGATTTCACCGCAACGCTCACATCCGCACGCGCCACACTTGCAGGCCGCGCGCTCGAAGCCCTGAAGGTTTCCGCCAGCGGCAAGGCTGACGTGAATGCCCCGCAGGCGAAGTTCCAGGCAACCGGCACGCTGGACCGTCAGGTTATCGATGCATCTGCGGCGCTGGTCCAGACCGATAGCGGCACGGCCATTCCTGAACTCAACGTAAAGATTGGCGCAAATGTGCTGACCGGCAATCTGCAACTGACTCCGGAGTTCCTGCCATCCGGCTCGCTCAACTTCGATTTCCCGGATATTTCACTGCTCGCGGCGCTCGCCGCCCAGCAGGCAAGTGGCGACCTTAAAGGCGATGTTGCGCTGAGCAATGCCGATGGCAAGATCGTCGCCACAATCCGTGCCAGCGGTAATTCCGTGCGCCAGGGAACAACGACAGTTGCCGGCCTTGCCGCAGATATCAAGGTGGATGACCTACAGGCGCTTGCCATCAATGGGGACGTGAAAGCAAAAACGATCACGGCTGGTGCCGCGAATATTTCCGATCTCGCGCTTGGCATCGACCATACCGGAAATGCCACGACCTTCGATCTCAATGCTCGCTATGATAACGCGCCTCTGGTCCTGAAAGGCCGCGCAGATATGGGTGCTGCACCCATGACCATCAATCTGGATGCCTTCTCCGCAACGCCGCGCGGCATCCCCGTTCGTCTTTCAGGTCCCACCGCCATTGCCGTCAACAATGGCGCGGCGCGCATCGCGGGCCTCACCATCCAGACCGGCAATGGGCGCGTGGAGATCAACGGCACGGCGGGATCGACGCTCGATATCACCGCGGCTATCCGCTCGCTGCCCGCCAACCTTGCCAATGCCTTCTCACCCGGCCTTGACGCCGCTGGCACCATCTCCGGTACCGTAACGGCGAAAGGCGAAGCTTCAGACCCTTCCGTCGATTATGATCTGACGTGGTCGGACGCAGCGGTCAGCCAGACCCGTTCGGCGGGCCTTGGCGCGCTCGGCATCAAGGCCAATGGCCGCTTTTCCGGCGGAACCTTGCGCATTGACACCAGTGTCACCGGGCAAGGCGGGCTCTCCCTCTCCGGCGGCGGCACGCTTGGAATTTCCGGCAACCAGCCTCTTTCCATGGCCTTCGAGGGAAATCTACCTTTCGGGGCTGTGGCGGCGCAGACGGCCGCGCAAGGCTTTGACGTGGCAGGCTCCGCCGCCGTCGATATTCGCATCGAAGGCACAGCCAGCGTGCCATCGGTCACGGGGACGATTACGACAAACGGAACGCGCGTAACCGATGTTCGCCGTAACCTGACGATCAACAATCTCGGCGCCACCATTACCTTCAACAGGGATGTCGCCACCGTCTCGCGTCTGACGGGCACACTTGCGGGCGGCGGAACGATTTCCGGCTCGGGCACCATCGGCATCAATCCGGGCGGCGGCTTCCCCGCCGATCTGACGATCACGCTGAACCGCGCGACCTATAATGACGGTACGCTTTTCACCACTCAGGCCAGCGGAACATTGACCCTCAAAGGCCCGGTTCTCAATTCGCCCGTATTGGGCGGAACCATCACGCTCGACAAGAGCTCGATCACCATCCCGGAACGCCTTCCCGCTTCGCTGGCGCAACTCGATGTGAAGCACAAGAACGCGCCGCCTGCGGTGCGCCGGCAGGATGCCAAGCTGAATGCCGACAAGGGTGGCAGCGGAAGCTCTTCCACCATTGCCCTCGACCTTCAGATCAATGCACCGAGCGGTATCTTCGTTCGCGGACGCGGTATCGATGCCGAACTGACGGGCAGTCTGACAGTGCGCGGAACCGCAGCCGACCCGCAGGTTTCCGGCGGCTTCGAGATGCGCCGCGGGCGACTGGAAATCCTCACCCGCCGCCTGGATTTCACCACGGGCGATATCACCTTCGGTGGCGGTCTGGTTCCGGTGCTGAACATGGCAGCCGATTCGACCGTCGGCTCCAACACGGTCACGGTTTCGGTGACGGGCAACGCGAACGATCCGTCTTTCGCCTTCACCTCATCCCCTGCTCTTCCGCAGGATGAGGTCATGGCCCAGCTGATCTTCGGTCAGTCCATGTCTAAACTCTCGCCTTTGCAGATCGCTCGCCTTGCGGATGCTGCGGGCCAGCTGGCGGGCGGTCGCTCCACATCGCTCTTCGATAGTCTGCGCAGCAACCTCGGCATCGATGACCTCGACGTTTCGACCGACTCGGAAGGACGTGCCCGCGTATCGGCAGGAAAGTATCTGAACGAAAAGACTTATCTCGAGCTTCAGCAAAGCGGCGATTCCGGCGCAAAGGCCATCATCAACCTCGATGTCGGCAAGGGCGTGAAACTTCGTGGAGAAGCCGGAGGGAATGGAGAAGGTGCGGCAGGCATATTCTATGAAAAGGAATACTGACCATTTTTGTACGATACCCGACAAATAACGTCTGACGTTAATCAAATGGTTAGACCCGTTCAGAATTCAGATAATTTTAAACATGATCTTGTAGATGAATTGTTGTTGCCTTGAATCATTCCTGCGCATTTGGCGTTGAGAGATCTTGTACGCGCGCAACAGCACCATTCGCGTTGACTTGAGTGGTCAACGGTGACGGAGTTCATCCCACATGCTGCCTTTTCCTGGAGCGCATGCAAAAGCAATTCTCACCGCATTGGGACGCTCCCAGGCGATGATCGAATTCGACATGACCGGCAAGATCCTCTCGGCCAATGAAAACTTCTGTCGCGCCATGGGCTACAGCGCAGACCAGATCATCGGCAAGCATCACAGCATGTTCTGTGAATCGGCCTATGTGCAAAGCGACGATTACAAGCAGTTCTGGAAAAACCTTGCCGCAGGCCAGTTCGATGCGCGTCAATACAAACGTATCGGCAATGGTGGACGGGAAGTCTGGATTCAGGCTTCCTACAATCCCGTCATGCATGGCGACAAGGTTCACAGTGTCGTCAAGCTTGCAACGGTCATTACAGATACGAAGCTCAAAGCTGCCGAGGATGCCGGTAAGCTGGAGGCGATTTCCCGCGCGCAAGCCATCATCGAATTCACGCCCGCTGGCGACATCATTACCGCCAATCAGAACTTCCTCTCGGCTCTCGGCTACGGCCTCGAGGAGATAAAGGGCAAGCACCACCGCATCTTTTGTGAAGATGAATTTCGCAACAGCAGCGCCTATGGCGATTTCTGGAAGAAGCTCAGCTCCGGAGAGTTCGTTTCCGCCGAATTCAAGCGCATCACCAAAAGCGGTAAGGCGATCTGGATTCAGGCCTCCTATAACCCGATCTTCGATGAGAGCGGTCGCATCTTCAAGGTGGTGAAATTCGCAACCGACGTGACCGAACGCGTCCGTGCCGTCGATGACCTTGCCCGGAGCCTGACGGCTCTCGCGGAAGGCGACCTTACGGCAACCATCGAAGTCCCGTTCATTCCCACTCTGGAGAAAGTGCGGCAGGATCTGAATTCCTCGCTCACGAAGCTGCAGGGCGCGATGCGCGACGTGGCGGAAAGTGCGGGCGGCATCGCCACCGGCTCCCGCGAAGTCAGCGAAGCCTCGGACAATCTGGCAAGACGCACGGAACAGCAGGCGGCGGCGGTGGAAGAAACATCTGCGGCCCTCAACGAAATCACGCGGACTGTCGGACAGAACGCAGCCCGCGCCGAACAATCCGGCCAGTTGGTCGCCAAGACCAAGGCGGATGCCGAACATTCCGGCGAAGTCGTCAGCAAGGCGATAGAGGCGATGGGACGGATTTCACAGTCCTCCAACGAAATCGGCAACATCATCAGCGTCATCGACGACATTGCCTTCCAGACCAACCTGCTGGCACTGAACGCCGGTGTGGAGGCTGCCCGTGCCGGTGAGGCCGGCAAGGGCTTTGCCGTCGTGGCACAGGAAGTGCGCGAACTGGCGCAGCGCTCCGCCCAGGCCGCGAAGGAGATCAAGACGCTGATCAACACCTCCGCCGAGCAGGTGAAGGAAGGCGTCGATCTGGTTGGGGAAACCGGAAAGGCCTTGAGCAAGATCGTCACGCAGGTCGCAGAGATCGACGCCAATGTCGTGGCGATTGTCGAGACCGCGCACGAACAGGCAAGCGGCATCAAGGAAATCAACCACGCCGTCGAAGCCATGGACACCAACACGCAGCAGAATGCGGCCATGGTGGAAGAAACGACGGCTGCCAGCCACAGCCTTGCCCATGAAGCGCATGTCCTGCACGAACTGCTGGCACAGTTCAGATTTGGTAAACAATCTTCTGTTACGAATCATCGGATGAAGCCGGAAGCAAAAGCTCCGGTTGTTCGCGCACCAGGCAGGACGCCAAAATCCGGATATGCAAGTGTCGGTGCACTTGCGCTAGCCCCGACACATAAGGATTGGGAAGAATTCTGATGGCAACGATTAATTCTACAAACTTCGGCGGCGATAGCCTGGAAATCATAGCCTTTCGTCTGCACGATCAAGAGTTCTGCGTAAAGACCACCACGATCCGCGAAATCCGCGGCTGGGCGCCGTCGACCCCGATCCCGCACGCACCGAAGGACGTGATCGGTGTGATGAACCTGCGCGGCTCCGTCATCCCAATCATCGACCTTGCTTACAAGCTGGGCATGAAGAGCACCGTTGCCAATGAGCGCAGCGCCATCGTCGTGGCGGAAGTGCACAACATGGTCATCGGCATGCTGGTGGATCGCGTATCCGACATCCTGACCATTCCTGCGATCCAGGTTCAGCCGGTTCCGGAAGTCTCCGCCTCTTTCGACAAGTCCTTCTCCGAAGGCATCATTGCCAACGAACATGGCATGATCTGCTTTTTGAACCTTGCCAAGATGTTCAAGGGTACGGATCTGGAAGATCTCGCCGCCTGATCGGCAGCAATAGTTGGATTTCATTTCAAGCGCCGCGCGGAATACTTCCGGGCGGCGTTACTATTTTTGGCTTTCATTCAAATATGAATAAAAGTGCGAATATTCGCATATGTCAACGAAAGAGAGTTTTAATATTAATTTGCTCTAATAAACCCTGCAGGAGCGCTGAGAGACCCCTTTCCGCGCGCCACACTTCTGCAGCACGCGACATTGAGCAAAGCACTGCCGCGGCATTTTCAGCTGACTTTGGAGGGCAATGATGCTTTGGCTGGGAAAGAACGCGGACAATAAAAACCTTCTAAATGCCTTTTCGACATCGCAGGCCATGATCGAGTTCGATCTGGACGGCAAGATACTCGACGCCAACAGAAATTTCTGTGCGGCCCTTGGTTATGAGTTGAGCGAGATCGTCGGCAAGCATCACCGGCTCTTCTGCGATCAGGATTATGTAAACTCCAAGCATTACGCCGCCTTCTGGCAAGAACTAACCTCCGGCAAATTCAGGGCTGGTGAGTTCAAGCGCATGCGCAAGGACGGGCGCGAAATTTGGATCGAAGCGTCGTATAATCCGGTGATGCGCGGAACCACGCCCTACAAGGTCGTCAAGATTGCCACCGACATCACGGAAAAGAAGCTGAAGGCAAAAGAAGACAACGGCAAGCTGGAAGCCATTTCACGCTCGCAGGCCGTTATCGAATTCACCCCGAATGGCGAAATCATCACCGCCAACGACAATTTCTGCAACGCACTGAACTACAATATTTCAGAAATTGCCGGACGCCACCATCGCATGTTCTGTGAACCCGGCTATGCCGCCTCGGAAGCCTATGCCAATTTCTGGAAACGGCTGGCGGCAGGAGAATTCATCTCCGACGAATTCGTCCGCTTCGGCAAGAACGGCAAGGAAATCTGGATCCAGGCGGCCTATAACCCCATCCTCAATGACAAGGGTCAGGTTGTGAAGGTGGTGAAATTCGCAACCGACGTAACGCCCCGTATGAGCGCGATCTCGACGCTCGGCCATGCGCTCCGGGCGCTGGCTGACGGTGATCTCTGTCAGAACCTCGAAAAGCCATTCGTGCCGAGCATGGAGAAGCTGAGGACCGACTTCAACGAGGTCATCGAGAAGCTGCGCACGACGATGCAGACGGTTGCCCAGAACTCCGCAACAATTGCCTCGGGCTCCGCCGAAATCCGCGTCGCTGCCGACCAGCTCGCTCGCCGCACGGAGCAGCAGGCCGCATCGCTGGAGGAGAGCGCCGCCGCATTGGAAGAGATCACGACGACGGTTGCGGACTCCAGCAAGCGTGCCGATGAGGCAGGCCGGCTCGTCAGCAACACCAAGCGGAGCGCCGAGCTTTCCGGCAACATCGTTCACCGCGCCATCGATGCCATGGACTCCATTTCCAAGTCTTCCGGCGAAATCACCAATATTATCGGTGTCATCGATGACATTGCCTTCCAGACCAACCTTCTGGCTCTGAATGCCGGTGTCGAAGCCGCGCGTGCCGGTGAAGCAGGCAAGGGTTTTGCCGTCGTGGCGCAGGAAGTGCGTGAATTGGCCCAGCGCTCTGCAAGTGCCGCCAAGGAAATCAAACAGCTTATCAACACATCCAGTCAGCAAGTCGCAAATGGCGTAGGGCTTGTGGGTGAAACGGGGGATGCGCTGAAACAGATTGCCGAGCAGGTGGGGCAGATCGACGCCAATGTCGCAGCAATCGTGGAAGCCTCACGCGAGCAGGCAAACGGCCTTGCCGAAATCAATGACGCCGTCAACCTTATGGACCAGGCAACGCAGAAGAATGCGGCCATGGTGGAAGAAACCACTGCGGCCAGCCATGGTCTGGCCCGTGAGGCGGAAACGCTTCGCCAACTGCTGACGCAGTTCAATGTCGGCTATGCCCCCGGCACGGTCGTCCAGAGCGTCCCTACGCCTGCCGAATCCCCTGTTCACAAGCTGGTTGCCACTGCAAGGGGCGGCATGGCTGCTGCTGCGACAGCAACCGCTGCACAATGGACGGAATTCTGATTTGCGAAAATCTTAGCGGAAATAAAAAGGCGGCTCGAAGGCCGCCTTTCTTGTTTGATATGTCGTTCGATCAGCTGAACAGAACGAAGGTCTTTTGCAGCGTGATCCAGATACCCCATACGATCGGGATACCGACGACGGCCCAGGCGATTGCAGCCTTGGCGTCGAAGCCGCCCTTGCCGATGCCGAAGGAACCGGTCGGGCCGCTATTGGCGGCAGTCGTCTTTGCCTGAAGGGCAGCGACTTCTTCATCCGACATGTACCACTTGTCAGCCAATGGCTTGACCATGAGGTTGGCGATGAGGCCGAGCACCAGCATGCCAGCGAGAATATACATGGTGAAGTCGTAGACCTGAGCGCGCGGAATGCCTGCTGCGATCTGGGCTTCACGAATGTAGTTCACCACGACCGGACCGATGATGCCAGCCGTTGCCCATGCCGTCAGCAAGCGACCGTGGATAGCACCCACGAACTGCGTGCCGAAGATATCGGCAAGATAGGCCGGGATCGTCGCAAAGCCACCGCCATACATCGAAACGATGATGCAGAGCATGCCGACGAAGAGAGCCTTGTTGCCGATGCCCGCTGCCCATGGAGCAGATGCATAGAGCACGATGCCGAGCGCAAAGAAGGTGAAGTATGTGCCCTTGCGGCCGATACGGTCGGACAGCGACGCCCAGAAGAAGCGGCCTGCAATGTTGAAGACCGAGAGAAGACCGGTGAAGCCAGCAGCGATTGCCGCGATCTGTGCCAGCTGCTCAGGTGTCAGATCCGCGAACTTGACCTCGGGAAGACCGAGCAGCGAGCCTGCGAAGATTTCCTGCAACATGGGCGACGCCATGCCGAGAACGCCGATACCTGCCGAAACGTTGAGGCAGAGAACGAGCCAGATCATCCAGAACTGCTTGGTCTTGTGCGCATTGTTCAGGTGAACGTGGCGCGTTGTGATCATGGAGTTCTTGGCGGCAGGTGCCGTCCAGCCTTCAGGCTTCCAGCCTGCTGGCGGAATGCGATAGCCGAAGGCACCAGCCATCATGAAGACAAAATAGATCGCCGCCATGACGAGGAAGGTCTGCCACACGCCGATGGAAGCATCCGTGCGGAAGTGGCGCATCAGCGCGTCCGCCAGCGGTGCACCGATCATGGCGCCGCCACCGAAGCCCATGATGGCCATGCCGGTTGCCATGCCACGACGGTCAGGGAACCACTTGATAAGCGTCGAAACCGGGGAAATGTAGCCAAGACCGAGGCCGATACCGCCGATGACGCCAGCGCCGAACCACATCAGCCACAGCTGGTGGGTCATGATGCCGACCGCAGCAATTGCCATGCCGCCGCACCAGCAGATGGCGGAAACGAAGCCAGCCTTACGCGGGCCTGCACGCTCCAGCCAGCCGCCCCAGATGGCTGCCGAGCAGCCGAGCAGAACGAAGAACAGAGTGTAGATCCAGCCAAGATCGCTGACGCGCCAGTCGCAGGTCGTCGTGAACAGGGCAGAACCCAGCGTCAGGTCTGCGCAGGCAACCGACGAGGTGATGCCGATGGCCTTGGTCAGCGGCAGCCAGAATACGGAGAAGCCGTAAGCCATGCCGATGCAGAGGTGAATGGCCAGCGCTGCCGGTGGAACCAGCCAGCGGTTGAAGCCGGGCTTTGCGATAATGCGTTCACGGTCCAGAAGACCGGCACCCGCAGCCCCCGGCGCGAATGCTTCATTCGTTGCAGTCATTGATGTCTCCCTCGACCCACCACAGCCAATATGGTGGACCTCGATGTTGTTATTCGCTTCGGTTTTTAGAGCGCTTCCGCGTTTCCCTGAAACACGGAAACACTCTAAGTTCTTGTTTAACGCATTGTCCGGACGCAAAACCGCTTCGCACTTTTGCTGGAAATGCTCTAAATCGTGCGCCCGCGGCTGAACGCGCGGCAGCACACCCCATCCTTCCGAAACAATGTCCCAAGCCCATGAAGTCCGATTGCTCTGGATCGCCTCTGTCGGGCGATCTTCAAATGCATCGTCAACGTGTTGCAAGGAGCTACCAGCAAATGCCGTGCCAGAATGGAAAATTGCTGATTATCAAGAGGATGGGTAATTACCACCGAAAGGGATGGGACAATTTGTCCAAGCTCCCGCGACAAAATGTCCAATGGCCAGCCCGCAATTCGACACTTTCGATTATGCGGAAACGTTTCATGGCAACCCTCGCCAACTGGCTAAAGCGCGCTTTTGGTTGATGAAGGTTTAGATTTAAAGAGCCTGTGGCAGCCAGATGGTGAAGGCCGTTCCTTCGCCTTCCCTGCTTTTGACGGCGATTTCCCCACCCTGACGCGCTATCAGCATCTGGCTGACGGAAAGTCCGAGGCCGGTACCTTCCTGCCTTTTGGTGGTGAAGAACGGGTCGAATATGCGTCCGACGACCTCTTCGCTCATTCCGACGCCGGTATCCGCAACCTCGATCACGACACCCTTCGAGCCATGGCGTTCTTCATCCACGCAGGACAGTGTCAGCGTTCCACCTTCCGGCATGGCATGGGCAGCGTTGACGATGAGATTGACGAGAACCTGCTGCAACTCCGTTCGGTTCATCGCGATCAGCCCTTCGGCCTCATCCCTGCGCACCACCTCTATGCCTGCGCGGCTCAGCACATGTTTCACCAGCGGCATACAATCGGACATAACCGCCACGGGGCTCTGCCGCTCGACGTAACCGGCAAACTCTTCCGGTCGCGCAAATTGCAACAGTTTGCCGACGATGCGGCTGATACGATCCACCTGCTCATCGATCAGGTTGAACTCGCGCTTTGCAACATCGGCACCATCTCCAAGCGCATGGCGGGCAACTTCGAGATTGCCCTGAATAACGGCTATCGGATTGTTGATCTCATGCGCCACACCGGCAGTGATTTCGCCGATGGTGGCCAGTTTTTCCGACATGACGAGTTGCTTCGTCGTTGCCTCCAGCCGCAGATTGGCCAGTTGCAATTGCTGTGTGCGCTCTTCCACGCGCACATTCAGCTCTTCATTCCAGGCCCTCAACTCGCCTTCGCGCTGCTGAAGCCGCCCCAGCAATTCATCGAGGTGGACAGCCACCTGCCCGATCTCGTCTCCCGATGGCGGAAGGCCGGTCCTTGCACCGAGATCTCCCCCATCCACCTTGGCGATTGTCTGCGTCATCCGCTCCAGCGGCTTGAAGATGCTGCGCGCCCAGCGCAGAAAGACCGGAATGCTGAGAATGGTAATCCCGATAAAGGCGGCTATGACGGAGCCCAGCGTCTCGTACTTCGCCTGCGCAAACGGCGCTTCCAGAAAGCCGACATAGAGCATGCCGATGCGCTTGCCGTAACTATCCACCAGCGGCTCATAGGCGGAAATATACCAGTCATTGACGACGAAGGCGCTGTCGAGCCATGTACGCCCATGCTCCAGCACGGCAGATCGCACGGCTTCCGACACCCGCGTTCCCAAGGCGCGGCGGTTTTCGAACAGTCGAACATTGGTGCTGACGCGCACATCATCGAGAAACAGCGTCGCCGTTCCCTGGCTTCCATCCGGCAGGCTGGCTTCACGATAGACCAGATCGTTGATCGTATCGATAAATTGCAGGTTCTGGTTCAGCAGCTTACCGCCGACCAGAGCCATCACCCTGCCATCCGGCAGGCGTAGCGGGCTCGCCGCATGGATAACCATGCCGCGGGTTTCGAGCGTGTTCTCCCGCGCCTCCGCATTCTGTGTCGGCACGAGTTCTATTCTCGCCCGTTGCGCCAACGCGGGAGAAAGAGCCTCCAACTCCTCCTCCGAGAAGGCGTCCATGGCATGAGAGGCCACGCCGTCAAGCGCTGCCCGCCGCACCGGCCAGTCCGTGCGCGCCGTTTTCAGATCGGTACCGGCACTGGCTTCGACAATCCCATCCGCGCTCACAGCGAAGAGAAAATCGAGCCCGAGCCTCGCACGGTCTTCCTCGAGCAGACCCGCAATACCCTGCGGAGATGATGTGGCCAAAACGGACTGCAAGCGCGCGGAGCCAGCAATCGCATCCAGACGTTCTCCCGTATTTTCGAGGATGGTCGCCATATATTGGTGAGCCACCGTCAAGTCGCTGTTGACCTTCGTGATCAGCAGCGCATCGAACTTGTTGCTCCACCGAACCATGGTAACGCCAAGCAGCAGCGGCAAAATGACGAGCGTCGGCAACAGCGCAATCGCCAGCAGGCGGAAGCGGACCGACCGCAGCGGATTGATGGAGGCGGAAAGAGCCGCGTTCTTAGCCATGCCAGCTGGACATCTTGCGATCGATGGTTTTTCGCGAAATGCCAAGCTTGCGGGCCGCCTCATCACGGTTGCCACTAGCATCGTTCAGCACGGCCAGAATATGCCTTCGCTCCACCTCTTCCAGCGTACCGGGCACGGCAGGCGCGACATTGCCGCCCTTGAGATCGAGCGGAAAGCGCCCGAGGATCAGGCTGCGTTCGATGAGATTGCGAAGTTCACGAACATTGCCCGGCCAGTGATAACCAAGCAACATGGCACGCACAGCATCATCCATGGCCACTTGCGGCATTCCCAACTGCTGCGAAAGCTTCTGCATGAACAGTGCGGAAAGTTCCAGCACATCCTTTTCACGGTCGCGAAGCGGAGCAAGATAGATCTGCATCACATTGATGCGGTAAAAAAGATCGGCCCGGAAACGCCCCTTCTCCACATCCAGCGCCAGATCGGCATTGGTCGCAAACACGAAACGTATATCGATCGGCACTTCCCTCTCCGCCCCGACGGGCCGCACCTTACGATCTTCGATCACCCGCAAAAGCTTGCTTTGCAAGGCAAGCGGCATTTCACCGATCTCATCGAGAAACAACGTGCCGCCTTGAGCGTGCAGGAAAAGGCCCTCTCTTCTGCTGTCCGCACCGGTAAAAGCGCCCTTCACATGGCCGAAAAGTTCCGTTTCCAGCATATCGGCGGGAATGGCGGCGCAATTGACAGGCACGAAAGGCTTCTCGGCACGGTCGGACAGCTCGTGAATGGAGCGCGCCAGCACTTCCTTGCCGGTCCCTGATTCGCCCGTCAGCAACACGGAAGTTGGCAAGGGCGCAACGCGGCTGATCATATCGCGGGTCTGCTGAATGGTTGCAGAACTGCCGACCAGCCGATCCCTGAGGTAGATATGGTCGGAAGCACCTCTCAATTCGTATTTGAGCGCAAGGTTTTCCCGTTGCAGGTTGACCCTGTCCAGCGAGCGCGAGATGGCATTCAGTATCTGGTTGGAACGAAACGGCTTCAGCACGAAATCGGCAGCACCGGCGCGAATGGCCTGGATTGCGGTGTCGAGATCGGCATAGGCCGTCATCAGGATCGCTTCGGCGTAAAAACCGATGGCCCGCTGCTCGGCCAGCCATTCCAGCCCCGTCTTTTTCGGCATGATATTGTCGAGAATGACCACGTCGAAATGCCGCTCATCCAGCTTGCGCGTTGCCTCAGCCGTGTCCGCGGCCTCATCTACGAAGGCGCAGCGCGTTTCCAGCGTGCGCATGAGGAAATTGCGCATTCCCGGCTCATCATCGATGATGAGAATGGATGCCTTGGCAAGCCACGGTCCGAAATCGGTCTCCGGTGCGCTGACCCGCGTTTTGGCAATGACTTCATGCTGCATCATAGTCTCCAGAAGCCATGGCTCAAGCGCCACAGCCGGATTTCGTCCTGAAACGGATCGAATATATCGTTGGCACCGAACAGGCCAAATGCCTCGCGCCCGTCATTGACGATTATCAAAGCTGGCAGCAAATGGGAACCGAAGCATTCCATTCAGCCTGCACAAAGTCCCGGAATACCGCAGGCGAAACGCTGGAATCTTTATAATCCAAGGGTTGCCAGCCATCGGACGTGTTACGCCCCTTCAAACGTCACGCGGTCGGTTCTCGTGAACACTTCCAAGTCATCGCCACGCACCAGCGCAATAATCGTCAATCCCGCCTTTTCGGCGGTTTCTATCGCAAGCGCCGTCGGCGCGGAAACCGCGGCGAGAACCGGACTGCCAAGGATCGCTGCCTTCTGCACCATTTCGACCGATACGCGGCTCGTGACGACGACAATGCCATCCGCACCCTTGCGACCGGCCCGCAGAACCGAGCCTGCCAGCTTATCGAGGGCATTGTGGCGCCCGACATCTTCCCGAGCAGAAATCAGCCCCTCGCCAGGAACGTAGAAGCCAGCGCCGTGAACGGCACGCGTTTCGCGGTTCAGCGATTGAGCATCCGTCAGCGCATTCATCGCAATCGCGATTTCATGCGCGCTAACCGCAATTTCAACGGATGATACATCGGGGACGGGTCGAACGGCCTGCTCGATGGATTCGATACCGCAAAGACCGCATCCAACCGGTCCCGCCATATGCCGTCTTCTGGACCGCAGCGCATCCGCCTGCTCATCAAGCAAGGTTACCTGAACATCGAAACCCTGTTCGGTATCGAGAACGTCTACCGCCTCGACTTGAACAGCGCCCGCGATAATCCCCTCGGTCAGGCTGAACCCGTAAGCGAAATCCTCCAGATCGGCAGGTGTTGCCATCATCACCGCGTGCGTGGAGCCACCATAGGAAAACGCTATTGGCACCTCATCCGGTGCAGAACGAGTTCCTTCGCTCACCAAACCCTCACGCAATGAAATGCGCTTGACGGGTCGATAAGCGGAGCGCGCTGGCTTGACCGTTTCATCCATGGACAAATTCCTTGTTTCACGCTCGATAAGGCAGACGGTGAGAATGAGAGCTTAATCACATCGCTGACAGAGATAGGGCACGCGGCTTTAGAAACCAAATCGCATGCTCTTCGCGCGACACGTGAAGCCAGCGAAACGGAACCGTGCTACGCATCTTCGGCCCAAGCGTATGCATGATAGCTTGAACGTGGCATCCAGACACAATCAGTTCCGGCATGGGCACCCATCAAACAAAAAGCGGCCCGTTCCGGCCGCTTCGTGTCTTGTCATTCCTGTGGACAGTCATCCTTGCGGACCCGCCCGGTGCTTTCAAGCAGCGACGAGAACCTCATGCAGGTTCGTCAGTTCGTAGAGGTGCTTTTCCAGCTTCGTCAGATGCTCGTGGTGATGATTGCCTTCATCGATCTCGGAGCGGGCATTGTCGATGCGCTTCTGCAGATCGTCAGGGCTCAGATCGTCTGCCGAAACAGCGGATTCAGCCAAGAGCGTGCAGCCAGTCGGCAGGATGTCGGCAAAGCCGCCGAAGACGACGTATTTGTGCGTTTCGCCGGAAGCGAACTTCACGGTGACGACGCCCGGCTTGATCGTGGTCATGACCGGTGCGTGGTTTGCCAGAACCGTCATTTCGCCAAGGGTCGCCGGAATGACGACTTCGCTGACCGTTTCGGAGACCAGCAGACGCTCGGGAGAAACAAGTTCAAATTTGAAAGTGTCGGCCATGGCTATTCACTTCTTCTGTTTACGCGAATTTGGATTACGCGAGGACCAAAGGGGCGCGGCCATTACCGCGCACCCGTTTTATCACATTAAGCGGCTTCGCCAGCCAGCTTCTTTGCCTTTTCGATCGCTTCTTCCATGGAGCCAACCATGTAGAATGCAGCTTCCGGCAGGTGGTCGTACTCGCCATTGACGAGACCCTTGAAGCCCTTGATCGTGTCTTCGAGAGCAACGAGCTTGCCCGGAGAACCGGTGAAGACTTCGGCAACGAAGAACGGCTGGGACAGGAAGCGTTCGATCTTACGAGCGCGCGCAACGGCCAGACGGTCTTCTTCCGACAGTTCGTCCATGCCGAGGATGGCGATGATGTCCTGAAGAGCCTTGTAGCGCTGCAGGGTCGACTGAACCTTACGAGCCACTTCGTAGTGCTCTTCGCCGACGATCAGCGGGTCGAGCATGCGCGACGTGGAGTCGAGCGGGTCAACAGCCGGGTAGATACCCTTTTCAGCGATCGAACGCGACAGAACCGTCGTTGCGTCCAAGTGGGCGAACGAGGTTGCAGGTGCCGGGTCGGTCAAGTCGTCGGCGGGAACGTAAATGGCCTGAACCGAGGTGATCGAACCCTTGGTCGTGGTGGTGATGCGTTCCTGCATCTGGCCCATGTCCGTCGCAAGCGTCGGCTGATAGCCAACGGCAGACGGGATACGGCCGAGCAGAGCGGACACTTCCGAGCCAGCCTGCGTGAAGCGGAAGATGTTGTCCACGAAGAACAGAACGTCCTGGCCTTCATCGCGGAAGTTTTCAGCGATCGTCAGACCGGTCAGAGCAACGCGGGCACGTGCGCCTGGCGGCTCGTTCATCTGGCCGTAAACGAGCGCAGCCTTGGAGCCTTCGCCGCCCCCGTGCTTGTTAACGCCCGACTCGATCATTTCGTGGTAAAGGTCGTTACCTTCACGGGTACGCTCACCCACACCTGCGAAGACGGAGTAACCGCCATGCGCCTTGGCGACGTTGTTGATGAGTTCCATGATCAGAACCGTCTTGCCGACGCCAGCGCCGCCGAACAGGCCGATCTTGCCGCCCTTTGCGTAAGGTGCCAGCAGGTCGACGACCTTGATGCCGGTGACGAGGATTTCCGATTCCGTCGACTGGTCGACGTAGGCCGGGGCTTCCTGGTGGATAGAGCGCTTGGTTGCCGTGTTCAGCGGACCAGCTTCGTCAACCGGCTCGCCGATGACGTTCATGATACGGCCGAGCGTCTCAAGACCAACCGGAACCGAAATCGGCGAACCGGTGTTCGCCACCGGCTGGCCACGAACCAGACCTTCGGTCGAGTCCATCGCGATCGTACGAACGACGTTTTCGCCAAGGTGCTGCGCGACTTCGAGAACAAGGCGGTTGCCGTTGTTGTCGGTTTCGAGCGCGTTCAGGATCGCCGGCAGTTCGCCTTCGAACGCAACGTCCACGACAGCGCCGATAACCTGCGTAACCTTGCCGGTAGCGCCCTGGGTCGCTGCGGTCTTAATGGGGGTAGCTGCCTGAGCCATTATCCTTACCCTCTTTCCTTACCTCAGAGCGCTTCCGCGCCCGAAATGATTTCGATGAGTTCCTTGGTGATCTGAGCCTGACGCTGACGGTTGTAGGAGAGCGTCAACTTGTGGATCATTTCACCGGCATTGCGGGTTGCGTTGTCCATCGCGCTCATCTTTGCGCCCATTTCGCCAGCCACGTTTTCCAGCAGTGCGCGGAAAACCTGAACGGAAATGTTGCGCGGAATGAGGTCTTCCAGAATGGAGGCCGCATCCGGCTCGTATTCGTAGATCGCCGTGTTGCTGGTCGCTGCCTGTTCGACCGTCGGAACAGCAGCCGGGATCAGCTGGAGGCCGGTCGGGATCTGGCTGATCACGGACTTGAACTCCGAATAGATCAGCGTGCAGACATCGAACTCGCCAGCGTTGAAACGGGCAATGATGTTCTTGGCGATCGTATCGGCATTGGCAAAACCCACCCGCTTCACGTCACGCAGTTCAATGCGCTCGATGATGTTGGACGAGAATTCGCGACGCAGGCTGTCGTAGCCCTTCTTGCCGACCGTGATGATCTTGACCGTCTTACCCTGCGCCATCAGCTTGCGGGCTTGATCGCGGGCAAAGCGGGAAATCTGTGAGTTGAAACCGCCGCAAAGACCGCGCTCGGCCGTGCAGACGACGAGCAGATGCACATCGTCCTTGCCGGTTCCGGTCATCAGCGCCGGAGCGACATCGGCTTCCACCGCCTGAGCGATGTTGGCCAGCACGGCGCTCATGCGCTGCGAGTAAGGGCGGGCGGCCTCCGCAGCTTCCTGGGCGCGCCGAAGCTTCGCCGCGGCGACCATTTTCATCGCCTTGGTTATCTTCTGCGTCGCCTTTACGGAGGCAATGCGGTTTTTCAGATCCTTTAGTGAAGGCATCCGTTATCCGTCCCAGTCAGAGCCTAATCAGGAGAAAGACTTGGCGAAGTTATCGAGAGCAGCCTTGAGCTTGCCCTTGGTATCGTCGCTGATAGCCTTTTCCGTGCGGATGGTGTCGAGGATCGCCTTGCCTTCGGAATGAAGGTAGGAGAGCAGACCCTGTTCGAACTTGCCGATCTGGTTGACCGCGACCTTGTCGAGGTAGCCATTGACGCCAGCGAAGATCACCGCGACCTGCTCTTCCGTCTTGAGCGGAGAGAACTGCGGCTGCTTCAGAAGCTCGGTCAGACGCGCACCACGGTTCAGCAGGCGCTGGGTGGAGGCATCGAGGTCCGAACCGAACTGGGCAAACGCGGCCATTTCACGATACTGGGCAAGTTCACCCTTGATCGAGCCGGCAACCTGCTTCATGGCCTTGATCTGAGCGGCAGAACCAACGCGCGAAACCGACAGACCGACGTTAACAGCCGGACGGATACCCTGATAGAACAGGTCGGTTTCGAGGAAGATCTGGCCGTCGGTGATCGAGATCACGTTGGTCGGAATGAAGGCGGAAACGTCGTTGCCCTGGGTTTCGATGACCGGCAGAGCCGTCAGCGAACCGGAACCCATTTCGTCGCTCATCTTGGCAGCGCGCTCGAGAAGACGCGAGTGCAGATAGAAAACGTCGCCAGGGTAAGCTTCGCGGCCCGGAGGACGACGCAGAAGAAGCGACATCTGACGGTAGGCGACAGCCTGCTTGGAAAGATCGTCATAGGCGATCAGGGCATGCTTGCCGTTGTCACGGAAGTATTCGCCCATGGCGCAACCGGCAAACGGAGCCAGGAACTGCATCGGAGCAGCGTCGGATGCGGTTGCCGCGATGATGATGGAGTACTGCAGAGCGCCACGCTCTTCCAGAACCTTGACGAACTGGGCAACGGTCGAACGCTTCTGGCCGACGGCGACGTAGACGCAGTACAGCTTGTCGTTGTCCGGGCCGTTGTCGTGGATCGGCTTCTGGTTCAGGAACGTGTCGAGAATGATGGCGGTCTTGCCGGTCTGGCGGTCGCCGATGACGAGCTCGCGCTGGCCACGGCCAACCGGGATCAGAGCGTCGATAGCCTTGAGGCCGGTCGACATCGGCTCGTGAACCGACTTGCGCGGAATGATGCCAGGAGCCTTGACGTCGACGCGGCGGCGTTCCGTCGCATTGATCGGGCCCTTGCCGTCGATCGGGTTGCCGAGAGCGTCGACCACGCGGCCGAGCAGCTCAGGACCGACAGGAACGTCAACGATCGCGCCGGTGCGCTTGACGATGTCGCCTTCCTTGATGTCACGGTCGGAACCGAAAATAACCACACCGACATTGTCGGCTTCAAGGTTCAGCGCCATGCCGCGAATGCCGCCGGGGAACTCGACCATTTCACCAGCCTGGACATTGTCGAGGCCGTAAACGCGAGCAATACCGTCACCAACGGACAGAACCTGGCCGACTTCGGAGACTTCCGCCTCGTTGCCGAAATTTTTGATTTGATCTTTCAGAATTGCGGAAATTTCCGCGGCGCGGATATCCATCAGCCAACCTCTTTCAGTGCAAGCTTAAGGGTGGAAAGTTTGGTGCGAAGAGACGTATCGATCTGGCGTGAACCGACCTTAACGATGAGACCGCCAAGCAGGGAGGGATCAACCGTGAGATCGATCGTCACATCCTTGCCGGTCACACTCTTGAGCGCCGCTTTCAGTTCAGTTTCCTGCGCTTCATCGAGCGCATGCGCCGAAGTAACTTCGGCAACAATTTCGCCGCGATGGGCAGCAGCAGTGGTACGGTAGGAGGCAATCATGCCGGGAACGGCAAACAGGCGGCGGTTATTGGCCACGACCTTGAGGAAATTGGCAGCAAGACCGGAAATGCCAGCCTTTTCAGCGATGGCCGAGATGGCCTTCGACTGATCTTCCGCAGAGAAGACCGGGCTCACAACCAGACGCTTCAAGTCGTCGCTTTCATCGAGCAAGGCCTGAAACCTGTCGAGATCGGCACCGACTGCCTCAACAACACCCGCTTCCAAGGCAAGCTCGAAAAGCGAAGACGCATACCTTTCCGCTACACCGGATGTTCCATGGGAGGTATCTGCCACGGGCAATTTTTCCCTGCTATTCATCCAAGAAAACGCAGCCGAGCGATCGGCTTCGTCAAATTCTTGAATTCGTTTCAATTTCCCCGAAAAAGGCTGGAATTCCCCCCTGCCTTATCTCGATTTCGCGGTCCGTCTAGCATAGGACGCCGGGACTCGCAACACGCGTAATAGCGGAAACCTTCTTTTGGGCAAGGGGGAATGCCGTTTAATTTTCCCAATGACGCGCTTGTGACGCTGATACCGGAAAGAAATGCCTCAAACCGTACATTAGACCAGTCCGAAGACATACATCAGCGGAAGAGCAGCGAGCGCGGCATGCACAACCAGAAGTAAAGAATTGCGGATCGTTGCGCCTCCATCGGAGAGGATGGAGAGCAGCGCGCCGAAAGAGGCAAGCGCGAATGCGCCACCAAAGGCAAGGTAGACCATCGGCTGGGCGAGAAGCAGCGCCGACGCGCCAAGACCGAGATAGAAACCGGCAAGGCAGGAGCGGATCAGCACCAGCCCGTCACGACGTTCGCCCGACACCTGCAGGCCGAAGAGGCGAAAGGTGATCATCGGCGCAAACATCACCACCAGGCCGATCAGCGACGACACAACCGCTGCGAAAAAAGCCAGCTGCTCACCGAGTTCTGTCGGAAAGTAAAACTCCATTATTGCGCCCCCAAATTGCGAATCCCTTGGCCGCCTTATGCCATGACGGGAACGATGCCGAAAGATGGTTGCGTCCATCCCCGTTACAGGAAGCTTTGCGGATCGATATCGGTTTGCACATGGATGGAGCCACGCTCCTTCGGGCCATTGGTAATCATCGCCCGCAGGAAGGACTGCATGTCGGAATTGCGCTTGCCATGCACCAGAAGCCGGAAGCGATGGCGCCCGCGGATGAGTGCCAGCGGCGCTTCGGCCGGACCAAGCAGCATGATGCCCGGCGCTTGCGGCGC
>JAAIGF010014868.1_pt1 | contig 75363 bp, 64 predicted proteins | sample 6487441 | NCBI WGS metagenome assembly JAAIGF01 (sample SAMN13974129, study PRJNA590717) | phyllosphere metagenome | biome: pepper field; feature: multiple bacterial spot infested pepper fields; material: pepper leaves; isolation source: leaves from pepper fields | host: Capsicum annuum ...
CCGTGCTGCGGTGCGGTTGGATGGGCCCGGTAGCGTCGACTGTCAGTCGACTGCTCCAGCGGGCCGCCTTTAGTCGACCAACGGTCGACTCTACCCAGCCGTGCTGCGGTGCGGTGCGGTTGGATGGGGCCGGTAGAGTCGGCTGTCAGTCGACTGCTCCAGCGGCCCAGCGTTAGTCGACCAACGGTCGACTCTACCCAGCCGTGCTGCGGTGTGGTTGGAAGCGCGCGGTAGAGTCGACTGTCAGTCGACTGCTTTGAGCGATGCAGGCGAATACCCGCGCTGCGCGCGATAGTCGACCAGCGGTCGACTCTACCCAGCCGGGCTGCGCTGCGGATGGCGCCGGCACGAGCCGGCGCCGTGCCATCAACGAGCCGGCAGCAAGGCCTGCAGGCGGGCTTCCAGTTCCTGCTGGCGCCAGCCGGCCAGGGCGGCCGGCCACTGGCGGCGCTCCAGGTAGCTTTCCAGGTGCTTGCGCGAGGCCAGCACGCCGTCGGCCAGGCCCAGTTCGCGGCTGCGCTCGGCCACCGCATCCTGCAGTTTCTTCACCAGCTGCTTGTTGGTGTCGGTGGCCTGCATGGCCAGCGGCGCATCGGCTTCGTCGTCCAGCGGCGTGGACAGCGCCTGCCAGACCGCGCCGGCCAACTTGCGCGGTGCCTTCGGGAACTGCTCGAACAGCTTGCCCAGCGCGGCCGCATCGGCCGGCGGCGTGCGCGCCAGGGTGGCGGCCAGTTCGTTGTCCAGGATCCAGCTGCGCGGGCGATCGCTGCTGCGGGCCTGCACGTCACGCCAGCGCAGCAGGCGCAGCAGGCGGTGCTGGGCCGGTGCATCGAGGAACTGCGCCGCACGCATGCCCAGGTGCGGCCAGCGCTCTTCATCATTGGCGACACTGGCCAGCAGGCGCTCGGCATCGTCGTGCAGCCACTGCTGGCGGCCCAGCGCCTGCAGTTTGCCGTCGATCGCATCATGCAGGGCGAACAGGTGCTCGACATCGTCGGCGGCGTACTGCAGCTGCGATTCGGACAGCGGCCGGCGCATCCAGTCCGAGCGGGTTTCACCCTTGGCCAGGGCGACACCGGTGATTTCCTGCACCAGCTTCTGGTAGCCCATGCCGGCACCGATGCCGGCCAGCGCCGCGCCGATCTGGGTGTCGAACAGCGGCCGCGGCATCACCCCGCAGGTCCACTTGAAGGCCACCAGGTCTTCGCTGGCGCTGTGCATCACCTTGGTGATCGATTCATCGGCCAGCCACGGCGCCAGCGCCTCGGGCATGCCGGGAATCAGCGGGTCGATCAACAGGATGTCATCGCCGACGGCCATCTGCACCAGCGCAAGCTGCGGCCAGAAGGTGCGTTCACGGATGAATTCGGTGTCCAGGCCGATGCGGCTCGGGCGCTGCTGGCGGTACGTGTCCAGCTCGGCGGGGGTGGTGATCCAGGTTGCCACGGGTCAGGGCCTACTACTCGGGTTTGCTCAGGCAGGGGAGAATAGCCTAACGTCGGTCCGCGTCCGTGTTGAAGGAGCTCCCGCTTGCGTTTTCCGCTGTCGTCCGCGCTGTGCACCGCCCTGGCCGTGGCCCTGGCTGGCTGCACGCCGCCGCCTCCGGTGCCCGCCGACGAGGCCGCTGACGAGCGCCCGGCCCGGGAGCAGCCGGCACAGGCACCGGGGCAGGGCACGGTGACCATTGCCGATGACGATGCGGCCGAGGACATCCAGCAATGGACCCCGCCGCGGGTGGACCGGCAGCAGCGCAGCCAGGCACAGCTGCGGCGTGCGGCCGAGCAGGCCTTCGCCCGCGACCACCTGTATGAGGATGCCGAGGCGGCCATTCCCTTGTGGCTGGCCGTGCAGGAGGTCGATCCGGACGATCGTCAGGCCCGAGCCGGCCTGCAGCGTGCCCGGCAGCGCCTGCTGCAGCAGGCCGATGCGCTGCTGGCGCGGCCGCTGAAGCAGCGCGAAGCATTGGCCGAGGCCAGCCGCCAGGCGCTGGTGCTGCTGACCCTTGCCCCGAAGGACGGGAAAGTGCGCGCGCTGCAGGGCCGGGTGGAGACCGCGCAGCGCGTGGTGGCCTACAACCGTGCCGGTGAGGAGGACCTGCGTGCCGACCGCATCGGCGAAGACGGCGACGGTGCGATTCCTAATTTCCGTGAAGCCCTGGCCCTGGACGAGGACAACCGGCGTGCGCGGCAGGGCCTGGCCGCGGCCGAGAGCGGGCTGATCCGCCGTGCCGAGGACGCCGCACGTGCACGCGACTTCGCCAGTGCCGGTGCCTGGCTGGCCGAGGCCAGCAAAGTGCGCGATTCCTCGCCGACGATTGCCGATGCCTTCGAGCGCATCGAACAGATCCGTGCCGCCGCCCTGGTGCAGCTGCGCGACGGTGGCCTGCGCGACCTGACCACCCCGCAGGGCCTGAAGCCGGCGCGCGAGAAGCTGGCCGAAGCCCTGCGCATCGCGCTGCCGGGTGACCCGGTGGTGGCACAGCTGCGCGAGCGCATCGACCTGGCCACCCATTACGGCAGTTTCCGCCCGGGCCAGGTGTTCAGCGATGCGTTGCGTGACGGCGGCCGCGGCCCGCAGATGATCGTGGTGCCGCATGGCGGCTTCCAGATGGGCGCCGGCGATACCGAGCCCGGCGCCAGCGACGCCGAGCGACCCTCGCACTACGTCCGCTTCGAACGCGGCTTTGCGATGGCCATCACCGAGGTCACCGTGAGTGACTTCGAGCGCTACGTGAAGGCGACCAACGCCCGTCCGCGCGCGACGCGGCGTGGCCATTCGGTGGTCTACGACGAGCGCAGCGGGAACTTCATCCGCCGCAGCGGTGTGGACTGGCGCTCGGACTACGACGGCGGCCGGGCGATGGGCAATTCGCCGGTGATGCATGTGAGCGTGCGCGACGCCGAGAACTATGCGACGTGGCTGTCCGAGCAGACCGGGCGTTCCTACCGCCTGCCCAGCGAAGCCGAGTTCGAATACGCGATGCGCGGTGGCAACAGCGGCCGCTACCCCTGGGGTGATGCCGGCCTGCCGCCGGAAGGCAACGGTAACTACACCGGCAGCCGCGACGTCTCGCCGTCGGGCCGGCACTGGCAGAACGCCTTCGTCGGCTATGGCGACGGCTGGTGGGGGCCGGCACCGGTGGCGAGCTTCCAGGCCAATGCCTTCGGCCTGCATGACCTGTCCGGCAACCTCAGCGAGTGGGTGGCCGACTGCTGGCACGCCAGCTACCGGCGCGCGCCGTCCGATGGTGCGGCCTGGTTCAACCCGGGCTGTCGCTCGCGGGTGATCCGCGGTGGCAACTGGGCCAATGCCCCGGAACAGACCCGCGCGGCCTGGCGCCAGGCGCAGGATTCGGACACCACCAGCGCGCGCATCGGCTTCCGCCTGGTGCGCGGCATCTGATCAGACGCCGGCTTCACCTTTGAGCCCTAAGATGGCGCCGTCCCCGCTGTTCCGCGGGATCCGCCTGAAGGCCTGATGATGCGCAACGATTCCCCCTCACGCTCTCCCCAGCCTGGCCGCCGTGGCCTCTTCGGCAACATCCGCTGGTGGGTACTGCTGCTGGCGGCCGGCTACGCAGCGTTCTACTTCTTTTCCAATCGCGCTGTAGACCCTTATACCGGTGAGAAGGTGCTGATCGACAGCAGCCTGGATGCCAGCCAGGAAAAAGCGCTGGGCCTGCAGGCCTACCAGCAGATCCTCGCCGAAGAACCGCCGCTGCCCGCCGACGCGCCGATGTCCCGCGACATCCGCGCCATCGCCCAGCGCTTGATCGCCAAGGTGGACGTGGTGGAGACCTCGCTGGCGCAGGAACATGGGCTGCAGCCCGGACACTTCTCGCGCGATTTCGACTGGGAGGTCAACGTCATCCAGTCCGACCAGGCCAACGCGTTCTGTCTGCCGGGCGGCAAGATGGCGGTGTACACCGGCCTGGTGCCTGTGGCGCGCACGACCGACGCGATGGCAGTGGTGATGGGTCATGAGATTGCCCATGCATTGCTGCGCCATGGTGCGCAGCGGATGGCGCAGCAGAAGCTGACGCAGATCGGCCAGGTAGCAGGTGCGGCCAGCGGCATGGATGCGCAGCAGCAACAGATGATGATGTCGGCGATGGGCTACGGTTATCTGCTGCCGTATGCGCGCAGCCACGAGACCCAGGCCGATGAGGTGGGGCTGATGCTGGCGGCAGCGGCATGTTTCGACCCGCGCGAGGCGGTGCCGTTGTGGGAGCGGATGGGGCAGGCGAGTGGCGGACAGTCGCCGCCGGAGTTTTCCTCGACGCATCCCAACCCGGGGACGCGGATCCAGAACCTGCAGGCGCTGATGCCGAAGGCGCTGGAGTACCGGCAGAAGTTCTGCGAGCAGGCGAAGTAGGGGGGTGTTTGTTTTGCAGGGCTTGCAGCCCTGCACCTGCTTCAATCAACGGCAACGTCAACTTCAAAAGCTGGCTATCCGTGGGTTGGCGGGGCGGGTCCGGTTGAGGGGGACGCTGCAAGTACGTCCATGTAAGCTCGGTCGCCGCATCCATGCGGCTCACGCCCCCTCAACCGGACCCACCCCGCCTTCGACAGACCTCCGCGATCTGTCGGAACGGCGTTCTGCTTTGGTGGGTGCCGACCGTTGGTCGGCACGGGGTTGGCTCTGGTAGGTGTCGACCTTGGTCGACACGGATGAATTCATTCGATATTTGACAGATGTGTCGACCAAGGTCGACACCTACCAAAAGCCGCCGTTACCAGTAGATCCACGCCATGCGTGGATGAATTCATTCGATGTCTGACAGATGTGCCGACCAACGGTCGGCACCCACCAACAGCCGCAGTTGCCAGTAGAGCCACGCCATGCGTGGATGAATTCATTCGATATCTGACGGATGTGCCGACCAACGGTCGTCACCCACCACCAGCAGTTCCCAACAGCCGCGTGAACCTGTCGAAGGCGGGGCACTGTGGGTTTGCGGGGTGTGAGCGCCATGGATGGCGCGACCAAGCCCCCATGGATGGGTTTACGGCGTCCCCGCAAACCCACAGTGCCCCGCCATCCCACGGAATGCCGCTCTGGCTCTGGCCGTTGCCGTTGCAGTGAGCAGGTGCAGGGCTGCAAGCCCTGCCAAACACACCCCTTATTTGACCAGCACGTCGATCACGCCGTCACCGACGCGTGCCTGCAGCGCATCGCCGGCCTGTACCTGGCCAACCTCACGCACCAGCGTGCCGTCGTCACTGCGGGTCAGGATGCTGTAACCACGTGCCACCGTTGCCAGCGGGCTTACCGCTTCCAGCGAGCGCGCCAGCCCGCGCAGGCGCAGGGCATCACGTTGCAGCAGGCGCTGCAGTGCCGCCTGCGGGCGACCGCGCAGGGCCGTCAGGCGCCGCTGCATCTCGTCCAGCTGGCGCTGCGGGTGGTGACCGCGCAGCACCGCTGCTGCATGGCGCAGGCGCGCCGCACGGCGCTCCTGCTGCCGGTTGAAGGCCGCATGCAGGCGACGGCCGAGGTCGAGCTGGCGGCGGCGCAGCAGGTCCAGGCGCGCCTGCGGGCTCTGCGCGTTCAGGCGCAGCAGGGCGCGGTCGGCGCGCTGCATCGCCTGCTGCATCGTGTGCCGCTGCAGCTGCACCATGCGCGCGGCCGTGCGGCGCAGGCGCAGGGTCAGTTCGCGCTGGTCGGGCACCAGCAGCTCGGCTGCCACCGACGGTGTCGGCGCGCGCAGGTCGGCGGCGAAGTCGCTCAGGCTGAAGTCGGTTTCGTGGCCCACCGCCGAGACCACCGGCGTGCCGCTGGCGGCGATTGCCCGCGCCAGTGCCTCGTCATTGAAGGCCCACAGGTCTTCCAGCGAACCACCACCGCGGGTCAGCAGGATCACGTCGTAGCGGCCACTGGCATCGGCGGCCTGCAGCAGGCGGGTGATCTGCGCGGCGGCGGTGCTGCCCTGGACCAGGGTCGGCAGCAGGTCCACTTCCAGCAGCGGAAAACGGCGGGCCAGCACGCTCAGCACGTCGCGCACGGCGGCGCCGGTGGGCGAGGTGATCACCGCCAGGCGCTGCACGTGCGCCGGCATCGGCCGCTTGCGCGCGGGGTCGAACAGGCCCTCGGCTTCCAGGCGTGCCTTCAGCTCCTCGAAGGCGCGGCGCAGTGCGCCTTCGCCGGCTTCTTCCATGTGGTCCAGCACCATCTGGTACTCGCCACGCGCGTCGTACAGCGTCACCTTGCCGCGCACCAGCACGCGCATGCCTTCGCGCGGCACGAACTTCAGGTACTGCGCCTTCATCCGGAACATCGCCGCACGCAGCTGTGCGCGCGCGTCCTTCAGGGTGAAATACAGGTGCCCGGACGCGGGGCGGGCGACGCTGCCCAGCTCGGCTTCGACCCAGATCGCCGGGAAGCTGCCTTCCAGCAGGTCGCGGGCCAGGGTGTTGAGCTGGCTGGGGGTGAGGACGTCGTTGTTGCGTGGCTGCATGGGTACGGCTGTGACGGGCGGAGCAGGGCGCTCAGGATCGCACGTCAGCGCGCGCCGTGCTGGGCCAGCGCCCACTGCACGTGCTCGCGCACCACGGGTGAGGGATCGTCGACGCGGGTCTGCAGGGCGGCCAGTGCGTCGGTCGAGGCCGGTGCGTTGCCCAGCGCCACGGCGATGTTGCGCAGCCAGCGCTCGTGGCCGCTGCGGCGGATCGGGCTGCCTTCGGTGCGGCGCAGGAATTCGGCTTCATCCCAGGCGAACAGCTGGTCCAGGCGCGCGGTGTCGAGATTGTTGCGCGCGCGGAAATCGGCTTCGTCGGTGCGCTTGGCGAACTTGTTCCAGGGGCAGACCAGCTGGCAGTCGTCGCAGCCGTAGATGCGGTTGCCGATCAGCGGCCGCATGTCTTCGGGAATGGTGCCGTCGTGTTCGATGGTCAGGTAGGAAATGCAGCGCCGCGCGTCCAGCCGCTGCGGGGCGATGATGGCCTGGGTGGGGCAGACATCGATGCAGCGCGTGCAGGTGCCGCAGTGCGCGGTGGCCGGCGCGTCGATCGGCAGCGGGATGTCGATGTAGATCTCGCCTATGAAGAACCACGAGCCGCCGTGACGGTCGATCAGGCAGGTGTGCTTGCCGATCCAGCCGAGCCCGGCGTTGCGCGCCAGCGCACGTTCCAGCACCGGCGCCGAATCGACGAACACGCGGTAGCCCAGCGGCGCCACTTCATCGTTGATCTGCGTGGCCAGCTTCTGCAGCCGGTTGCGCATCAGCTTGTGGTAATCGCGGCCCAGCGCGTAGCGGGCGACATAGGCGCGGCCGGGATCGGCCAGGGTCGCCCAGGCTTCGGTGTCGTCCTTGTGGCTGTAATCCATGCCCACCGAAATCACCCGCACGGTGCCCGGCAGCAGTTCTGCCGGGCGCGCGCGCAGGGTGCCGTGGCGGGCCATCCAGTCCATCGTCCCGTACAGGCCCTTGCCCAGCCAGTCGGCCAGGTGCGCCTCATCTTCGCCCAGCTCGATGCCGGCGATGCCGCAGCGCTGGAAGCCGTGCGCACGGGCGAGTTCGCGGATGCGCTGCACGGCCAGGGCCGGATCGAGGGGGGCATGGGCGGGGAACATGCGCACCAGTATAAAATCTCCGCATGGCCAACCTTGCCGATCTGTTTGATTCCCCTGCTGCGCGTGCGCTGGATGCCCAGGCCTCGGCGCTGGCGGGCGATGGTGGCTGGGAGCTGATGGCCCAGGCCGGGCTGGCTGCCTGGCAGCGCCTGCTGCGGCACTGGCCGCAGGCGCTGAACGTGGGCGTGGTGGTGGGCAGCGGCAACAACGGCGGCGACGGCCTGGTGCTGGCGCGGCATGCGCTGCTGGCCGGGCGTCGGGTAACGGCGCTGACCCTGCCGGGCAAACCGCCAGCCACCGCGTTGGCGCAACGGGCAACATCGGATTTCAAGTCCGTCGGGGGAACCCTGGCGGAATTCGACGGAACGCTGCCCGCGGCCGATATCTGGGTGGATGGCCTGTTCGGGCTGGGTTTCGACCGGGCGCCGGAGGGTGCAGCACAGACCGTGATCGAAGCACTGAACGCACAGGACGCACCGGTATTCGCACTGGATGTGCCCAGCGGCGTCGACGCCGACCGTGGCACGGTGCCGGGCGTCGCGGTGCGCGCAGCGCTGACCCTGCAGTTCATCGTGCCGCACCGCGGCCTGTACACCGGCGACGCGCTGGAGCACGCAGGCGAACCCGCGCTGGCCGCGCTGCAGCTGCCCAAGGCGGCGTGGCAGGACGTTTCGGCGGCAGCCGAGCACTGGACGGGTGCGCGCTTGCCGGCATTGCTGAAGCCGCGCCGCGCCAATACCCACAAGGGCGAATCCGGCCATGTGCTGTGCGTGGGCGGCAACCACGGCAGCGGTGGCGCCATTGCCCTGGCTGCCGAGGCTGGCCTGCGCGCCGGTGCCGGACTGCTCAGCATCGGCACCCGCGGCGACCACGTCGGTCCGCTGCTGGCGCGCCTGCCCGAGGCCATGGTGCATGCGCTGGAAGATGGCGACGCGCTGCCCGGCCTGCTTGAGAAGGCCAAGGTCGTGGCGATCGGCCCCGGCCTGGGCCAGGACGACTGGGCGCGTGCCCTGTTCGCGCGCGTGCTGGCCTGTGGCAAGCCGCTGGTGCTCGATGCCGATGCGCTGAACCTGCTGGCCCGCGACCCTCGCGCGCTGCCCGATGCCATCCTGACCCCGCACCCGGGTGAGGCCGCGCGTCTGCTGGAATGCACCACGGCCGAGATCCAGGCCGATCGCTACCGCTGCGCCCAGGCGCTGGCCGAGCGCTACCACGCCGTGGTGGTGCTGAAGGGCGCTGGCAGCATCGTCGCCGCTCCCGGCTGCACCCCGCGTCTGATCGCCGCCGGCAACCCCGGCATGGCCGTCGGTGGCATGGGTGATCTGCTGACCGGCATCATCGTCAGCCTGCGCGCGCAGGGCCTGGATGCCTTCGATGCCGCCGCGTGTGGCGCGCTGCTGCATGCGCTGGCTGGCGATGTCGCTGCCCTCGATGGCGCGCGTGGCCTGCTTCCCACTGATCTGCTGGTGCCCCTGCGGCGGCTGGCCAACCCGGAACCCCTGCAATGACTGAATTCTTCCTGGCCGACAGCGAAGCCACCGAACTGCTGGGCCAGTGGCTGGCCGCCACCCGGCCCCCGCAGGCGCTGGTCGAACTGCGGGGTGACCTCGGCGCCGGCAAATCCACCACCGCGCGTGCACTGCTGCGCGCGCTCGGCGTGCAGGGTGCAATCCGCAGCCCTACCTACACCCTGGTCGAGCGCTATCCGCTGTCCAGTGGCGGCGAAGCGTGGCACCTGGACCTGTACCGCATCGGCCAGGCCGGCGAGCTGGATTTCCTGGGTCTGGACGAGGGCAGTGCGGTGCTGTGGCTGGTCGAGTGGCCCGAGCGCGGCGCAGGCTCGCTGCCGCCCACCGATCTGGTGGTGGCGCTGGAAATCGAAGGGCAGGGGCGGCGCGTCCGTCTCACTGGGGCCAGCGACGTGGGCCGTGAATGGCTGGATCGACTTCCCGATGGGGGCGACTTGCAGGCCATTTCTGTCGGCTGACGAGAACAAACACCGGCAGGTTACGGATTATTAAGGAAAAAGGTGTTGCATTCCGTTCAGCGCGGTGATTGAATCCTGACCATGCGCCTGGGGAACCGTCTCATCGCCATCTGTGCCGCCGTCGGACTAGGTCTGACGAGCGTCTGCGCGTGGGCTGGTGAGGTCCGCCAGGTCCAGCTGAATACCGGCGCGACCGGTACCCGCGCGGAGATCTCGCTGGTGGGCAGCGGCGGCTACAAGACCCTGTCGCTGTCCTCGCCGAACCGCCTGGTGATCGATTTCCCCGATTCCAGCGCCGTGCACAACCTGAAGATGCCGGCCGCGCAGGGCGTGGTCACCGCCGTCCGCACCGGGCAGCCGGTGCCGGGCACGTTCCGTGTCGTTTTCGACCTTGCTGCGTCGGTGTCGCCGTTCCGCCCGCAGATGCAGCGTGAGGGCAATGAATCCAAGCTGGTGATCGAGTGGCCGGGCGATGGCCCGGCAACGGCCGCCCGCCCGGCCGCGCCTGCGGCCACCGCAGCGGTCCCCCCGTCCGCCGCCGATGCGGCCGCTGCGCAGAACGCGCAGTCGCGGGGTGATGCCGCGCGCGCCACCGCGCTGCTGACCGCCCAGGTGCAGCAGCAGGCCAGCGCCAGTGCCGCCGCTCCGGTTGCGCCGGCGCCGGCGCCGACCACCACCCCCGCCCAGGTGGCCGCTGCCGGCATCAGTGCCAGCAGCACGCCGCCGCCGTCCTCGCCGGCCGCGATCCTCGCCGGCCAGCCGACCCGTGCCGTGGTGGCCGCCGCACCGGCGCCTGCACCCGCGCCTGCCGCGGCACCCGCCGAAGCGCCGCGACCGGCCATGCCCAGCGATGCCTCGCGCATCCGCATGCAGCCGGGCATGCGCCACCTGGTGGTGGCCATCGATCCGGGCCATGGCGGCCAGGATCCGGGCGCCATCGGCCCGACCGGCAAGCGCGAGAAGGACGTCACCCTGGCCGTGGCGCGCGAACTGGCCCGCCAGGTCAACGCGACGCCGGGCCTGAAGGCCTACCTGACCCGCGACAGCGACGTGTTCATCCCGCTGCCGATGCGTGCCCAGAAGGCGCGCGCGAACAAGGCCGACATCTTCATCTCGATCCACGCCGACGCCGCCGAGAACCGTTCGGCCACCGGTTCGTCGGTGTACGTGCTGTCCACCAAGGGCGCCTCCTCGCAGCGCGCGCGCTGGCTGGCCGACAAGGAAAACGCGGCCGACCTGGTCGGTGGCGTGCGCCTGCAGCAGACCGAGGGCACCCTGGCCAACGTGCTGCTGGACCTGGCCCAGAGCGGTTACATGAAGGCGTCCGAAGACGCGGCCGGCCACGTGCTGGGCGGTTTGAAGCGGATCGGCAACAACCACAAGCCGAACCTCGAGCGCGCCAACTTCGCGGTGCTGCGAACCTCGGACATGCCGGCGATGCTGGTGGAAACCGCCTTCATCTCCAACCCGGACGAAGAACGCCGCCTGACCGACCCGGCCTACCAGCGCAAGGTCGCCGGTGCGGTGCTCGATGGCGTGCATACCTTCTTCAGCCGGCAGCCGCCGCCGGGCACGCTGTACGCAGCCCGCGCCCAGGCCGAGATCGACGCCGCCGCCACCATGGCCGGCGGCAGCAAGTAGAGTCGACCGTTGGTCGACTGCGTGCCTTGCACGCGGTTCATGTTTTCGGCAACCGCGCAGTCGACCAACGGTCGACTCTACCGCGCGCAGCGCGGGATGGCCGCCGAGGGCCGCGGCTCCGTTATCATCCCCGCATGACGTCTGCTCCCCATCCGCGCCCGATCCGGCCGTTGCCGGAAATCCTGATCAACCAGATCGCCGCGGGCGAAGTGGTCGAACGTCCTGCGTCGGTGGTCAAGGAACTGGTCGAGAACGCCATCGATGCCGGCGCCAGCCGCGTCGACATCGACCTGGAAGAGGGCGGTGTGCGGCTCATCCGCATCCGCGACAACGGCAGTGGCATCGCGCCCGAGCAGCTGCCGCTGGCAGTCTCGCGGCATGCCACCAGCAAGATCGCCGATCTCGACGACCTCGAATCGGTGGCGACCCTCGGTTTCCGCGGCGAAGCGCTGCCGTCCATCGCCTCGGTCAGCCGCTTCACCCTGGCCTCGCGCCGCGCGCATGACGAGCACGGTTCGGCGCTGCAGATCGAAGGCGGCAAGATCGGCGAAGTGACCCCGCGCGCGCATGCGCCGGGCACCACCGTGGAAGTACGCGAGCTGTTCTACAACGTGCCGGCGCGCCGCAAGTTCCTGCGCGCCGAGCGCACGGAAATGGGCCACATCGAAGAGTGGCTGCGCTCGCTGGCGCTGGCCCGCCCGGATGTCGAGCTGCGCGTGTCGCACAACGGCAAGGCCTCGCGCCGCTACAAGCCCGGTGACCTGTATTCCGATGTGCGCCTGGCCGAGACCCTCGGCGAGGACTTCGCAAACCAGGCCGTGCGCGTGGACCACACCGGTGCCGGCCTGCGCCTGCATGGCTGGATCGCGCAGCCGCATTATTCACGGGCCAGCGCCGACCAGCAGTACCTGTACGTCAACGGCCGTTCGGTGCGCGACCGCAGTGTCGCCCATGCGGTGAAGATGGCCTACGGCGATGTGCTGTACCACGGTCGCCAGCCGGCCTACGTGCTGTTCCTGGAACTGGACCCGACCCGGGTCGATGTCAACGTGCACCCGGCCAAGCATGAAGTGCGCTTCCGCGATTCGCGCCTGGTCCACGACTTCGTCTACCGCACGTTGAAGGACGCGCTGGCCGATACCCGCGCCGGTGTGACCGCGCAGGAGATCGGTGCCGGTGCGGTCCATCCTGCGGACATGGGCGGCGCACCGATGCCGTCCAGCGCCGGTGCGTCGGGCTTCGGCCTGGTGCGCGGTGCCGCGCCCGGTTCGGGCGGTGGCGGTGGTGGCTTCTCCGGCTGGCGCCCGCAGCAGCCGCTGGGCCTGCAGGTGGCCGATGCGCCTGCGGCCTATGCGGCGCTGTATGCCGCACCCGGTGCAGGCGAACGCAGCGGTGCGCTGCCGCCGATGCCGAGCGAGAACGGCCTGCCGGTGACCAGTGCCGATGCCGGCGTGCCGCCACTGGGCTACGCCATTGCCCAGTTGCACGGCATCTACATCCTGGCCGAGAACGCCGAAGGCCTGATCGTGGTGGACATGCATGCCGCCCACGAGCGCATCGGCTACGAGCGGCTGAAGAACGCCCACGATGGCATCGGCCTGCAGTCGCAGCCGTTGCTGGTGCCGATCACCCTGGCGGTGGGCGAGCGCGAGGCCGACACCGCCGAGACGGAGGCGGAAACGCTGGCCGCGCTCGGTTTCGAAGTCACCCGCGCCAGCCCGGGCGCGTTGCATGTGCGCAGCATTCCCGCGCTGCTGGCCAACGCCGAGCCGGAAGGCCTGCTGCGCGACGTGCTGACCGACCTGCGCGAGCATGGCCAGAGCCGGCGCATCGCCAGTGCGCGCGACGAACTGCTGTCGACCATGGCCTGCCACGGCGCGGTGCGCGCCAACCGGCGCCTGACCGTGCCGGAAATGAACGCGCTGCTGCGCGACATGGAAATCACCGAGCGCTCCGGCCAGTGCAACCACGGCCGGCCGACCTGGGCACGTTTTTCGCTGGCGGAAATCGACCGCTGGTTCCTGCGCGGCCGCTGAGGCCCGCAACGTTGAGGGGAGCATCCATGCGTCATCGGGGAGTGGGCGACCTGTTGGTCGCCGTGTTGCTGGCCGCCTGCAGCCCGGCACCGGCGCCGGTGCCGGTGGTGAAGGAGGATCCGGCATTCGCGGCGGGGCAGCAGCAGTGGCGCGTGCAGCGCTATGAAGACCTGACCCGGCCCGATGGCTGGACCGCGCTGGTCGGCCTGCACTGGCTGCAGTACAAGTCGCACTTCATCGGCAGCGGTGCCAGCAGTGGCATCCGCCTGGCGGTGGGCCCGGACAAGCTGGGCCTGCTGCGGCGCGAGGGCGACCAGTGGTGGTTCAGCCCCGAAGCCGGGGTGGACGTCAGTCTGGACGGGCAGCCGGTGCGTGGCCGCGTGCGCATGAACACCGACAAGGATCCGGCGCCCACCGTGCTCAGCTTCGATGGCGGCAAGGGCCAGCTGAGCATCATTCGTCGCGGCCCGCGCGATGCGCTGCGGGTCAAGCATGCCGACGCGGATGCGCGCCGCGATTTCGCCGGCATCCAGTACTGGCCCGGCGGTCCCGACTGGCAGGTGCAGGCGCATTTCATCGCCCATCCCGCAGGCAAGACCCTGCCGATCGTGGACATCACCGGCCTGACCACCGAAATGCCGAATGCCGGCGCGGTGGAGTTCGAGCGCGACGGCCGCAGTTGGCGCATGGAAGCGATCGGCGCGCCCGGCGAGCCCCTGTTCCTGGTCTTCGCCGACCGCACCAGTGGCCACGGAAGCTATCCGGCCGGTCGCTACCTGGACATCGATGCACCGGCCGCCGATGGCAGCGTGCGCATCGATTTCAACCACGCCTACAACCCACCCTGTGCCTTCACCCCGTATGCGACCTGCCCTCTGGCTCCGCCGGAAAACCGGTTGGACCTGCGCGTGGACGCCGGCGAGAAGGCGTACCACCTGCCTGAAGGAGAAGGCTGATCATGTCGATCAGATCATTGATGCGCGGCGCCGTGCTGCTGCTGGCCTGCGCGGTCGCCCCCCTGGCCGCTGCGCGCGGCGCGCCGGCTGAGGCGCCTGCGGCCAAGCCGCCGGTGCCGCTGCTGTGGAAGGTGACCGGCCCGGGCGATGCGCGCGTCTACCTGCTGGGTTCGTTCCACCTGCTGAAGCCCACCGATTACCCGTTGTCGGCCGATGTCGAGCAGGCCTTCACCGCGTCCAAGCGGGTGCTGTTCGAAGTGTCGCCGGAGGAAATGGAATCGACCCAGGCGGCCACCCAGATGGTGCAGACCGCGATCCGCCGCGATGGCAGTGAACTGAAGCGCGACCTGGATGACGCCACCTGGCAGAAGCTGCAGGCCTACGCCACGCAGAACAAGCTGCCGCTGGCGCAGCTGCAGGGCATGAAGAGCTGGTTCGTCGCGCTCAACATCACCATCGGCCAGATGCAGAAGATGGGCCTGGATGCGAACCTCGGCCTGGACCGTCATTTCATGGCGCAGGCGAAGAAGGCGGGCAAGCAGACCGGCGGGCTGGAGGACATGCAGAGCCAGATCAACCTGCTGGACGGTATGAGCCTGCAGGAGCAGCGGCAGATGATGGCCGAGGCGCTGGACCAGGCCGACAAGGGCGACGAGCAGTCGCTGATGCTGCACGAGGCCTGGCGCCGTGGCGATGACCGCGTGCTGTGGAACAAGATGGCCGTGGAGATGCGCCAGCAGTATCCGCAGCTCTACCAGCGCATCAACACCGCGCGCAACGATGCGTGGGTGCCCAAGCTGCTGCCGTACCTGCAGGACGGGCAGGGCGGCACCCTGGTGGTGGTCGGTGGCCTGCACCTGCTGGGCAGCGATGGCGTGGTGGAAAAGCTGAAGGCCAAGGGCTACAAGGTCGAGCGCGTCTGCACGGGCTGCAAGCTGAAGCGTTGAGGGTAGAGTCGACCGTTGGTCGACTGCTTTCGGCCGGGTCGCGACATGCCCGCGCTGCGCGCAGAAGTCGACCAACGGTCGACTCTACCGAAGAGCAGTCGACCGACGGTCGACTCTACCAGAACAGAAACGGCGCGCCTCAGGGCGCGCCGTCTTCGTTTGGGGCTGGGCGGTGGCCTCAGCGCCGGGTCTTGCCACCGGTGCCGGTGCTGGTGCCCGGCTCGCTCGGCTTGTTGCCGGTGCCGGTGCCCGTACCGCCGGGGCGCGGGCCGCCGAAGCCGGTGCCCATGTTGCGCTGGAATTCCTGCCACAGCTCCAGGTTGCGCTCGGTCAGCTGGTTCATCATCGCCCACGGGGTCTGGCCCAGCAGGTTGCCCATCTGCTGGCGGAACTGCTGCTGCTGGTCGAGGAAGACCTGCATGCTGCGCTCCAGGTAGTTGCCCATGAAGCCCTGCAGCGAATCGCCGTAGAAGCGGATCAGCTGGCTCAGCAGCTGGGTGGACAGCATCGGTTCGCCGTCCTGCTCCTGGTCGGCGATGATCTGCAGCAGGACCGAACGGGTCAGGTCGTCGCCGCTCTTGGCGTCGCGGACCTCAAAGTCCTCGCCATCCAGGATCAGCTGGCGCACGTCTTCGATGGTGATGTAGCTGGAAATTTCGGTGTCGTAGAGACGGCGGTTCGGATACTTCTTGATGATGCGGGTCGCAGCCATGAAGCGGTCACTCGTCACAGTAGATGTGCAGCATGGCGCAGTGCACAAGCCTTGGCAACCGCCCCAGCCCCCGCCCCGCTTGGGTTTCACGGCCGATCATGTTGCGCAGCAAGGGTTTGCGTGCTGCGCAGCATGACCAACGGCAGGGGTCGGTGCGCGCCCGCTGCCGGTGCCTGCGGCCTTACCAGCCCATGTGGTGGCCGCCGTTGATGTCCAGGTTGCTGCCGGTGATCCAGGCGGCCTCGTCGGCGACCAGGAAGGACACGCCGTAGGCGATCTCCTCCGGCTTGCCGAGGCGTCCGGTCGGGATGTCGGCGATGATCTTGGCGCGCACTTCCTCCGGCACCGCCATCACCATGTCGGTGGCGACGTAGCCGGGCGAAATGGTGTTGACCGTGATGCCGAAGCCGGCGTTCTCGCGGGCCAGCGAAATGGTGAAGCCGTGCATGCCGGCCTTGGCGGCGGCGTAGTTGGCCTGGCCATACTGGCCCTTCAAGCCGTTGATCGAGCTGATCTGGATGACCCGGCCCCAGCCGCGGCGGCGCATGCCTTCGATGACCGGGCGGGTGACGTTGAACACCGAATTGAGGTTGGTGTTGATCACGTCGTGCCACTGGTCCGCACGCATGCGGTGGAAGGTGGTGTCGCGGGTGATGCCGGCGTTGTTGACCAGGATCTCGACCGGGCCCAGCTCGGCTTCCACCGCGCGGATCAGCGCTTCGGCGCTTTCCGGGTCGGACACATCGCCGGGGAAGATCGACACGTGGTAGCCGCGTTCGGTCATGGCCTGCTGCCAGGCGCGGGCCTTGGCCTCGTCGCGGTAATTGGTGGCGACCCGGTGGCCCTGGTCGGCCAGGCGTTGGCAGATGGCGGTACCGATGCCGCCGGTTCCGCCGGTGACCAGTGCGACGCGAGAAGTCATGGAATGCTGTCCGGGTTTCAGGTGGGGGAAGGGGGATTCTGCAACATCGGCGCGGAAAGTGCGCCGGCTGGCGGCAGGCCTGCTCCGATCAGGATGTCGGAACGTGGCAGGCGCGCCGGGTCGAAGGTCCGGCGAGCGGCGGCCAGCAATGCGGGCAACGCGTCAATGCCATCCAGCGCGGTGGGTGCCTGGCCCAGCAGCTGCCACAGCTGGCGCAGCACCGGCACCGGCCGGCTGCTGTCCACCGGCAGGGCGGCGAGGGACTTGGACAGCTTGTGGCCCGGCGCATCCAGCAGCAATGGCAGGTGCCAGTAGCGCGGAACCGGCAGCCCCAGCGCCTGCTGCAGCAGGATCTGCCGCGCGGTGGAATCGAGCAGGTCGGCGCCGCGGACCACTTCAGTGACGCCCTGCGCGGCATCGTCAACCACCACGGCCAGCTGGTAGGCCCAGCAGCCATCGGCGCGGCGCAGCACGAAATCACCGACCTCGGCATGCACGTCCTGGGTCTGCAGGCCGCGCAGTCCGTCTTCAAACTGCACCACGCTGCCCGGCGGAACGCGGAAGCGGACGGCAGGGTCCGGTCGCGGCTGTCGTGCCACGCAGCGATGGTGGATGCCGCCGCTGGCGGCCACTTCGCTGCGGCTGCAGTGGCAGACGAAGGCCCGGCCACTGGCCAGCAGCACGTCCAGCGCGGCCTGGTAGGCGTCGCCGCGCGCGCTCTGCCACAGGATGTCACCGTCGTGGTCCAGGCCGAACGCGGCCAGCGCCTGCAATTGTGACTGCGCCGCGCCGGCGACCGTGCGCGGTGGGTCGACATCCTCGATGCGCAGCCGCCACAGGCCACCGTGATGGCGTGCAAGCAGCCAGCTGCCGAAGGCGGCGAGCAGGGAACCGGCGTGCAGCAGGCCGGTGGGCGAGGGCGCGAAACGGCCGCAGGGAATAGGCGAAGTCATGCTGGCTGAATCGTCGGTCAGGTTGGCGCTTGAATTCAAGCTGACTGCACCGCAAATTGGCAGATATCGACCCCTTCCGAGCCGGAATTTCCCATGTTTACCCGCGTAGCCCTTTTCCTGGCCACCAACCTTGCGGTGCTGATCCTTGCCGGCATCGTGATGTCCATCCTGGGCGTGGACTCCCGTTCGATGAGCGGCCTGCTGGTCATGGCTGGCATCTTCGGCTTTGGTGGTTCCTTCATCTCGCTGTTGCTGTCCAAGTGGATGGCCAAGCGTTCCACCGGTGCGGTGGTCATCACCGAACCGCGCAACCCGACCGAGCGCTGGCTGCTGGCCACCGTAGAGCGCCAGGCCAAGGCGGCCGGCATCGGCATGCCGGAAGTGGCCGTGTATGACGGCCCGGAGATCAACGCCTTCGCCACCGGTGCCAACCGCAACAACGCGCTGGTGGCGGTGTCCACCGGCCTGCTGCACAACATGAGCGAGGACGAGGCCGAAGCAGTGCTGGGCCACGAGATCGCCCACGTCGCCAACGGTGACATGATCACCATGGCGCTGCTGCAGGGCGTGCTGAACACCTTCGTGATCGTGCTGGCCCGCGTGGTCGGCGGCATCATCGACAGCGCGCTGTCGGGCAACCGCGAAGGCGGCGGCCGTGGCTTCGCCTACTTCATCATCGTGTTCGTGCTGGAGATGGTGTTCGGCCTGTTCGCGACGATGATCTCGATGTGGTTCTCGCGCCATCGCGAGTTCCGTGCCGACGCCGGTGGTGCCTCGCTGGCCGGTCGCCAGAAGATGATCGCCGCGCTGGAGCGCCTGCAGCTCAACCACGGCCAGAGCACCCTGCCGACCCAGATCGCGGCCTTCGGCATTGCCGGTTCGACGGCGAAGAAGCTGTTCATGAGCCACCCGCCGCTGGAAGAGCGCATCGCCGCGCTGCGCGCTTCGACCGCCGCGTAAGCGACGGGTTTCAACCCGGAAACACAAACGCCCGGCCATGTGCCGGGCGTTTTGTTTTTCCAACGCGGCAGCGGTTGTCGCATTGGTTTGTAGAGCCGAGCCCACGCTCGGCTGCCTTTCGCGCTGCGCGCGTAAGTCGAGCATGGCTCGACTCTACAGAGGCTATCCACGCATGGCGTGGGTCCACGCCATCTCCAACGCGCGGCACAAACAAAAACGGCACCCTCGCAGGTGCCGTTTCAGTGTGCCGCGTTACCGGGACGCTTAGAACTTCGCGTCGAACTCGGCGGCGTAGCCGGTGTTCACCAGCACCTTCTGCAGCGACTCGGCCACCTTCAGGTTGCCGGCCACGACCTGCTGGGTGTCCGGGCCACGGTTGTCCATGCGGGCCAGGGTCGCGCCCTTGAAGTCGCAGACCTTGCCGCCGGCTTCGCGCACCAGCAGCACGCCGGCCGCGATGTCCCAGGCCTTCACGCCTGCTTCGAAGTAGGCATCGGCGCGGCCACAGGCCACGTAGGCCAGGTCCAGCGCGGCCGAACCACTGCGGCGGATGTCCTCGGCCTGCACCAGCAGGGCGTCGACCGCCTTCAGCTGGGCGCTGGCGCGGGCACGCTCGCGCGGGGCAAAACCGGTGTGGATCATGGTGCCGCCCAGGTCCTTGCGGTCGGCCACGCGGATGCGGCGGTCGTTGAGCACGGCGCCGGCGCCACGGCTGGCGGTGAACAGTTCATTGCGCAGCGGATCGAAGATGACCGCATCGGTCGGCTCGCCGTTTTCCACCAGTGCGATCGACACGCAGTAGTGCGGCACGCCGCGCAGGTAGTTGCTGGTGCCGTCCAGCGGGTCGATGACCCACATGTTGCGGTGGCCACCCTGCACGCCGCCTTCTTCGCCGAACACGCCGTACTCGGGGTAGGCGCGCTTGAGTTCCTTGACGATCACCTTTTCGGCGTCGGCATCGACTTCGCTGGCGTAGTCCATCCGGCCCTTCTGCACTACATTGAGCGCCTCGAGCTTGTTGATGTTGCGCAACAGGACGTTGCCGGCGAGGCGGGCGGCCTTAACCATGACGGTGACGGCGGGTTTCTGCATGGCGTGGGCTCCCGGAAAGGCAGAAGAGGTAGGGCTGGCGGGGGAAAAGAGCGGGTCCGGCGCAGTGGCCGGCCGCACAGTTTACCATTGGTCTTCGTCCAGCTCGACATTTCCCTGTTCATGTCCCAGTTTCCCGCCGCCACCCGCCTCCGATTCGTCCTGGTCGGTACCCAGCACCCCGGCAACATGGGGGCCGCCGCCCGCGCCCTGAAGACCATGGGCCTGGCCCGCATGGTCCTGGTCGCTCCCGAAAAGCCGCTGGACGAAGAGGCCTTCCGCCGCTCGGCCGGTGCCGAGGACGTGCTGGGCGACGCCCCGGTGGTGGCCACCCTGGCCGAAGCCGTGGCCGACTGCACCCTGGTGCTGGGCTGCACCGCGCGTGCGCGCCGGGTCCAGCTGGAGGAATACCTGCCGTCCGACGCGGCCGCCCGCGCGGTGGCCAAGGCCGGCGAGGGCGCCGAGGTGGCCCTGGTGTTCGGCCGCGAGCGCACCGGCCTGACCAACGAGGAGCTGCAGCTGTGCCACGCGGCGGTGCATATCCCGTCCGATCCGGCATTCAGCTCGCTCAACCTGGCTGCCGCCGTGCAGGTGCTGGCCTATGAGACGCGCATGCAGCTGCTGGGCGCGCAGCCGGCGGCCGAGGCCGCGCCGGCGGACGTCCGCGAGCCGGTGGCCAGCCACGAGCAGATGGAGAGCTTCTTCGCCCAGCTCGGCGACACCCTGGACGAGATCGATTTCCACAAGGGCCGTGCGCCCGAATCGGCGATGCGCAAGCTGCGCCGCCTGTTCCTGCGCGGCGAGCCGACCGAACAGGAAGTGCGCCTGCTGCGCGGCATCCTGGCCGATACCCAGCGCATGGCGCGCCTGGCCCGGGAAAACGGCACGGAAGGCTGACGACGTTCTCATTTTTTCGGGTAGTCTGTCTGGATACCCTGGGGGGATGAGCTTGTGTCGGCTTCATGTAAGGCAACGCAGTGGGGATTGCTGAGCCTGGTTCCATGGCGGCCTGTCCGCGCGGCCACGGCCGTGGCGGGCGCGCTGCGGCCGTGGCATCGGATCGACAAGGTCACAGAAACAACGAAGGGCCGGGCGCTGCTGCAGCGTCCGGCAGCCGCGCGTGCGCGGTGCAGTGGATGGGAGTGGGCAGTGCAGTCGGGACACGTACGGATGGAAGTGGCATGAAGTGGCTCGGCTCGGGAATGCAGGCCCGTTTCCTGCTCGCGATGGGCGGGGCGATGCTGGTGGTGGTGGCGATCCTGGCGGTGATGCTGGGCCGCCAGGCGACGATGCAGAGCGAGGTGAAGAGCCTCAGCGGTGGCGTCATCCATGAACTGTTCGACCGCAGCGTGCGCAGCCGCGGCGAGGCGTTGGCGCGCGAGCTGTCCGATTCGCTGGCCAACCCGCTCTATTACAACGACCTGGGCCAGGTGGGCGTGCTGGTGCGCTCGACCTCGCGGCAGCAGGTGGTGCGCTATGTGATGGTGTTCGACAGCAAGGGCCGGCTGGTGCATGACGGCTCGGTCGGCGTGCCCGGCTTCGGCAAGCCGATGACCGACCCGTTGGCCACGGCGGCGACCGCCGCGCAGGGCCTGCTGGTGCAGCAGTCAGCCAGCGTGCTCGACAACACCATGCCGATCATGGTCGGCAAGCAGCGCATCGGCGGTGTCCGCGTGGGCATGGCGCTGGACGAGGTCAGGGAACGCGAGCTGGCTGCCAATGCCACCCTCGGCGAGCGCCTGCAGCAGGTCGGCAGCCGCCACCTGGGCTGGCTGCTGCTGATGCTGGCCCTGCTGGTGGTGATCGGGGTGACGGTCATCCTCTATGTGCAGCGCACCCTGGTGACGCCGATCCGTGACCTGGCCGCCGCCGCGCGCCGCATCGAAGCCGGTGACTACCAGGCGCCGCTGCGGGAAAACACCCGTGATGACGAGGTCGGCGAGCTGGTGCGCGGCTTTGCCCGCATGCGTGATGCGATCGCCCGCCACGACCGCGAAGTGCGGCACATGGCCTACACCGATGCATTGACCGGGCTGACCAACCGCCTGGCGTTCCGCGAGGCGCTGGACCACCGGCTGATGGCCGCGCGCGCGTCCAAGCACCGGCTGGGCCTGCTGTTCGCCGACATCGATGACTTCAAGCGGGTCAACGACACGATGGGCCACGAGGCCGGCGACGAGGCCCTGCTGCAGTTCGCCCAGCGCATCGGCCATGCCGTGGCCGAGGCCGGCGGCGACGATGCGCTGCTGGCGCGGTTCGGTGGCGATGAATTCGTGATTCTCGTCGGCGACGGCGACGTGGCCACCAATGCCCGCCTGCTGGCCGAAGTGCTGGTGCGCGAGCTGGGCAAGCCACTGGTGGTGCAGGGCAGGGAGCTGTTCCTGGGCACCTCGATCGGCGTGACGCTGTACCCGGACGACGCCGCCGACGCCACCACGCTGCTGAAGAACGGCGACATCGCCATGTACCAGGCGAAGATGGCCGGCAAGAACTGCTACCGCTACTACAGCCGGGCGATGGACCACGCGGTCGAGCGCCGCGTGCACATGGAACAGGAGCTGCGCGGCGCCTGGGAGCGCGGCGAGCTGCGCCTGGCCTACCAGCCGATCTTCCGCATGCGCGACCGCCGCCTGGTGGGCGTGGAAGTGCTGCTGCGCTGGCAGCACCCGACCCTGGGCACCATCCCGCCGTCGGTGTTCATCGAAGTGGCCGAGCAGAGTGGCCTGATCGAGGTGATCGGCCCGAAGGTGCTGCGTGCGGCCTGCATGGAAGCCTCGCAGTGGCCGCGTGGCGCGGCCGGCGACGAGCTGTTCGTGTCGGTGAACGTGTCACCGCGCCAGCTGCGAGGCGGCGAACTGCCGGCGCTGGTGGCGCAGTGCCTGCACGAATCCGGGCTGCCGTCCTCGCGCCTGCATCTGGAACTGACCGAAACCGCGGTGATCGGCGACGAGATGCTGGCCGCGCAGCTGCTGGACAAGCTGCACCGCACCGGCGTGAAGGTCTGGCTGGACGACTTCGGCACCGGCTTCTCCGGCTTGAGCCACCTGCGCCAGGTGCCGGTGGACGGCGTCAAGATCGACAAGAGCTTCGTGGCCGACATGCAGCGCGACCCGGACGACCTGGCGCTGACCACGGCCATCATCGCCATGGCCCATGCGCTGGGGATCACCGTGGTGGCCGAGGGCATCGAGCAGGAAGCGCAGTTCGAGCTGCTGGCCCAGCGCGGCTGCGACCTGGGGCAAGGCTACTGGCTGAGCCACCCGGTCACCGCCACCGAAGTGGTGCGGATGATCGATTCAGGCCTGTAAGGGACGACGTGGGGTAGTAGAGCCACGCCATGCGTGGCTGCTTCTGACTGGACCCTCATCCACGCATGGCGTGGATCTACCGCCCGGCGTGTTTCGGATTACACCGGGCGCTTGCTGGGGTCGCCGGGCAGTTCGCGCACCAGCTTCGGGATCAGGTAGCCGGACAGGCGGGCGGTCAGGCCGGCGATCAGGGCCTTGGCCCGGGTGTCGCCCACTTCGAAGTGGGCCACGCCCTCGACCTTGTCCAGCTGGTGCAGGTAGTAGGGCAGCACGCCGGCGGCGAAGCTGCGCTCGCTCAGGTCCTGCAGCGCCTGCACGCTGTCGTTGACCCCGCGCAGCAGCACGGCCTGGTTCAGCAGCTGCGCGCCGAGGCCGCGCAGGCGTGCCATCGCGGCATCCACGCTGGCATCGAACTCATTGGCATGGTTGGCGTGCACCACGATGGCCAGCGGCCACGGCAGGCTGCCCAGCCAGGCCAGCAGTTCCTCGTCCACGCGCTCGGGCAGCACGATCGGCAGGCGGGTGTGGATGCGCAGGCGGCGGATGTGCGGAATCTGGCGCAGGGCGTCGGTCAGCTCGACCAGCTTGTGCGTGGCCAGCGACAGCGGATCGCCGCCGGACAGGATCACCTCGTCGATGTCCGGGTCGGCCGCGATGGCCGCCACGGCCTCCTGCCAGCCGCCCTTGGCGGCATTCTCCGCGCCATAGTCGAAGTGGCGGCGGAAGCAGTAGCGGCAGTTGATCGCGCAGCTCCCGGTGGCCACCAGCAGGGCCCGGCCGCGGTACTTCTGGATGACCCCGGTGGCCTTCTTGGCCGCACCATCGCCGACGGCGTCGAAGCTGAACCCGGGCGCCGGGCGCATCTCCTCGTCGATCGGCAGCACCTGGCGCAGCAGCGGGTCGGCCGCATCGCCGGGGCGCATGCGGGCCACGAAGCCTTCCGGCACGCGCAGGGCGAACTGGGCCATGGCCGCCTCCGAGACGCCCAATGCCGCCGGGTCCAGCTGCAGCCGCGCCAGCAGGGCGTGCGGGTCGCGCAGTGCCTGGCGCCAGAGCTGCTGCCAGCGCGTGGGCGCGCCTGGCGACTGGGGCCGGGGAAAGGCGGAAAGCTGCATGGAGAGGGGGCCTGCGGTTATCATGGGGGCAGAAAAACTGTCGCCCACCGGCTTCCGGTGGGCTTTCCATTCTATCCGGCTCGCCGCACCCGCGGCGGTTTTGCCATTTGAGGAGCTTGAGCATGGCCACTGTGGGCATGAATGACGTCAAGAACGGGATGAAGATCCTGGTCAACAACGAACCGGCAGTCATCACCGACACCGAGTACGTCAAGCCGGGCAAGGGCCAGGCCTTCACCCGCGTGAAGTACCGCTTCATCCGTTCGGGCCGCGTGGTCGAACTGACCATGAAGGCGACCGACGACCTGGAAGTGGCCGACGTCGTCGACACCGACATGAACTACATGTACAGCGATGGCGAGTACTGGCACTTCATGGACCCGGAATCCTTCGAGCAGGTCCAGGCCGACAAGGCCGGCATGGGCGGCGCCGAAAAGTGGCTGAAGGGCGAAGAAGCCTGCATCGTCACCCTGTTCAACGGCGCGCCGATCTTCGTGCAGCCGCCGAACTTCGTCGAACTGAAGATCACCGAGACCGATCCGGGCGTCCGTGGCGACACCTCGGGCGGTGGCGGCAAGCCGGCCACCCTGGAAACCGGTGCCGTGGTCCGCGTGCCGCTGTTCGTCAACCAGGATGAAATCATCAAGGTTGATACCCGTTCGGGTGAGTACTCCTCGCGCGTGAAGTAATCCGGCGCAGCCGGATTACGGTAGTGCCGGCCGCTGGCCGGCAACCCCGGCGCCGGACTACCTGTAGAGCCGAGCCCACGCTCGGCTTTCCGGGCACCGCCCGGAACCCGTTGCCGGCGCCGATGGCGCCGCAACGGACAGCCGCCGGGCATGGCCCGGCGCTACCGCCTCCCGCCAGGCCCTTCTTCAATAGCCAGTGAGCCCGCATGAGCGATAGCCCGCACCTCCCCGAAGCCTGCGACCTGCTCATCGAAGCCGGTTATGTCGTTCCGATCGAGCCGCATGCGGTGGTGCTGGAAGACCATGCCGTCGCCGTGCGTGGCAGCGAAATCGTCGCCATCCTGCCGCGTGCCGAGGCCCGCGCGCGCTTCCGCGCGACCCAGGTGGTCAGCCGTCCCGACGCGGCGCTGATGCCCGGCCTGGTCAACGCGCACACGCACAACCCGATGACCCTGCTGCGCGGCGTCGCCGACGACCTGCCGCTGATGACCTGGCTGCAGCAGCACATCTGGCCGGTGGAAGCGGCGGTGATCGGCCCGGAATTCGTCGCCGACGGCACCACCCTGGCCATCGCCGAGATGCTGCGCGGCGGCACCACCTGCGCCAACGAGAACTACTTCTTCGGCGACGTGCAGGCCGCGGTCTACAAGAAGCACGGTTTCCGCGCGCTGGTCGGCGCGGTCATCATCGATTTCCCCACCGCCTGGGCCAAGACCGACGACGAGTACTTCGCCAAGGCCGGTGAACTGCATGACCAGTGGCGCACCGATCCGCTGATCGGCACCGCGTTCGCGCCGCATGCGCCGTACACGGTCAACGATGCCAATTTCGAGCGCGTGCGGATGCTGTCCGACCAGCTCGACATGCAGGTGCACCTGCACACCCACGAGACCGCGCAGGAAATCAACGATTCGATCAAGCTGCACGGCCAGCGCCCGCTGGCGCGGCTGGATCGCCTCGGCCTGGTCAACGACCGCCTGATCGCGGTGCACATGACCCAGCTGACCGACGCGGAAATCCACCTGTGCGCCGAGCGTGGCGTCAGCGTGGTGCACTGCCCGGAATCGAACCTGAAGCTGGCCTCCGGTTTCTGCCCGGCCTGCGCCCTGCAGCGCGCCGGCGTCAACCTGGCCATCGGTACCGATGGCTGCGCCAGCAACAACGACCTGGACATGTTCAGCGAGAACCGCACCGCGGCGATCCTGGCCAAGGCCGTGGCCGACGATGCGACCGCGCTGGACGCGGCCACCACGCTGCGTGCCTCGACCCTGGGCGGCGCCCGCGCGCTGGGCTTCGGCGAGCGCATCGGCTCGATCGAAGTCGGCAAGCAGGCCGATCTGGTGTGCGTCGACCTGTCCGCGCTGGAAACCCAGCCGCTGCACAACGTGCTGTCGCAGCTGGTGTATGCCACCGGCCGCCAGCAGGTCAGCGACGTCTGGATCGCCGGCAAGCCGAAGCTGGTGCAGCGCGAGCTGGTCGGCATGGACCTGCCGGGCATCATCGCCAACGCGCGCCAGTGGCGCGAGCGCATCCGTCATATCCGCGCCTGAACCCCGGCGCTGCAAGGACTTCCCCATGACTACTGCCCCCCACGCTTCCTCCAATTTCGATCAGGCCGAGCTGGACAAGTTCGCCGCGCTGGCCAACCGCTGGTGGGACGCCGACGGCCCGCAGAAGCCGCTGCATGCCCTGAACCCGGTGCGCCTGCAGTACGTGGCCGATCGCGTGACGCTGCGCGGTGCGCGCGTGCTCGACATCGGCTGCGGTGGCGGCCTGCTGAGCGAAGCGCTGGCCCAGGCCGGTGCCGACGTCACCGCCATCGACCTCGCCCCTGAACTGGTCAAGGTCGCGCGCCTGCATGCGCTGGAAAGCGGCGCCAAGGTCGACTACCGGGTGCAGGCGGCCGAGGACCTGGCCGCCGAACAGCCGGGCAGCTTCGACGTGGTCACCTGCATGGAAATGCTCGAGCACGTGCCCGACCCGGGCGCGATCATCGAGGCCTGCAAGCGTCTGTTGAAGCCGGGTGGCCACCTGTTCCTGTCGACCATCAACCGCACCGCGGCTGCGTTCGCAGTGGCGATCGTCGGCGCCGAGTACGTGGCACGGCTGCTGCCCAAGGGCACCCACCACTACCAGGAATTCATCAAGCCGGCCGAGCTGGCGCGCTGGCTGCGCGAGGCCGACGTGCAGCTGGTGGACGTGAGCGGCATGGCCTACGAGCCGTGGCGCAACCACGCCCGCCTGAGCAGCCGCACCGACATCAACTACCTGGCCTACGCGGTCAAGCCTGCATGACCACGGCCGGCTTCCCGCGGGCGGTGCTGTTCGACCTGGACGGCACCCTGCTGGACAGCGCGCCGGATTTCGTCGCCACCTGCGATGCGATGCTGGCCGCGCGCGGCCGTGCGCCGATCGATCCGGCGCTGCTGCGCCCGGTGGTGTCCAAGGGCTCGCGTGCGATGTTGACCGCCGCCTTCCCGGATCTGGACGCGGCCGACCGCGATGCGCTGATTCCTGAGTTCCTGCAGCGTTATGAAGCGCTGATCGGCCAGCACGCGGTGCTGTTCGACGGCGTGGCCGGCATGCTCGCCGCGCTGGATGCCGCAGGCACGGTGTGGGGCATCGTCACCAACAAGCCGGAATACCTGGCGCGCCTGATCCTGCCGCAGCAGGGCTGGCAGCAGCGCTGCGCGGTGCTGGTGGGCGGTGACAGCCTGGCCGAACGCAAGCCGCATCCGCTGCCGCTGCTGCACGCCGCGCAGGCGATTGGCGTTGCCGCCGAAGACTGTGTGTACGTGGGTGACGACGAGCGCGACATCATCGCCGCACGTGCGGCGGCCATGCCGTCGGTGGCGGCGCTGTGGGGCTACCGCCTGCACAGCGACGATCCGCTGGCCTGGCAGGCCGACGTGCTGGTGGAAAACGCCGAACTTCTGCAACTGGCCAGTCTCTGGCCGACCCGGTCGGCAGCCCCGGCCCAGCCGTAAGGAATGACGTAGTGAGCAGTACCGCGCTGGACAGTTTCCTCGACAAGTGGCGCAGCCGTTGGCCGGAATGGTCGGTGGCCGCCCCGTTCGTGGCCGAATCGCAACGCGAGCTCGCGGTGGCGTGGTTCGCGCTGCTGCAGGAATTCGACGACATGCTCAACACCAGCGGCGACCCGATGCCGGCCGACGCCAAGCTGGCGTGGTGGGGCGAGGAGCTGCGCAGCTGGGCCGGGCAGCGCTCGCGCCATCCGCTGGGCCGCCTGCTGGAGCCGGTGCGTGCACCGTGGGCGCAGCTGGCCGAAGCCCTGCCGGACCTGGTCGAGGCGCGCACCGTCGCACTCGATGCGGCCAGTGCCGAGCGCGCGCTGGCCAACTACGCCGACGCGGTGGCGGCGGTGGAAGTGGTGCTGTTCAACGACACGCCGCGCAAGGGCGCCGGCCGTGCCGTGCAGCTGCAGACCTTGGCCCAGCGCCTGCAGGATGCCGGCGTGGCCGGTGTGCCGCGCAGCCTGCTCGACGAGGACGCCAGCAACGCCACGCAGCGTTGGGCGCAGCACCTGCTGAAGGGCTGGGCGACCCGCGTGCCGGGCCCGCGCGCGCGCCGCGTCTGGTCCAGCCTGGCCCGCGCCCGCGTGGCCGCGCAGGCCGCAGGCAAGCCGATCGAAGCGACCCCGGTGCGCACCCTGCTGCGCGTGTGGTGGGCCGCACGCGGTTGATGCCGCTGCGCTCGCCGGGCCATGCCCGGCGGATGTCGGTTTGTTCATGGTGCAGGTAGCGCCGGGCCATGCCCGGCGGATGTCGGTTTGTTCATGGCGCTGGTAGCGCCGGGCCATGCCCGGCGGATGTCGGTTTGTTCATGGCGCTGGTAGCGCCGGGCCATGCCCGGCGACGATGCGCGTGCGCTATTTGCGTTCCAGCACCAGCAACGGATCGATGCGGGTGTCGAACCAGTTCATGCCCCAGTGCAGGTGCGGGCCGGTGGCACGACCGGTGGCGCCGACGGCGGCGATCACCTGGCCCTGGGTCACCCGGTCGCCGACCTTCACGTCGATGCGCGACAGGTGCAGGAAGTTCGAACTGACGCCGTAGCCGTGATCGATCAGCAGGGTGCCGCCGGTCAGGTACAGGTCCGGGCCGGCGAAGGTCACCACGCCGGCGGCCGGGGCCTTCACCGGCGTGCCGGTGGGCACGGCGATGTCCATGCCGGAATGGCCGGCGCCGGGCTGGCCGTTGTACACGCGCGCATTGCCGAAGCGGCCGCTGATGCGGCCCTGCACCGGCCAGATGAAGGTCTGGGTGAAATCGGTGCGGTCGTCATCGCGGGCACGTGCGGCGGTCACCTGCGCCTGTTCGCGCTTGATCCGTTCGGCAATCGCCGGCGGCGGGTTGACCGTCTTCGGCGGTACGCCGTTGACGCGCTCGGTCGGCCAGTCGCGTGGGGTCACGTTGATGGTGGCGGTTTCGCTGCCCCCATCCGGTCGCTGCACCTGTACCTGCAGCGGGCCCTTCTCGTCGCGGCCGATGCCGAACACCACGCTGCCATAGCTGCTCACCCGCAGCTGGCGGCCGGCGTACTGCACGCGGCTGCCGGCGGGCACCTTGCCGATCACCAGCGCGCCCTGCGACGCGCTGGCCGGGAACACCACGCGGCTGTCGATCAGGCTGCCGATGCCATCCTGCGCCTGGGCTGCCGGTGCGGTGAACAGGGGCGCGGCCAGCAGCAGCGCCCCGATCATCAGTGCCGGACGCATCAGCGGTCGTAGGTCATGCGCTGGCCGGCGGGCTCGCCCACCAGCTTGCTGCCGTCCCACACCAGCTGGCCGTTGACCCAGGTCGAGGCCACGCGCGAGCGGAAGGTGGTGCCTTCGAACGGCGACCAGCCGCACTTGGACAGCACGTCCTCGCGCTTGACGGTGAACGGCACGTCTTCCACCAGCACCAGGTCGGCGAAGTAGCCTTCGCGCAGGAAGCCGCGCTCTTCCACGTCGAACAGCTGCGCCGGGGCGTGTGCGAACTTCTGCACCACCTGCTCGCGGGTCAGCTTGCCTTCGTGCACGCGCTCCAGCGCGGCCACCAGCGCGTACTGCACCAGCGGCAGGCCGGACGGTGCCTGCGCGTAGGGCTTCTGCTTCTCTTCCCAGGTGTGCGGGGCATGGTCGGTGGCCAGCACGTCCAGCACGTCATCGGCCAGCGCGGCGGTGATCGCTTCGCGGTCGGAGACTTCCTTGATGGCCGGGTTGCACTTGATCAGGTTGCCCTTGGTCGCGTAATCCGGGCGCGCGAAGTGCAGGAAGTGCACGCAGGTTTCAGCGGTGATCTGCTTGCGGCTGCCGTCGGCGCGGATCAGCGGGCCCTTCTCGAACAGCGCCAGCTCGTCGGCGGTGGAGATGTGCAGCACGTGCAGGCGGGTGCCGTGCTTGCGGGCCAGCGACATCGCCAGGCGGGTCGACTTGATGCAGGCCTCGCGCGAACGGATGTCCGGGTGCATGTCCGGGGTCAGTGCGTCGCCGTACTTCTCCTGGAAGGCCTTGAGGTTGGCGTCGATCATCGGCGTGTCTTCGCAGTGCGTGATGATCGGGGTCGGGCATTCGCGGAAGATCGCGTCCAGCGTCTCCGGGTCGTCCACCAGCATGTTGCCGGTGGAGGCGCCCATGAACACCTTCACGCCCGGCGCCTTCTTCGGGTCCAGCGCGCGGATCGCTTCCAGGTTGTCGTTGCTGGCGCCGTGGTAGAAGCCGTAGTTGGCCCAGGCGCGGCCGCGTGCCAGCTCGTACTTGGCTTCCAGGATGGTCGAATCCAGGGTCGGCGGGTTGGTGTTGGGCATGTCCATGAAGCTGGTCAGGCCGCCGGCCACCGCGGCCGCCGATTCGCTGGCGATGTCGCCCTTGTGGGTCAGGCCCGGTTCGCGGAAGTGCACCTGGTCATCGATCATGCCGGGCAGCAGCCAGCGTCCGGCCGCGTCCACCACCTGTTCGCCGTCGCGCGGGGCCAGGCCACTGCCGATCTGCGCGATGCGGCCGTTCTCGATGCGCAGGTCGCCGTCGAAGGTGCGGCCTTCGTTGACCATGCGGGCATTGGTGATGAGGGTGGAGGACATGTCAGTGTTTTCCTGTGCAACGGCAAGAGGGGGCGTTGGGCGATTCGGGCACCGGATCGAAGCCGCCGGGGTGGAACGGATGGCAGCGGCCGAGGCGGCGCGCGGCCAGCCAGCTGCCGCGCAGCGGACCGTGCATCGAGATGGCGTCCATGGCGTATTCAGAACAGCTCGGCACGAAACGGCAGCGCGGCCCCAGCAGGGGGCTGATGAAGCGCTTGTAGAAGCGCAGCAGGGCAATGAGCAGGCGCGAGATCACCCAGTCATCTTATGCCAGTTGGCATGAAGCCCGCATTTGTGCAGGATGGGCCGTTGGTCGCATGTCGCCCATGGCCTGCGACCGGTACCGGCACCGTGGGGTGCCGGCCAGGTTCCGTACCGCGCAGGGCGGTCCATGTTCGTCGGACCGACACTCTGGGCCGCTGGCTCCAGGACTGAATGGAGCAGGCCCCCAAGGTTGCTGCTGCGGGTCGGGTAGGCTATAAAGGCCCGCTTTCCCGGGCCCCGGGGAATCCAAGGAAGAGCGTTTCGTGGCTGCTAAAAAAACTGCAAAGAAGGCCGTCGAGGCCGCCAAGAAAACCGCCAAGCCTGTTGTGAAGAAGTTGGCGGCCAAGCCTGTTGCCAAGAAGCCGGCCAGCAAGCCGGCCACCAAGGCAGCATCCTCGCAACCGGCGGCCAGGAAGGCCACCGCAACGAAAACGCCGGCCAAGGCCAGCAAGCCAGCGGCGAAGAAGGCCGTTGCGCCGGCCAAGGCCAAACCCGCGGCAGCCAGCAAGAAGGCGCCGGTGGTGAAGAAGGCAGCCAGCAAGGCGGCACCGGCCAAGAAGTCCGTCGCCAAGCCGGCACCGAAGAAGGCCGTCGCCAAGCCCGCGCCGAAGCCGGTGGCCAAGAAGGCCGCGGCCAAGCCGGTCGCCAAGCCGGTGGCGAAGAAGGCTGCACCGGCCAAACCCGTCACGCCTGCCGCTGTAAAGAAAGCCACCAAGAATGTCGCCAAGCCGGCTGCCAAGCCGGCCCCGGCCCCGGTAGTGAAAACCGCACCGAAGCCCGCCGCCAAGGCAGCTCCGGCCAAGTCTGTCCCGGCCAAGACCGCGGCAGTGGCAGCAGCCAAACCGGCCCCCAAGCCGGTCCCGGCCGCCACCCCTGCAGCATCGACCGCCCCGCAATCCAAGAATCCCGTGCCCGTTTCGAAATCGCCTGCCAAGACCGCCGTGAAAACCGCCGTGAAACCTGATCCCGCTCCGAAGACCGTGTCGCGCCCCGTGGGCAAGGTCGCCGTGGCTGTGGCCGCCCGTTCGGCGGCGCCGGCCCCGCGCAGCAAGTACAAGGTCGTCGAGTACAAGACCGACGAGGCCACCGGCCGCCCGATCCTGCCGACCGGCTACAAGCCCGGCTCGGAAGAGGAGTACATGAGCCCGCTGCAGCAGGAATACTTCCGCCAGCGCCTGCAGAACTGGCGCGCCGATCTGGTGGAAGAATCCAAGCAGACCATCGAGAACCTGCGCGAGGAAGTGCGTGACATCGGCGACGAAGCCGAGCGCGCGACCCGCGAGACCGAGAACTCGCTGGAACTGCGCACCCGCGACCGTTACCGCAAGCTGATCGGCAAGATCGACAGCACCCTGAAGCGCCTGGAAGCCGGCGACTACGGTTACTGCGTGGACACCGGTGAGGAAATCGGCCTGGAGCGCCTCGAGGCGCGCCTGACCGCCGAGCGCACAATCGACGCCCAGGAGCGTTGGGAGCACCTGCAGAAGCAGCAGGGCGACTGATTCCAGAGCGTTGTCTGGTCATGCGAAAAACCCGGCCTTGGCCGGGTTTTTTGTTGGGTGATCGTGGGTGCGCAACCGTGGCTGGCACGGGCGGCTGTGGCCGTTGACTTGGGTCCGCCTTGTAGCGAGCCGAGCACCGCAGGGGAATCAGGGGCGAAGAGGCGCCTCTATCCTGTAGAGCCGACTGTTAGTCGGCTGGCTTTCCGCGCCGTCCCCTGATTCGCCGAGGAGCGCAGGGCACCGGCGCGCAGCGCCGGCTCGCGGATGGCGGCGTGTTTCTTTGGTGACTTTCTTGATGGCGCACATCCCTGTGCGCCACCCTTCGGGCCGGCTTCGCCGTTCCGCACTGCTCCTGCAGTGCGGTGCACGAGCAAAGAAAGTTACACCCCACCGCGGTCGCGGAAGGAGTCCGCCGGGCACGGCCCGGCGCTACCGGTGCGTGGGCGCACGGAAATGCGCAGCCGAGCATGGGCTCGGCTCTACAGGATCATTGCAGGTCGCGCAGGTTCAACTTCCGCAGCGTCGGGTTCTTCCATGCCGTGATCCCGGCCACGCTCAGCACCGCGAACCCGCCCAGCACCACCGCCGGCACCAGGCCCAGCAGCTTGGCCATCGTGCCCGCATAGAACGCGCCCAGCTCGTTGGACGAGCTGATGAAGATGCCATTGATGGACGACACCCGCCCGCGCATCTCCTCCGGCGTGGCCAGCTGCAGGATGGTCGAACGCACCACCACCGAGACGCCGTCGAAGGCCCCGTAGAACAGCAGGATCAGCGCCGACAGCCAGAAGTGCTGGGACAGGCCGAAGCTGACCACGCACAGGCCGAAACCGGCCACGGCGAACAGCAGCACGCGGCCGGCGTTCTTCTGCAGCGGGTGGCGGGCCAGCCACAGGCCGACCGCGATCGAGCCCAGCGCCGGTGCCGCGCGCAGGATGCCCAGGCCCTCGGGGCCGTAGTGCAGGATCTCCTGCAGGAAGGCCGGCAGCATCGCCACCACGCCGCCCAGCAGGACCGAGAACATGTCCAGCGCCATCGCGCCGACCATGATGCGGTTGCCGACGACGAAGCGGGCGCCCTCGGCGATGCTCTTGAAGATCGGTGCGGCCGGGCCGTCATGCACCGGCTCGCTCACCTTCAGCGTGGCCAGGCAGCCCATCGCCACCACGGCAAAGGCGGTGGCCACGCCATAGGACAGGCCCTTGCCGCCCCAGCCGACCAGGATGCCGCCCAGCGCCGGGCCGACCACCATGCCCGACTGGAACACCACGCTGCCCAGGCCGGCGCCGCGGGCGAACTGGCTGCGCTCCAGCACGCGGGCAAACAGCGCGTTGTAGATGGGCGACAGGAAGGCGCGGACCATGCCGGTCAGCGCGATGGCGGCATAGATCGGCCACACGCCCTGGAACGGCAGCCAGCCGGTGGCCACGCCGGTCAGCACCACCGCGGTGGCGACCAGGCCCGCGCAGGCGACCATGCCCAGCCGACGCCGCGGCAGGTGGTCGACCAGATAGCCGGCAAACGGTGCCACACAGAAGAACGGCAGTACCTCGGCCAGGCCGACCAGGCCCAGCGAGAACGGATTGCGGGTGACTTCGTAGATGTGCCAGCCGACGGTGACGGCCACCACCTGGTAGGACAGCATCGCGAAGATGCGGTAGGCCAGCAGCTTGGCAAAGCCCGGCCGGCCCAGCAGGGTCAGCGCGCCTTCGTCTCCGGTGGCGGCCGCGGTCACGGCTGTTCGCGCTGCAGCTGGGCCTGCGCGGTCTCGCGGATGAAGGCCAGCATCGCCGCCACGCCGTTGCTGCGGGTGGGCGACAGGTGGCGGGCCAGGCCGATGTCCTGGATGTAGCTCGGTTCGGTGTCCAGGATCTCCTGCGCCGAGCGCCCCGAATACACGCGCAGGGCCAGGAAGATCAGGCCGGACACGATGGCTGAATCACTGATGGCGTGGAAGCGCAGCGACTGCGCGTTGCCCTCGGGCACGATCCAGACCATCGACTGGCAGCCGAGCAGGCGGTGTTCTTCGGTCTTCCATGCATCGGGGAAGGCCGGCAGCTTGCGGCCGAGGTCGATCAGGTACTGGTAGCGCTCGGACCAGTCGCCGAAGAAGGCGAATTCCTCGGCGATGGCGGCCTGGGCTTCGGCGGCGGTGGGTTCAAGCGGGAACGGGGAGTCGGTCACAACGGTCTCTACAGTGGGGGCGTGGCCGGACGCGCCGGCCACGGGGCAGGGCGGGTCAGGCGCGCTTTCGCACCCAGCGCACGCCCTGCGGGGTGTCTTCCAGAACGATGCCCTCGGCGGCCAGCTGGTCGCGGATGGCGTCGGAGCGGGCGAAATCGCGGGCCTGCTTGGCGGCGGCACGCTCGTCGATCAGCGCCTGGATGCGCGCATCGTCGTCGCCTTCGCTGGCCGCGGTGCCGAACCACTGCGCCGGCTCGGCCTGCAGCAGGCCCAGTGCCAGGCCCGCGCCGAGCAGTTCGCCCTTCAGGCGCGCGCGTTCGGCCGGGTCGGTGGCGCGGCGCGCCTCACCGGCGATGCGGGCCACTTCGGCCAGCGCCTGCGGGGTGTTCAGGTCGTCGTCCAGCGTCGCCTCGACGGCCGCCGGGATCGCCGCCGTGGCGGTGACGTCGGCGAGGTCGCGCAGGGTGCCGTACAGGCGGTCCAGGGTGCGCGCGGACTGTTCGATCAGCGCGTCGGACCAGTCCAGCGGCTGCCGGTAGTGGGCCGACAGCAGGGCCAGGCGCAGCGCCTCGGGCGGGTGCTGGCGCACCAGGTCGTGCACGCGCTCGATGTTGCCCAGCGACTTGCTCATCTTGGCGCCGCCGAAGTTGAGCATGCCGTTGTGCATCCAGAAGCGGGCGAAGATCCGGCCGCCATGGGCGCACTCGCTCTGCGCGATCTCGTTCTCGTGGTGCGGGAACTGCAGGTCCACGCCACCGGCGTGGATGTCGATGGTCTCGCCCAGGTGGGCGGCGGCCATCGCCGAGCATTCGATGTGCCACCCCGGGCGGCCACGGCCCCACGGCGATTCCCAGCCGGGCAGGTCGTCGCTGGACGGCTTCCACAGCACGAAATCGCCGGCATCGCGCTTGTACGGGGCCACCTCGACGCGGGCACCGGCCAGCATTTCCTCCGGATCACGGCGCGACAGCTTGCCGTAGCCGTCGAAGCTGGCCACCGCGAACAGCACGTGGCCCTCGGCGGCGTAGGCATGCCCGTTGGCGATGAGCTGCTCGATCATGGTGATGATCTGCGGCATGTGCGCGGTCACCTCCGGCTCGATGTCCGGCGGCACCACGCCCAGCGCGGCCATGTCTTCACGGTAGGCGGCGGCGAACTTGTCGGTGATGGTGCTGATCGGCACGCCCTGCTCACGCGCGGCGTTGTTGATCTTGTCGTCCACGTCGGTGATGTTGCGCGCGTAGCGCAGGCCACCGAAACGGCGCCGCAGCAGGTCGGCCAGCACCCCGAACACCACCGGGCCACGGGCGTTGCCGATGTGCACGTAGTTGTAGACCGTCGGGCCGCACACATACAGGGTCGGACAGGCCGGGTCGATCGGGGTGAACGGTTCGAGCTGGCGAGTCAGGTTGTTGTGCAGGCGCAGGGTCATGGGGCTGTGGCTGGGGGACAAGCCTGTGATTTTAGAACGTGTCGGGCCCCAATGGGGGGATGGCCGACGGCCGCCGGGCGGGACAGGGGGGGCCGGAGAGGGGTGGGCAGGAACTGCACGGACGGGTAATGTTCAGCCCCTGCCGGTCGTCACTGCCTACACTATCGCCGTGCCCTTTCTTCCATCGCCAATGAAATCCACCGCGTTGCTGACCCTGGCCTGCCTGTCGGCGGCGCCGGTCGTGGTCCAGGCCCAGGAGGCCGAACCCCGCAACCGCGTGGTGATCGTGGAGAACGTGAAGTTCGACTACGCCCAGGTGCTGAACGTCGAGCCGGTGTTCCAGACCCTGCGCGCGACCCGGACCGAGGAGCACTGCGAGCCGATCTCGACCCGCACCCTGGCCCCGGTCAACGTGACCGGCGAGGAGCCGGTGGAAGACAAGGGCCGGATCGGCCGCTTCTGGGACTCGGTGCGCTCGATGTTCAAGCGCAGCGACGAGGAGGCCGCCCAGGAGGTGGCCGCCGAGAATCCGACCCCGGCCCCGGCCAACAACGGCCCCATGCTGACCCGCGACTGCAGGATCGTGCCGGTCGGACGTGAGTTCCGCCGGCCCATCGCCTATGACGTGGACTACGTCTACAAGGGCACCAAGTACCGCTCGCGGCTGCCGGAAGACCCCGGCAACCGTTTGAAGGTCCGGGTCTCGATCACCCCTTGGGTCGGCCCCGAGCAGGCTGCGGCCAGCACCCCCTGACCTGCGCCGGGCCTGTTCTGCCGGCCGCGTAGGGTCTTGCGCCGACCCCGCCCCCATGCAAAGATAATCGACCATGAAGCTCACCGACTTCCAGCACGACAGCAGCGCCGCCCGCCAGGCCACTGGCATGACGTCGCGTGCCCGTCGACCGGAACCCCACATCCTCGCTGGGTAACCGGAGCTTTCTGCTGTTCGTCCGATGAAAACCCAGCCTCCCGGCTGGGTTTTTTCGTTTCCGCGCTTCAAAAATGCATGTTCCGAAAGCTTCATCTGAAACTTTTTCGTCCCACCCTGTTTCCCTGTTCTCCCTTTCACCGCGTCGAACCACCGGCGCCGCCACGCAAGGAAAGATGATGTCCCCCAAGCACTTCCTGAACACCCAGGACTGGAGCCGCAGCGATCTTGACGCGCTGCTGACCCAGGCCGCGCTGTTCAAGCGCAACAAGCTCGGCGACCAGCTCAAGGGCAAGTCGATCGCGCTGGTGTTCTTCAACCCGTCCATGCGCACCCGCACCAGCTTCGAACTGGGCGCGTTCCAGCTCGGCGCCCACGCGGTGGTGCTGCAGCCGGGCAAGGATGCGTGGCCGATCGAGTTCAACCTCGGCACGGTGATGGACGGCGACACGGAAGAGCACATCGCGGAAGTGGCCAAGGTGCTGGGCCGCTACTGCGACATCATCGCCGTGCGTGCGTTCCCCAAGTTCCAGGACTGGGCGTACGACCGCCAGGACATCGTCCTCAACAGCTTCGCCAGGTACTCGCCGGTGCCGGTCATCAACATGGAGACCATCACCCACCCTTGCCAGGAACTGGCCCACGTGATGGCGCTGCAGGAACACTTCGGCACCCAGGACCTGCGCGGCAAGAAGTACGTGCTGACCTGGACCTACCACCCGAAACCGCTGAACACCGCCGTGGCCAACTCGGCGCTGACCATCGCCACCCGCATGGGCATGGACGTGACCCTGCTGTGCCCGACCGCCGACTACATCCTCGACGACCGCTACATGGGCTGGGCCGAGCAGAACGTCGCCGAGAGCGGCGGTTCGCTGAAGATCAGCCATGACATCGACAGCGCCTACGCCGGTGCCGACGTGGTCTACGCCAAGAGCTGGGGCGCGCTGCCGTTCTTCGGCAACTGGGAGCCGGAAAAGCCGATCCGCGACCAGTTCAAGCACTTCATCGTCGACGAACGCAAGATGGCGCTGACCAACAACGGTGTGTTCAGCCACTGCCTGCCGCTGCGCCGCAACGTCAAGGCCACCGACGGCGTGATGGATTCGCCGCAGTGCATCGCCATCAACGAAGCCGAGAACCGACTGCACGTGCAGAAGGCGATCATGGCGGCGGTTGCCGGGCGCTGATTCAAACAAGGGTAGAGCCGACCGTTGGTCGGCTGCTCCCCCCGCGGCGCATTCAACATTCCAGCCGACCAACGGTCGGCTCTACCGAATTCCCATCCCCCCAAGTGGACCTGATTCCCATGAGCAACAAAGACGTCGTTCTCGCCTTCTCCGGCGGCCTGGATACCAGCTTCTGCGTGCCCTACCTGCAGGAGCGCGGCTACAACGTGCACACCGTGTTCGCCGATACCGGCGGCGTGGATGATGAAGAGCGCGATTTCATCGAAAAGCGCGCCGCCGAACTGGGCGTGGCCAGCCACCAGACCGTCAACGGTGGCCCGGCCATCTGGGAAGGCTTCGTCAAGCCGTTCGTGTGGGCCGGCGAAGGCTACCAGGGCCAGTACCCGCTGCTGGTGTCCGATCGTTACCTGATCGTCGATGCCGCGCTGAAGCGTGCCGCCGAACTGGGCACCAACATCATCGCCCACGGCTGCACCGGCATGGGCAACGACCAGGTCCGTTTCGACCTGGCCGTGAAGGCCCTGGGTGACTACCAGATCATCGCGCCGATCCGCGAGATCCAGAAGGAGCACACCCAGACCCGCGCCTACGAGCAGAAGTACCTGGAAGAGCGCGGCTTCGGCGTGCGCGCCAAGCAGCAGGCCTACACCATCAACGAGAACCTGCTGGGCCTGACCATGTCCGGCGGCGAGATCGACCGTTGGGAAGCCCCGGGCGAAGGCGCCCGCGGCTGGTGCGCACCGCGCAGCGAGTGGCCGGAACAGGCGCTGACCGTGGCCCTGAAGTTCGTCGAAGGCGAAGCTGTCGAACTGGACGGCAAGGCACTGCCGGGCGACCAGATCCTGGCCCAGCTCAACAAGCTGTTCGCCCCGTACGGCGTCGGCCGTGGCGTCTACACCGGTGACACCGTGATCGGCCTGAAGGGCCGCATCGTGTTCGAGGCCCCGGGCCTGGTCTCGCTGCTGGCCGCGCACCGCGCGCTGGAAGATGCCGTGCTGACCAAGCAGCAGAACCGCTTCAAGCCGGACGTGGCACGCAAGTGGGTGGAGCTGGTGTACGAAGGCTTCTACCACGACCCGCTGAAGACCGACATCGAGGCCTTCCTGAAGTCCTCGCAGGCCAAGGTCAACGGTGACGTGGTGCTGGAAACCCGTGGTGGCCGCGTCGACGCGGTGGCCGTGAAGTCGCCGCACCTGCTCAACACCAAGGGTGCCACCTACGCGCAGTCGGCCGACTGGGGCGTGGAAGAGGCCGAGGGCTTCATCAAGCTGTTCGGCATGAGCTCCACTGTCTACGCGCAGGTCAACCGCGGTTGACCCACGTGCGCCGGTGGCGCGCCCCTTGAACACCAAGGGGCTCTCCAGCAGGCGCATTCCGGTAGCGCCGGGCCATGCCCGGCGGAATTCCACAGGATTGTTGATTCATGCTTGAACAGACGCTCGATCACCTGCAGGCCCTGGTGTCCTTCGACACCCGCAACCCGCCGCGTGCGATCACCACCGGTGGCATCTTCGATTACCTGCGCGCGAACCTGCCCGGGTTCAACGTCGAGGTGATCGACCACGGTGCCGGTGCGGTCAGCCTGTATGCCGTGCGCGGTACGCCGAAGTACCTGTTCAACGTGCACCTGGATACCGTGCCGGACTCGCCGCACTGGAGTGCCGACCCGCACGTGATGCGCCGCCTGGATGACCGCGTGGTCGGCCTCGGCGTGTGTGACATCAAGGGCGCGGCCGCTGCGCTGGTGGCCGCGGCCAACGCCAGCGATGGCGACGCCGCGTTCCTGTTCTCCAGCGACGAGGAAGCCAACGACCCGCGCTGCATCGCCGCGTTCCTGGCCCGTGGCCTGCCGTACGAGGCAGTGCTGGTGGCCGAGCCGACCATGAGCGAGGCCGTGCTGGCCCACCGTGGCATCAGCTCGGTGCTGATGCAGTTCGCCGGCCGCGCCGGCCATGCCTCGGGCAAGCAGGATGCGGCCGCCAGTGCATTGCACCAGGCCATGCGCTGGGGCAACCGCGCGCTGGACCATGTGGAATCGCTGGCCTCGGCGCGCTTCGGCGGCCTCACCGGCCTGCGCTTCAACATCGGTCGCGTCGAGGGTGGCATCAAGGCCAACATGATCGCCCCGGCCGCTGAAGTGCGTTTCGGCTTCCGCCCGCTGCCGTCGATGGACATCGATGCGCTGCTGGCCACCTTCGCCGGCTTCGCCGAACCGGACGCTGCGCTGTTCACCGAAACCTTCCGTGGCCCCAGCCTGCCGGCCGGTGACATCGCCGAAGCCGAAAACCGCCGCCTGCTGGCGCGCGACGTGGCCGATGCGCTGGAGCTGCCGATCGGCAACGCGGTGGACTTCTGGACCGAGGCCTCGCTGTTCTCGGCCGGTGGCTACACCACGATGGTGTTCGGCCCGGGCGACATCGCCCAGGCGCACACCGCCGATGAGTTCGTGACGCTGGACCAGCTGCAGCGCTACACCGACGCCGTGCATCGCATCATCGCCGCCGGCGCCTGATACCTACCTTCTGACGAAACCGAAATGTCTCCTGCCCTCCAGCCCCACCGCCAGACCCGCCAGACCATCGTGCGCCTGCTTTCCAGCATGGCCAGCGCGAAGGAGATCAGCCAGTACCTCAAGCGTTTCTCGCAGCTGGACGCCAAGCGCTTCGCCGTGGTCAAGGTCGGCGGCGCGGTGCTGCGCGACGATCTTGAAGCGCTGACCTCCTCGCTGTCGTTCCTGCAGGAAGTCGGCCTGACCCCGATCGTGCTGCATGGCGCCGGCCCGCAGCTGGATGCCGAACTGTCGGCCGCCGGCATCGAGAAGCAGACCGTCAACGGCCTGCGGGTGACCTCGCCGGAAGCGCTGGCGATCGTGCGCCGCGTGTTCCAGCAGTCCAACCTGCGCCTGGTCGAGGCCCTGCAGCAGAACGGTGCGCGCGCCACCTCCATCACCGGCGGCGTGTTCGAAGCCGAATACCTGGACGTGGATACCTACGGCCTGGTCGGTGAAGTGAAGCGGGTCAACCTGGCCCCTATCGAGGCCAGCCTGCGTGCCGGTTCGATCCCGGTCATCACCAGCCTGGGCGAGACCGCCGGCGGCCAGATCCTCAACGTCAACGCCGATTTCGCCGCCAACGAGCTGGTGCAGGAACTGCAGCCGTACAAGATCATCTTCCTCACCGGCACCGGCGGCCTGCTGGACGAGTCGGGCAGCGTGATCGATTCGATCAACCTGTCCACCGAATACGACCACCTGATCGCGCAGCCGTGGATCCACGGCGGCATGAAGGTGAAGATCGAGCAGATCAAGGATCTGCTGGACCGCCTGCCGCTGGAATCGTCGGTGTCGATCACCCGCCCGGCCGACCTGGCCAAGGAACTGTTCACCCACAAGGGCTCGGGTACGCTGGTGCGCAAGGGCGAGAAAGTGCTGCGCGCCACCGGCTGGGACGAACTGGACCTGCCGCGCCTGAAGGGCCTGATCGAATCCAGCTTCGGCCGCACCCTGGTGCCGGATTATTTCGAGAAGACCAAGCTGCTGCGCGCCTACGTCAGCGAGAACTACCGCACCGCGGTCATCCTCACCGACGAAGCCGAAGGCGTGTACCTGGACAAGTTCGCCGTGCTCGATGATGCGCAGGGCGAGGGCCTGGGCCGTGCGGTCTGGAACGTGATGCTGGAAGAAACCCCGCAGCTGTTCTGGCGCTCGCGCAACGGCAACCCGATCAACCACTTCTACTACGCCGAATCCGATGGCTGCTACAAGCAGAACACCTGGAAGGTGTTCTGGTTCGGCGCCGATGGCATCGACCGCATCAGGACCTACGTCGACCACTGCGCCGCGCGCCCGCCGAGCCTGAAGGACTGAGCGCGATGAACCACGCCGATGCCTGGGCCACCGTTCCCACCCTGCGCGGCCAGCACGTGATGCTGGAGCCGCTGCAGGTTGAGCATGTGCCCGGCCTGGCCGCGGCGCTGCAATGCAGCGGCCTGGACCAGCTCTGGTACACCCAGGTGCCGTCGCCGGAGCGGGCAGGGCACTACGTTCAGGCCGCGCTGGACGTGCAGGCCGAAGGCAAGGTGCTGCCGTTCGTGATCCGCGATGCGGCCGGCGTGATCGTCGGCAGCACGCGGTTCTATGCGCTGGAGCCGGGCGTGCCGCGGCTCAGCCTCGGCTACACCTGGTACGCCCCGCGCGTGCAGCGCACCGGGGTCAACACCGAGGCCAAGCTGCTGTTGCTGCAGCACGCCTTCGAGACCCTGGGCTGCATCAGCGTGGTGCTGGAAACCAGCTGGTTCAACCACACCTCGCGCGCCGCCATCGCCCGCCTCGGCGCCAAGCAGGACGGCGTGCTGCGCAACTACACCCGGCATGCCGACGGCACGCCGCGCGACACCGTCATCTTTTCCATCATCGACGCGGAATGGCAGGGCGTGAAGCGCCACCTGCAGCACCGCCTGGACCATCACGCATGAACGATTCGACTTACACCCTGGGCATCGTCGGTGCCCGCGGCCACACCGGCGCCGAACTGATCAAGCTGGTCGCCGCGCACCCGCGCCTGCAGCTCGCCTTCGTGTCCTCGCGCGAACTGGACGGCAAGCCGCTCGCCGACCATCACCCGGAGTACACCGGTGAGCTGCACTACGAAAACCTGGACGCCGATGCTGCGGCTGCCAAGGGCGTGGACGCGGTGATCCTGGCCCTGCCCAATGGCCTGGCCGCACCGTTCGTGGCCGCCATCCAGGCTGCCAGGCCGGAGACCGTGATCGTCGATCTGTCGGCTGATTACCGCTTCGACGGCCAGTGGTACTACGGCCTGCCGGAACTGACCCGCGGCCGTTACCAGGGCCAGAAGCACATCAGCAACCCGGGCTGCTACGCCACCGCGATGCAGCTGGCGATCCACCCGCTGCTGGACCTGCTGGCGGGCCCGCCGCAGTGCTTCGGCGTCTCCGGTTACTCCGGCGCCGGCACCTCGCCCTCGGACAAGAACAATCCCGAGCTGCTGGCCGACAACCTGATGCCGTATTCGCTGACCAACCACATGCACGAGCGCGAAGTCTCCGCGCAGCTGGGCGTGCCGGTCGAGTTCATGCCGCACGTGGCCCCGCATTTCCGTGGCATCACCCTTACCGCCAACCTGTGGCTGAACCGCGCGCAGACCCGCGAGCAGATCGTCGAGCGCTTCCAGCAGGCCTACGCCGGTGAGCCGCTGGTGGAGATCGTGGACGAAGCGCCGTGGGTCAGCCACATCGCCGGCCGCCATGGCGCGCAGGTCGGTGGCTTCACCCTGGCCCCGGGCAACAAGCGGGTGGTGGTGGTGGCGACCCTGGACAACCTGCTCAAGGGCGCGGCCACCCAGGCCATGCAGAACCTCAACCTCGCGCTGGGCATCGACGAACTGACGTCGATCCCGCACTGACATCGCATAGTTAACGCATTCCCGGAGCCCCCCATGGCAGACCTTCTTTGGCAGAAGCCCGGCGTCGCTGTCGACGCCCAGATCCAGACCTTCCTCGCCGGCGATGACGTGATCCTCGATCGCGAATTCTTCCTGCACGACATCGCCGCCAGCGCCGCGCACGCGCAGGGCCTGCAGCACATCGGCATCCTCAGCGCCGACGAGCTGGAAGGCCTGCTGCGCGAACTGGAGGTGCTGGCGCAGGACTTCCGTGCAGGCCGTTTCGTGCTCGATACGCAGTACGAGGATGGCCACTCGGCCATCGAAGCGCGCCTGACCGAGCGCCTGGGCGATGCCGGCCGCAAGATCCACACCGGCCGCAGCCGCAACGACCAGATCCTGGTCGCCACCCGCCTGTGGCTGAAGGAAAAGCTGCAGCGCGTGGCCCAGCTCAGCGCCGAAGTGGCCAAGGTCGCGCTGGACCGCGCGCAGGCCGAGAAGGACCTGCCGATTCCCGGTTACACCCACATCCAGCGCGCCGTGGTGTCCTCGGCGGGCATGTGGTGGGCCGGCTGGGCCGAAGCCTTCATCGACAACGCCGTGCGTGCGCGTGATACCCATGCGCTGGTCGACGCCAATCCGCTGGGCACTGCCGCCGGTTACGGCGTGAATCTGCCGCTGGACCGCGAACACACCACCGCTGCGCTGGGCTTTGCGCGCATGCAGATCTCGCCGATCTACGCGCAGCTGTCGCGCGGCAAGTTCGAGCTCGCCGCACTGGAAGCGCTGGGTGGCGCCACCCTCGACCTGCGCCGCATCGCCTGGGATCTTTCGCTGTTCACCAGCGCCGAGTTCGGTTTCGTCGCACTGCCGGCGCAGTACACCACCGGCAGTTCCATCATGCCGAACAAGCGCAACCCGGACGTGATTGAACTGATGCGCGCCACCCACGCCAGCGTCGCCGCTGCGCGTACCGAGATCGAGCAGCTGCTGTCGCTGCCGTCGGGTTACCACCGCGACCTGCAGTCTTCGAAGGGCGCCATCTTCCACGGCTTCGGCCGCGGCCTGGCTGCGCTGGAACTGCTGCCGGCGCTGCTGGCCAATCTGGAATGGCGCGACGACAAGCTGCGTGCAGCGATCGATTCGGGCATGTACGCCACCGACGTGGCCGTAGAAGCCGCCGTGGCCGGCGTGCCGTTCCGAGAGGCCTACAAGGCCGCAGCCGCCGGTGCCGACAGTGCAGGGCAGGGCCGCACGCCGGAAGGCAGCCTGGCCGCGCGCGTATCGCCCGGTTCGGCCGCCGACCTGCGCCTGGATGAGCTGCGCACGCGCTGGCAGGCGCTGGCCTGATGGCGGGCACCGTCTACCTGGTGCTGGCCATGCGCCGGCCCGACTTCAACGCCGCCGCCGTGCAGCCACACCTGGATTTCCTTGATGCGCTGCGCGAGCGCGGCCAGCTGCAGCTGACCGGTGGCTTCAGCGATGGCACGGGCGGCGCCTACCTGCTGTGCAACGTGGGCAGCCTGGCCGAAGCACAGGCGATCGTCGCCACCGATCCGCTGGTGACGATGCAGGCCTCGCACCTGACCGTGCACGAATGGAACACCCGCTGAGGCGCACCTGATGACCCTGCACGCCACCCACGTCGCCTCGCCGTTCCCCGAACAAGCGCTGCCGCCGTGGCGGCGTGCCGTGCTCAAGGTCGGCAGCAGCCTGCTGGCCGCCGATGGCGGCGGCCTGTCGCCGCGCCATGCGCTGGGCCTGGCCCAGTTCGTCTCGGCCAATGTGCTGGCCGGTCGCGAGCTGGTCATCGTCTCGTCCGGCGCCGTCGCCGCCGGCCGCGCCATCCTGCCGCGTGCCGACGAACCCGGTGCGGCGATGGCCGCGCGGCAGGCGCTGGCGGCGCTCGGCCAGGCGCAGCTGATCGGGCTCTGGCAGCGCTTCTTCGAACGCCCGGTGGCCCAGGTACTGCTGACCCACGACGACCTGCGCAACCGCCGCCGTTACCTCAATGCGCGCGCCACGCTGACCGAGCTGCTGCGCCTGGGCGCGTTGCCGGTGGTCAACGAGAACGACACCGTGTCGGTGGACGAACTCAAGCTGGGCGACAACGATAATCTCGCCGCCACCGTGGCTGCGCTGGTCGATGCCGATGCGCTGTTCATCGCCACCGACATCGACGGCCTGTACAGCGCCGACCCGCGCGCCGTCGCCGACGCGCGCCCGCTGCATGACGTGCCCGAACTTAATGACGCGGTGCTGGCGATGGCCGGTGGCGCCGGTTCGCGCGCCGGTACCGGCGGCATGCGCACCAAGCTGGAGGCCGCGGCCAAGGCCGGCCGGCTTGGCATCGAGACCTACCTGTTCAACGGCCGCAGCGGCGACGTGGTGCGCGCGCTGGCACAGGACCGCCTGTTCGGCACGCGCATCCACGCCGCGCGCAGCCGCGAGGCCGCACGCAAGCACTGGCTGCGTCACGCACCGCTGGCCGAAGGCGCGATCCTGGTCGATGCCGGTGCCGCGCAGGCGATGCGCGAGAAGGGCGCCTCGCTGCTGCCCGGCGGCATCACCGGTGCCGACGGCGATTTCCGCCGCGGCGACATGGTGCAGGTGTGCTGGCAGGCCCCGCAGGGTCGCCTCTGCGTCGCCCGCGGCGTCAGCCAGTACGCCGCCGATGACGTGCGCCGCATCGCCGGCCGCCATTCGCGCGACATCCAGGCCGTGCTCGGCTACAACTACGGCGGTACCGTCGTCCATCGCGATGACCTGGTGCTGCCATGACCGGACTGCAGGACACCCCCATGAGTGAGATCGAAGCGCAGGCACGTGCCTGCCGTGACGCGGCCCAGGTGGTCGCTGGCCTCGACAGCGCCGCACGCGGCAAGCTGCTGCAGGCCATGGCCCAGGCACTGGAAATGAACGCCGGGCTGATCCTGGCCGGCAATGCCCGTGACCTCGCCGCTGCACGCGAAAAGGGCGTCGGCAGTGCGATGCTCGACCGCCTGGCACTGGATCCGGCGCGCCTGTTCGCGATGGCCGAGGCCGTGCGCGAAGTAGCCGCGCTGCCGGACCCGGTGGGGCAGGTGACCCGCGACGACGTGCGCCCCAACGGCATCCGCGTGCAGAAGGTGCGCGTGCCGCTGGGCGTGATCGCGATGATCTACGAAGCGCGCCCGAACGTGACCGCCGAAGCCGCCGCGCTGTGCCTGAAAGCCGGCAACGGCGTGATCCTGCGCGGTGGCTCGGAGGCGATCCATTCCAACACCGCCATCGCCCAGGCACTGGCCGCGGCGATGCAGGCCAACGGCGTGCCGCCGGCCGCGGTGACCGTGCTGACCGACCTGCGTCGCGAGGCCATGCTGGAGCTGCTGCAGCTGCACGAACTGATCGACCTGGCCATTCCGCGTGGTGGCGAAGGGCTGATCCGTTTCGTGGCCGAGCACGCGCGCGTACCGGTCATCAAGCACTACAAGGGCGTCTGCCACCTGTTCGTGGATGCCAGCGCCGACCTGGACAAGGCCGTTGCCCTGCTGGTGGATGGCAAGTGCAGCCGCCCGGCGGCCTGCAATTCGCTGGAGACCCTGCTGGTGCACCGCGACGTTGCCGAGACATTCCTGCCGCGCGCGGCGCAGGCGCTGGGCGAACGTGGCGTGCAGCTGCGTGCCGACGAACGCGCGCAGCCGCTGCTGCCGGGCAGTACGGCCGCCACCGATGAGGATTACGCGGCCGAGTTCCTCGACCTGGTGCTGGCGGTGCGCGTGGTCGACGATCTCGACGCCGCCATCGCGCATATCCGCACCTACACCTCCGACCACACCGAAGTGATCGCTACCGAAGACACGGCCAATGCCGAGCGCTTCGTCAACGCACTGCGCTCGGCGGTGGTGATGGTCAATGCGTCGTCGCGCTTCTCCGATGGCGGCCAGCTGGGGTTGGGCAGCGAGATCGGCATTTCCACCACGCGCCTGCATGCCTATGGGCCGATGGGGCTGGAAGCGCTGACGGTGGAACGTTTCGTGGTGCGCGGCGAAGGGCAGACGCGGTAGGGGGTTTGTCTGGCAGGGCTTGCAGCCCTGCACCTGCGTTGAATCAACGTCAACGTCAAAAGCGTGCATTCCGTGGGATGGCGGGGTGGGTCCGGTTGAGGGGGACGCTGCAAGTACGTCCATGTAAGCTCGGTCGCCGCATCCATGCGGCTCACGCCCCCTCAACCGGACCCACCCCGCCTTCGACAGTTTTCCGCGAGCTGTCGGAACGGCGTTGCGCTTTGGTGGGTGCCGACCATTGGTCGGCACGGGGTCGGATCCCGTTGCTGCGCAACGGGCTCTGACCCCAGAAGAATTTCGATATCTGAAAGAAAAATCGTGTCGACCAACGGTCGACACCTACCAACAGCCGGGCGTCCCAGTAGAAAAATCGTGTCGACCAACGGTCGACACCTACCAACAGCCGGGCGTCCCAGTAGAGCCACGCCGTGCGTGGATGATTCATTCGATATCTGACAGATGTGCCGACCAACGGTCGGCACCCACCAAAGCGCGAGGCCATTGCCAACGGCCGCGCGAACCTGTCGAAGGCGGGGCACTGTGGGTTTGCGGGGTGTGAGCCGCATGGATGCGGCGACCAAGCCCCCATGGACGGGTTTACGGCGTCCCCGCAAACCCACAGTGCCCCGCCATCCCACGGGATGCAGGCTTTTGACGTTGAGGTTGCCGGCCAGCGGCCGGCACTACCGCAGGTGCAGGGCTGCAAGCCCTGCAAAAACAACACCTACCCCTTACAACAGCGGCTGCCGCGTCATCCCCACCGGCCGTGCGTTGTCATCCATGTGCAGCGTCACCGCCTTCGCGTTCATCAGCTGCTCGGCCAGCGCATCGCTGGCACCCAGCGCATGCGCGATGTCCTCGCGGCTGGAATCCTCGCGCGGCGCGCGCCGTTCCTTGCCGCCAAACCGATAGCGGTTGTATTCCGCCCAGGCGATCAGCAGCAGCGAACAGCAGACCAGGATGACCGGCAGCGCGATCATCACGAACGGATCCACATGCTGGCTGTGCTGGTACAGCTGCACGTAGGCCAGGTGCCCGCCCAGCAGCCAGGACACCAGGGTCACCAGCGGTGCCCACAGGTAGAAGTAGAAACCCCAGAATGCCAGGGTCACGAAGCCCCAGGCCGTGCGCTGCAGGCGCGGCTGCTGGCGCGACTTCTGGATCAACCGCGAATCAAAGCGGTTGGACGACTTCTTTTCGCTCGTGCCACGTACGGCGTTCATCGTATCCCCCGGTCAGGGCTGACCCAGGTGGCACGCTTGCCGCGGCGCTTGAACAGCGTCTTCGGCAGCGCCACCAGGGTGGTGAACAGGCTGATCAACCAGTACGCCATCGGGTACCAGATGACCCAGAAGTAATTGCGTCCAATGTGGGTTTCGTAACGACGGTCGATGATCAGGCTGCTGGCGAACTGCAGCAGGCAGACCAGGGCCAGGATCACGCCGTGCCATTGCGGCAGCAGCGTCTCGATGTACAGCGGGGCCGGCAGCGGCATGAACTTGCCCAGCGCCCACAGCACCACGATAAGCAGCATGGTGTACGCCCAGAACACGCTGAGGATGTACTCCAGCAGCACGCCCCACATGCGTCGCTTGCGCCAGCTGAACAACGACGAGCCGTGCCGCAGCAGCACTTCCACGCCGCCCTGGGCCCAGCGCAGGCGCTGCCGCCACAGTCCCTTCAGCGTCTCCGGCATCAGGATGAAGCACAGCGCGTTGGGTTCGTAGCGGATGTCCCAGTGGTCCAGCTGCAGGCGCCAGCTGATGTCGATGTCCTCGGTCACCATGTCGTCGGCCCAGTAGCCGATGCGGTGCAGGGCCGTGCGGCGGAACGCGGCGATCACCCCGGACACGGTGAAGATGCGCCCGTACACGCGCTGCGCGCGCTTGATCATGCCGATGATCGAGGAGAACTCGGCCACCTGCAGGCGGCCGAGCAGGGTGGAGCGGTTGCGGATGCGCGGGTTGCCCGTCACCGCGCCCACGCGCGGGCCGCTGGTCAGGTGCCAGACCATCCAGTGCATGGCGAACTCTTCCAGCATCGCGTCGCCGTCGATGCACACCAGGTACTCCGAGCGCGAGGCGAGGGCGCCCATGCGCAGCGCGTTGGCCTTGCCCAGGTTGCGGTCCAGGTGCACCACGCGCAGGCGCGGGTGCAGGGCGGCCAGCGCGTCCAGGCGGGCACCGGTATCGTCGCTGCTGCCATCGTTGATGGCGATCACTTCGAAATCCGGATAGCGCTGCGCCAGCGCGGCGCCGATGGTGTCGTCCAGGTTGTCCGACTCGTTGTGGCAGGGAATCAGCAGCGTGGCGAACGGGTAGCTGTCCATTGGCGGCGGATCGTTGCGCGGTCGCGACTTCCGCTCGCGGCGGAAGAAGTAGTACAGGCCGCCCGACATCCAGAAGAACGCCATCACCATCGGGTAGAAGAAAGCGAACTGGAACAGGACATACAGCCAGGGGCTCATGTCCATGTCACTTCTCCGGGTATGGGAAGTTACGCGCGGACATCGCGGCGCGCGCGTCCGTGGTCGACGGCTTGTCGGCGATGAAATCGTCCGGGTACCACGCGAAATGGCGCACGCCCTGTGCCTGCAGCCGGCGGACCTGCGCGCGGAGGCGCTGGCCGCTGATCGGCGTCTGCGTGCGCCAGTCCACGGTCTGCAGCTCGAACATCGTGTGCTTCAGGTCGGGGTCGTGCGCGCGTACCGCCGTGACCAGCCGGTCGAGCCAGCGCTCGGGGTGCTTGCTGCCTTCCATCCACGGCATCGCCATCAGCGCGGTGCGGTCATAGGCCTGGTTGAACAGGTCCAGGCGCTGGGCGAACCAGCTGGCGCTCTGCGGTTCCAGCACCGGCTGCGCGTACAGGTTGCGCACGGTACCCAGCTTCGGCCGCCAGCGCTGGGCGGTGTCGCGCAGCTCCAGGGTGAAGTCGATCAGCGCCTGGGTACGGCCGCCATCGGCGCCTTCCTGCGGCAGCTGGGCCAGTTCGGTGTCGCGCACATAGGCATCGTCATGGAACAGCAGGCCTTCGAAGTACGAATTGATCGCCAGGTCTTCGTAGATGTCCTTGATGATCTGCCGCGCCTGCGGCTTGGTGAAGTCCAGCCGGTACATGCCGTCGCGTTCCGGGCTGGCGATGCCCAGCGCGGTGCGCTGCGCCGCATCCGGCAGCTCATAGCCGAGCACCGGCAGCCAGGCGTAGACCTTCACCCCGGCACGGGTCTTCAGCTGCCAGGCCACGCGGTTGAACAGGTCCGCGCGCATCGGCATGTGGCGGTTGGGGAAGTACAGCGCGTCGGCCGTGTTGTTGCCGTCGGGATCGGCGAAGGCCTGCAGGTAGACGTGGGTCGGGCCCACCTTCTTGACGCGGTCGATCAGCTTGTCGAGGTTGCGTACCAGCTGTGCCGGGTCCGGGTCGTAGACCGCATCCATGTCGATCTGCAGCGCACGCGTGCCATCCAGGCTGACATTGCGGCGCAGCTCGAATGCCAGCGAGCTGACGTTCGGGTTGTTGGTCACCAGCAGGCGGGCCAGGCCGTGCAGGTCGGACGTGACCGGCGTGCTGCGGCCTTCCAGGTCGAACGACACCGGCATGCCCATCTGCTCGGCGATGTCGTTGCTCAGCTTGTTGTAGGCCGCATACGGCCACACGATCGCCTTCGGGGTAACGCCCAGTTCCTTCTGGATGCGCTTGACGCTCAGCGCGAGGTCGTCGCGCAAGCGCGTTTCGTATTCCTGCGCGGTCTCGTAGCGTTGCGTCTTCGGGTCGTAGGTACGGGTGATCACCGCCGGGGTCTGGTTGCCCTGCGGGTTGGACTGCACGCCGTGGTGCTGGTTGTCGGTATGGCTGGCCAGCTCGATCAGGCCGCTGGACTGCATTTCCCGCAGCTGGTCCCAGGTCAGGAAATCATCGTGGCCGAACGGACGGTAGCCGTAGTCGATGGTGCGGCCCGGGGCCATGTCGACGTAGTCGGTGATCACCGCCACCAGTGCGGGGTAGTTGTAGGCACGCAGCAGCGGATAGACGCGGCTGTAGACGCTGCGCAGGCCATCGTCGAAGGTCAGCAGCACGGGCCGCGGCGGCAGCTGGGCTTCGCCGCGCGAGGCCTTGATCAGCTGCGACAGCGAGATCGGGTGGTAGCCGTGCGCGCTGAGCCAGTCCAGGTGCGCAGCGAAGTTCTGCGTGCTGACCGCGTAGGCATCGGCATCGCCCTTCTCACGCACATCGTCGCGGATGTCGTGGTAGCTCAGCACCAGCAGGCCGTTGTCGGCCGAATCCAGGTCGCGCTCCTGGGCAGCGGCCGGCAGGGCCAGCAGTGCCAGCCCCAGCAGCAGTATGCTCATCAGGTTTCGTAGCATCCGTTCCATCTCACTCTCCCCAGCGCAGCGCGGCATCGAAGCCGATATGACGTTCACGTTGGCCGTCGTAGACCGGCCGCGACCAGCTCACGCCGTATTCGAAGATCCTGCCCTGGCCGAACTGCCACTCGTGGCGGTAGGCCACCGTGGGAATGAGCGAGCCGCCGAAGCCTTCCTGCCAGTAATCGCCCAGCGACACCGTCAGGCGGTGGCGGAAGTGGCGCTCGTAGTGGCGCCACAGCTGCTGGTCGATGCGCAGGCCGATCTCCACCGAGCGGTCGCGCGAAGGATTGAAGTAGGGCGCATCGTCGCGCGAGCCGCGGCTGGTGTAGAGGCTGCCGAGGCCATCGATCGTCACGCGAGGGCGGGTCAGCAGGCGCTGTTCGATCGCGGTGTTGAGGGTGTCGCGGCGGTTGCCGTCGTCGTAGCGGAACTGGCTGCCGCCCAGGCTCCAGTGGGTGAGCTCGTTGCGGGTGTAGTCGACGGCCACTGCCACGCTGTCGGCGGTGATGCCCGACACGCGCGCCTGCATCGAGGCTTCCGGGTCGTTGCGCGCGGCGGTCACGCCGGCGTGCCACTGGTCGTTGAACTGCCAGCCGAAGCCGCCGCGCAGGCCGGTGTCGCCGATGCTGTCGTTGGGCCGCACCACGGCGGCCTCGGCATCGACGCGGCCGAAGCGGTAGCGCGCACCGGCGCCGATCCACAGCGGATTGATCTTCTGGTCCTGGAAGGTCACCGAGCGCCGGTCGGCGAAGGCGAACAGGCGCCAGCGGTCGTCGAGGATGGGCGAGGCCACTTCGGTGCCGTAATGCAGGTCGTCGTTGCCCAGCGGCGAGCTGCCGCCGCCGCCGGAACTGCGGCCGCCTTCCACGGTGGCCTGCAGCTGCCAGCCGCGGTGCGCACGCCAGTCACGGTCCATGCGCTGGACTGAGGGCTGGTTGGGGTAGCGCTCGAGCAGATCGTCATGCAGCGGCCGCGCGAGGTCGTCGCGCTGCAGCTGCACGTAGGATTCGTACATGCCGATCCGCGGCGAGACATCGCGCGGGTCGAGGGTGTAGGCCATCTGGTGGCGTTCGAGTGCCCGCCGCGGCCAGCCGCGCATCTGGTAGACGCTGCCCAGCGCGGTCTGCAGCCCGCCATTGCCGGGTCCGACCTCGACCATCGCCTCCAGCTCGCGCTGAGCGGTGGACAGGTCGCCGCTGTAGGCGCGGATCATCGACAGGTTGAGGTCGGCCTCATAGCGCGCCCAGTTGGCGTACGGGCTCTTGCCGCCGCCCCAGCGCCATGCCGGCTCGTCCTTCTGCCACGTCTGCAGGTAGCCGATGGCCTTCTCGGCCTGTTCGGTCTCGAGGTAGGCGTAGGCCAGTTCAGAACGCGACTGGAAACGCGACGGATCGTTCTTCACTGCCGCTTCCAGCAGCGGAATGGCCTCGTCCGGGTGCTGGGTCGCCATCATCGAATCGCCGACCGCAGGCAGCACGTAGTCGGGCAGGGCATGGCCCTCCTGCTGCAGGGCGCGCGCTTCATCGCGCACCTGGGCATGGCGGGACAGGCGGTTGAGCAGGATCAGGCGGTCCATGCGGATGCGCAGCGGCGCCTGCGCCAGCGGCGTGCCGTCGCGCTGCACGTACTGCTCCATTTCCGCCAGGGATGCTTCGGCTTCGTCCAGGCGGCTGTCTTCGCTCTGGCCGTAGGCCAGGCTCCAGTTCACCCGCTTGGCGATGTAGTTCGCTTCCAGGCGCGCCTTCTGGTCGGCATCGAACAGCTCAGGCCGCGCCTGGTACAGGCGCCAGGCGCGGTCGGCATTGCCGATGTCGCCCAGGGTCAGAACCTGCAGCTTGTACAGCAGCGGGTCGTTGGGCTCCTGCAGCTGCGAGCGCTCGATCGCGGCCAGCGCATCCACCCAGCGGGCCTGGTCGCGGTAGTGGCCGATCTCGGCCATCCGGTCAGCGCGGCTGGCACTGGCCGGCGGCGAAGCAGCATGGGCCCCGAACGCCAAGGCGGCGCAGGCCAGGCCGACGCAGAGCGCCAGCGGACGATGAACAATCATGAAACCCCCTTAGCATCCCTTCAACGATGTGCTGAAAAGTGTGACGCACATCACATGCCAACTGTATCCGACCCCACCCCACGGCGGCCAGTGCCTGCCTTTACAGCCAAGACGCAACAGTCCCGCCAGACCGGTCAAGCGCATAGCAACTCCCTGACAACCAAGCATTCTTCCAGGTCTTTCAGCGAGCCATGAAGCACCCGCCGGACGCCGCCGCGCCCTGACCCGGGGTAGAGAGCTGCCCAGAAGGCCAGCCCCTCAGCGTCATGATTGGACACCCTACGTCAGCAGATGCCGAAGCGATGTGTAGAGGCCTCGTGACAGAGACGTGCGCACCCCATCAGATCAACGTTCTGACAGATCACATCCACGCATGGCGTGGATCTACCAGCCGTCACACGGAAACTGTCGGGGGCGGGGCGGTGTGGGCTTGCAGGACCGCAGGCGCCATGGGCCCGAGGCATGCCTCGGGCGGGTTGGGCAGGACGCCCAACCCCGGTCTTGCCGCGTGCGCAGGACAGCGCACGCGAGCAAGGCGCCTACGAGCCCCCAAGGACGGGTTTACGGCGTGTCCTGCAAGCCCACACCGCCCCGCCCAGCCAGCAGCAACCCAGAGCCGCTTGTGATTTTGAGGTTGCCGGCCAGCGGCCGGCACTACCGCAGGTGCAGGGCGCAGCCCTGCCGCAGCACCCCAACCCCTTACCAGAGGTCTTCCAGCTTCCGCGGCTTGCACGCCACCCACGACGCCCCCAGCATCAGCGCCGCGCAGCCAAACAGGAACCCGAACGGCAGCGTCCAGCCCTCGCTCACCGTATGCAGCCAGCCCACCAGGAACGGCCCCAGGCAGCTGAAGCTGTAGCCCACGCCCTGCATGAAGCCGGACAACGCCGCCGACCCGGTCGGGGTGCGCGTGCGCAGGTTGATCAGGGTCAGCGCCAGCGGGAACGTCGACGGACCCACGCCCAGCAGCGCCGCCCACAGCAGCGGCGCCTTCAGCGGTGCCAGCAGCAGGCCGGTGAAGGCGATGACGAAGGCGAAGAAACCGATCAGCACCAGCGGGAACGGGTTCGGCAGGCGCACCGCCAGCGAGGGAATGACCAGCGACGGCAGCAGGCCCAGCGCCGAGAAGACCGCCACCATCACCCCACCGAACGCCGGCGTGGCACCGGCCTCGACCACGATGCGCGGCAGCCAGGTGAACATCGAATAGGTCATGAGCGAGGTCATGCCGAACATCAGCGTCATGCTCCAGCCCAGCGACGTGCGCCAGACCCTGCCGTGCGGCTGCGCGGTGGGATCACTGCCGTCCTGCACCGGCTTCGGCGCGCGGCGGGCCAGCATCAGCCAGGGCAGGGCGGCGGCAAGGGCCAGCAGTGCCCACATGCCCAGCGACACGCGCCAGCCCGCGGCATTGGCCACCGGCACCGCCAGCAGCGCCGGCGTCATCGTGCCCAGCTGCAGCACGCTGATGTACAGCGTGCTCATCTTGCCCACCTTGTTGGCGAAGTAGCGCTTCACCAGCGGCGGTACCACCACGTTGCCGATGCCCATGCCGGCCAGCGCGATCACCGAGCCCAGCAGCAGCGTGCCGACGTTGCCGGCGCTGGAGCGCAGCAGCAGGCCGGCCATGGCCAGGGTCATGGCCAGCAGCGTGGTGCGCTCCAGGCCCAGGCGCCGGGCCACGGCCGGGGTCGCCACGCCGAACAGCGCGAACGAGGCGGTGGGCAGCATGCCGAGCACGCCGGTCATGGTGGTGCCGAAGCCGAACTGCTGGCCGAGCACGTCCAGCAGCGGGGTGATGGAGGTGACAGCGGTACGCAGGTTGACCGCCGCCAGCAGGATGGCGGCGAACGCCAGCACACGGCCGTGCAGCAGCGAAGGTGAGGGCGAAGTCGGGGACGTCATGCGGCGGATCCTTGCAGGTGGCGCACGCCGCGTCTTGGGCGTGCAGCGCCGGCACCAGGCCAGGCCGGTGCAGGGGTGGGGGAAAGGGTGCCCATTGTACGGGGCAGGGCCGGGCGGGATGCCGCCGGGCGACAGGCACAAAAAAACCCGGAGGACTGTCGTCTTCCAGGCTTCTTGGTGACCACTGAAGTGGTCGGGGAGACAGGATTCGAACCTGCGACCTCTACGTCCCGAACGTAGCGCTCTACCAGACTGAGCTACACCCCGAAGGGAGCCGCCTATTCTATCCATTCACCCCGATGGCGGCAAGGGGTAAATGGTGTTTCTTCACACTGCCGAAGCAATGGAATCCTTCAGGGAACAAAAAAGCCTGGAAGACTTCACCAGGCTTCAATGCGACCACCGAAGTGGTCGGGGAGACAGGATTCGAACCTGCGACCTCTACGTCCCGAACGTAGCGCTCTACCAGACTGAGCTACACCCCGAAGGAGCCGCCTAAGATACCGTGTGAAGGCCAAGGCGGCAAGGTTTTTTTACAGCTCAGCGACTGTTTTCTTTCTCAAGGCGGTTCCGCTCGCGCGATTCGAACCACATGCCGTTGAGGATGGCCACGGTGGAGGCCAGGCCAGTGCCAAGGATCCAGGCGAAATACCACATGCTCGTATCTCCTTCGTTCGGGGCAGGTACCGACTGTGGGTCGGCACCTGTTGCTCGTGGTGGGTGCCGACCGTTGGTCGGCACGGATGCAATCCATCAATACGCGTTCGGGTTGTCGCCCATTTCTTCAACCGTCGTCTTGCCCTTCAGCACGCGGTACACCCAGGTGGTGTAGGCGAGGATGATCGGCAGGAAGATGGCCGTGGCCAGCAGCATGATCCACAGCGTCAGGTGGCTGGACGAGCTGTCCCAGACGGTGAGGCTGGAGGTGGGCTGGCTGGAGGACGGCAGCAGGAAGGGGAAGATGGCGAAGCCGACGGTGAGGATGATGCCGGCGATGGACGCACCCGAGGCGATGAAGGCCAGGCCGCCGCGGCGTGCACGCAGCAGCACCGCACTGGCCAGCGCACCCAGCAGGCCCAGCACCGGGAACACGATCGTGGCCGGCATGCTGCTGTAGTTGCGCAGCCAGCCACCGGCAGCCGTGCCGATCGCCGCCGTCTTCAGCAGCGGATTGGTCGGGCCGTCGGTCACCACCTGCGAGGTGATCTGGTAACCGGGCAGGCCGAAGGCCACCCAGAGGCCAGCCACCGCGAACAGCAGGAAGCTGATCAGCGCGGCGATGCTGCCGTAGCGTGCGGCACGTTCGGCCACCGGGCCGTCGGTCTTGATGACCAGCATGGCTGCACCGTGCGAGACCAGCATGGCCACGCTGACCAGGCCGGCGATGAGCGCGAACGGCGTGAGCAGGCCGAAGAACGAACCGGTGTAGGTCACGCGCAGCGTGTCATCGAAGTGGAACGGCACGCCCAGCAGCACGTTGCCCACCGCCACGCCGGCAATCAGGCCCGGCAGCAGGCCACCGACGAACAACACGCGGTCCCAGTTGTCGCGCCAGCGCCTGGACGGCATCTTGCTGCGGTACTTGAAGCCGACCGGCCGCAGGATCAGGCCGAACAGCATCGCAAACACCGCCAGGTAGAAGCCGGAGAAGCTGACCGCATACAGCGGCGGCCAGGCGGCGAAGATCGCGCCACCACCGAGCACCAGCCAGACTTGGTTGCCTTCCCAGACTGGGCCGACGGTGTTGATCACCAGCCGGCGTTCCTCATCGGTTTTCGCAACGAACGGCAGCAGGGTGCCGACGCCGAGATCGAAACCGTCCATCACCGCCCAGCCGATCAGCAGGATGCCGAGCAGCAGCCACCAGATCACGCGGAGCGTGGTGTAATCAAGTGCAATGAATTCCATCTGGATTCTCCTGCCTCAGGCCTGTCCGGCAGCGGCTGCAGTGGGGGAAACAGGGCGGATGTCGGCCTGCAGCGTCGGCAGGATGTCATCCGGGCCGGTGCGGATCGCCTTCAGCATCAGCTTGACCTCGATGACCAGCAGCACCGTGTACAGCGCGGTGAACACCGCCAGCGTGGTCAGGATTTCATGCAGGGCCAGCCCCGATGCCGCGTAGAAGGTGGGCAGCACGCCATCCACCGCCCACGGCTGGCGGCCGTACTCGGCCACGAACCAGCCGCATTCGATCGCGATCCACGGTGCCGGCAGGCTCCACACGGCAAGCCTCAGGAACCAGCGCTTGTCCTGGAAGTTGTTGCGGCAGGAGTAGTAGAACGCCAGGGCGAAGAAGGCGATCAGGTAGAAGCCCAGGCCCGCCATGATGCGGAAGGTCCAGAACAGCGGTGCCACGCGCGGCACGGTATCCATCGCGGCCTTGGAGATTTCCTCCGGGGTGGCGTTGAGGATGTCCTCGCGGTAACGCTTCAGCAGCAGGCCGTGGCCCAGGTCCTGCCAGTGGCGGTCGAACATCTCGCGCGCCTGCAGGTCGGTCTTGTCCTTCTTGATGCGTTCCAGTGCGCCGTAGGCGAGCTGGCCACCGCGGATGCGGTGCTCGGCGCGGTCCACCAGCTCCAGGATGCCGGGAATCGGCTGGTCCAGCGAACGGGTGGCGATCAGGCCCATCAGGTACGGGATCTTGATCGCATAGTCGTTCTGGTGCGTGGTCTGGTTGGGAATGCCGAAGGCGGTGAAGTCGGCCGGCGCACGCTCGGTTTCCCACATCGCTTCGATCGCGGCCAGCTTCATCTTCTGGTGCTCGCTGGCGGCGTAACCGCTCTCGTCACCCAGCACCACCACCGACAGCGAGGACAGCAGGCCGAACGCCGCGGCCACCGCGAACGAGCGACGGGCCATGTCCTTGTGCTTGTTGCGCAGCAGGTACAGGGCGCTGATCGACATCACGAAGATGGCACCGGTCACGTAGCCGGCGCTGACGGTGTGCACGAACTTGGCCTGCGCCACCGGGTTCAGCAGCACCGCGGCGAAGTCCACCACTTCCATGCGCATCGTGTCCGGGTTGAACACCGCACCGGTCGGGTTCTGCATCCAGCCGTTGGCGATCAGGATCCACACCGCCGACAGATTGGTGCCCAGCGCCATCAGCCAGGTGACGGTGAGGTGCTTGACCGGGGTCAGGCGCTTCCAGCCGAAGAAGAACAGGCCGATGAAGGTCGCTTCGAGGAAGAAGGCCATCAGGCCTTCGATGGCCAGCGGCGCACCGAAGATATCGCCCACGTAGTGGCTGTAGTACGACCAGTTCATGCCGAACTGGAATTCCATCACCAGGCCGGTGGCCACGCCGATGGCGAAGTTGATGCCGAACAGCGTGCCCCAGAACAGGGTCATCTGCCGCCAGACCTGTTTGCGGGTCATGACGTACACGCTCTCCATGATGGCCACCATGAAGGACAGGCCGAGCGTGAGCGGTACGAATAGGAAGTGGTACATCGCGGTCAGAGCGAATTGCAGCCGCGACAGTTCTACGACTGTCTGATCAATCATGGCCTGGCTACCTCGTGGATAGTGCCGTTGCGGGTGGCGGGAAGGGTGGTCTACGGGTGAATGATGTGACCGACTACTTCAAACAGCCTTGATCCAGATCAATGTATGAATGGGAACCCAAGGGGATCGTATGCCTTTCCGGTGACCACTGCGACCGACCGCCGCAGGGGCCCGCTGTTGCCTGCGCCTACAATGACGAGCATCCCCGTTGCCTGTGAAGACCTTGAGCGCTGCCGAACCGACCGCCGCCGAGCCCCGTACCGCTGAAGAAGAATCGACCCTGCAGCGGCGTGCCCGCACCGCCTGGCTGGCCGGCCTGGCCCATGCCGCGCGCGGTCGCCAGCGGCTGGCGGCCCTGTGCATCAGCCTGTCCGGCGCCCTGCTGATCGGCCAGGCTGCCGCGATCGCCTGGCTGGTGCAGACGGTGCTGGTGGAGCGCGCGCCGCTGGCCAGCGGCCTGCCGGTGCTGGCGGCGCTGGCGGTCATCCTGGTGCTGCGCACGCTGCTGGGCAGCGCCACCCAGGCCGCCGCCGGTGACGTCGCCGATGCAGCCCGGCTGGCCCTGCGTGAACGCGTATTCGCGCGCCTGCTCGGCCATGGCCCGCTGTGGCTGCGCCAGCGCCGCACCGGCGAACTGGGCGAGCTGATGCTGCATCACGGCGATGCCATCGAAAGCTATTACAGCGGTTTCCTGCCGGTGCGCACCGAAGTGGTGGTGGTGCCGCTGCTGATCCTGGCCGCGGTGGCCTGGGTCGACTGGGTGGTGGCGCTGATCCTGCTGTTCACCGCGCCGCTGGTGCCGTTCTTCATGATGCTGGTGGGCTGGGGCGCCGAGGCCGCCGGTCGCGCGCAGCTGGGTGAACTGGCGCGCATGAGTGGTCACTTCGCCGACCGCATCAAGGGGCTGGGCCTGCTGCGCCTGTATGGGCGGGGCGAGGCCGAACTGGCCGGCATCGAAGCGGCTGCCGAAGGGGTGCGCGTGCGCACGATGAAGGTGCTGCGCATCGCCTTCCTGTCCTCCACCGTGCTGGAATTCTTCGCCTCCGTGAGCGTGGCGATGGTCGCGCTGTACCTCGGCCTGAGCTACCTGGGGCTGATGTCCCTGCATGCGACGGTGCCGACGCTGGGGGCGGGTCTGTTCTGCCTGCTGCTGGCGCCGGAGTTCTACGCACCGCTGCGACGGCTGGCCGCGCATTACCACGACCGCGCCAATGCACTGGCCGCCGCTGCCGAAGTCGAGCGCCTGCTGCTGTCGCTGCCCGAGGAGCCAGCGGTGGCCGAGGTGCCGCCGGCACCGCTGGCGGTGGAGCCGGCCGAGGCCGCCTTGCCGCCGCTGCAGGCGCAGGGTCTGGTGCTGCGCCCGCTCGGTGCCCCGCACGATGTACTGCAGGGCGTGGACCTGCGGCTGGAGCCGGGCCAGCGGCTGGCCCTGGTCGGCCCCAGTGGCTCGGGCAAGAGCACGCTGCTGGAAGCGCTGGCCGGTTGGCTGCCGCCGCGTGCCGGCCGGGTGCAGCAACGCGCCGGCGTGCAGGTGGCCTATGCCAGCCAGCGCCCCTATCTGTTCCATGGTTCGATCGCCGACAACCTGCGGCTGGCCGACCCCGGTGCCAGCGATGCACGCCTGCGCGCGGTGGCCGAGGCGGCGCAGGTGCTGCAGTTCGCCCGGCGCCTGCCGGAGGGGCTGGACACGCTGATCGGCGAGCGCGGCTTCGGCCTGTCCGGTGGCGAGGCGCGGCGCATCGGCCTGGCCCGCCTGCTGCTGCGTGACCCGCAGGTGCTGCTGCTGGATGAGCCCACCGCCTTCCTCGATGCCGAGACCGAAGCGGCGCTGTTGAGCAGCCTGGCCGCTTACGCGCGTGGTCGCAGCGTGGTGGTGGCCACCCACAGCCCGACGGTGATCGCCTGGGCCGACCGCTGCCTGTTGTTGCCTGAAGGGCGCCTGGTCGATCCGGCACAGGCGGTGCGCGCATGAGCCGCTCGACCGATTCGCTGCGCGCGGTGTTCCTGCGCCACCGTCCGCGCCTGCTGCTGACGGTGCTGCTGCTGTGGATCACGATGCTGGCCGGCACCGCGCTGCTGGGCCTGTCCGGTGGTTTCCTCACCGCCGCCGCGCTGGCCGGTGCGGCAGGCCTGGCGCAGGGCTTCAATTTCTTCTCGCCCTCGGCCGGCATCCGCGGCCTGACCATGGCGCGCATCGTTTCGCGCTATTTCGAAAAGCTGGTCGGCCACGATGCCACCCTGCGCATCGCCCGCGACCTGCGCGTGTGGTTTTTCCGCCGCGCGCTGCCGCTGGCCCCGGCGCGGTTGGGTGCCACGCGTACGGGCGACCTGCTGGCGCGTCTGCTGGGCGACATCGGTGAGGTCGACGGCCTGCTGGTGCGCGCCATCGGGCCGCTGGTGGCGCTGGGCGCGTTGTCGCTGGTGGCGGTGGCTTCGGCCGCCCTGATCCTGCCCTCGGCCGCCATGCTGCTCGCCGTGCTGGCGCTGCTGATCGGCTTCGGCGTGCCGTGGCTGGGCGTGCGCGGGCATGACGATGAAGAGGCCGACCGTGCCGCACATCGCACCGCACTGCGTACCGCTGCATTCGAAGGCCTGGAGGGTGCGGGTGATCTGGCCGCGCTGCATGCCGACGCCGCATGGCAGCTGAAGGTGCGGGTGGCGGCCAAGCAGCTGGCCTCGCGCGACCGGCGCCGACGCTGGCGGCTGATTGCCGCCTCGACCCTGCACGGCCTGGTGGCCGGGCTGGGTCTGGTGGCGATGCTGGCGCTGGCCCTGCAGGCCGCCGAGCAGCAGCGCATTCCCGCGGAAATGGCCGCCGGCCTGGTGTTCCTGACCGTGGCGATGATCGAGTTGTGGGCGGGCATGGGCCTGGCCTGGCAGTCGCTGCAGTCGGGCCGCATCGCCGCGGATCGCCTGCAGTCCATCGTCGAGCAGACGCCGACGGTAGATGACCCGGCAGTGCCGCAGGCAGTGCCCAGCGCCGCGGCCGTGCAGTGGGAAAACGTGCATTTCCGTTGGCCGGGCGCGGCGCGGCCGGTACTGGCCGGCCTGCAGCTGAGCTTGGCGCCGGGTGAGCGCATCGCCATCCGCGGCGACAGCGGCAGTGGCAAGACCACACTGTCGAGCCTGCTGCTGCGCCTGTGGGATCCGCAGCAGGGCCGGGTGAGCTACGGCGGTCGCGACCTGCGCGAGTTCGCCCAGGAAGACTGGCACCGGCAGCTGGCGTGGCTGCCGCAGAACGCGCCGGTGTTCGCCGGCACGGTGGCCGAGAACCTGCGGCTGGATGATCCGGACGCCGGCGATGACGCGCTGTGGGCAGTGCTGCGCCGCGTGCGCCTGGGTGAGTGGGCCGAGCGCAATGGCGGCCTGCAGACCTGGGTGGGCGAGAACGGCGCGACGATGTCGGCCGGCCAGGCAAGGCGGTTGGCCTTGGCGCGCGCGCTGCTGCGCAATGCACCGATCCTGTTGCTGGACGAACCGACCGAAGGCCTGGACGTGGATACCGCGCATGCGCTGCTGCAGGATCTGGCCGGATTGCTGGAGGGGCGCAGCCTGTTGATGATCACCCACGACGATCTGCCCGACGGCGTGGTCGATGCGCAGTACCGTTTGCGTGACGGCGTGCTGGAACGGGAATCCACGCATGGCGTGGATCTACTGTAGAGCCGAGCCCATGCTCGGCTCCGCGCAGAAAGCAGCCGAGCATGGGCTCGGCTCTACAGGCGCGCATCCGCGTCGTTCGAATGGTTACCGCGAAAACTCGCGCAGCATCACTGCGATCGACGCCACGTTGGCCAGCACGCACAGCCAGAACACCCACTGGAATTCCGCCTTGCGGTGCTTGTGCCGGAACATCGCCTGGCCCAGCAGCGCGCCCGGCCAGCCACCGGCAAAAGCCAGCAGCTGCAGCGTGCGCTCGGGAATGCGCCACTGCTTGCGCTGTGCCGCGCGCTTGTCATGCCCGTACAGGCCGAACGACAGCACACTGGCCAGCAGGCACCAGCCACCCAGCCACAGCGGCAGCACGCCGCTGACCGTCAGCGCGATGAGCGCGCCGAACGCGGCCAGCGCCAGGTTGCGCCGCCAGGCCACTTACAGCGCGTCGAGGAAACCGCGCACGGCCGGGCCGAAGCGATCGAAATCGACGAGGAACGCGTCGTGGCCCTGCGGTGAGTCCAGGCCGATGAACTGTGCATCGGCACCGCCGGCACGCAGGCCGTCGGCGACCTGTTGCTGCTGCTGCACCGGGAACAGGATGTCGGTGTTGGCGCCGATGGCCAGCGCCTTTTCGACACGGATTTTCGCCAGCCCGGCCAGTACGTCACCGTCGGCATACTCGGCCAGATCGAACCAGTCCATCGAACGGCTCAGGTACAGGTAGCAGTTCGGATCGAAGAAGCGCACGAAGCGCCGTGCATGGCCTTCGAGGTAGCTTTCGACCTGGAATTCGAGACCGAACGGGTCATCATCGGTCTGGTCCGAATCCAGTCGCACGCGACCGAAGCGGCCATCCCATTCCAGCGCGGAACGGTAGGTGATCACGCCCAGCTTGCGTGCCATGCGCATGCCCGATTCCGGATAGTCGGTTTCGGTGTAGCGCCCGCCATCCCACTTGGGATCGAGGCGGATGGCTTCACGCTGCAGCGAGCGGATGGCGATGGAGAACGGCAATGCCTGCGCGCTGCCGGAAATGTTGATGTGGCTGCGGGCGATGCCCGGCTGCAGCATCAGCACTGCCAGCGCGGTCATGCCGCCCATCGAATTGCCGACCACGCAGGCCAGCTGTTCGATGCCCAGGGCATGCACGACCTCGATGGCCGCGCGTGCACCGTCTTCCACCGACAGTTCCGGGAAGTCGAGGCGATAGAGCTCGCCCGTGGCCGGGTTCAACGAGGCCGGGCCGGTCGAGCCCTTGCAGCTGCCCAGCGAATTGACGCAGACCACGAACCAGCGGTCGGTGTCGATCGGCTTGCCGGCGCCGACCATCGCTTCCCACCAGCCCGGGGCCGGGTTGTCGGCGTTGGCGGCGGCATGTGCGTCCGGCGACAGGCCGGTGACGATCAGGATCGCGTTGCGGCCGTCGGCGGCCAGCGTGCCCCAGGTCTCGTAGGCCACGCGCGCACCGTGCAGGGCGCCACCGCGCTTGAACGGGAACGGCGAGGGCAGGGCATGGAAGCGGGTGCCGGGCGGGATGAATTCAGTCATGCGGGCATTCTAGCGGGGCGGACAACGGTAGTGCCGGCCGCTGGCCGGCAAGCGCGTGGTTTGCCGGCCAGCGGCCGGCACTACCGGTGGTGGGCGCGCACGCATCCGCCGGGCATGGCCCGGCGCTACCGGTGGTGGGCGCGCACGCATTCGCCGGGCATGGCCCGGCGCTACCGGTGGTGGGCGCGCACGCATTCGCCGGGCATGGCCCGGCGCTACCGGGGGTGGGTGCGTGGGTAGCGCCGGGCCATGCCCGGCGGGCGCAGCGGTGCGCGATCTACGGGAACCGCAGCTCCACCACGCCGTCATGCGGCAATGTCACCCGCATCACCTCGCTCTGCAGGTCGCCATCGCTGCGGTTGGCGCTGCCACTGCGCGAAATGCGCGCCAGCACCTCCACGTCGGCATGCGCGGACAGCGGCGCAGTCGGCATCGGGCTGTCGCCGTCACCGAGGCCGACCGTGGCCGGGAAACCGGCCAGCGGCAGCCTGCGTGCGGCCACCGGCATCGGCGGGCCGCCGACGGCGCGGGCGAGTACGAAGACCTGGGTGGTTGCCGGCCAGTCGCCGTGCTTCACCGTGTCGGGCAGCTGCACGCGGACCTGCAGCAGGGCAGGCGCATCCGCCGCCGGTGTATCCGCTGCCTGGCCAGCGGCCTCGCGGGCGATGGCGATCTGCGCCTGCAGCGCCTGCGCGGCACCGGGCTCCACGCGCGGCAGCAGGCTGCTCCAGACATCGGCCGCCTCGGCATTGCGGCCGCGCTGGCGCAGGGCGATGCCGAGCAGCCAGCTGGCGCGTTCGGCATCGGGCGCCAGGCGACGGGCCTGCTGCAGCCAGTCCATCGCGGTGTCATCGAACTGCTTGCCGGCATCGGCCTGAGCGCGCGCCTGCGCGGCTTCCACCAGCACGCCAGCATCATCCGGGGCGAGGGCAACGGCGCGGGCGAAGGCCTCGGCGGCGGCGCGGGTATCGCCCAGTTCGGCCTGCGAGCGGCCCAGCAGGGCCCAGCCATCGGCGCGCTGCGGGTCACGCTGCAGTGCCTGCTGCAGGGCCTTCACTCCATCACGCAGGGTGGTGACCGACGGTGCCGGCTGCACCTGTGCGGCGCGCGGATCGCCCACCAGCAGGTACAGGCAGGCGCCGACCACGCCCAGTGCCAGCACACCCGGCACGAAACCGCGGCGGCCCTGCCGGCGCAGCGGCCACAGCACCAGCGCGGCCATCAGCGCCGCCACGAGACCGGCCAGCACGGGCAGAAGGTTGCTCACCAGCCATCTCCTTCATCGGCGTTGCCGGCCGCTGCCGGCGCCACGTTGCGGCCACGGCGGCGGACGATGCCCAGCACCATCACGCCACCGGCGCCGAGCAGCAGCAGCGGGCCGCCCCACAGCAGCCAGGTGCCCGGCTGCAGCGGCGGCTGGTACAGCACGAACTCGCCGTAGCGGGCGACCAGGAACTGCTTGATCTGTGTGTCGTCGTGGCCCTGCTGCATCAGCTGCAGCACCTCGCGGCGCAGGTCCTGGGCAATCTGTGCGTTGGAATCGGCCAGCGACTGGTTCTGGCACTGCACGCAGCGCAGCTGCGCGGCCAGGTCATGGAATCGGGCTTCTTCAGCCGCGTCGCGGAAGGCGAGCGGACGCGGGTCGTGCAGCGGCTGCTGGGCAGGCGCGGGCAGCGCCGCCGCCATCAGCAGCGCAAGCAGCAGCCAGTGCAGCGGCTTACGGATTACCGTGCAGGCCGGCATCGGCATTGCCTTGGGCCTTCTCGATCTTCTGCAGCGCCGGAATCAGTTTTTCGTCGACCACCTGCTGGGTCATCGCGCCGCTGTATTTCCAGCGCACGATGCCGCTGCCGTCGACCAGGAAGGTTTCCGGCGCAGCGGTCACGCCCCAGTCGATGGCAGTGCGGCCTTCGACATCGCTCAGCACCACCATGAACGGGTTGCCCAGCGTTTCCAGCCAGTGCAGCGCGTCGGTCGGCTCGTCCTTCCAGTTGTAGCCGATCACGCGCACGCGCTTGCTCTCGGCGAAGCGGGTCAGTACCGGGTGTTCCTCGCGGCAGGCCGCGCACCAGCTGCCCCACACGTTCAACAGGTAGGGCGCACCGCGCAGTTCTTCGCTGCGCACGGTCATGCTCGGGTCGTGCAGCACCGGCAGGGCAAAGGCCGGTGCCGGCTTGTCGATCAGCGCCGAAGGCAGCACATCGCGCTGCGGATCGCCCGATTTCATCACCCCGTAGATCATCAGCCCAAGCAGGCCGAAGAAGAACAGCACGCCGATCACGATGGCTACCGGCGGCAGCGGGCGGGACGGGCGCGGGGCGGGGGACTCGGACATGGAAACTCCTACGGACGACGGAAACGACGATCAGCGGCGGTGATGAATCCGCCCAGGGCCATCAGCAGCGCGCCCAGCCAGATCCAGCGCACGAACGGCTTGATGTGCACCCGTACCGCCCATGCATTGTTGCCCAGCGGCTCGCCCAATGCCACGTAGACATCACCGCTCAGGCGTGCATCGATGCCGGCCTCGGTCATCACCTGGCCGCCGCTGGCGTACTGGCGCTTTTCCGGATGCAGCAGGGCCAGCTCGCGACCGTCGCGGAACACACGCAGATGGCCGCGGTCGGCGGTGAAGTTGGGGCCTTCGCGATGGTCGACGCCTTCGAAGCGCACTTCATGGCGGCCGACCACCACCTGCTGCCCCGGTGCCAGCACGACTTCGCGCTGCACGTTCAGCGCTTCCACCAGCAGCGCGCCGGCCAGGAACACGGCGACGCCGGCATGGGCGACGATCATGCCGAGCATTTCGCCGGTGAAGCGGCCATTGCCACGCAGGCGCTGCCAGACGAAGCGCGCGGTGCCAAGCCCGACCCAGGCGGCCGCCGCCACGCCGAGGCCGGCCTTCCAGCCGTTCTGCGGGGCCTGCCACCAGGCCAGACCGCCCAGCAGCACGGCCAGGCCCAGCCACGGCGCCAGCAGGGCGAACGCGCGCGACGGCTGGTCACGCTGCCACTTCACCAGCGGGCCGAACGGCAGCAGCAGCACCATCGGCGCCATCAGCAGCAGGAACAGGCTGCCAAAATAGGGCGGGCCGACCGAGATCTTGCCCAGCGACAGCGCGTCGGCCAGCAGCGGGTACAGCGTGCCCAGCAGCACCATCGCGCAGGCGGTGGCCAGCAGCAGGTTGTTGGCCAGCAGCAGGGTCTCGCGCGAGGTCGCGGTGAAGCCGCGGCGCGGGTCATCCGCATCGACGCTCAGGCCGCTGGCACGCAGCACGTACAGCAGCAGGCTGCCACCGACCAGCAGCGACAGGAACACCAGGATGAACAGGCCACGCGACGGATCGGCGGCGAACGAATGCACGCTGGTCAGAACGCCCGAGCGCACCAGGAACGTGCCCAGCAGCGACAGCGCGAAGGCCGCGATGGCCAGCAGCAGGGTCCAGCTGCCGAAGGTGCCGCGCTTTTCAGTGACGGCCTGCGAGTGGATCAGCGCCGCACCGACCAGCCACGGCATGAAGCTGGCATTTTCCACTGGGTCCCAGAACCACCAGCCGCCCCAGCCCAGCTCGTAGTAGGCCCACCAGCTGCCCAGCGCGATGCCCAGGGTCAGGAAGCCCCAGGCCACGTTGGTCCACGGCCGGGTCCAGCGCAGCCAGCGCGCATCCACGCGGCCTTCCAGCAGGGCGGCCACGGCGAAGGCGAACGGCACCGCGAAACCCACGTAGCCCAGGTACAGCATCGGCGGGTGGATGATCAGGCCCGGGTCCTGCAGCAGCGGATTGAGATCGCGGCCTTCCAGCGGCGCCGGGTTCAGGCGCAGGAACGGGTTGGAAGTGAAGATCAGGAAGGCGAGGAAGCCGACGCTGACCACGCCCATCACCGCCAGCACGCGCGCCTGCACCGGCGCGGGCAGGTGCCGCGAGAACAGCGCCACCGCACCGGTCCACAGCGCCAGCACCAGCGCCCACATCAGCAGCGAGCCTTCGTGCGCGCCCCAGACGGCCGAATAGCGGTAGATCATCGGCAGCAGTGAATTGGAATTCTCGGCCACGTAGCGCACCGAGAAATCCTGCTGCACGAAGGCAGCGGTCAGCACCGCGAAGGCGCCGGCCACCAGCAGCAGCTGGGCCAGCGCGGCCGGTCGGGCCACCGCCATCCACGCCTCGTTGCCACGCTGCGCGCCGACCAGCGGCAGGCCGGCCTGCAGCAGCGAGGCCAGCAACGCACACAGCAGCAGGATCTGGCCCAGCTCTGGCAGCACTCCAGGCAACACGCCGGGCAACACTCAGCGCACCTCGGTGGCCGGTACCGGCACGTCGTGCTTGCGATGGGCATCGCCCATCTTGTCGGCCACTTCCTTCGGCACGTACTTCTCATCGTGCTTGGCCAGCACTTCATCGGCGACGAACACGCCGTCCTGCAGGCGCCCGCTGGCAACCACGGCGGTGCCTTCGGCAAACATGTCCGGCAGGATGCGCGAGGTCAGCACGGCCAGCTGCGCATCGCCATCGGTGACCTCGAAGCGGGCATCGAGCGAGCCCACCGGGCGGTTGAACGAGCCCTTGACCACCATCCCGCCGAGGCGGAAGCGGGTCTGCGCATCGACATCGCCGCGCAGCACTTCCGACGGCGTATAGAGGTAGGCGATGTTGCGCTCCAGCGCCATCGCCACCAGTGCGGTGGCCAGGCCGGAGGCGAGCAGCGCCAGCAGCACCCAGGCCATGCGGCGGCGCTGCACCGGGGTCATCGTTCCAGCTCCGCCGACAGTACCGGCGCGGCCTGCTGCGCGCTCTGCCGCGCCTGCTGCCGCTGCTGGCGCGACTGCGCCTGGCGGCGCGCGGCGCGCAGGCGCAGCCACGAACCGATGGCATCGGCCAGCAGTACCAGCACGAACACCGCATAGGCGCCGATCACGAAGGGCAGGTGGGTCATCGCGGGGTCTCCTCCACGCGCGCGCCGACCCAGGCCTTGCCGGCCTCGCGGTCGAGATTGTCGGCGCGTGCCTTGGCCAGTACCGAGCCGGCAAACCAGAACTTGGTGCCGATCACCATCCACCACAGCGGCGCGATCATCGCGCTGCTGATCGCCGAGTCACCGAACACGCTGATCGACTGGCGCTGGTGCAGGCCGCCCCACCAGTCCACCGAATAGCGGATGACCGGCAGCAGGCTGACGCCGACGATGGCCAGCAGGCCGGCCGCGCGCGCGGCGCTGCGACGGTCCTCGATGGCGTGGTACAGGCCGATGACCCCCAGATACAGGAACAGCAGAACCAGTTCGCTGGTCATGCGCGGGTCCCAGTCCCACCAGGTGCCCCAGGTGCCCTTGCCCCAGATGCTGCCTGTCAGCAGGGTGATGAGGGTGAAGCCGGCGCCCATCGGCGCGCAGGCCATGGCCAGGACCTCGCAGATCTTGATGCGCCAGATCAGCGCGATGGCGGCGTACAGGGCCATCAGCGCGAACACGAACAGGCTCATCCAGGCGCTGGGCACGTGGATGTAGAGGATGCGGAAGCTGTCCAGCTGGCGTGCTTCCGGCGGCACCACCAGCAGGGCCTGCCACAGGCCGACCAGCAGCACCGGCAGCGCGGCGATGTAGAACACACGCGACCAGCGGGCAGCGAAACGATCGAAGGTGGGCGGCGAACCGAGTTGATGGAACCAGCGGACGATCGGATTCATGCGTGACGGCTATCCAGCAGGGGTGGATTGGCTCTCTGCCCGTTCAACTCAGGGAAATACGGATGGCCGCAGCCGTCGCCAGCGGTGCCAGCAGCAGGGCGACCACCAGTCCTGCGCCGAGCATCAGCAGCGCACCGACCGGATCCTGCCCGCGGCTGGCCGCCGCCAGACTGCCCGCACCGAACACCAGCACCGGTACGTACAGCGGCAACGACAGCAACGCCACGAGAATACCAGAGCGCCGGATGCCCACGGTCAGCGCGGCGACCACGCCACCGATCAGGCTCAGCACTGGTGTTCCCAGCAGCAACGATGCCAGCAACATCGGCAGTTGGTCATGTGGCAGATGCAGCATTTCCGCCAGCAGCGGGCTGACGACGATCAGCGGCAGCGCGGTGGTGGCCCAGTGCAGCAGCACGCGCACCAGCACCAGCCAGGCCAGTGGTACCGGCGCCAGCAGCCATTGTTCCAGCGATCCATCCTCGGCATCGGAACGGAACAGCGAATCCAGCGCCAACTGTCCGGCCAGCAGCACCGCCAGCCACAGCACCGCACCGGCGGTGGCCGCCAGCGGCTGCGGGTCGCGGCCCTGTGCCAGCGCGAACAGCACCACCACCAGCAGGGCGAAGAGCACAGGCTGCAGCGCATCGCCACGGCGGCGCCAGAGCAGGCGCAGGTCGCGCGAGAGCAGGGCGCGGGCGGTCTGCCACAGGCCCGGTTCGGTACCCGGGGCGATCATGCGGCACCTCCCGGCACGGTCGCGGCCGCTTGCCCGGGCGCGCGCAGTTCCAGCAGGCGCGTGCGCACCGGCGGCGCGGCATAGGCGCCGTGGGTGGTGACCAGGGCGGCACCGCCGCCGCGCAGATGCGCCGAAATCATCCGGTTGACCAGGTTGATGCCATCCAGATCGAGGTTGGCGTAGGGTTCGTCGAGCAGCCACAGCGGCGCCGGTGACAGCCAGATGCGGGCCAGCGCCAGGCGCCTTTTCTGCCCGGCCGACAGGTGCCGCACCAGGGTGTCCTCATAACCGGCCAGGCCGACGATGGCCAGCGCGCTGCCGGGCATCTGCTTGGCCCGGCGGCCGTGCAGGCCGCAGAGGAAGTGCAGGTTCTCCAGCGTGTCCAGGTCCGGCTTCAGTGCCGGCAGGTGGCTGAGGTAGGCAACATAGCGGGCGCGTTCGGTGTTGCTGGCCTGCTTGCCGTCGATGCGCACCTGGCCGGCGCCCGGGCGGGCCAGGCCGGCCAGCACGCGCAGCAGGGTGGTCTTGCCGGCACCATTGCCGCCCTGCACCAGCAGGGCCTCGCCGGCGTCCACGTGGAAGTCCAGCGGGCCGAACACGGGTTCGTCATTGCGGGAGAAGCTCAGGCCGCTGGCGGCCAGCAATGCTGGGGTGTTCAAGGGGCAGGGGTCTTCGTGCCGGAGTGCGGCGGCAATTGTAGCGATGAAACCTGCCCTGGTAGCGCCGGGCCATGCCCGGCGGCCGCAAGGAATATGCAAAGAGCCGCCGGGTATGACCCGGCGCTACCGGTTGAGTCCACGGGCAGGGCGTGGATTTCGTACACTTTCAGTCCTTGTCTCCCCATTCCCCCAGGCCGATGCAACCCACCACCAAGCTGCCCAAGGTCGGTACCACGATCTTCACCGTGATGTCCCAGCTCGCCGCCGAACACGGCGCGGTCAACCTGGGCCAGGGTTTCCCGGATTTCTCCGCGCCGCAGCGCCTGATCGACGAAACCACCAAGGCGATGGGCGCCGGCCTCAACCAGTACCCGCCGATGACCGGCGTGGCCCCGCTGCGCCAGGCCATCGCGCAGAAGTCGCTGGACCTGTACGGCGCGACGATCGATCCGGACACGGAGATCACCGTCACCAGCGGCGCCACCGAGGCGATCTTCAACGCCATCCACGCCGTGGTGCGTGCCGGCGAGGAAGTGATCGTGCTGGACCCGGCCTACGACTGCTATGAACCGGCCATCGAGCTGGCCGGCGCCATCGCCGTGCACGTGCCGCTGGACCCGCAGACCTTCGCCGTCGACTGGGACCGCGTGCGTGCGGCGATCACCCCGCGCACCCGCATGCTGATGGTCAACACCCCGCACAACCCGTCGGGTGCGATGCTGGACGAGGCCGACATGCAGGCGCTGGCCGACCTGCTGCGTGGCACGCAGATCTACCTGATCTCCGATGAGGTGTACGAGCACATCATCTATGACGGCCGCCGCCACGAATCGGCGCTGCGCTATCCGGAACTGCGCGAGCGCACCTTCGTCATCTCCAGCTTCGGCAAGACCTACCATTGCACCGGCTGGAAGATCGGCTACGCGGTGGCACCGCCGCTGCTGACCGCCGAGTTCCGCAAGGTGCACCAGTACAACACCTTCACCAGCTTCGGCCCGGCGCAGTATGGTTTCGCCGCGATGATCCGCGACGAGCCCGAGCATCACCTGGAGCTGGGCGCGTTCTACCAGGCCAAGCGCGACCGCTTCCGCGAACAGCTGGCCGGTACCCGCCTGAAGCCGCTGCCGGTGCCGGGCGGTTACTTCCAGCTGGTCGACTACTCGGCCATCAGCGATCTGCCGGACCACGAGTTCGTGAAGTGGCTGACCATCGAGAAGGGCGTCACCGCCATCCCGCTGTCGCCGTTCTACGAGACCGCGCCGGTCGGCCAGCGCCTGGTGCGCCTGTGCTTCGCCAAGAACGAAGCGACCCTGGACGCGGCGATCGAACGCCTGCGCCTGCTCTGAGGACGTGACGACCATGCAGGACCTGCGCATTTCCCTCGTCCAGGGCGACACCCGCTGGCATGACCCGGCGGGCAACCGCGAGTACTACGGCGCGCTGCTGGCGCCGCTGGCCGGCAGCACCGACCTGGTGATCCTGCCGGAGACGTTCACCAGTGGCTTCTCCAACGAGGCCATCGCCCAGGCCGAAGGCATGGACGGCCCGACTGTGGCCTGGGTGCGCGAACAGGCGAAGGCGCTGGACGCGGCGGTGATCGGCAGCGTGCAGCTGCGCGATGGCGAAGGCGTCTACAACCGCCTGCTGTTCGCCACCCCGGACGGCGCGCTGCAGTACTACGACAAGCGCCACCTGTTCCGTTACGGCGGCGAGCACGAGCGTTACGCCGCTGGCCGCGACCGCCTGAGCGTGGAATGGAAGGGCTGGCGGATCAATCCGCAGGTCTGCTACGACCTGCGTTTCCCGGTGTTCTGCCGCAACCGCTACAACGTGGAGCGGGCAGGGCAGATGGATTTCGACCTGCAGATCTTCGTGGCCAACTGGCCGTCGGCGCGTGCCTACGCGTGGAAGACCCTGCTGCGCGCACGGGCAATCGAGAACCTGTGTTTCGTTGCGGCGGTCAACCGCATCGGCGTGGACGGCAACCAGCTGCACTACGCCGGCGACAGCGCAGTGATCGACTTCCTCGGCCAGCCGCAGGTGGAGATCCGCGAACGCGAGCAGGTGGTCACCACCACCATCTCGGCCGAGGCCCTGGCCGCGCACCGCGCGCGCTTCCCGGCGATGCTCGATGCCGATGCGTTCCACCTGGACGAACGGGCCTGAGACTGGCCCGGGTGTGGCGGCTGAACGCTTGCCACACCGGCTCGCGCGCCTGCATCCACCGTGCACGCGCGCGCTGCTAGATTCGCGGCCAGTCCGACCTGAAGTGGAAGTCCTGCCGATGAACAAGCCCCTTGTCCTGCTGCTGGCGCTGGCCGCAGCCTCCCTGGCCCCGGCCGCGCATGCCGGTGGCAACCTCGACTGCCAGCTGCGCTACAACCTGTCCGGCTGGTCGCTGATCTACAAGACCGCCTCGGGCAACGGCACCCTCCAGTGCAGCAACGGCGCGACCATGCCGGTGCGCATCCAGCTCAAGGGCGGTGGCCTGACCGTGGGCAAGTCGAAGATCACCAACGGCCGCGGCAGCTTCACCGGCGCGGTGGGCATCAACGAACTGCTGGGCACTTATGCCTCGGTGGGCGCGCACGCAGGCGCGGTGAAATCCAGCAACGCCCAGGTGATGACCAAGGGCGACGTCTCGCTGGCCCTGTCCGGCACCGGCAAGGGCTGGGACCTGGGCGTGGACGGCACCGCCTTCACCATCAGCCGCCGCTGACCACAAAAAAGGGGACGGAGGGGATTAAGTCGTTTGAGGCACAAACGACTTAATCCCCTCCGTCCCCTTTTTTCACCAGCTGATCTGCAGGTTCCATCCCTGTCCGTTCACGCTGAGCAGTTCCGCGTCGAAGCCGCGCTGCTGGTAGTGCCGGATGACCTCATCGTGCTGGCCCTCGCGCGCGAGGCCACGGGCAAGGGCGACCACGATGCGGCGCTCGCCCCTCTTTGAATTGGCGTCGATGCAGTCGTCGAAATCGCGGATGAACTCAGCGGTGCTGCGGGTGGCGGCGTCAGCGTGGGCGCGGGCCTGCTCTGGAGTAATGGATGTCATGGTGCTGCCTCGGTTGTTTCGGGAGGCGCCACGTTAGCTGACGCGATGGAGTGCACTCTGCGCGCCGGGTCACACGTCGCAGTGAATGCAACAAGTCCTAAAGCGTCGTCCGGTGACGCATCCACGCACAACGAAAAACCCCGGCCGAACAGTCTGTGTAAAAACTGAAAGCGGCTCCCCGGCGTAGCCCCCACAATGCCCGCAACGTACGTTGCGGGCATTGTCTTATGCGCTATGTGTCAGGGCAGGATCGGGATCAGACGGCGTTGTTCCCGCTTTCGCTGGA